>Ga0209797_10000274_pt1 | contig 25098 bp, 21 predicted proteins | sample DOMMetBare3Fresh_2_FD_187472 | JGI IMG/M metagenome (GOLD analysis project Ga0209797, IMG submission 187472) | Wetland sediment microbial communities from St. Louis River estuary, USA, under dissolved organic matter induced mercury methylation -... | ecosystem: Environmental > Aquatic >... | reverse complement strand
TCGGCAGGCGACAGCACCGCCAGCTCGTTGATGTCGGCGCCAGCCACGAACGACTTCTCGCCCGCGCCTGTGAGAACAATCGCGCGAACGCCCGCGTCCTGTTCGAGTTCGTCGATCGCCTGCGCGAGCTCGCTAATGGTCTGGCGGTTGAGCGCGTTGAGCACTTTCGGCCGGTTGAACGTGACGATCGCAATCGCGCCATCTCGTTCAATAAGAAGCGTTTCCGCACTCATAAACGGCGAATTATACCCCACGCCTTCACAGCGGCGACCGCTGCGAACGCGCCGATCGCATCGGATCGGAGGTCACGTAGCTCCGCATGGCGCTCCGGAACGGCGATCACGTCACGATCATCACGTCGCCGATGGGGAAACCGACGCGCGACTGGCTCAAGATCGTGAAGACCGTCAGCGCGCGGAACAAGATCCGCCACTGGCTGAAGGTCGCCGAGCACGCCGACAGCGTCGTCCTCGGGAGGGAGATGCTCGAACGCGAGATGCGCCGCCGCCGGCTCACGCCTCCCGACGGCGTCACGCTCGAGCAGCTGGCCGCGTCGCTGGGGCACGCCGACGTCGCCTCGCTCCACGCGGCGATCGGCTCGGGCGATCTCTCCATCGCGCAACTCCTCCATAAGTGGTTCCCCGACGGCGGCGGCCCGGTGCAGAAGCTGAAGGAGGCCTCGCTCGAGACCTTCCGCGCCATCACGGGCCGCGCCTCGAAGGGAGTCAGCCTCCAGGGCGTCGACAATCTCATGCTCACCTACGCCCGCTGCTGCCAGCCGGTCCCCGGCGATCCGGTCGTGGGGGTCGTGCTGATTGGCCGCGGCGTGTCGGTGCACCGGCAGGACTGTCCCAACACGTTTCGCGGCCGTGTCGATCAGGAGCGGCTCGTCGGAGTCGAGTGGGATACGCGCATCGGCGAGACGTTTCCCGTGCGGCTGCTGGTCTACGGCCACGATCGCACGTCGCTGCTCGCCGACATCGCCAAGGCGATCTCCACCACTCAGGTCAACATCCGCAACGCGGGGATCGCGAGCCGTGTGATTACGCCGGTTGTGCTGCCTGGCTATCGTCATGTCTATAATCAATATGTCATTCGCGTGCCGCAGCGCGATCGTCTGCGCGCGCACCTTGCGGAATGTGGCATTGGCACCGAAATCTATTACCCTGTGCCATTGCACATGCAGCAATGCTTCGCGTACCTGGGTTACCGGCCGGGGGATTGCCCGGAATCAGTGCGCGCGGCGCAGGAAACGCTGGCACTGCCGATTTACCCCGAACTGACGGAGATGCAGCTCCAGTACGTCGTCGATACGATCGCCGCCTATCTGAAATTGCGTTGACGGATCGCATTAGTCGCGCACCCGACCCCAAGAGCGCCGCTAGTGTGCCTTGGTGCGTTTTACAGAGTACTTTCTGGTGGTTCGTCGGCGCCCCGATCGCGCTATCATTCAGGATGAGTGGCTTGAATCTGCGATACGTACCCCGCTGCGCCGGCAAGTACAGCGCGATGGCAGGATTCGCAGCTGGATTCAAGTTCCAGGGAGCCAGGATCGCTATCTGCGGGTCGTTTTGCTCGAAGATGGCGTAACCATTCATAATGCATTTATTGATCGACGATTCAAGCCATGAAAATCCGATACTTCACCGACACTGACACCGTTTACATCGAGTTTCGTCAGGCGACGGTTGTCGAAACGCGGGATCTTGGTGAAGACGCGGTCGTCGATCTGGACTCGGACGGGGTAGTTTGCGCGATCACGCTGGAGCATGCGTCCGCGCGCGCAGGATTCCCGAATATCTCGATCGAACACGTGGCGGCCTGAGCCCCGCATGGACCTGTCCGGCTGTTTCAAGGCCTATGACGTCCGCGGACGGGTGCCCGGGGAACTCAATCCCGAGTCGGTCTATCGCATCGGGCGCGCCTATGCCGAGTGGTTGCACCCGAAGCGCGTCGCGGTCGGACGCGACATCCGGCATTCGAGCAAGGAACTCAGCGAAGCCCTGATCCGCGCCCTGAACGATTGCGGCGTCAATGTCGTGGACATCGGACTGTGCGGCACGGAAGGCGTCTATTTCGCAACCTTTTCGCTCGCCCTCGATGGCGGGATCATGGTCACGGCGAGCCACAACCCGCCCGATTACAACGGCCTCAAACTCGTCCGCGAGCAGTCGCGGCCCATCAGCGGCGATACCGGCCTGCAGGAAATCCGCGTGCTGGCGGAGGCCGGGACTTTCAGCAATACGGCAAGCCGAGGAACGGTCGAGTCATTCGACATCGCACCGAGCTGGCGTGCGCATCTGCTGAGCTACATCGACCGCAGCAAGCTGAAGCCACTTTCGATCGTTGCGAACTCCGGTAACGGTGGCGCAGGCATGGCGATCGACCTGGTCGAGTCGGGCCTGCCGTACCGTTTCACGAAAATCTATCACGAGCCCGACGGCGACTTTCCGCATGGCGTTCCGAATCCGATGATCGTGGAAAACCGCACCGTCACGAGTGATGCGGTGCGTGGACAGGGCGCTGACTTCGGAATCGCCTTCGACGGCGATTTCGACCGTTGTTTCTTCTTCGACGAGCAGGGGCGCTACATCGAGGGCTATTACATCGTCGGCCTGCTCGCGACGTATTTCCTGGCGCGGCATCCCGGCGCCAGCATCGTCTACGACCCGCGCCTGATCTGGAATACGCAGGACATCGTGCAGGCGCATGGCGGCAAGGCCGTGATATGCAAGTCAGGCCACGCATTCATGAAGGCCGGCATGCGTGCGGCGGATGCCGTCTATGGCGGTGAGATGAGCGCGCACCATTACTTCCGCGAATTCTCCTACTGCGACAGCGGCATCATTCCCTGGCTCGTGATGGGGCAACTGCTTTCTGAGGCAGGCCAGCCATTATCCACGCTCGTGGACGAGCGCATCCGGAAGTTCCCGTCGAGTGGCGAGATCAATCGCAAAATTGCCGATCAGCAGGCGGCGATCGCCGACGTCAAGCGTCAGTTCGTGCCGGGCGCTGTGTCCGTGGAATCGATCGACGGGCTTTCGGTGGCGCACGAACGCTGGCGCTTCAACCTGCGTACTTCCAATACCGAGCCGCTGGTCCGCCTGAACGTCGAATCGCGCGGCGACGCCGCGCTGATGCGCGACAGGACCGCGGAGATCCTGGCGGTCCTTGATCGTCACGCTTGAGGGCTGCTGTCGCCTCCACAGCCGGCTCAGGCCGTCAGGATCAGCTTGGCGGAGGCGATGGCCAGGATCAGGGCCATCAGCGCCAGCAGCCAACGTGTCGAAAGCCGCTTCAAACCGAGCCAGGTGCCTGTGGCGGCCCCTGCCAGCACGACGAGGGCGAGCCAGGGCAGTTCATGGGGCAATGAGGCCCAGGTCGCAGTTCCGGCCGCGAGAGCTATTGTCGAATTGGCGAGGATAAAAGGCGCCGTGATGCCCCCGGTGTGCCGCGGCCCCGCCCAGCCGGCGAGCAGCACGACCGGGGACAGGAAGATCCCGCCGCCTGTCCCAGTCAGCCCGGACAGGAGCCCTATCGCCGCCCCACAACCGATCGCAGGCACGATCGGGATTCTCGCCTTGTCCGTGGGGTTCTCGGCTGGTGGCCGCTCATAAGCCCGCCAGGCGAGCACCACGGACGACAGGGCGAGCGCGACCCCGGCCAGCACGTAATAGACGCCGCTCGAGAGGCGCAGCGAGCCGCCCAGCGCCGCGAGCGGCACCGACCCCAGCAGGAAGGGCCACAGTGCGCGCCAGGAAAAATAGCCGGCACCCGCGAAACGATAGAAAGTGAAGGCTGCGACCGCGATGTTGAGCGCGAGCGCCGTCGGGCGCATGGTTTCGGGCGCAATGGCGAGGAGCGCCATAACGGCGAGGTAGCCGGATGCGCCCGCATGGCCCACGCTCGTGTAGAGGCCCGCGATCGCAAAGAACGCCGGCAGCAGGATCAGCAGCTGCTCAAAATTCATTGATCGTTCTCTACAGGCATCAGATTGCCATCGTTCGTTTGCGATGATCATCAGGATAGATAGTTACACCGATCCACGGCGTTCGTATCCAATCAGGCGCCGGAAGCCCAGGTATCAACGGTTGTCACTCCGATTTCGCGTCATACGGGTTGTTACGTATATACAAGGACGAGAAACTTGGACATAAGTAGCCAGTCTCCAGCGACCCAGTGGAAGGCGAAGGTGGTCTTACATGCGTATTGAACAACTGATGACCAAGCAGGTGAAGTCGTGCAGTCCCGACGACACGCTCGATCGCGCTGCGCAACTGATGTGGGAAAATGACTGTGGATGCATAGCGGTATGCGCCGGCAACGGCGTCAATCGCGTGAAGGCGGTCATCACCGATCGCGACATTTGCATGTCGGCGCTGTTTGAGCGCAAGCCGTTGCGCGAATTGCGCGTGGCAGACGCCATGTCAAAGACATTGCACGTGTGCCGGCCCGGCGGCCTGCTGCCCGAGGCGGAGCGGATCATGCGTGAAGCACGGATTCGCCGCCTTCCTGTAGTCGACGCGAAAGGCGCGCTGGTCGGGATCATTTCTCTTGCCGACCTGGCGCGAGAAGCGCAGCGTGAGCAAACGCTTCCGAAGCAGGACGTCACGGGCAACGAAATCGGCGTTACGCTCGCCTCGATCTGCACGCCGCACACCGGGCAGCAGCTTGCTGCATGACATGACACGGGCGGGCATCGGGCCTATTTCGGTGCCCACCAGGCCACGAACTCGGCGAGGTTGATGCGGCCATCGCGATCCGTGTCGATCTCGCGGAAGCCGATCCGCAGTTCTGCGTCCGACATCTCCGCCCCCAGGTTATCCAGGAGGCTCGAGAATTCACCAAAATCAATGTGCCCGTCCTGATCGTCGTCGGCGAAACTGAAGTTCTCCTGGAGTTCTTCGAGGAGTTCCGGCTTCAAGTCTGAATCTCGCGTTGCTTCAGTCATAAGCGTTGCCCCAGGTAATGGTGTTCGCATGCAGCCTCACCGTTTTCTTGCGGTTGCGCACTACGTATATATGCCGATGCGTTGCCATGAGCGGGAAACCACGCAAGTCATTGATCAGAATGGTGGGCGGTACTGGGATTGAACCAGTGACCCCTGCCGTGTGAAAGCAGTGCTCTACCGCTGAGCTAACCGCCCGCTGCGGCCCGCGATTCTACGGGGCGCTGTCGCCGGGGGTCAACGCGATAGAATCCCGCGCCATGACCGTACGTACCCGCTTCGCGCCGAGCCCCACCGGCATGCTGCACATCGGCGGCGTACGGACTGCGCTGTTCTGCTGGCTCTACGCGCGCCGTCATGGCGGCGTATTCATCCTGCGCGTCGAGGACACCGACCGCGAGCGCTCGACGCCTGAGGCCGTGCAGGTGATCCTGGACGGCATGAAGTGGCTGGGGCTCGACGCCGATGAAGGCCCCTTCTACCAGAGCCAGCGTTATCCGCGATACCGCGAAGTGATCCAGCAGTGGCTCGCCGAGGGCAAGGCTTATCACTGCTATTGCTCGAAAGACGAACTCGAGCAAATGCGCAACGATCAGCTCGCGCGCAAGGAAAAGCCGCGCTACGACGGGCGTTGCCGCGAGCGGAAAGCGCCACTTGAAGGCGTCACGCCGGTGGTGCGCTTCAAGAACCCGACCGAAGGCGCGGTGGTGGTTGCCGATGCCGTGCATGGCAACGTCGTATTCCAGAACGTCGAACTCGACGACCTGATCATTGAACGCTCCGACGGCAACCCGACCTACAACTTCTGCGTGGTCGTCGACGACTACGACATGAAGATCACGCACGTGATCCGCGGAGACGATCACCTGAACAACACGCCGCGCCAAATGAACATGCTGCGCGCCATGGGTGTCGAGCCGCCGGTCTATGCGCACCTGCCGATGATCCTGGGACCCGACGGCACGAAGCTCTCCAAGCGGCACGGCGCGGTGTCAGTGCTGTATTACCGCGAGGAGGGTTACCTGCCCGAGGCCTTGCTCAACTACCTGGCACGGCTTGGCTGGTCGCACGGTGACCAGGAAATCTTTTCGCTGAAGGAGATGCGTGCGCTGTTCGATATCGCCGATGTCAACAAGTCGGCTTCGGCGATCAATCCCGAAAAGCTGGCCTGGATCAACCAGCAACACCTGATGCGGATGCCGGCCTCGCGGATCGCGGTCGAGCTTCGCTGGCAGCTCAATCGACTGGGGGTGGACGCCTCAAATGGTCCGCCGCTCGAAGCGGTTGTCGAGGCCCAGCGCGAGCGCGCGAAGACGCTCAAGGATATGGCACTCGCAAGCCGGTTCTTCTTCGAGGCGCCTGCATCCTACGAAGACAAGGCGGCCCGCAAGCACCTGACAGCCGAGTCGAAGCCGATCCTGGAGCAAGCGCGCGCGACACTTGCGGCGACAGTGGAATGGACTGCACCAGCGATCCACGAGGCCATCCAGGCGCTCGCGGAGGCGGGTGGATTGGGGCTTGGCAGGGTCGCGCAGCCGCTGCGGGTCGCGGTGTCGGGGGGCAGCGTATCACCGCCGATCGACCAAACGCTCGCAATCCTGGGCCGCGAGCAGACGCTCGCCCGGATCGATCGGGCGATCGACTACGCGAGCCGCAGCGATGCCCGCTAAAGTCGGCGGCAGGTCACAAACGCCAGTTGCTAACGACCGTTAGACTTCACATGATATGAAATTGAACTGCTGTTCGGCAGCGATCCGGTACTTCATGCTCAAGCTTCTGGCGATCCGCCCCGCCCATTACATTCTCGTATTGATCATGGCCACGGTCGGCGCCTACCTAGTCATGCAGCGGTTGCAAGGTGCACTTTCCTGTTCGGCCGAGGGCTATCGATCTGGCAGGTACATGGGTTACTGCAACGGATCGGCCTATGGTGACTACGATCACGGCGCGGTCTGGTTCGGACTTGAGCAGGGCGTTCAGGAATTCGCAGCCGCTGCGGATGTCTTGTTCCTCGGCAGCAGCCGCATGCAGTTCGCGTTTTCCACCATCGCCACCGACAAGTGGTTTGCCGCGCGGGCCGCCAGCCACTACCTCCTGGGATTTACTCACACCGAGAACATAAGCTTCACCGCGCCGCTGCTTGCGAAGCTCAAGCCACGGGCGAAGGTCTACGTCATCAACGTTGATCGATTCTTCTCCGACGCGGAGACTGGACCCGGTTCGCAGATCTTGCACGACAAGGCCATAAGACAGCGTTACACCGAAAAGCAGCGATGGCAGCAACCTCATCGCTGGATTTGCAAGATCCCCGGCGGGATTTGCGGTCACAAGTTCGCCTACTTTCGAGCCGTGAAGACGGGCCACTTCGTGGAAAGAGGGGTAAACAAAGTCAACCCTGCGCCGGTCTCGGAAGGCCCCGGCGGCGGCCAAGATCAGTGGGATCACTACAAGGCCTTGGCGAGCGAGTTCGTTGCGAGGCTTCCGGTGGATCGTGCCTGCGTAATCCTGACTCTCGTTCCCTATCCCAAGACCAGGACCGCCGAGGCACAGGCGATCGCCAGCTCACTGGGGCTCGAACTGATCACCCCGCCGCTTGAGGGCCTGCGCACCCATGATGGCTCCCATCTCGACAAGCCAAGCGCCGAACTCTGGTCGCAGACGTTCTTTGACCTCGCTGGCGCGCGTATCCAGCAGTGTCTGGATCGCTGAGTAGATTTGCGGTCCATGACTACGATGCATTGGCTTCCCAATCCCGTCGATTTCCGGCAGAGCCTGAAGTCCGCCCTGGAGGCTGATGAAACTGGGGAGCGTCTGGAGAAACTTGCAGCGGTCGCGCAACTGCGCCTGGGTCTCGTCGAAACGATTCAGGTGGACAACGCGCTGAAGGCGGTCGCAAGGGAAGCAGACGCGGGAATCGCTGCGGGCTTTCCGCTCGTGAGGCTCGCCGTTCTCGCCTCGTCTACGATTGACCACTTGTTGCCGGCGATTCGCGTCGGCGCCCTGCGCCGCCGGTTGCTGGTCGAAACGTACGCCGGGTCTTTTGGTCAATATCGCCAGGAGCTGATGAATCCGGCGTCAGAGCTGTACGCCTTCAAGCCGGAGATGATCCTGTTTTCGCTCGTCTCCCACGAGACAATCGCCGGCGTGCCGCTCACCGCTTCGGCAGAAGACGCCCGAGCAGCGGTTGCAGCCACGATTGATGATCTGCGCGTGCTGTGGCGCATGTCGCGCGAGAATCTTGGCGCAACAGTGATTCAGCAAACATTTCTGGATGTCACTGAAACACTTTTTGGCAGTTATGACCGGATGGTTCCCGGCGCTCCCGCACGGGTCGTTGCGGACCTGAACGCGCAGCTCGCCGCCGCAGCTGCCCAGGAGGGGGCACTGCTGCTCGATGTCACACGCTCCAGTGCCCGCGATGGCATCGACGCCTGGTTCGACGTCGCACGCTGGCTGCAAGGCAAGATCGAGATCGCTCCGCGGGCAGCGCCAATCTACGGCGATCTCGTAGCCCGGCTCATTGCGGCGCGGCGCGGACAGTCAAAGAAATGCCTGGTGCTCGATCTTGACGACACGCTATGGGGTGGTGTGATTGGCGATGTCGGGCTCGAGGGCATCGTGCTGGGCGAAGGCAGTGCTGCCGGTGAGGCACACCTGGCGTTGCAGCGTTACGCCAGGGCGCTCAAGTCGCGCGGGATCATTCTTGCTGTGTGCTCCAAGAACGAGGCGGCGATCGCCGAGGCGGCTTTTCGCGAGCATCCGGAAATGTTGTTGAAGCGCGCGGACATCAGTGCATTCATGGTCAATTGGACGGACAAGGCACAGAACCTCAGTGCGATTGCCGAGCAATTGAACATCGGGCTCGACAGCCTCGTATTTGTCGATGACAACCCGGCTGAACGGGCGCGCGTGCGTGCGAGCCTGCCGATGGTGGCTGTTCCGGAACTGCCAGACGATCCGGCCCACTACGTGCGCAGCATTGCAGATGCGGGTTACTTCGAAGCCGTCAGCTTCACCGCCGAGGATCGCCAGCGAGTCGAACAGTACGCCGCAAATGCCGAACGGCAGAGCCTGCGCAGCAGCCTCGAGAGCATGGACGACTTCCTGCGCGGTCTGGACATGTCTCTGGTATTTGGTCCCGTCACGGCCGTCGAGTTGGCGCGTGCGACGCAACTCATCAACAAGACCAACCAGTTCAATACGACCACGCGCCGCTATACGGCCGAAGAACTATCCACGCTGATCGATGATCCGGAGAACATCACGCTCCAGTTTCGCCTGATCGACCGCTTCGGTGACAACGGTATCGTGAGTGTCCTGATACTCTGTCGCGATCAGCAGGATCCCGGATTGTTCGAACTGGTTAGCTGGGTCATGAGCTGTCGGGTGTTTGGCCGGCAGCTCGAGTACGAGGCCATGAATATTGCAGTCGAGTCGGCCCGGGCCCGCGGAGCTCGGACCCTGCATGCGGACTTCATCGCCACGGCGCGGAACGCGGTCATCAAGGAACTGTTCAGCAAACTCGGGTTTGTTCGCCGGCCTGGGCCGGCCCCTGAAGGCACGACTCGCTGGGCGGTCGACCTCGCGGACTACGCAGTTCAACCGACCTACATCAGACGCGGTGCACAGACATGACTGACGATGAGATCCTGGCGATGTTCTCCCGCACCTTGCGAGACCTCCTCGGTGACGACTCGATTGTCCTCGGAATGGACACCAGGCGCAGTGACGTGCCCAACTGGGACTCGTTCACCTTTGTGACCTTCATCGCCGCGATCGAAATGGAGCTGGGTATCCGGTTTCGAGTCGCAGCCGTCGAATCCTTTGCAACGGTAGGAGATATCGTCGCTGAGAGCAGAACTCTCCTGGGCAAATAGCAGCCCAGCCGCGACTCGCACCATGCTGTTCAATTCCTACCTGTTCCTCTTTGTCTTTTTTCCCGTCACGCTGGTTGGATTCCTGCTGCTGGGGAGAGCTTCGCGGAATCTTGCGTTAGGCTGGCTGACGCTCGCGTCGCTTGTCTTTTACGGCTGGTGGCGCCCGCTGAACGTCCCGATCATCGCGTTATCCGTCTTTGTCAACTTTGGTGTCGCGGAGCTGTTGCAGCGGCTGTCAGCGGACGCCGAAAAATCCCGAACCAGGAACCTGGTTCTGACGATAGGAATTGTTTTCAACGTAGCGTTTCTTGGCTATTTCAAGTACTCCAACTTTGCCCTGTCAACGATCAACGACGTGGCCGGCACGGATTTCGTGCTGACACAGGTCGTGTTGCCGCTCGGGATCTCCTTTATCACGTTCCAGAAGATTGCGTTCCTGGTCGATGTGCATGCGCGGCGCATCGAATCGTACACATTGCGTGACTATCTCTTGTTTGTGCTGTTCTTCCCACAGCTCATCGCCGGACCCATCGTGCATTACCGCGAGATGATGCCGCAATTTGCCCGTAACCCCTGTCGCTTCGATAAGGAGAGCGTGTCAGTTGGTCTGACGCTGATCTGCTTCGGTCTTTTCAAGAAGGTCGTACTGGCCGACGGCATGGCGGTCGATGTCACGCCGGTCTATGAGCTGGCGAGTGGCGGCGGCAGCATTTCGCTGTTTCCAGGCTGGATTGCCGCACTCGGTTTCACGTTGCAGATCTATTTCGATTTTTCAGGCTATTGCGACATGGCGGCGGGTCTCGCGCGCTGCTTTGGCATACGACTGCCGCTGAATTTCTACTCGCCGCTCCAGGCCACCAGCATCATCGACTTCTGGTCACGCTGGCACGTTACGTTGACACGCTTCCTGACGGCCTACCTGTACAACCCGCTGGCGCTCTGGTTGACGCGGCGGCGACTTGCAAAAGGTCTGCCGGGACTTGGCGGCCGTAATGCGAGTGTTGGCGCTTTCCTGCAGCTGCTGGCGGTCCCGATGCTGGTGACGATGTTTGTCTCCGGCGTCTGGCACGGCGCCGGATATGTCTTTGTACTCTGGGGCCTGCTGCACGGCGTTTACCTGACGATCAACCACGCATGGCGCCTGGCCGGTCCGAAACTCTGGTCGAGCAAGGAGAGTTATGCTCGATTCATGCGGCCTGTCGGTTTTGTGCTCACGTTCTTTTCCGTCGTGATGGCGATGGTTCTGTTCCGCTCCCCATCCGTTGGCGCAGCGGTCGGCATCTTCAAAGGCATGCTGGGTTTGAATGGCATCGAACTACCGCAACTCTTTGTCGAAAAACTCCGCGGCGCGGGTTTGCCACAACACCTGATTTCGGGCGCCGACATGCCGGAAATGCCGTTCGTGCTGGCGCACTTGTGGATGTTTGCACTGCTGGCGATCGCTCTGGCATTGCCGAATACCCTGCAGATAATGGCCAGGTACGAGCCGGTGCTCGGCATCAATGAACGCCCGGCGAATACCGGTGTGCTGCCTTTTGCGCTGGCCTGGAAGCCGACGATTCTCTGGGCGATCGCCGTATCGGTACTGGCCGCTGTCGCGATCATGCGTCTGGGCGGGCCCAGCGAGTTTCTCTACTGGCAGTTCTAGGCCGCTGCGAGCTTGCCGGCGGACACGCCGTGCTAGTCGATATTTCGCCGCAGCCAGTGCTCCAGGACGAAGAACCCCCACAGCCGATGCGAATGGTTGTCGCGCCGCGTCGCATGTTCTTGCAGCAGGCGCTCGACGGCCTCGGGTTTAAGCATATCGCGCGCGCGAAATTGCTCGCTGCGCAGCGTTGCCGCGACCTCGAGCCCCAGTGCGCCAGCACCGCGCAGCCAGTTCTTCAGGGGTACGGAGTGACCGAGTTTGTCGCGCCGGTGGTTGATGACGTCGGGCAGGATGCCTTCCATGGCCTCGCGGAACAGGCGCTTGGTTCGCTCAACGCCTTCGAGTTTCAGATGAGCCGGAATGCGGGTGCCGAATTCCACCAGTTCGCGATCGAAGAACGGCAGGCGCGCCTCGACAGCGAAAGCGCGTGTGAAGAGCAACCTGGAGAAATAGAATCCTGAGGCGGTCGTATAGTCGGAGTACATCCACCGCGACAGGTTGTCATCGGGACCATCAAAGCCATCAAGCGACTCGCGCACGACCGCATAGGTGTCGTAGCCGGCGATGCGACCTGCCAGTTGCTCGCTCACGACCTTGCGCAGGTCGTCCTGCGTGAAGTAAGTGCGCCAGCGGAAATGGCCAAGACCGGCATCGAGCCTGGGTGCCGGCAGCAGCCGCTTGGCGACCACCGCCAGATTGCGCTTGTGATCGGAGTCGCGCACCAACCTGGTCGGTGCCACCAGCGCGCGGCGCAGCAGCAAGGGCAGACGGTCATAACCGCGCAGCAGTCTTTGAGCCGCATAGACGGGATGGCTTGCCCAGATCTCGTCGCCCCCGTCGCCGGTCAGCACGTAATCAACCTGCGAACCAGCGGCATGCGCCATGATCCAGGTGCCGACCTCGATGCCGATATCGCTGAACGGCACTTCCATCTGGCCGATCGCATCGAGGATCGTCAACGCCTGCGCTTCGCCGTATTCCACTTCCGTGTGCTGCACGTGCAGTTGCTCAGCGAGGGAGCGCGCGTAGTAGGACTCGTCGAACGAAGTGCCGGAACAACGGAAGCCGAACGAGCGGATCGGCTCCTGGGTATGGCGCCTGGCGAAAGTGATTGCCGAGCTGGAATCCATGCCGCCGGAAAGGAAGGTGCCGGCGCGCCCGCCACCAAGTCGCCGAACGACCGCGGCTTCCAGCCGGTCGCGGAAGCCGGCTCTTATCTCGGCTTCGTCGGTCAGCAGGGGTCCGGCGTAGGAAAGCCTGTACCAGCGCTCGACTAGCAGATGTCCCTGGCCTGGTGTGAATCGCACATGCCCGCCGGCAGGCACGCGCATAACGCCCTCATAGAGCGTGCGCGTACCAGGAATGTAGGCGTAAGTGAGGTATTCAGCGAGCGCCTCGCTGGAAACGATCCGCGGCAGTTTCGCGCTTGCCACGACGTCGCGGGCCCGCGATCCAAATGCGATGCCCTGCCCAACGCGTGCGTAGAACAGCGGCTCGGATCCAAACCGATCGCGAATCAAATGCAACTCGGCGCCGTCGAACCAGACGAGCGCAAACACGCCATCGACGTTCTTCAGGGCCGCCAGGCCACGTGCCCGCAAGGCTGCCAGCAGCGCAACTGCGCGTGAGCCGGACGCGTTTGCGACTGTCGCGGCGAATGCCGCCGCGTCCAGCAAGGGATTTCCGCTGATGAGCAGCCATGAGCGGCTGCTGTCATCAACGGCGGAAAGATCAGTCGCATCCAGGCCGGAAGCGCCCCAGGGGCGCCGAAAGCAACCGGAGAGGCCCTGCTGCGAAACGTAATCCGCGGCAGCCCTTGATGGATCGGTCGTTATACCCGCCGAACCCAAGATCACATCATTGCCCCATCGCGCGACGCCCTGACACGCACGCCACTGGCGACCCGCGTGTACAGCCCGGTCAGGCGCTCGGCAACGGCATCGGCGCCGAAGTCCACCGCGGCACGCCGCGCCTTCTCCGACAGCGCTTCTCGCATCGCGGGGTCTCTGGCGAAAGAGAGCATTGCCTGCGCCAGCGCCTGGGGATTCTTCGCGGGAACTTTGACGCCTGCGCCCCAGCGGTCGACGATGTCCGCCGGCTCGCCGACGTCCGTCACGATGTGCGGCAAACCGAACACCATGCTTTCGACGAGATTCACTGAACTGAAGCGCGGATCTTCGAACGGCGCGACCAATACGTCACTCGCCGCGAAGTACGGCTCATGTCGTTCAGGTGCTTCCATCTCTACCAGCGTCACCGCGCCGCGCAGGCCCTGCGCATCAATCAGCTTTTCGATGCGACTGCGTGCGGCGGCCGGATCGCCCACCCACGGCATGTCCTTATATTTGGCGGGAATCTTGTGATACAGCGTGGGGCGGTAAACGATGTGCAGTGTGGCCGATGGCAGCTGCCGCTTCACTTCCGCGAATGCTTCGATGAGCGCCTCGTTCCCGCGGTCCGGTCCGAGCTTGGTCACCGCAAGGAACGCGAACGCATCCGGACTCCAGCCGAGTTGGGCGCGCGCAGCGGCGCGATCCAGCGTCCGTGCGATTTCGAACTTCTCGTGCGGCACCGCGTGATAGATCACGGCGATCTTGTCCTCGGGAATGAATCGCTGGTCGCGCACGAAGTCGCGGCAATGCGTGGAAGTGGCAATCGCGAAGTTGGCCTTGCTGGCCAACGCTCGATCGATCACCTTGAACAGCGTCGGCTGCGGCCCGTATGTGGGTGTGTCGGTTTCGTGAATGACCGCGGGCAGACCATTCAAGGTCGAGACCATGCGTCCGTACATCCCGGCGCCAAAACAGAACAGGTGCATGACGTCCACGTTGTGCTTGCGCACCAGGTTCCAGACCTTGAGTGGACCGAGGGGATTGAGCTTGTTCAGGCTTAGATTCACCGCGGGGTGATTCTTCTCCTTGAATTCCTTGACCACGGCATCGGATGCGTTGAGGAAATACGGGTACAGGCGCACTCGCGCCGGATCCACGCGTGGCAACACATTCATGTACAGCCTGCCGCCCGAGTGCAGGCTGCCGTCGAAGCAGACATGGTCGATCAACCAGAGAACGTTCAGAGGTCGGGTGGCCATAGCGGTTTTCTATCAGATCCAGCGGGTTATGATTCAAGCGAGGGCGTATTTAAGCATATTCCGGGGTGTCCTCCTGCGTGCCCCACAGCCTCGTGTGCGATGCCTCACATTCTCACGACAGGCTGCCTTCGCGGTGATTGTCGGGGTCTCTTTCGACCTTGCCCAGCAGCACAGGAATCGCCCCCAGCAGGTTGAAGAACATGGGCACCAGTGGCATCAGCAGGGCGAGGGCGAGCGCCTTTGCTGGCAGTGCACCAAATCCCGTAAGGAAATAGACGCTGGCAGCCTGGTCACCACCGTAGCCGGCAACCGAATAGGGCACGAGACCGGACAGCATGATGGAAGGCGTCAGCGTGACCCATGCGAGCACTGGCAATTGCAGGTGCACCGCGGCGCCGGCGAAGGCAAAGGCTGCGGAACGCGTCAGCAGCGTCAGACAGGCCACACCAAAGACCGGCAGTGCGCGAGTGGCGTAGCGGTCGAACACCAGCAGGTTGCCCATGAAGCGCCGCAGGCCACGACGTATCTTGAAACCCTTGCGGCCGCGCAGCCTGCGCAACAGGCGAAGCGCGAATCCACGCTGATACTTGACTACCAGGTAGACGCTGATCGCGCCGAGCACGGCCGCGCAGAACAGCAGCGCGACAGCGGGCCGCAGGCCGGTCGTGTCTTCCTGCGCAATGCCCAGAAATGGCAAGCAGGCGAGGCCAATCAGACAACCGGCGAACAGGCTGATGGCATTCAGCAGGACGATGGCTGCCGCGTGCGCTCCGAGTGAGCCGCCGATCGCGCGCGCGGCCGACAGTACCCTCAACGCATCTGTACCCGCCGTCGAAGGCACGACCTGGCCCAGGAAAGACGACGACAAGAAGCAGGCGAGCAGTTTGCCGTAAGGCACCCGCGGCGCGAGCCGCATTGCGACGATCAGCTGGCGCCAGTTGAAGGCGCGCAGCAGACCATCCAGCACGATGATGACCAGAGCGAGCAGCAACAGTTCGACGCGTGCATCACGCAGTCGTTCCAGTAGATCCGTGTGGCCGACGCGGTTGATCAGCCAGCCTAGCAAGGCCAGCGCCGCAAGAACTCGCAGGAGCTTGAACGACTTCAAGCAAGACCTAGAAGACCAGCTTCAGGAGCTGCTGGATCTTCCCGACGTATATCGGCCTCGAGTAGTGATCGTCGTACAGACGCCGCGCATTCGCGGAAAGCCGCGCGGCCAGTCCACCGTTTGACAGCGCCTGCACCAGGCCCGCGGCCATCGACTCCGGATTCGGCTCCACGAGGATGCACACGTCGTCGTTCAGGACCTGGGTGTGGGACCAGATGCGTGTCGCGACCAGCGGCTTGCCACTGGCCAGCTGCTCGTAAATCTTCAGCGGCGTGTTGGTTCCATGCTTGCGCGGCGAAACCAGCGCATCGGCGAGTGCCGTAAAGCGCATTGCGGTTTTCTTGTCAACCGTGCCGGTGAAAACGATCGCGCGCTCTGCGCCGGATGCGTTGGCCAGCTTGCGCATTTCCGCAACCTGCGCCGATGTGCCGCCCGCGAGCAACAACATGGCCTGCGGTATGGACTGCAAGGTTATCGAAAATGAGCGAATGAGGATATCGATGCCCTGGTAGGATTCGAAGGTGCCGGTATAGACGATCAACGGGTGCCGCAGCGACTGAATGACTGATTCCTGGTCTGGCCCCTGGCCCTGACGCGCAACGGAGGAACCGGTCACACGGCGCAATTTTACGTCGTCGAACAGGGAGTTCTCGATCAGCAGGTGCCTGGCGGGGTCGACGCCGCATGCCAGCGCATAGTCGCGCAAGTCCGGGCAGATCGTAATCACGGCTTCGGCCTTCAGCAGGCAACTCTCTTCCAGGTAGCGGAACAGCGCGATCATGGTGCGCGACTCGGTGAATGCGAAATTGGTCAGCTGCTGCGGCAGGCTCGAATGCATGTCGTAGACGAGCTTGAAGCGGAAGACGGGCTTCAGGTAACGGCACCAGAATACCGCTTCTTCGTGCGCATGCACGACGCGATAGCGGTGCCGAATCAGCAGGCCGATGGTCCAGATGATCATGAAGAAATCGAGGAACAACTTCTTCCAGGACGGCCCTGCCGGGATCTGGCCGATCCAGTGCATGCCTGGAATGCGAATGATGCGCGTCGAGGGCAGATCGACGTCCGAGCCTTGCCCATAGGTCAGCAAGTCCACCTCGGCGCCCTGTTCCGCCAACAGCAGAGTCCGGTAGTACACGCTGAGCGGCGTGCCGCGCGGTGTATAGAAGGGCTGTGGCGCGACCACGAGCAGCTTCATGCGGCGGGCTTTCCTGGCAAAGCCGGCGGCGGCGAACAAGGTTTCATACGCGCTATCGCGCGCGGCTTTGCTGCCGTAGCGCTCGAGAAACAACGCCGCCTCGCGCACGACATTGGCAGCCAAGACCTGGTCGGTAATCGCCTTGATCAGGCCTTGCGCGATACCCTCCGCGTTGGGCGCGGTCAGCACGGCGCACCGGTCATTCAACAACTGGTTATGGACCAGCGTATTGGTGGCGACGACCGGCCGCCCGGAGGCCAGATATGAGAGCAGCTTTCCCGGCGGATTGATTCCCTGCACGCGGGGCGAAACAAGGACATCCGCGGCAGCCATGTACGTCGGCATTTCTTTCTGCGGGCGGCTGCGTTCGAACACGACGTTTCCCGCTACACCGAGCTTTTCCGCTCGGGCCCGCAGATTTGCGATCTCGGCATCCTGGCCGCCGACAACCAGGAATACGGCTTGTGGCACTGCCCGCGTGACGAACGGCACGGCGTCCACGAGCAGGTCAAGCGCCTGCAGAGCGACGAATGAACCTGTGTAGAGCACGACCTTCTGGTCGGCGCTGATGCCGTAGTGCGCCCTCAAGGCGCTTGCCGCCTCGGGATCGCCAGCCTCTCCAATCTCGAAATGATTGACTATCGTTATGATCGGCTTGTCTGGGTCCACGTCGCGTGCGGCCTGGGCCACTGCGGGCGAGATGGCTATGACGGCTCGCGCGCCGCGAATGGACACGCGCGCAACCCAGCTGAAGAAGTCAATCACACTCTGATTGGAGCTGAACTTCCAGTCCGTGATCTGCAACGGCAGGCTGGAGTGCATGTCGTACACGTAAGGCACGCGGAAGACTGCTCCGGCAATGCGGGCCAGGAACGCCCCTTCTTCGTGCGCGTAGATCAGGTCGTAGCGCTTGACCATCAGGCGGTAGATCAGGTTCAGGAACAGCAGCACGTCGAACCAGATCTTGAGCCGCGAAGGTCCGGCCTCGATCGAATCTGAAAAGTGCGGACCCCTCGAACGATAGACGCGTACTGCCAGATCCGGCGGATCACCCCCGACGGCATAGGTAAGTATGTCAACCTCATGCCCGCGGGCGACCAGTTCCTTCGTGCGGTGATAGGCGCTAAGGGGCGTTCCGCGCGTGGTATAGAACGCTTGTGGGATGACCTTCAGGATCTTCACTGTCAGATTTCCCAGTAAGATACGAGCTGCACACGACCGAGATTCAGCACCTGCCGGAATCCCTCTGACAGAAGGTATTCCAGCTCTGCGTGGCGCTGGCAGCTCCCCGGTTTCACGGCGTCGGCTAAGGCCGTGCCCGGATGGCAAAAAACTTCCACGACACCCAATGCGTCCCGCAGCAGCGCGCCCGCTTCCGGCCGCTCGCCCCGGGACATCAGGTCCTGCAGGTCGACGACGCGCCGTGGCGATCGCAGCCCGGCCCGGCGGAATGTTCCTGCGGCTTTCCATGCCAGCAGCTCGCGAACCAATGTGGCGGGCTGAAAGGCTGCCTGGACACGTGCCAGCCGCGTCACACGCACCCGTTCGATTCCGAATCGGGGAATGACCCTCGCGACGGCGGCAGCCACCATTGGCAGTTGATGCAGGTGCTTGTGCCCATCGACATGGGAGACGCGGATGCCCGCATCCCGCACGCGGGCGATCTGGGCCGAGATCTCTGCTTCCAGCTCAGTCGGGGAAAGGCGGCCGCTCACGGACTGCAGGAACATCTTGCGCTTGCTGAAAAAGCAGCCTTTGGCATCCAGCAGGCTATGGCACTGCGTCAGGGGTCGCCCTTCACACAGGTTCAAATGCACGCCAAAGCTCGCGCTGCCGGCAAGCGCCGGAACGCGGTGCAGCGCATCTTCCGTGCCCGGCATGTTCGCCAAGATCGTCGTGCTTGTTACTGCGCCAGCTTCGATCGCCGCGCATATGCCGCGAGTGATTTCCACGGTCTCGCCAAAATCGTCGGCGTGCACGATGACTCGGGGTCCTTTCCCCTTGCCTGGCCCGGGCCCTAGATTGTTCACTGGTTTCATCTTCCGCGGGTGTGCACGCGCCGACCATCGCTCGATTTGCCGCGATTCCAGCCAGCCGGTTGGCGTCGTGGCATCAACCTACGGTCGCATCATCGAGACCGACCGGCTTGACCGCAAGACCTTGGGCCAGTGCCGCATATACATGCGACAGGCGTTCAGCCGTGGCGGGCGTAGTGAAACTCCCGGACGCGGCCCGTGCACGCTGGCTCAACTCGGCCAATCGTCCGGGATCCGATGCCAGCTTCTGCATCGCGGCTGCCAGCGCAGTGACATCCCGTGGAGGCACGACCAGGCCGGCCTTCCACGTCTGTGCGATCTCCACCGCCTCTCCCAGTGCGGTCACGATGTGCGGGCGGCCATAGGCCATGGCTTCCACGAGTTGGACCGAGCTGAATCTATCGTTTTCGAATGGCGCGACCAGGACATCGCTCGCAGCGTAATAAAGTTCCGGGCTGTCCAGCGACTCCACCAGCTCAATTGCATCCGTGCACTCGACTTCGTCAATCAGAGACTGACTGTGCTCGCGCATGGCGTCTGCATCGCGGATCCAGTCGATGCCTTCATATTCCCTGGGAATCTTGTGGTACAGCGTGGGCTTGTAGACGATGACGAGGCGCGCGTCGGGCGTTGCCTTGCGCACTTCTGCAAATGCCTTTACCAGGGTCTCGTTCCCGCGCTCGGGGCCGAGTTTGGTCACCGCGCAGAACATGAAGGTCGCATCCGCCCAACCCAGGCGGCGGCGTGCTTCGGATCTCGACAAGGACTTCGCAAGTTCAAGATGCCGTGCCGGAATGGCATGAAACATCATTTCTATCCTGTCTCCGGGTATCCTGCGCACGTCGCGCATGTAGTCGCGGCAAAGCGGTGATGCAGCCAGTGCCCGGCCTGTGCTCCGCGCCAATATTCGATCGAAAATCTTGAGATAGAGAGGATACGGAAAATACGTTTGTGTTTCGTTATCCTGGATGATCGTTGGAATGCCAGTGAGGCCGCCAATAATCCGTCCGTACGTCGACGAGGCGTAGCAAAAGAGGTGCATCACGTCGATGTCGTGCTCACGACACAGACGCCGCACAACCAATGCCCCGAGCGGGCTGTATTTTGCAAGGCCAAGCGTCTTTACCTTAATCGGGGCCTTCTCGAAAATTCGCTCGATTTCGGCGGACGCACGCAGGAAATAGGGAAAGATGCGCACTTTGGCAGGATCGAAGCACGGCGCGAGATTCATGAACAGGCGTCCACCTCCGTGCAGGCTCCCGTCGAAGCACACGTGGTCGATGAGCCAAAGGACATTGAGCGGTTTGGCAGGCATTGGATCTTCTGCTGGGCGGGCGACGAACGGCGTTGAAAAACCTGGATATTTGCGCACTTATCGCAATCATATCTCATGAACCAGCCCGGTCGAAGGCGAACTAGCCAACATCCGTCACGACTTGGCGCGATTCCCACGAAGGCCGGATCTGCGCGAGAACCCAGCGGTGGCTATCTAGGCAGACTTTCGCAGACGGTGGGTAGTCATTAGAAATGCCGGGCCGCCGACGACCACATTTGTCAATAATTGCAGGGTCGCGCAGGCAAGCGAGATCACGACGGCATCCGCCCCTGAAACTCTGAATGGCGCGATCAGGTATACGAGCGCTACCTGCTCGCCACCGAATCCTGCGATGGACATGGGTATCAGCGTTACCAGCGCCGCCAGCGGAGCCAGCATCAACCAGCTCCCAAGCAGCAGTTCGACTGAAGCCGCCTTATTTCTTCATGCTGACGATGCGCACGGATAAAAGGCGAACGGTCGGCGGGTGCAGGTCGAGCGCTCCCCGGGGTTCAAAGCAATCCGCGTGAGACGTACCAGGCTGCAGTACGGCGCGCGCCTTCCTCGAGACCCACTTTCGGCGCATAACCGAGCATCCGCCGTGCCTTTTCGATACTTGCCGCGCGGTCCTTGCTGAAGAATTCGACACGGCGCGGATACAGCGGTGGCTCGATTCCCAGCGGCCGGCAGATGGCTTCGCAAACGCGCGCCGCCGTCATGACCGGCCACATCGGCACGCGCAGCCTTGGCCCGGAAGAGCCGACCGCGGCCGCGATTGCCGCAATCAGTCCGTTGAGCGTCGTGTGGCGGTCACCGCCGAGGATGAATACTTCTCCCACCGCCTCAGGGCGCTCGGCGCACAGCCGGATGCCGTCGCACAGGTCCTCTATATAGGTCATGTGGTAGAGAGTCTCGCCATCGCCGATCATCACGAACCGGCCGCGCTTCAGACCGCGAAATATCTTCAGAAATCGGGTATCCCGCGGACCGTAGATGCCCAAGGGCCGGAACACGGTGCCCTGAATGCTGAGCTTCCCGAATAATTCCCTGGCAAGCAGCTCGCCTTCGACTTTGCTCTTGCAGTAGTAGTCCGGCGGGGCAAAGGGGCTGTCTTCGGTAGCCGGAATCCTGCCGGTGTCACCATGGACGCCGATGGTGCTGCAGTGGACCACGCGGCGCGCGCCGACCGCATGCGCGGCTTCGATGACATTGCGGGTACCCGAGACGTTGACGTCATGGTAGATCTGATCCGATAGCCGCGCCTCGCGGAACGCAGCGGCGATGTGGAATACCGTTTCCACGCCTTGCATCGCACTGCGAAGGGATCCGGGATCGCGCAGATCGCCCTGCACGATCGACGCTCCGACTGAGCGCAGGTAGCCGGTATCCGACGTGGGGCGTGCCAGCGCGACGACCCGATAACCCCGGCCTATCAGGTGGGCGCACAGCGCACCGCCCGTAAAGCCGGTGCCACCTGTCACAAATGCTGTCGCCTGCGGCATGCGCTACCAATTTCCTGCAAGAGTCGGCGGCAGTTCTGGAGAAGCTGTGGGCATTGTGTCCATGCCGATGCAGAAACCGCAACGCTTCTTCGCGATATTGTGAAGTACCATGGAAATTGGCAAGAGCACGGGGCGTTGTGCGGACGACGTGCGATGCGGGCGCTGCCCCGACCTGCCCTGGCTAACCATCCCTCGGACGTCCCCAGGTGTAGATGCTGGTGACCGCGTAATTCCAGACAGCCCCCAGAGATATGCCGGCGATGGCCGCGGCAATCCACTGGGTCTGACGATTGAACAGAAAGGTCGCGATACCGACGTTGCCGATTGCGCCGACGCTGCAGAGAGCCGAAAACGAGAGCAGCCCGGTGAGCCATTTCAGTCCGCGGCGGCGTCGATCATGGTAAGTCAGCTGATTGTTGAGGGAATAATTGAACACCATGGTGACGACAGTTGCCAGGGTCTGGGATGCGGCGAATTCCAGGCTTTCGATCTGATAGGCGACGGTAAGCACGGCAAGGTGCACGATGACGCCCAAGCTGCCGATCAAGGCGAAAGAAAGGAACCGGATCGGAATGTAGGCACCGACCAGCTTGTCGGCAAGCAGCATCACGTAATCCCACATGGCCTGGCTGTCCAGTTTGCTTTCGCCCGCCCGACGATTGCGAAATACAAACGGCACCTCACGGAACGCGACCGGATGGCGCGCCGAGGCAAAGATATCCACCAGGATCTTGAACCCCAGTCCAGAGAGGTTTCGCACAACATCATCGAGCAGCGAACGGCGCAGCATGAAGAAGCCGCTCATTGGATCTGTCAGGCTCGTCGGTACCAATGAACGGCCAAGCCAGGTTGCAACCCGACTGATGATGACACGACCGCGAGTCCAGCTTCCAAGACCGCCACCTTCCTGGTACCGGCTGCCAACCACGAGGTCGATACCCGGCTCCTCGAGCAGACGCAGCATCGTTGGAATGATCGACGGATCGTGCTGCAGGTCACCATCCATGACGGCTATGTAAGGCGCGCTTGAGGCAAGCATTCCTTCTACGCATGCGGTCGAGAGGCCGCGGCGGCCGATTCTCTGGAGGCAGCGAATGCGCAGATCACTGCAGCCATACTGGCGTACGATATTTGCGGTGCCGTCCGGAGAGTCATCATCGACCAGGATGACTTCCCAGGCAATCGTGGTGAGAGCTTCTGAGAGCTCACGCAGCAGTGCAGCCACGTTGTCGCGTTCATTGAACGTCGGGATGACGATTGACAAGATCGGGCCGGCTTTCTCGGGAAATGCGCTCATCAGCCGCCTGGTCTCAATGTCAGGTAATGCATTCGCATCAGCCGGGCGGGGGCAACGCGCCGAGGCACTGCGGTCGGTCAATCTTGAGCAAAGCGCCCGAAGAGTTCTGCGCTGTGATCGCCGTACGCACGTGGATGCGAGCCGGCTCATAGGGCTTTGTGACCAATAGGAAATCGTAGCTGCAAGCGATGGCAGTCCAGTCCACATCCAGTGGCACCAACGGGGGGTCAAGCATGGTCCTCGTATACCAGTCGTCCTTTGGCGCGTAGCCACGGTTGACGTAGCGGAAATACTTCATCGGGTGCCTCTGGTCGCCGCTGAACATATTGGGGACGATGCCCCCACGATCGACGACGACGGCGAGCGGGGCAGAGTGCAGAAACGGACGCCATTGGCCCTCCTTCAGGAGCGTGTTGATCGGCAGTACTCTCGCCCCGGAGGGAATCGAAGCAGTCAGCGCGCGGTACTTTGTGAGCTGCGTTTGGTGCCCAGCCAAACCAACTCCCAGGTAGATCAGATTGCCCAGGGCCAACAGCGTGAATGCCGTATTGAGAAATCCACGTGCGCGCTCGTGCCCAGCAAGTAACGGGTCGACGAGCATCAATAGTGCGAACGCGACGAATGGGCCTGCAAGGGCCAGTGCGCGCACATCAAGATAACTCGGGCCGCAGTAGGTCGCTGGAAGGGCAGCATACAATACGAGAAAAGCGATGGCTAAGACGAACATCTCCACGGCAGCCACGTCGGCGTTGGCGAACGACCGACGGCCCCCCCAGTGAAGAAAGACGAAAACTACACACGCGACGAATCCAAGCGCAATCAGTAAGTCGAGGGGCTCATACAGTCGCACCAGGTCCCAATCCAGGTGCCGCAACTTCGAGGGCACAGTCCTCCAGAGCGCCCGTGAGCACACGGCCTCAGCCGCGTCTGGAAAAAACCTGGCGGTGAACACGTGCCAGGCCAGCACCAGGCAAACCGGGCCAAACAATACGACGTCACGGAGTACGGCAGCAGCGCGCATCCGCAGCTGCCACAACGCGGTGGCGCCTAGTGCGACCGCGAAGAACACAATGAACGCGAGATGCATCAGATAGCCAAGTGCAACCACACCGGCATACGCAATGAACATCGCCAGCGACCACTGCGTTCTCAGCGACTGTGCAAGCGCCAGTGCAACTATCACCAGTGCGACAGCAAGGTGAAAATTGAGAAAACCGGCCAGGAAGAACCAGTTGGTCGCCAGGTACAAGCCGGTAATAAAAAACAACGCGCGGGTATGACGGCCGGTCCTGGTAACCCGAAGATAGAACAGGATCGCGAGCGGCAGCGAGAGCAGGTTAAGCGCGGTCCAGAACGCCGTGGCGCCGGTAACGCCAAGCAATTCGATCGCGCCTGCAAGCAGCAGGTCGCCCAGAATGTAAGGGATTGGCATGAAGCGGAACTGGAAAATGGCACCAAATTGCCTGCCTTCGTGGAACCAAAGGTCGGCAAGAACCGCAGCTCGTGCCAGATGGTCTGGATAGTCGCCATACAAGATCATCGCGACTTGCGTGCACACGATGACGTAAGCCGCGGAGAGAAACACGGCAACGGCCGACTCGGACCTGCGCGTCAACATTGCGGCTCCGTGCAGCATCGTGCCTCTTGATCAGTGACGCCGAAAGTCAGTGAAGGAACCGGGGTATTGTGTCCGTGGCAACGCAGAAAACGCAATTGTTCTAGGCGCAATCGTGAGGTGTTCCTGTTTCCTGTAAGAACAGCAGGCACCGCTGCGGGGCACTCATCGTGGGTTGATGGGCGTCGCCACGGTGCCGCTGCGGACCTGAGTCACATTAATTGTCGCCCCGATTGTGCATGCACTTGTCGATGTTGCGTTCCTATAGCAGCATGGCAGCCAATCCGGCACAAAGTCCAAGGGTCCGGTCGCAACGGGGACAGCAACATGGAATTCACGTTTTCACGCCGCCACCTGACGCGTGCGCTGTTCCTGGTCGTTTTCGTGCTGATGGCACTCCAGGTCGTGATGTTCATGTTGCAACTCAGGTTTGGCGCGCAGGATGTCGAGCCGATCGCACGCT
>Ga0209797_10000273_pt1 | contig 25136 bp, 23 predicted proteins | sample DOMMetBare3Fresh_2_FD_187472 | JGI IMG/M metagenome (GOLD analysis project Ga0209797, IMG submission 187472) | Wetland sediment microbial communities from St. Louis River estuary, USA, under dissolved organic matter induced mercury methylation -... | ecosystem: Environmental > Aquatic >... | reverse complement strand
GCCACGGCGTCGTGCACGTAAGCGAAGTGGTCGATCGTCTCGCCCTGGCTGGTGCGGGTGTAGTAGGGCGCGGTGAGCACGAGACCCTGCGCGCCGAGCGACTTGGCCTGCCGCGCATGGGCGATGCAATGCTCGGTGGTCGCGTCGAGCACGCCGGCCACCACCGGCACGCGGCCGCCGGCCTCGTCGACGATGGTTTCGAGCACCTGCGCGCGCTGGCGCGGGTTCAGGAACACGCACTCGCTGGTGGTGCCAAGTGCAAAGAGGCCGTGCACCCCGCCGGCGAGCAGGTGGCGCACCACGCGGCGCAGGCTGGCGACGTCGACCTGGTCGTCGGCGGTGTAGGGCGTGACGACGGGCGGGACGATGCCTTGCAGCTTCAGTGAGGTCATGGCAGCAAGTCTCGCATCTTGCGTGCGAGGCGTCGGGCGACGGGACGTCCGGCCGCTGGATGGGGTTGGCCATCGGCCGGCGTCGCAAGGACCCCTAACTTTCCTTGTTCAAGGGTAATTGCTATGTCCGGGCAGGCCCGGAATGCCAACGATGATAGGCTCGTTAATGCGCAAAAACGTCAGCCTGAGGGCGCTCACCGCGTCCGGCTCCCACAACGGCGGACAGCGCACGAGTTCAACGAGGGGCTGCACATGGCCACCAATGCACGCGACAAGGCACCGACGGCAGGCAAGAGGGTCTGGCGGATATCCAGCAGTGCCCCGATGGGGGAGTGGGTGGTCGTGAAGGCCGCGCCGGTCGGCTTGCAGCCCGTACCGACCGTAGAGCCACCGCGCGACGACCTGCCCGAGGTGTCCTCCGGCAGTTGGGTGACGTCGTCCTATGACCTGCTGTCCGGCAGCGACGTGAGCGAAGACCCCGACACCTTGCCCGGCGAACTGTTCGACGAATTGTTCCCGCCCCGGCAGGACGACCCGCAGACTGCCGGGAAGTGACGCGCCCGCGAAGTCGCTCCAGCAGCCGGACCACGCCGCAGAATGATCCTTTTCGTCTGTGGTGCGCTCCTCGCGGAGGCAGGGCGTCATCGGCCCGTGGCTTACCGCTGCGTCGGCAGGCTCGCAAAATGGCAGACTCGACGTTCGAGCAACGAACATGGAGGGGCAGTCAATGGCGACTCTGCTGACTTGGATCGGGCGTCTGGCCGGCTGCCTGGGCGTGCTGGTCTGTGCAGTGGCCCTGGGCGCGCGCGTGGCCGGCACATGGACTCTCTCCGGGATGCAGATCGGCACGCTGTTCCAGCTGGGCGTGGCCGCCATGGTCCTCGGCTGCCTGGCCTATTGCGCGGAGCTGGCGGAGCGGCCACGCACGTAGCGCACCGGCCACGATGACCCTCGCCCCGCACGTTCATGCGGGGCCTTGCGGTGGTTGGCTTCCTGAAGCGGGCTCGAGCGAGGCGGCCTCGGCGTGGGCGGCCTTCCTGCCCTTCACTTCACCTGCGTGTGTCAGCGAACAGAAGACCGTCTGCGTAGCGCGTACAAGCAGGGCGAGGTAGGACGGCGCCGGGTCCGTCTTCCTTCAGTACCGGCTTCGTCGCGCGCTGCTCGGAACGTTCAACAGACAGCCGGTCACTGCGGAATTGCCGTGGCAGCCTTTTCCAATGGAGAGTCTTTCATGAAGAAGTCAATGCTCGCGCTGGGTCTGGGTCTTGCGGTTCTCGCGCTGGGAACCGCGACGGCAGCGGAGCCCGCGAAGATCGACTGGTCCGCGATCAAGGTCACGTCGGTGCCGCTGTTCTATCCCGGCCAGTCGTCCTATGAATGGCTTCGTAGCGCTGCGCACAAGGGCGCAACGAAAGTCAAGAACGGCGAATCGTGCGTGGCTTGCCACGACGACAAGGACGCCGAGAAGGACCTGGGCAACGAACTGGTCAAGGGCGGTCGCCTCGAACCCTCGCCGGTGAAGGGGAAGAACGGCTTTGTCGATCTGCGCGTGCAGGCCGCCTACGACGCCAGGAACCTCTACCTGCGCTACCAGTGGAAGACCAACAGGCCGCAAGCGGGGACCGAACACCAGTACCTGCGTTTCGATGGCAAGGAGTGGAAGGTGTGGGGTTTCCCGAGGCTGGACAAGGTGGTGCAGGACGGAACCCAGCCAGGCATCTATGAAGATCGCGCATCTGTCTTGATCGACGACGGCAAGGTTCCCGGATTCGCGCAACAGGGTTGCTGGCTGTCCTGCCATGACGGCTCGCGCGACATGGCCAAACAGGCCACCGCGCAAGACGCAACAGCCAACCCGCTACTCGCGGCCCTCAAGAAGAGCGATCTGCGCAAGTACCTGCCCGAGACGCGCACCGACCCGTCCGACTGGAAGACAGGCAAGTCGGTCGAGGAAATCGCCAAGCTCAAGGCGGACGGACGGTTCCTCGACCTGATCCAGTGGCGTGCCCACCGCAGCAACGCAGCAGGCATGGCCGATGACGGCTATGTTCTCGAGTACCGGCTGGCCGATGCCGGAACTGACATGTTTGCAGGCAACGCCGATGCCCAGACCCATGCGCCCAAGTTCATGTGGGACGAGAAGAAGATGGGTTTCAAGTCCATCCGCCAGGACAGCCCGGCACGCAAGGGCGACTTGTTCCTGATCCGCGAGCAGAACGCCGTACCGTTCGATCCGAACGCGCTCTGGAAAGAAGGTGACATGATTCCCGACTACATCACCAGCCGCGACGGTGCCAAGGGCTCGGCCGCCGACAACAACGCCATCGCCTCCTGGAAGGACGGCCTGTGGACGGTGGTGTTGACCCGTCCGCTGGGCCTGACCAACGCCGACGACAAGACGCTCAAGGCTGGCGGTGTCTACAACGTGGGCTTTGCCGTGCATGACGACAACATCACCACGCGCGGCCACCACGTCTCTTTCGTGAAGACGCTGGGGCTCGGCGCCAAGGCTGACATCGAGGCCGTGAAGCTGCCCTGAGTGGCCCCCCGGGGCAGTGGGCGGTTGGTCGCGTATCCTGGGCGCGTGGAACCGCGGCTGCCCATGATCAAGTTGCTCACGCTCGGTGCTTGCGGACTGTTTGGGTTGCAGGCCCTGGGTGCGACCGACGGCCCGTCGCAACAGGAGCTGCATACCGCCCGATGCGTCGCCGCCCTGGAGGTGAACACCGAGGATCTGGCCGCGCAGGTCAAGGCAGGGCGTGCGGACCTGCGGCCTGCCCTGCTCGAACGGCTGAAATACGGCGCCGCTTTCATCGGCGACGCGTACCTGCGCGGTGAGCGGGACGAGGCGCGCGCGAAGGGCCTGCTGGACGCCGCACTGCAAGCGCAGAAGGCGTTGCCCAGGCCGGAGCTGGCTGCGCGCCAGTCCCGATGTGCCCAGGACGGAGCCCAACTGCTGGCCAAAGCCGACATCATCAGCCGCGCCGTCGTGTCGCACCTGGCGAACAAGCGGATGAAGAAGCTGCTCGACGGCTGAGGCCTCGCACGCGTGAACACGACAAGGCAGATCAAATGACCGACGACACCAAGGCCTGCCCGGTCTGCGGCGAAACCATCAAGGCCGTGGCGATCAAGTGCCGCTTCTGCAACAGCGACCTGACCGCCCATGCGGCAGCCCAGGAGGTTGCGACCGAGAAGCCGCTGTTCACGGGGCATCCGGCAGCCATCGTCAGTGCCTGGCAATGGCTTGCCGTCTTCTTCACGCTGGGCATCGCCTGGGTGGTCTACTGGATCCGCAGCATCTCGACGACCTACGAGATCACGACGCAGCGCGTGAGGGTCGAACGGGGTTTGTTCTCCAAGCTGAAGGAGAACGTCGAGCTGTTTCGCATCGATCACTTCGACGTGCACAAGCCTTTGGGGATGAGGCTGCTGGGGCATTGCGTCGTGCACCTGCGATCGTCGGACACGAGTTTCCCCTCGGTGATGATCTCGGGCATTGCAGGGCTCGAGGCTCTCGCCGACACCTTGCGGGAATGCTCGTTGCGCGAGCGAACGAGAAGGCGCGTGACGACGCTCGTGCAGGCCTGAGTGAAGTGGCACGGGCCATCGGGAGCACGAGCCACTTTCCTGCGCGGCCCCGCAGCGATGCCACTGCAGGAGTGCCGACTTCAGGACGCTGATCGCGCGCGCTTCCGAATTGCCAGACTAAGTGTCCCAGCGAACGGACCATGCTGCAAAGCCGGGGTAGCTTCGGATCCGAGTCGTCGTGCGCACCACGATTTCAACTCGAGGAAGTTCTCAAGCGTGCGCGAAAGCATCATTCACGTTGAAGGATTCCCAATGAAATCAGTCATGCGCAGCAGCGCGTTTTCACTCGCGATCGCCGCACTGTTCGCTGCAGGATGCAGCACGCAGCCGGCGGTGATCGGTCCGTCAGCACAGATGCCGATCAGTTACGTCGGCCCGGCCGGGGCTACCGGGGCCACCGGGGCCACCGGTGAACAAGGACGCACGGGCGCCACCGGCGCAGCCGGGGCTGCCATGGCGGGGCCCATGGGGGCCACGGGTGCCACCGGCGCGCAGGGTCCGCAGGGCCCGGTTGGAGCCACGGGGCCTGAAGGCAAGATGGTGATGGGTCGCGCCGGTCCGACAGGGGCCACCGGCGCCACGGGCGCGCAGGGCATCACCGGAAACACCGGTGCGCAGGGTGCAAGCCTGCCGGGCCCGGCGGGTGCGACCGGCCTCACCGGCGCGACGGGTATCCAGGGCGTGATCGGCAGCAAGGGCGCAGAAGGCCCGAGCCGAGAAGGGCCGAGCGGCCCCGTCGGAGCGACCGGCTCCACGGGCGCACAAGGTTCACCCGGACTTGCCGGATCTCGTGGCGCAACCGAGATGATGGGCGTGGCGGGGCCGACCGGTCCCACCGGCGCCACGGGCGTGCAAGGCGCGATCGGTCAGACGGGCGCTCAAGGCGCGGGTGGCGTCGCGGGCACGGTCAGCATCTGGACCGCGTACACGGACTACACGTTCGTGGGCACCAGCGACGACATCCTGCGTTCGGACAACAACAAGGCGCGCGACATCGCGGCCTACCTGAACCGCAACCCGGCGGCCATGGTCGCCATCGACGGACCGAACCCGCGTTATGTGCACAGCGTCGTCGATGCCTTGAAGGACGCCGGCGTGCCGGTAGCCCGCATGCGGACCGGGCCTGTAGGCAATGCGCAGCTCAGGCAGGACCGCCGGGTCGAGGTGCTGGTCAGCGCGAGGTAGCCGGCCTTCGGGCTCAGGCTCTACCGGGCCCGGTGGCGACAGGTTCGCCCCGGGCCGTTCGTTTCGCCGCTGTCGAGCCGGCTGCTGGTCAAGGTGCCGCGCTCGATCGTCATCGGGCTCGTCGAGAGACACGTCTGATGCGCTCGTCGCGGTGCCGTGCGCCCGAATGCCTACGGGTAAATGCTGCAACGATTTCGTGGTGGATACCGCCCGTGCCACACGACGGCCGAGACCCGCGGGAGTAGAGTCGACTGGCCCTGGTTCGCAGCGTGGCCAGCCGCAGATACCGAGGAGGATCTCAATCTGAACCTCCTCTTCGGTTGCGCTCTGGCGGCTTCACGCCCAGCGGCGTTGGCGCGATCGCAAAACGAAACAGGAGACACAAAGGTGAAGACAACCCATGGCGGCAAGAACATTTCCAGCCGGCGATCCGCCGCCGGCATCGGCAGCGCGATGGCGTTGAGCCTGGCCGGCGCGTGCGGCACCGTCCATGCGGCCTACGACTGCGCGGGTCTCGCGACATTCACCACCGCGGACTCGACCGTGACATCGACGGCCGTCGTACTGGCCGGGACGGTGATCAGCGGCAGCGTCGTGCCAGTGGACATGTGCCGCGTTCAAGGCGTGGCCCGGCCGTCCTTGGACTCGGAGATCAAGTGGGAGGTCTGGCTGCCGCAGACGGCGGCCGCTTGGACCGGGCGCATGAAGGTCAACGGCACCGGCGGCTACGCTGGCGCCACCCCGATCGCGCGTCTGGCCCAGGACATCGGCGACGGCTTCGTCACCGCGGGCAGCAACATGGGCCACGACGGCGGCGAATCGGCCGCCTGGACGCTCAATCGGCCCGAGAAGGTCAAGGACTGGGGCCTGCGTGCGCACTACTCGGTGGCCACCGCCGCGAAGGCACTGGCCGCGGCCCGTTTCGGTGGGCCGGTGAAGTACTCGTACTTCGAGGGCTGCTCGAACGGCGGGCGCCAGGCCATGATGATGGCGCAGAACTATCCGGAGCTGTTCGACGGCATAGTCTCGGGCGCGCCATCCCAGTGGTACCCGGACCTGCTGATGTGGTTGCTCTGGACCGGCAAGACGCTGACGCCTTCGGCGCCGTTCGGTCCACCGTCGATCTCGACCGCCAAGCGCACGTTGATCACGCAGCGCGTGCTGCAGGCGTGCGACGCCAACGACGGCCTCGTCGACGGGCAGATCACGAACCCACGCGCCTGCACCTTCAACATCGACGACATGGGTCCATCCGGCGATGGCTCGCTCACCGCAGACGAGGTGACGGTCGTCAAGAGGATGTATGGCGGTACCCGTCGGAACTGGGACGACCTGACGTCCGAGCAGCGCTATACGGGCGCAAAGTACGGTTCAGAGGCGGATTGGTCGCCGCTGTTCGCCGACAACGGTGGCTACGGCCCCTTCATCGGTCACTACGTCTACTCGGTGAATTCGCCTCCTTATGACTGGCGCCGCGATATCAACTGGGACAGCGTCTACGACAACGCGAAGGCTGTGCTGACGCCGGTCACCGCGGCGCCGAGTCCCGACATCCGGCGCTTCACCAGCCGCGGCGGCAAGCTCATTCAGATGCATGGCTGGAACGACTCGGTCGTGCCGCCGGACGGCTCCATCAACTACTTTTTCGCGCTGACGCAGTGGGAGCGGTTGCAGAACCTGCCGAGCCGGGAGGTCGACAAGCAGATCGAGAAGCTCACGCCACAAGTCGTCGCTGCTCACGCCAACGCGTTCGGCCGCCAAGTGCAGCAGTACCACCGCCTGTTCATGTTGCCAGCCACCGGGCACTGCGGCGGCAGCACTGGTCCGAGTGCGGTTGGTGGTGGCATGCCCGAACCGCCGAAGGCCTACCGCGATGCCGACCATCACACGGTCAGTGCCGTGATCAAGTGGGTCGAGCAGGGTGTGGCACCTGAAAGGATCATCGCGACGAAGTTCGACGCCGCGGGCAACCCGACGCGCTCGCGCCCGGTGTGCGCGTACCCAGCCGAAGCCGTCTACAACGGCAGCGGGGACATCAACAACGCCGCAAACTTCTCCTGCGAGACGCCGAAGCTCAAGGACCGCACCGTCACGGACAGCGACCTCGTGAACATCAGGAACTCGCTGACGCAGCGCAATCTGAAGCTGCCGAACCGGTGAATTGACGTCCCGCTCACAGACGCATCCCGACCGCAGCAGCCACTGCGGTCGTGGTGCTTGCCTTGGTGCGGGTCTGGTTGGTCCAGAGCCACTCGAAGTGCGACCGGGGGACCACTGAAACCGACAGCAGCAGAACTCGATACGCTCGTCGACCTGCACCTCCTAGGGGCCAAGTCCTACAGGCGCCGCGCAGTCCAGGGGTGACCATCGGTGCGTGAACACCACAACGACGTCGCACTGGTGGCTGGGCAGGTTCGCTGATCGATTGCTTCAGTTGAATCCCCGCGCGAGTTGGCGTGCTGCGGTGCGTCGCGGGGTGGCCAACTACCATCGAGCGGCCTATCTGCAGCCGGATGATGCGGCCGACATCTACTTTGGCGAAGCGCTGCGGTTGCGATCGATGAGGTCCTTGAACATGAATCGACCCAAACGCTGAACAGCGTCGGGCGCGGCGGGTCGGTGCACCGCGTGTCGCACGAGAACCGCTGCCGGCCAGCCCGGCACAGCATCGGAACGCAGCGGTTCCCACCATCACTCGAAAGGCCATCAGTTGCGCGATCACTTCTTGCCCATCGTTACCGCCGCGTATCTCATGTCCGCCTGCGGGGGCGGCGGAACGCCACCCCCGGCGATCGACGGAACCTGGAACGCGACGGCGCAGGCCGCGGGCAGCAGCCTTGTGATCAACCTGGGGACGCAAGACTCGGTCGTCTCAGGGGCAGGCGTGTACGTCGTCGCCGGCGGCCGGCCTGGCGTGCTCGCGGTGGCTGGCACGTACCAGCCTCCGGCCGCGCTGCTGACCTTCAACTATGACAGCGGAGCCACTGCCTTGTTTGCTGCAACCGCCGCAGACGGCAGCCACTTGAATGGCAAGCTGACCTACCAGGACGGCACGTCAGTGGACCTTCGGCTTGTCCGTCAATGACCCTGTAACCGACTCAGTACCGTTCAGAAGCAGGGACTTCCGGCTCCTCGGCGATCGCAATTGCCGGCTCAGGCCGGTCGCACGTTCGCCTCGCACCCCCAATTCCTGTCGGCACATCACGTCTTCTTCCGCTGTCTCAACACGGGTACGCCTGCCACTGGCCAACAGCGAAACCATAGGGTCGGATGGTCAGCCCGATGCCAGGTGCAGAGTGCGGCCGATGGGTGGCGTCCAGCGGTTCGTTCATGTCAGCCGCAGCAGGTCACGGCATCTGCGCCAGAATGGGCCCTGCATCGCCACGATGGCGAGGTCGAGGAGAAGGCATGCGCATGTTCGCGGCGTCCATTGGCACCGAGACCAATACCTTCGCACCGATTCCCACTGCGCTGGAGAGTTTCCAGGAATTCTTCTACGCGCGTCCCGGCCAGCATCCCGACCACGCAACCCTGTGCACGGCTCCGCTGTGGGTCGCACGCCGGCGGGCGCGCGCGGAGGGCTGGACGCTGGTGGAAGGCTCCTGCTCGTTCGCGCAGCCGGCGGGCACCGCGTCGCGGCAAGCCTTCGAGCACTTGCGTGACGAGGTGCTGGGCCAGTTGCGCGCCGCCATGCCGGTGGACGGCGTGGTGCTCGGCCTGCATGGGGCGATGGTGGCCGACGGGTATGACGACTGCGAGGGCGATCTGCTCGAGCGCGTGCGCCAGATCGTGGGGCCCGCCGTGCCGGTGGGCGTGGAGCTCGATCCGCATTGCCACATGACGAGAAAGCGGGTCCGCAACGCCACGCTGATCATCTGCTTCAAGGAGTTCCCGCACACCGATTTCGTGGCCCGCGGCGAAGAAGTGGTGGAGCTGACGCTGCGGGCGATGCGCGGCGAGATCCGACCCGTGATGTCGCTGTTCGACTGCCGCATGATCGGCTCCTTCCCGACGACGATCCAGCCCATGCGCGGCCTGGTGGACCGTGTCATCGCGCTCGAAGGCCACGACGGCGTGTTGTCGATCTCGCTGGCGCACGGCTTCCCCTACGCCGACGTGCCCGAAATGGGCGCGCGCGTGCTGGTGGTCACCGACAACCGGCGCGAGGTCGGGGATCAGCTTGCGCGCCAGTTGGGCGCAGAGTTCTTTGCCATGCGCGGCAAGACGCTTCCCGAGTCCCACACGCCCGACCAGGCGATCGATATCGCGCTCGGGGAGCCGGGCACGGTGGTCGTTGCGGACCCCTCGGACAATCCGGGCGGCGGCGCGCCCGCCGACTCCACCGTGATCTTGCGCCGCCTGATCGAGCGTGACGTGCGCGATGCGGCCGTGGGGCCGTTGTGGGACCCGATGGCGGTGCGTCTGTGTTTCATGGCCGGCGAGGGCGCGCGTCTGGCCCTGCGTTTCGGCGGCAAGACGGCGCCCACCTCAGGGCAGCCGATCGACGCGCTGGTCACGGTCAAGCGGCTGGTGCGCAATGCCTCGCAGACCTTCGTGGATGCGCAGGTCCCGCTCGGCGACAGCGCGACCATTTCGCTCGGGGCCATCGACGTGGTGCTGATCACGCTGCGCTCGCAAGCCATGGGGACCGACCTCTTCACCGGCATGGGCGTCCCCCTGGCGGGCAAGAAGATCGTCGTCGTCAAGTCCACCAACCACTTCCATGCGGCGTTCGCCCCGCACGCCAGCCGGGTGCTGTATTGCGACTCCGGCGGACCGATCCCGCGCGACCACCGCAAGGTGCCCTACACGCGAGTGCAGCGGCCGATCTGGCCGCTCGACGAAGACGTTGCGCCGGTGCTGCTGAATTGCTGATCGCGTCCCCATCGCGTTTGCACGAATGGCCCCATGTGACGATTCTGTTCCAATGAATTTGCCCATCGACCACGATGACTCGGCCGTGCATCGCGCGCCGACGCTGCGCACAGGCCCACTGACAGGAGAACTTCCATGACCAGTTCCAGGCGTTTCGTGCTGAGTGCCGGAGTCGCTGCCGCGACGCTTGCCGGTTTCGGCGTCAAGGGGACCAGGGCACAGCAAAGGCCCGCCAAACAGGCGCGTATGGTGCCGCACGGCGACCTGAACGTGCTCGACCCGATCTGGACCACGCAGAACATGGCGGCGTACCACGGCGCCATGATGTACGACACGCTGTTCGGCATCGACGGCAACTTCAACCCGCAGCCGCAGATGGTCGGCAAGACCGACATCTCGGCCGACAAGAAGACCTACACCTTCGAATTGCGTCCGGGCCTGAAATGGCACGACGGCACACCCGTCACGGCCAAGGACTGTGTGGCGTCGCTGCGCCGCTGGCAGGTCAAGGACGGCGCAGGAACTCACCTGTTTGCGCGCGTCGCGGACACGCCGGTGGTGGACGACAAGACGTTCCGCATCGTGCTCAAGGAGCCGTACGGTCTGCTGATCGAAGCGCTGGCCAAGACCAGCACCCCGGTGTGTTTCATGATGAAGGCCGAAATCGCGGCCACCGACCCGAACACGCAGATCACCAAACACATCGGCTCTGGCCCGTTCAAGTTCATCGAATCCGAGTACCGCCCGGGCAGCCGGGTCGTCTACGAACGCAACGCCGACTATGTGCCGCGCAGCGAACCTGCGTCGGGCATCGCCGGCGGCAAAGTGGTGAAACTCGACCGCGTGATCTGGGACATCATGCCCGACGCGCAGACCGCCGCGTCCGCGCTCACCACGGGCGAGGTCGATTTCTTCGAGGTCCCGCCGATCGTCATCCTGCCGACGCTTTCCTCGGCGCCGGGCGTGAAGGTCGAGGTGTTCAACAAGTTCGGCAACGTCGGTTATTGCCGCCTCAACCACCTGCTGCCGCCGTTCAACAACGTACTGGCGCGCAGGGCGGCGCAGCTCGCGATCAACCAGGACGACATCCAGCGCGCCGCAGTCGGCAATCCTGACTACTACCGCACCTGCGGGTCGAACTTCACCTGCGATTCACCCATGGGTGTCGAGGACGGCGCTGAGGTCCTGATGCTCAAGGCGCCGATGGCCGAACGCCAGGCCAAGGCGCGGGAACTGCTCAAGCAATCCGGCTACGACGGCAAGCCCATCGTCTGCCTGCATGCCACGAACATCGAAGTCATGAACCAGACCATGCTGGTGATCGCGCAGAACCTGCGCCAGATCGGCTTCGAAGTTCAACTTGCGTCCAGCGACTGGGGTGCGGTGGTGACGCGGCGTTCGAACCAGAACCCGGTGGATCAGGGCGGCTGGAACGTGTTCTTCACCTGGGGCGGTGGCAATGCCACGGCCAACCCGATCGCCTTGTCGGCGCATGCCGCGACCGGGCGCAAGGGCTGGTTCGGCTGGCCCGAGAACGCGCTGACCGAACAACTGCGCACCGAGTGGTCGGCGGCGCCGACGCTGGAGGCACGTCGCGAAGTGGCGCGCAAGCTCAACCGCCACATGTTCGACTATGTGCATGACGTCAAGACCGGCCAGTGGGTGGGTCCGGTGGCGTACCGTGCCGACCGGCTGCGCGGTCTGATCAAGGTACCGGAGATCATTCCTTGGTGGGGCGCGGAGCGTTACGCCTGAGGGGTTGGGCACCCGACAGCCTCGGGTGACGCCTTCAAGTCGGGCACGCGCGCTGCGCGCCATGCTGCGCGTGTGATCGCTGGTCGTGCCGTCGACGTTCTCTTCACACTCTGCTGCGGCCTGCTGATGCTCTCCTACATCATCCGTCGCCTGCTCGGCGTCATCCCCGTCACGCTGGTGGTGGGGATCTTCGTCTTCTCGCTGCTGCGTCTGGCTCCAGGCGATCCCGCCGCCATCATTGCGGGTGACATGGCGACGGCCGAAAACATCGCCAAGATCCGCACCAGTCTCGGTCTCGACCGCCCGCTGCTGGAACAGTTCGCGAAGTGGGGCTGGGCGACGCTGCAAGGCGACCTCGGCACGTCGATGTTCTCCGGCATTCCGGTGACCACGCTGGTGCAGCAACGCATGGCGCCAACGGTTTCGCTGGCCATCACCACACTGATCGTCGCCGTCAGCATCGCCGTCACGCTGGGCGTGCTGGCCGCATGGAAGGCGGGCTCGCTGCTCGACCGCGCCGTCATGGGCTTGGCGGTGACCGGGTTTTCGGTGCCGGTGTTCGTGGTCGGCTACATCATGGTTTACTACGTCTCGCTCAAGTGGCGCTGGTTGCCGGTGCAGGGCTACAAGGAGATGTCCGAGGGTTTCTGGATCTGGCTGCGCCACCTGATCCTGCCCTCGTTCGCGCTCGGGCTGGCCTATGTGGCACTGATCGCCCGCATCACGCGCGCCAGCATGCTCGAGGTGCTGGCCGAGGACTACATCCGCACCGCCAGCGCCAAGGGCGTGGCCACGGTGCCGATGCTGCTGCGCCACGCGCTCAAGAACGCGGCGGTGCCGATCATCACGGTCATCGGAATCGGCATCGCGCTGCTGATCTCCGGCGTCGTGATCACCGAGAGCGTTTTCAACATCCCGGGCATCGGACGCCTGGTGGTCGACGCGATCGCACGCCGTGACTATCCGATCATCCAGGGATCGATGATCATTTTTGCGGGCGTCTATGTGGTGATCAACCTGGCAATCGATATTTCTTACAGCTTCCTCGACCCCCGCATCCGGTACAGCTGATGGACACAGGAGCCCCGCCACCACGCTCCGGCGCGTCAGAGTTCATTCGGCGCCACCCCACCATCGTGGTCGGAGCCCTGCTGCTCATCGTCATCACGCTCGCAGCCGTGTTCGCACCGTGGATCGCCCGCGATCCGATTGCCTTCGAGCCGATCAACCGCCTCAAGGGTCCGTCAGGCGCGTTCTGGCTCGGCACCGATGCACTGGGGCGGGACGTTTTTGCACGCATGGTCTACGGCGCGCGTATCTCGCTGCTGGTCGGCCTGCTGGTGGCGATCATCACCATCGTTTGTGGTTCCGTGATCGGCCTGCTGGCGGGGTACTTCAGCCTCTTCGACGCGGTGGTCATGCGGCTGATGGACGGCATCATGGCGATACCGGCCATCCTGCTGGCGATCGCGCTGGTGGCGCTGCTCGGCTCGAGCGTCAGCGTCGTGATCATCGCCATCTCGATCCCCGAGATACCGCGCGTGACACGGCTGGTGCGCGCCGTCGTGCTGTCGGTGCGCGACCTGCCGTTCGTCGAAGCCGCACGCTCCAACGGCACGCGGGTTGCCAAGCTGCTGCGGCGCCATATTCTGCCCAGCACGATCGCACCGCTGATCGTGCAGGCCACCTACATCTGCGCCTCGGCGATCCTGACCGAAGCGGGCCTGAGTTTCCTTGGCGCCGGCACGCCGCCCGAGATCCCGACCTGGGGCAACATGATCGCGGGCAACCGGCTCTACCTGCAGATCGCACCCTGGACCATGTTCGCCCCCGGTATCTGCCTGGCGCTGGTGGTGCTGGCTGTCAACCTGCTGGGTGACGGTCTGCGCGACCGGCTCGATCCGCGCATCTCGCGAGGCATGTGATGGTCCCGGTCCTGGTGGTCAACGACCTGCACACCCGGTTCTTCACCCGGGACGGCGTGGTGCGCGCGATCGAAGGTCTTTCGCTGACGGTCCACGAAGGCGAAGTGCTGGGCATCGTCGGCGAGAGCGGTTGCGGCAAGTCGGTCACCGCGCTGTCGGTGATGCGCCTGATCCCGCCCAAGGCCGGCCGCATCGTGCAAGGCTCGGTGAAGTTCGAGGGCAAGGACCTGGCGCACCTGAGCGATGCCGAGATGCGCAAGATCCGCGGCAACCAGGTCGCGATGGTGTTCCAGGAACCGATGACCTCGCTCAATCCGGTGCACAGCATCGGCGCGCAGATCGCCGAGGCGGTGCGCATCCACCAGGGCCTGTCCAAAGCTGCGGCCATGGCGCGGGCGATCGAGATGCTGGCTCTGGTGCGCATCCCGGATCCGCAGCGACGGGTCAAAGACTATCCGCACCAGTTTTCCGGCGGCATGCGCCAGCGTGTGATGATCGCGATGGCCTTGTCGTGCAACCCCAAGCTGCTGATTGCCGACGAGCCCACCACGGCGCTGGACGTCACGATCCAGGCCCAGATCCTCAAGCTGATGGTCGAGCTCAATGGCAGGGTCGGCGCCTCGATCATGCTGATCACGCACGACCTGGGCGTCATCGCCGAGACGGCGCACCGGGTGGTCGTGATGTACGCCGGGCGCAAGGTCGAGGAGGCCACGGTGGACGCCTTGTTCGAGCGCCCGGTGCATCCCTACACCCGCGGCCTGATGGCGTCGATACCGCGCGGACGCCAGGGTGCGCGGACCCGGCGCCTGAGCGAGATCCCCGGCATCGTGCCGTCGCTGCGCGAGACCGTGCCGGGCCAGCCGGCGTTCCGGGGCTGTGCCTTTGCGCCACGCTGCGGCTTCGCAACGCGGCGCTGCCACGAGCAGGCGCCGCCACTGCTGCCATACAGCGCCGGCGCCACCGCACGCGTGATCGAAGGGCCGGCGCCGGTCGGCGCGCACCTGGCGGCATGCTGGGAAATCGACAACGTGCTGGCGTCATGAGGCACGCGCAAACAATGCCAGCAAGGCAGACCACCCATGGCTGAGGTGCTGCGCGTCGAAGGCCTCAAGAAGCACTTCCCGGTGCACCGGGGCGTGCTGCAGCGCGTGTCGGGGCACGTCAAAGCGGTCGACGGCGTTTCCTTTTCGATCCAGGCGGGCGAAACCCTGTGCCTGGTGGGCGAGTCGGGCTGTGGCAAGTCCACCGTCGGCAAGACCATCCTGCGCCTGCAGGAGCCCACCGGCGGAAAGATCTGGCTCGGTGATACGGAGGTCACCACGCTGAACGAGGAGCAGATGCGCCAGCACCGGCGCGAGGTGCAGATGGTGTTCCAGGACCCGTACTCATCGCTCAACCCGCGCATGCGCGTCGCGCAGATCGTCGCGGAACCGCTGGAGAACTATGACCTGGCCAAGGAATCGTCCGGACGTGAAGCGCAGATCGTCGCGCTGCTGGAGAAGGTCGGCCTGCGCGCCGATGCGATGGCGCGTTTCCCGTTCGAGTTTTCGGGTGGCCAGCGCCAGCGCCTGGGTATCGCCCGCGCATTGGCGCTGAACCCGCGCCTGATCGTGGCCGACGAGCCGGTCTCGGCGCTCGACGTGTCGGTTCAGGCCCAGGTGCTCAACCTGATGATGGACCTTCAGGACGAGTTCGGCCTGGCCTACCTGTTCATTTCGCACGACCTGGCCGTGGTGGAACACATCGGCCACCGCATCGCGGTGATGTACCTCGGGCGCATCGTCGAACTCTCGACACGCGATCGCATCTTCGGCCAGCCGCTGCATCCTTACACCGAAGCCCTGATGGCCGCCGCGCCGATCGCCAATCCGCGTGCGCGGCGCGAGCGCCTGGTGATCGAGGGCGATGTGCCCAGCCCGATGAACCCGCCGCCAGGGTGTCACTTCCATACCCGTTGCCCCTACGCGATCGCGAAGTGCCGAACCGACGCCCCGCCGCTGCGCAGCGTCGCGCCGGGCCACGTGGTGGCCTGCCATCTGCGCGGGCCCGAGCCCGTGACGGAGCCCGTGCTGCAATGAACTCCGTGCTGCAGCGCCTGGGTGTCACGCGGCGCATCAACGTGGCCGGCACCCTGACCCGGCTGGGCGGCAGCCTGATGGAGCCCGAGGTGCTGCACGCGATGCAGGAGGCGGCGCAGGCGTCGCTGGACATCTGCGAACTGCAGACGGCCGCCAGCACCGTGATCGCCAGGCACACCCACGCTCCCGCAGGCATCGTGACCTCCGGGGCCGCTGCCGCGCTGACCCTGGCCACCGCCGCGTGCCTGGCGCGCTGGGATGTAGCGCGCATGGCAGCCTTGCCCGACACGCGCGCAATGCCGCACACCGTGCTGATGGCACGCACCCACCGCAACAGCTACGACCACGCGGTGCGCCTGGCCGGCGCGCACATCCGCGACGTCGGCCACAACGACCGCGGCACCGGAGCCGGCTTGCGCGGCCTGGAGGGCTGGGAAATCGCCGCCGCCATCGATCCGCAGACCGTGGCCTGGGTCTTCGTGGCGACGGCCCAGACCGTTGCCGACCTGCCGCTGGTGGTGCGCACGGCACACGCGCACCAGTTGCCGGTGATCGTGGATGCCGCCGCGCAGTTGCCACCGGCGCGCAACCTGCATGCCTTCATCGACGCCGGTGCCGACCTGGTGCTGTTCAGCGGCGGCAAGGCCATCGGCGGGCCGCAGTCCAGCGGCATTCTGGCGGGCCGCAGCGACCTGGTGGGCTCGGCGCTGCTGCAGATGATGGACATGGACGTCAATGCGAGCACCTGGTCAGCGCCGCCGCTGGTGGACCGCGCGGCGTTGGCGGGCATTCCGCACCACGGGATCGGGCGCGGCTTCAAGGTGGGCAAGGAAGAGATCGTCGGCCTGCTGGTCGCGCTCGAGCGATTCGTCGCGCGCGACGAGGTGGCGGTCGCGGCACGTCTCGCGCAACGCCTGGAGCAGATCGCCAGCACACTGGCGTCCCAAAGTGCCTTGAGCACGCGCCTCGTCGGCGCCGGCGAGCACAGCCCGGTGCCGCTGCTCGAAGTGCACGTCGGCAGCAGCGCGCTGGCCCTGAGCCAGCGCCTGCAACAGGGTGACCCGCCCGTCCACATGGGTGAACGCCTGCTCGACGCCGGCATCCTCGTCATCAACCCCCAGACCTTGCGCGCCGAGGACGATGCCGTGCTCGCGCGTTGCCTGATCGACGCTTCCAGGAGCCTTGCATGAACGACAGCGGCGACCTCATCCTGCGCGGCGGGCACCTGATCGACCCGGCGCAGGGCATCGACCGGGTGAGCGACATCCGCTTCACTCATGGCCGGGTGGCGGCCATCGGCGATAGGTTGGCTGGCGATGCCCGCACGGTCGTGAAGGATGTGCGCGGCCAGATCGTCACCCCGGGTCTGATCGATCTGCACACGCATGTCTACTGGGGCGGCACGTCGATCGGCGTGGACGCCGTGGCGGTGGCGCGCCGCAGCGCCACGGCGACCTTCGTCGATGCGGGCACGGCAGGCGCGGGCAACCTGGCGGGCTTTCGAAAGCACGTGATCGAACCCGCGCTGCCGCTTCGCATCCTGCCGCTGATCAACCTGTCCTTCGCCGGCATCTTTGCCTTCTCGCACACGGTGATGGTGGGTGAATGTGAAGACCTGCGGCTGCTGGACATCAAGGAGTGCGTGCGTGTGGCACGCGAGCACGCCGACCTGGTGGTCGGCGTGAAGGTCCGTGTCGGGCGCGGTGCCAGCGGCACTTCGGGACTGCCGCCACTGGACATGGCGCTCGAAGTGGCCGAGGCCCTGGACCTGCCGCTGATGGCCCACCTGGACCACCCGCCGCCGTCGCGGATCGACGTGATGGCGCGCCTGCGCCCGGGCGACATCCTGACCCACTGCTTTCGCCCGTTTCCGAACGCGCCCAGCGGCCCGCACGGTGGTGTCCGGCCCGAGGTGCTGGCGGCACGCGAACGGGGTGTGATATTCGATGTCGGTCACGGATTCGGCTCCTGCGGTTTCGCGACCAGCCGAGCCATGCTGGCTGCCGGCTTCCTGCCCGACGTGATCTCGTCGGACGTGCACGTGCTGTCGATCAACGGCCCCGCGTTCGACCTGCTGCAGACCCTGGCCAAGTTCCACGCGCTGGGCATGAGCCTGCAGCAGGTGGTGGCCTGCGCCACCGTGAACGCGGCACGCGCCATCCGTCGCCCCGAGCTGGGCAGCCTGAAGGTCGGGGCGCCCGGCGACGCGAGCCTGTTCGAAGTCATCGACGAGCCCACGCCCTATACCGACGTGTTGGGCGAGGTCATCACCGGCGCGAAGCGGTTCGCGGCACGCGGACTGGTGCTCGACGGCGCCTGGTGGTGCTGAGGCACCGACCGCCCTGCAGCACGTTCGCACGAGGAGATTGCGCCCATGGCCGACACAACCATGATCTTCACCGACATCGACTACGAGGCTCAGGGCAAGCAGGTGGACTGGCTGCACCTGCCGCACTCGGTCACTCGATCGGCCTATGGCGCGATAGCCATTCCCATCGCGGTGGTGCGCAACGGCGACGGGCCCACGGTGTTCCTGATGGCCGGCAACCACGGCGATGAATACGAGGGCCAGATCGTGCTGGCCAAGCTGATCCGCGAGTTGCAGCCCGAGCACATCCGCGGCCGGGTGATCATGATGCCGGCGGCCAACCTGCCGGCCGCCCTGGCCGGTACCCGGGTCTCACCGATCGACCAGGGCAACCTGAACCGGTCCTTCCCCGGCGATCCGCATGGCAGCCCCACCGTTGCCATCGCGCACTACATCGACAGCGTCCTGTATCCGATCTCGGACTTCCACCACGACCTGCATTCGGGTGGATCGTCGCTGCGCTATGTACCGTTCTGCTCGATGCGCCGCAGCGGCGACGCCGCGCTGGACGCCCGCTCGCTGGCCGCACTTCAAGCCTTCGGCGCGCCGCTGAGCGTGGTGTGGGCCAACAACCCCGAGGGCCGGATGGCCAGCGTCGCAGCCGTGCGGCATGGCCTGGTGTCGCTGGGTGGGGAGTTCGGGGGTGGCGGGGACGTCGACCGTGCCAGCCTGGCGATGCTGGAACGCGGCGTGCGCAACCTGCTGCACTTCGCAGGCGTGCTCACGACGCCCGCGCCACAGGAGTCGAGCGCCCCGATCCGCCTGATGGAGGTCAGCAGCCGCGCGCACTATGTCTACGCAACCGAAGCGGGGCTGCTCGAACCCCTGGTGGACCTGGGCTCGCAGATCGAAGAGGGCCAGGCGGCAGCCCGGATTCACTTCGTCGACAACCCTTCGCGTGCACCGGTGCTTTGCCACTTCCGCAGATCCGGCATGGTGATCTGCCAACGCCACTTCGGCCGCGTGCAACGCGGTGACTGCGTGGCGCACCTGGCCACGGAATTCAGCGCGCCTTGAGCGGCATCGCGCCGCACGACCTGCTTGGCTCGCCATTCAGAAGTGAATCGACACGGCATCGGTGACGCGATAGTCGTCCTCGACCACCGGCATCCAGTGCCACTTGTCGAAGGTGGTGCAAGGGTGCGAGATGCCCAGGCCCACGCGGTCGCCGACCTGCGGCGCCGCGGCCTCGTCGCCGGCGTCCCATCGCAGGTAGGCGTGCTGGTCGTTCAGCCCGCTGATCATCCAGCCCGCGGGTGCGGTGTCCGGCTCGAGCCGGCCGCGCGCTGCCCAGGCGATGGGCACGGGCAGATCCAGGTCGTACGAGAGGTCGCGCTTGCCCACGCTCAGGATCGCGAGGCCCGCCTCGGGCCGCGACTGCACCGCAGCCCAGACCTCGAGGGCCGGCCGCAGGCCATCGACACAGGCACAGCGTTCGTTCACGACGCTGACCATGCGCTTGTAGAAGCCATGGTCGTGGGTCACGTAGCAGCCCGAGCGCAACAGGCCGCGCAGCGGCCGGCCGAGTGCCGGCGTGAGCCGCCCGGCCACGAGATCGAAGATGGCCGAACCGCCGGCCGACACCAGCGGCTCGTCGGTCTCGAACAGGCTCTCGGCGTCGGCCAGGCGCACGATCGCTTCGACGCGGTCCATCAGGGCGTTGGCATAGGGCACGTCGGCTTCGGTCCGGCCCTTGGCACCCAGGCCCTCGTAGCATTCGACGCCCACCAGTCTGACGGCGGCACTGGCGTGCAGCCGGCGGGCCAGCGCGGCCGCTTCATCGTGCGTGCGGCAACCGGTGCGCCCGCCGGAGATGCCGATCTCGAGCATCACTTCGAACGCCGTGCTTGCCGCGTGGCGCGCGAACCAGGCTTCGATCAGCTCGAGCTGCGCCGTCGAGTCGACGAGAAACACCACGCGCAGCCCGGCGTGCGCTGCGAGCAGCGCCTGGATGGCGGCCAGGTCGACGTCGTCGATCACCTGGTTGGCGATCAGCGCGCGGCGCACCCCCGCGAGCACGCCGACGGTCAGCTGCCTGACGGTCGCAAACGTGAGCCCCCAGGCGCCGGCATCGAGCTGGCGCCTGAAGAGCTGGGGCGACATCGTCGTCTTGCCGTGCGGCGCCAGGTCGATCCCCCAGGCGCGCACCTGCTGCTGCATCCAAGCCAGGTTGTGCTCGAGCGCCTTGCGCTTGAGCAGCGCGATGGGCAGCGGCAGGTCGCCTGCGAGCACGTTCCAGCCGGCGCGCCCGACCTCGCTGGCCAGCAACGGCGAATGGTCCTGCGGGAATCCCTTGGTCCTGGCGTCGAGCAGGAAGTCGGGCGTCGTCATGCAGCGGCATTCTGCATGACGTGTGCTGGCAGACAATGGTGCTTTCGCGGCGCCGTGATGGCCAACACCGACAAGGTTGCGAAGTGGGCGATGCCCGAGACATGAGGACGGAACACCTGCGCATCGACGCCGGACGGTTGCTGGCCCGGCTGGACGCGCTGGCGCAGATCGGTGCCATCGACGGCGGCGGCTGCTGCCGGCTGGCGCTGACCGACGAGGACCGGCGTGGCCGCGACCGGGTGGTCTCGTGGATGCGCGAACTCGGGTTGGCGGTGCAGGTGGACGCGATCGGCAACGTCTTCGGCTTTCGTGCCGGGCGCCACGACACCGCCCCCGTGATGACCGGCTCGCACATCGACACCGTGCGCACCGGCGGTCGCTACGACGGCAACCTGGGCGTGCTCGGCGGGCTCGAGCTGGTGCAGACCTTGAACGACGCCGGCGTCGTCACCGACCGCCCCTTGGTGGTGGCCTTCTTCACGAACGAGGAGGGCGCGCGCTTCGCACCCGACATGCTGGGCTCGCTGGTGTACGCGGGCGGCCTGTCGCTGGACGAGGCGCTGGAGCTGCGGGCGCTGGACGGCGCGCGGCTGGGCGACGAGCTGCAGCGCATCGGCTACGCCGGGACAGCGCCGCTGGGCGTGCACCGGCCTGCCGCCTACGTCGAGCTGCACATCGAGCAGGGGCCGGTGCTCGATGCCGAGGGCGGGGTCATCGGGGCGGTGCAAGACCTGCAGGGCATTTCCTGGCAGGAGCTCACGATCACCGGGCAGTCCAACCACGCCGGCACGACGCCGATGCGCCTGCGCCACGACGCCGGCTACGCCGCCGCGGCCGTGGCCAGCTTCGTGCGCGAGCTGACGCGCGAGATGGGCGGCGCGCAGGTGGGCACCGTCGGCAGGGTCGAGCTGCATCCGAACCTGATCAACGTGATCGCCGCGCGCGCGACGCTCACGGTGGACCTGCGCAACACCGACGAGGCGCTGCTCGTGCAGGCCGAGCGCCGGCTGGCCGAGTTCCTGGAGCGACTGGCGCGAAGCGAGGGCGTGACCGTGAGCACGCGCCGGCTCGCGCGCTTCGAGCCTGTGGTGTTCGACCCCGCGGTCGTGCAGTGCATCGAGACGGTGGCGCGCCGTCTCGGCCATGCGCCGCGCCGCATGACCTCCGGCGCCGGCCATGACGCGCAGATGCTGGCACGCGTGTGCCCTGCCGCGATGGTGTTCGTGCCGAGCGTCGCCGGCATCAGCCACAACGTGGCCGAACACACCGACCCGGCGCATCTGGCCGCCGGTGCCGACGTCCTGCTGCACACGGTCCTGACACTGGCCCGCCTGGAGAACTAGGGTGAATCGATGAGCCGTATCGTCACCGTCGGCGCGGCCCAACTCGGCCCTATCGCGCGCAGCGACACGCGAGCGCAGGTCGTGGCGCGAATGCTCGCGCTGATGCAGCAGGCCAAGGCCCACAGCTGCGAGCTCATCGTTTTTCCCGAACTCGCGCTGACCACCTTCTTCCCGCGCTGGTACATCGAGGACCCTGCCGAGCTCGACGCCTTCTTCGAACGGGAAATGCCCGGCCCCGAAACCCACCCCTTGTTCGAGGCCGCCGAACGGCTGGGCCTCGGCTTCTACCTGGGCTATGCCGAACTGACGCAGGACGACGGCCGCACGCGCCGCTTCAACACGGCGATCACGGTCGACCGGCGCGGCCGCGTCGTCGGCAAATACCGCAAGATCCACCTGCCCGGCCACGCGGAGCACGAGCCCTGGCGACCGTTCCAGCACCTGGAGAAGCGCTATTTCGAGACCGGCAACCTGGGCTTTGGCGTCTTTCGCGCCTTCGGCGGCATCCTGGGCATGGCGATCTGCAATGACCGCCGCTGGCCCGAAACCTACCGCGTGATGGGCCTGCAGGGCGTGGAGATGGTGCTGATCGGCTACAACACCCCGGTGCACAACCCGGTGGCGCCCGAGCACGATGCGCTCGGGCACTTCCACAACGAACTCGTGATGCAGGCCGGTGCGTACCAGAACGGCAGCTGGGTGGTCGGCGTGGCGAAGTCGGGCGAAGAGGAAGGTGTGATGCAGATGGGCAACTCGATCATCGTGGCGCCGTCAGGCGAGATCGTCGCCGCCTGCAGCACGCTGGGCGATGAGCTCGCACTGGCGCGCTGCGACCTCGATCTGACCCTGTCCTACAAGAACACGACCTTCAATTTCGCTCAGCACCGCCAACCGCAACATTACGGGCTCATCGTCGAACGCAAGGGGTCATTGCCACCGCCGGCGGATTGATACGGGTTTGCGTTCAACCGCGTGAGGATTCCGTTCGGGCTGAGTCTGTCGAACTTCAAGCTGCATCTGCAGCGGCACTTAGCCGTAGGCGTACCAGAGCGCGGCCGCCGCGTGGCAGGCGCTGCCGGCAAGCACGAACAGGTGCCAGACGAAGTGCGTGTAGCGGTAGCGGTGGTCGAACATGTAGACGATTGCGCCGAGCGTGTAACTCAGGCCGCCGGCCACCAGCCAAGCCAGGCCCGGGCCCGGCATGCGCGTCAGCAGCGGACCCGCGGCCAGCACGACGATCCAGCCCATCGCCAGGTAGAGCGCGGTCGACACCAGAGGACTGCGCAGGCGGTTGAGCAACTTTCCGACGACACCGACCGTGGCGATCGACCACACGAGAACGAACAGCGACCAGCCCCAGCCGCCGCGCAGCACGCCGAGCGCGAAGGGCGTGTAGCTGCCGGCGATGAAGATGTAGATCGCTGCATGGTCGAGCCGGTTGAGCCACGCCTTGGCCCGGCTGGCCCGCAGGCTGTGGTACAGCATCGAGACGCCGTAGAGCAGGATCATCGAGCCGGCGAACACGCCGGCGGCAACGACGTCGGTCCCCGTGCCGTGCCACGACGCGCGCAGGACGAGAACTGGCAGTGCCGCGATGGCCAGCAGCATGCCAAGCCCGTGGCTGATCGCGTTGGCGATCTCTTCGCCGCCCGATTGCAGGCGGTCGTTGTGCAGCGTCTTCATCGGGCCACCTGAATGCACCGGGCAGCCGAGGCCCGGGATCTGGCACCGCCGCTCAGGGCTTGTGCGCGACGTCCTTCAACAGCTGTTTGGCGTCGCCAACCAACTGCTGGGTCTTGCCCTCGGCCTGCTTGACAGAGCCCTTGACGACCTGCTCCTTGTTGCCGATCAGCTGACCGACCTTCTTCTGCGCCTTGCCGGCTGCTTCCTTGACTGTGCCCTTGACTTGATCCTTGTTCATCGAGGAACCCTATTGCGTGAAGTGGAGAAACGCGGGGCACGACAGCACCCCATGTGAACGCTACGCGCCGGTGCGCCGGGCGTCTGTTCGATTGCGCACTGACCGCGTCTCATGCAGTGACGTCGCGAAGCTGCCCTGTCGGCTCGTGTTCGCCTGCGTAAAAGCAGTCAACGTGCGGCATGGAACAGACGGGCCCCGCGGCGTATGCCACTCTTGCCAAAACTTCCTCAATCTCCACGGACGTGATCTCGGTTTACCTGATGCCGCGAATCGCAAACCATGCAAGCAAGTACCTCGCCCCTTCGTCCTTCGACTACCTTCCTTTCAGCTTCGCGCGCAGCCAAGTCGCCGCTGCACGGCGGGCAGGGCGAAGCCCTCGACACGGCGCAACCGATCCTGAGCCTTCCGTTCGACGCCATGCGACAGCACTACGCCGGGTCCGTGATCGCTGGACTCGTTCCGCGATCGATGCTGGCCTCAGCTCGACTGGAGCGCTGGCTCGGCACACTGGAGGCCCTGACGCTGGGGCCACTCGCACGCTGCCGATGAGGGCGATCACGGACCTAAGCCCTGGCGCTTCTACGAGCCCAAAGCAAGAAGCCCGCAACGCTCTCACGTCACGGGCCTCTGGCCGCCTTGAATGGTGGCTCCCCACCAAGGGCGACGCCGATAGCTGAAACGTTGCGCTCGGCTTTTGCAGTTCGAGCCAGGCGGGACACACCCGCTCGCCGGATCAGGTCAAATCTTTGACTACTGCACCAGGTGCGTTGGTCTTCACAGACGCGATGCCGTTTTCCATTGCTGCTGCGGACGAGTACATCTCGCTCTTGCCGATCGTCTGGCCGTTTGCGGCCGTCAGGTTGAAGTACGGGGAATCGTCCTTGGCAACCTTCCGCTGATAGCGCGAGTCGTCCGGCGCGTTCTTCTTCACTGATTCGATGCCGGCCTGTGCAGCCGCCTTCCCCGTATACGTCTCGCTCGTCAAGACAATTTGGTGGTTTGCCGCTTTCAGATTGAACATGAATTTGTCGCCTGCCGAAGCCTTCAGCTCAAAGTAGCCTGCCATTGCATTGCTCCAGGAGAGGTTGGGATGGAGCATCGATCCTACGCCGCAAACGGCTTGGCCGCACCACCCCCGCGAGTGCAATCAGTGGCGTGGATTCGTTGGGAGCAGAGGGCGTGGTGACGGCGGTGAAGCCGGCAAGTGGCCTCCGACCTGTCCCGACCCAGTGGCCCTCCAAAAGCAAGAAGCCCGCAACGCTCACACGTCACGGGCCTCTCTGGATGGGGAAGTTTCGGCTATCGAATCAACAGGTCCAACTCGCGGACGTCGAGACCTGCCTCGCGGTAGTACTTGCGCGTCATTTCC
>Ga0209797_10000271_pt1 | contig 25182 bp, 25 predicted proteins | sample DOMMetBare3Fresh_2_FD_187472 | JGI IMG/M metagenome (GOLD analysis project Ga0209797, IMG submission 187472) | Wetland sediment microbial communities from St. Louis River estuary, USA, under dissolved organic matter induced mercury methylation -... | ecosystem: Environmental > Aquatic >... | reverse complement strand
GGCCGTGCCATGCGCATGTCCGTGGCGTGCGACGGGCAGGTATCGGACAACCCTAAACAACACCTGCCCTCAGGTCCGTGCCATGCGCATGTCCGTGGCGTGCGACGGGCAGGTATCGGACAACCCTAAACAGGAGCTGTCGTAGGTGAAGGGCGGCTCCCTGGCAGCGCACCCGGCAACTCCTTAGCTGGAAACGGCGTAAAGATGGCCACCCGAAGATCTGTACCTGCAAGCAGGAAGCCGAAACCAAGCAACCGGCTGCAGCCGACCTGACGGCGCTGTGCAGTGAGTCGCGCGCGGCGGCACGTCTGCGTGCCAAGACCAGGGAAGCGGCGCAACCTATCCCTTGGCCCCGGCATCGACGAGCGCTTCGCGACCGTGGATCGAAGCCCAATGCGCCGCAGCCACGGCCACCAAGAGCCACTCACGAAGCATCTGGCGGATGTGCTGGGCACGGACGGCGTCCTGGTTCTGCCAACGACTGCGGACACCGCACCGCTGCTCGGCGAAAGCGGCGAGAAGCTGGAGCGCTTTCGCAACCGCTCCATCCAGATGCTGTGCCTGGCCGGGCTGACGGGCTTCGCGCAGGTGTCCTTGCCATTGGGTTAGCGTCTAGGCGCGCCGCCGGGGCTGTCCCTGCTGGGCCCGGCAGGCAGCGACGGGGGCATCCTCTGGCTGACCCAATGGATTGCCGGCCACCGCTGAGCGCACGCGCAATCGGCGGTCAAGGCTGCGTGACCCTAACCAATAGGCCGTGGCTGCCACCGGTGCCGTGACGCTATGGCGTACGTAGGGCGGCGTACGCGCGCGCGAGCTCCTTCACCCCAGCATCGATCAGGTTGCTGGGTATGGCGGCGTAGCCAAGGCGAAGGCAAGACTGACTGGTCGCGGATGACTTCCTGAAGAAGATGTCGCCGGGCTCGATCAGCACGCTGCGCGCCGCGCAGCTATCGGTCAGCGCCTGCGCATTGAGTCCCGCGGGTCCCTGGATCCAGGCACCCGAGCCGCCCTGCGAGGGCATGATGTGGAACTGCGGCAGGTGCCTGGCGAAAGCCCGGGCCAGCAGCTCTCGCCGCTCGCGGTAAGTCACGTTCAGCTTGCGGATGAAGGCATCATGGTGGCCCTGTGCGATGAACAGGCTCGCCGTGTGTGCGTTGTTGGCGGGCGTGTGCCGGATGATCAGGCGCCTCAGGGCCCGCAGTTCGCGGATCAGCTCGGCCGGTGCCACGATGTAGCCGATCCGCAGGCCGTGCGCGAGGGTTTTGGACAGGCTGCCCAGGTAGATGACCCGCCCGTCCGTGTCGAGACTTTTCAGCGCGGGCAGCGGCCGGCCGGAGAAGTTCAGCTCACTTTCGTGATCGTCCTCGAACAGGACGACGTCGTGCTTCTTGGCCAGCGCCAGAATCTCGTGCCGGCGCTTCAGGGGCATCGTGACGGTGGTGGGGCACTGGTGGCTCGGCGTCACGTACGCATAGGCGCAATGGGCCATCGCGCGCGAGGCGATCAAGCCGTCCGTATCGATGGGCAGCGCCTTCACGTGGTCGGTGCGCAGCATGAAGTTGTTTCGTGCGTCCGGATAGCCCGGATCCTCGATCCCGACGACCGTCTTGCGGTCCAGCAGGACGTTGGCCAACAGGTAGCAGGCCATCTGCGCACCGGCTGTCACCAGGATCTCGTCGCGCCGGGCCATGATGCCGCGCGCGGGCAGCAGCCGGTGCTGGATCTGGTCCAGCAGGGCTTCGGAGTCCCGGTTGATGTGGTCCTGCGCCCATTTCCTGACCGCGGGCACGAACAGGGCCTGGTGGGCGCAGGCGCGCCAGTCCCTCAAGGGCACCAGGCTCGGATCAAACTGGCCATAGATGAAGGGATAGTCAAAGTCCTGCCAGTTGGCAGGCTTGACGATGTTGCGTTGATGCCGTGCGCGCAACAGCAGTCGCGCATCCCATTGCAGGGCCGCGGGCGCGGGCACCTGGACCGATGACTGGACCGCCTGGCCCAGCAGGATGTCGCCATTGACCACCAGCCCGCTGCGCGGAGCCGCAATCAGGAAGCCCTTGTCCACCAGCACCTGCAGCGCGAGAGACACGGTGTTGCGCGACAGCCCCAGCGCGGCGGCCAAGGCGCGGCTGGTGGGCACCTTCGCGCCGGCCGGCACCAGACCCATCAGGATGGAGTGGACCATCATCTCCTTGACCTGGCCCTGCAGGGTGCCGCTGCTGCCCGAGAACTGCGGGAACAGCTTGGCCCAGATGTCGGCGATCTCCTGCTTCTGTCTCATGGCGCGCTCCTTCCCGAGCATCCGGGCCCTGCACCGCTTTCCGCCGTCGTGCACCAACGGCGGACCTTGTGGCCTGCTGCAGTGCAACGCTGCGGTGCACGGGAGCCGCCGCCGCCGCGTTGTCTCGTGGCGCGTTCATTCTGGCACCAGAAATAAATTAATCTGGCTCTATTTGGAAAAAAGTCTTGTGCCTAGCATGCGCCGAGGTTTCCTGCACGTGTACGTGTGCAAGTGAGCCCCTCCCAAGCCACGAGGCGTCACCGCCTCCTTTTCTGGATGAACACCATGAATCGACTCGTTAAATCATTGATCATCGGCACGGCCTTCACCCTCGGCCTGGTCACCCAGGCGGTCGCACAAACCAAGGTGGTGATCGGTCATTTTGGCGATCCTGCTCCCTACAAGGCGCTCGTCGCCGACGGAAGCCTTGAAAAGGCCACCGGCTGGAAGATCGAGTGGCGGCAGTTCGCCTCTGGCGCAGAAGTCAACGCGGCCATGGCCTCTGGCGGCATTCAGATTTCTGAGATCGGATCTTCTCCCCTGTCAGCCGGCTTGAGCTCTGGTCTGCCCTATCAAATGATCTCTGCAGGCAAGGTCATCGACAGCTCCGAGGCCTTGGTCGCACGAAATGGATCTGGCATCGAGAAACCCGCCGACCTCAAAGGCAAGCGCATTGCGGTGCCGATCGGCTCCACAGCCCATTACTCGCTCATGGGCGCACTGAAGATGAACGGCCTGACTGAAAAGGACGTCACCTTGCTGGGCATGTCGCCTGCCGAGATCGCGGCTGCCTGGGCACAAAACGCCATCGATGCTGCTTTCGTCTGGGTTCCCGTTCAAACGAAGCTGCGTGAAAACGGCAAGGTGCTGTACACCGCGGGCGACGTGGCGAAAGCGGCAGGTTTTTTCACTTTCAACGCATGGGTTGCGAACAACAAGTTCGCCGCTGAGAACCGCGACGGCTTGGTCAAGTTCCTGAGGGCCATGTTCGAGATCAACGCGGATTTCCACAAGAACAAGGCCGCATGGAACGCAGATTCCCCGAAGATCAAAGCCGTCGCTGCGAGCGTGGGTGTGACGCCTGCTGCAGTCGTCCCGATGCTTGATGGCACGATTTACCCGGACGCCGATCTGGCCCTGTCCGCCAACTGGATGGGCGGCGGCGCAGCCAAGACCATCAAGGGCACCGCTGAATTCCTCAAGAGCGCGGGTCGAATCAACAAGACTGAAGACGACTACGGCAAGTACGTCAACCCTGAGTTCGCCAAGGCGGCTGCGGGCAAGTAAGCCGACGGTCGTGCCAGCAGTGCCGACCTGCGCAGGGCAGGTCGGCACTTCAGTTGTCCAGTTCAAGGCGTCCCATGACCGTTCTTGCCATCCGAGACGTGTCGGTGTTCTATCCGGTGAAAGGTAAGCCGCCTGTTCATGCGCTGAAGAACATCAATCTCGAGATCCATGACAAAGACTTCGTGGTGGCGCTGGGCGCATCGGGCTGCGGCAAATCAACGCTGCTCAACCTGATCGCCGGCTTCATGGCGCCCAGCGAGGGCGAGATTGCCCTGAAGGGCCGAGCGGTCACCGGTCCGGGTGCGGACCGGTCGGTCGTGTTCCAGAAGCACGCGCTGCTGCCCTGGTTGAACGTGCTGGACAACGTGGCCTTCGGCCTGAAGATCCAGGGTCACGACAAGGCCAAGCGCGAAGCCATCGCGCGCGAGTTCATCAAGCTGCTGGGGCTGGAGCAGTTTGAGCAATCGGCCACCTACGAGCTGTCGGGCGGCATGCAGCAGCGCGTGGGCATCGCACGCGCGCTCACCAGCGATCCCGACATCCTGTTGATGGACGAACCGCTGGGCGCGCTCGACGCGCTGACCCGCGAGCGGGCGCAGGAACTGATCCTGAAGGTGTGGCGCGATACGGGGAAGATGGTGTTCTTCATCACGCACAGCGTGGAAGAGGCGCTTTTCATGGGGACCCGGTTGATCGTCATGTCGCCCAGGCCCGGGCGCATCTCGCGCACCTTTGAGCTGCCGTTCAGCCGGCGCTATTTCGAGACGGGCAACGCCCGCGAGATCAAGGCCTCCGCAGACTTCATTGCGTTGCGGGAGACCATCTTGCGGATCATCTTTGCCGACGAAGCAGGAGGCCACGATGAGTGAGAACCGCTCCACCGGCGGCGATGGCTTCCTGGCGGGCCTGATGAAGGCCAAACCCGCCGAACCCGGCGAGATCTATGGCGTGCCAGGACAAGGCGAAAGCTTCAGGATCAGCGCCGTCGTGATCGTGCTGCTGATCTCCTTCTGGGGCTTCGTCACGTATGCCGGCTACATCAAGCCGCTGTTCCTGCCTTCGCCCATGGGCGTGGTGAACGCCTTCTTTGACGTGATGAAGGAAGGCTTCACCGGGGTCAGCTTCTGGGAGCACATCTGGGTCAGCACCCTGCGGGTGTTCGGGGCGTTTCTGCTGGCGTGTGTGATCGGCATTCCGCTGGGTATCGCGATGGGCATGAGCCCGGTCGCCCGCGGCATCTTTGACCCGCCCATCGAGTTCTACCGCCCGATTCCCCCGCTGGCCTATCTGCCGCTGATGATCATCTGGTTCGGCATCGACGAACTGTCGAAGGTCCTGCTGATCTTCTCGTCGGTGCTCGCGCCGATGGTCCTGGGTGCCCGGGCCGGCGTGAAGTCGGCGGCGATCGAGCAGATTCATGCCGCCTACTCGTTTGGCGCCACCCGCTGGCAGGTGATTCGCATGGTCATCCTGCCGTCGGCCATGCCGGAGATCTTCACGGCGATGCGCGTCGGCATCGGATTTGGCTGGACGACCCTTGTGGCGGCCGAGATGGTGGCGGCCACCTCGGGCCTGGGCTACATGGTGCTGTCCGCATCCCGCTTCCTCCAGACGCCCGTCGTCATCATGGGCATCGTGGTGATCGCCGCGATCGCCTACGCCTTTGACCATCTCGTGCGGTTCGTGGAACGGCGCGTGGTGCCATGGAAGGGCCGCGGTTGATCCTGACCGGTGAAAGCGTCTTATTGAGGGTAATGTTCCATGACGATTGAGTATTTGAAGAAGGCTCCCCCAAGGCAAGACGCTATCGACACCGCGACGTCCGAGACCGTGGAGCGTCTGCTGGCGGACATCCAGCGCAACGGTCGCAGCGCCGTGGAAAAGTACGCGCGCGACTTCGACGGCTGGCACGGTCCCATCGTCGTGGGCGAGGATGACTTCGCGAAGGCCTCCAATGCGCTGTCCCAGGGCGTCAAGGACGATATTTCGTTTGCGTATTCCCGCGTCAGGGATTTCGCGCTGCGCCAGCGCGAGTCACTGCACGAGTTTGAGGTCGAGTTGATCGATGGCCTGGTGGCCGGGCAGAAGCTGATCCCGGTGAACACCGCCGGGTGCTATGTGCCCGGCGGGCGCTATGCGCACGCTGCCTCCGCGATCATGAGCGTTTGCACCGCGAAGGTGGCGGGTGTGCCGTACATCGTCGCCACGTCGCCCGCGCACAAGGAGGCGGGCGTGAACCCCGCCATCCTGCACACCATGAAGCTGTGCGGCGCGGACACCGTCCTGGCCCTTGGCGGCGTGCAGGGCATCGCGGCCATGGCCTTTGGCCTGTATTCGCCCAAGCCGGCCGATGTGATCGTCGGCCCGGGCAACCGCTTCGTGGCCGAGGCCAAGCGTACGCTGTTCGGCCGAATCGGCATCGACGTGGTGGCTGGCCCTACCGAGTCAGCCATCATTGCCGACGAAACGGCTGACGCGAATCTGGTGGCGGCCGATCTTGCCGGCCAAGCGGAGCATGGTCCCGATTCCCCAGTGTGGCTGTTCACCTCTTCGCGCGAGCTGGGCCTTAAGGTCATCGAGCTGATGCCCTCGGTCATCGCCGCCTTGCCTGAGCTGGCTCGGAATGCGGCCACCGCCGCTTGGCGTGACTACGGCGAGGTGGTGCTGGTGGGCAGCCGGGAAGAGATGGTCGAGATCAGTGACGAGTACGCGCCCGAGCATCTGCAGGTGCTGGCCAGGGATCTGGACTGGTGGCTGAACCGGCTGACCAACTACGGCTCGCTGTTCCTGGGCGAGGAGACCACGGTGGCCTATGGCGACAAATGCGCCGGCCCCAACCACATCCTTCCCACGCGAGGCGCCGCGCGCTACTCCGGCGGCCTGAGCGTGGGCAAGTTCATCAAGACGGTGACGTACCAGCGGCTCACCCGCGGCGCCAGCCGGGAAGTCGGGCAGGTGGCTGCGCGCATTTCGCGCCTTGAGGGCATGGAGGGCCATGCACGCACCGGCGACATCCGGCTTCGCAAGTATTTCCCGCAGGACTCGTTTGAACTGGGCACGCTTGCTGGCCACCAGCATTGAACGGAAGATGGCTGCATTCCCGACGCCGCCTGCTGAAATCAAAACGCCGGACGGCCTGTGGTTCGGCAAGGATCTCAGCACGCCCGAGCCGATTCCCGAAGAGGCGATCACGCGTGCCGTGTCTCTGATGCGCTCTGGCCGGCTTCACCGTTACGGCGAGCAGGGCTCGGGCTATCCGGAACCCTCGTTGCTGGAGCAGGAGTACGCAGCCTACGTTGGCAGCCGGTATTGCGTGGCGGTCAGTTCATGCGGCGCGGCCATGTTCATCGCGCTCAAGGCCCTGGGCGTCAAGGCTGGCGACAAGGTGCTGACCAGCACCTTCACCCTGGCCCCGGTCCCCGGTGCCATTGCCCACGCCGGCGCCCAGGCCGTGCTGGTGGAGACCACCGCCGACTATCTGACCGACCTGGCCGACCTGGAGCGCAAGGCCGCCAGCAGCGGAGCCAAAGTGTTCTTGCTGTCGCACATGCGCGGCCATATCTCCGACCTGCAGGCTGTGCGCACCCTCTGCGACCGGCACGGCATCGCGCTCGTCGAGGATTGCGCGCACACCATGGGGGCCCGCTGGGACGGCCGGCACACCGGCACTTGGGGCAAGGTGGGCTGCTTCAGCGCCCAGACCTACAAGCACATCAATTCGGGCGAGGGCGGCCTGCTGGTGACCGATGACGACGACGTGGCGGCGCAGGCCATCCTGATGTCGGGCTGCTACATGATGTACGACCAGCACCTGCTCAAGCCGCCTGCCCAGGTGTTCGAGCGCTGGAAGTACGTGACGCCGAACTTCAGCATGCGCATGTCCAACCTGGCGGCCAGCCTGCTGCGCCCGCAGATCGGGCAGCTGGCCGACCGGGGGCGGCGCTGGAACCATGTGTATGCCACGCTGGCGCGCGAGCTGGGCAAGGCGCCGCACCTGACGGTGCCGGCCCGCGATCCGAAGGAAGAATTCATCGCCAGTTCGATCCAGTTCACGCTGGACTTCATGCCGTCGCAGATCGAACGCTTCCTGACGGAATGCACGCTGCGCGGGCTGTACATCAAGTGGTTCGGCGCGCCAGCGCCGGTGGCCTTCACCAGCAACTACGAGCATTGGCGGTACCTCGGCCACCAGCCCGAACTGACGAACTCCAAGGCAGTGCTGGACCAGCTGTTCGACCTGCGCACCCCGCTGTCCCTGACCGACGAGGACTGCGTCTTGATCGGCCGCATCGTCGCCACCGCCTGCGCGCTGGCTGCTGACCGATGAAACCGACCCTCCCTTTCATTCAAGCGACAACAAGAAGGCGACCGTGAAACTGACCCAGTTCCCCCGCGTGCATATCACCCACGGCCCGACACCGCTGGAATTCCTGCCGCGCCTGACCGAAGCCCTGGGCGGCCCCAGCCTGTACATCAAGCGCGATGACTGCACCGGCTTGGGCTCGGGAGGCAACAAGACCCGCAAGCTCGAATTCCTGATGGCCGACGCTGTCAAGCACGGTGCGGACACGATCATCACCCAGGGCGCCACGCAGTCGAACCACGCGCGTCAGACCGTGGCCATCGCCGTGAAGATGGGCATGAAGTGCGAGATCCTGCTCGAGGACCGCACCGGTTTCAAGGTCGAGAACTACAAGAAGTCCGGCAACGTTTTCCTGGATCACCTCTATGGCGCGCGGGTTCGTGAGCTCCCCGGGGGCACGGACATGAACGCGGCGATGTCCGTGGTGGCGGACGAGCTGCGTGCCGTAGGCCGCAGGCCCTACATCATCCCCGGCGGAGGATCCAATCCCATTGGTGCCTTGGGCTATGTGACCTGTGCGCTGGAGATGGTGAACCAGTTCAATACGCAAGACCTGCGTGTGGACTGCGTTGTACATGCCACTGGCAGCGCGGGCACGCAGGCAGGTCTGGTGGTGGGCCTGGAAGGCACGCGCAGCCAGATCCCGGTGCTGGGCATCGGTGTGCGCGCGGCCAGAGAGGCGCAAGAGACCAATGTCTACAACCTCGCGGTCAAGACCGCCGAGCTGCTGGGTGTGCCCGGGTGCGTCGCGCGCGAAAGCGTCATGGCCAACTGCGACTATGTCGGCGACGGCTATGGTGTGCCCACCCCCGGCATGGTGGAGGCCGTCACCCTGATGGCGCGGCTGGAGGGCATCCTGCTGGACCCGGTCTACTCCGGCAAAGGCATGGCCGGCCTGATCGACCTGTGTCGCAAGGGCCACTTCAAGAAAGGCGAGAACGTCGTGTTCCTGCACACCGGCGGTGCCGTGGCGCTGTATGGGTACATGGACGCGTTCAGTGACTTGAAGCCGCTATGAAGGCGCCGAGCAGATGACAAGGCTGGCACCGAGCGCGGCGGTCGGGTACGCCAGGACGCTCCGGCCCGGCCTGCTGGTGACGGCTGCGGTGGGCATGGCCGCGGCCTTGTTGGCGACCGGTTGATCTTTCTGGTCACGCTAGGGTGGGCTGAACTGTCCACTGGCCATTTGATGGCCACGCGCTGATTGCACGCACGGGAGAATGACCATGATCGGTGTTCTGGGTGGCATGGGACCGTTGGCCACGCATGATTTCTTCGGCAAGGTTCTGGCAGCAACCCCCGCGCGGGGCGACGCCGACCATGTGCCCCTGCTGATCCAGTCAGATCCCCGCATCCCACCACGACCGGTCGCCATCTTGGGCAAGGGTCGCTCCCCCTTGCCTGAGCTGATGGCGGGACGTGACCGCCTGATCGCCGCTGGCGCAACCGCGCTTGCCATGCCGTGCAATACGGCCCACTTCTGGTTCCCTGATTTGTCGGCTGGCTGTCCCGTGCCGTTCATCAGCATCGTGGATGCATGCGTCATGGAACTCGCGCCCAAGGTCCGCGCAGGTGACGCGGTCGGGCTCATTGCCACTCGTGCCACGCTGGCTGGCCGTATCTTCGATGCGCCGCTGATCCAGGCGGGCTACACCCCTGTGGTGCCATCGGATGATCTGATGGATGAGCTGGTCCTGCCCGCTATCGAGTTGGTGAAGGCCGGGCAGGCCCTGGCAGCCGGACCGCTGATCGCAAGGGCGGTCCAGGCGCTGATGCAACAGGGTGTCGGCGCGGTGATTCTGGCCTGCACGGAAACACCGGTTGCGCTCGACGCCATGCAATCACCGTTGCGCGCGAACTGTGTGGACAGCACCGCGGCGCTGGCACGGGCCTGTGTGGCCTGGTGGCAGGCGAGCCGCGGCGCTGGCGGGCCGGGCCGTCACTGGGGCAGCGACAACGAGGCGCGGACCGCCGCAGCGATGGTGGCCACGCCATGAGCCTTCCCGCGGAGCCTGCGGCGCCGGGCCTGCGGGCGCTCACCGAGTCCTTGCGTGAAGGCCGTGCGAGTGCCGCAGGGCTGGCCGAGGCCGCCCTCGCGCGCATCGCGGCGCTGGAACCGAAGCTGCAAGCCTTCATGCACCTCGATGCCGTGCGGGCCCTCGCGCAGGCGCGGGAGGTCGACGCCCAGCGCGCGGCCGGCGTCGACCTGGGCCCGCTGATGGGCTTTCCGGTGGCGGTGAAGGACCTCTTCAGCGTCGACGGCATGCCCACCACTGCCGGCACCCGGATGGACGTGCAGGACCTTGTGCCAGAGCAGGGCAGCTTCGTGAATGCGCTGCAACGTGCCGGTTGCGTGATCCTGGGCAAGACACGCACGACCGAGTTCGCGCTTGGCGGCTTCAACCTCGACCGCCCGCCGCCGTGGAATCCCTGCGACGCGCACGAGCCGCGCATGACCGGCGGATCGAGCCACGGCTCGGCCGTGGCGATGGCGGCCGGCCTGGCGGGTTTCACGGTCGGCTCCGACACGGGGGGCTCGGTGCGCTGGCCGGGCGCGATGTGCGGCGTCGTCGGCTACAAGGCCAGCCGCGACCTTTGGCCCTGCGACGGCGTGTTCCCGCTGTCGCCCGAGATGGACAGCATCGGCCTGTTCACACGCAGCGCGCACGATGCTGCGTGGGTCCAGGCGGCGCTGGAGGGCCATGCGCCACTTCCTGTGCCCGCGGTGTCGGACCTGGTGCTGGCCGTGCCGACGCAGCACTTCCTGGACGAGCTCGACGCACCCGTGCAGCGCTGCTTCGAGGCCGCGGTCGCGCGCCTGCGCGCCACTGGGGCCCGCATCGTGCATGCCGAGACCCCGGAGGCTGGCGAGATCGACGACATCTTTCGTTGCCTGGTGCCGGCCGACCTTCTGGCCTTCCTCGGGCGCGAGCGCGTGACGGCGCAGTTCGATCGTCTGGATGCCGTGGCGGCCGCCCGGCTCCAGGTTGCTTTCGACGTGCGCGCCGACGACTACGCGACGATGCTGGCGCGCCGCCGCGAGGTGCAGGTGCTGGTGAACGAGCGCTGCGTCGGCATCGATGCCTGGCTCACGCCGACGGTGCCGATGCTGCCGCAGCCGACCGCCGCATTCCGCAGTGTGGCCGACGTCGCGGATTGGAACCGGCGCGCCACGCGCAATACGCGGCCGGGCAACCTGTTCGGGCAGTGCGGAATCTCGCTGCCGATTCAGCATCTCGGCGCTGCGCTGCCGGTGGGGCTGCAACTGTGCTCGGCACCGGGCGAGGACGCGGCCTTGATGAGCGTGGCCTGTGCCATCGAGGATCTGCTCGGCCAGCCGCCTTCGCCGATGCTGGACTCGTTGTCCCGGCGGGTGGGCCGGTCACCGCCACACGCCTAGGACAACTCGACCCGCTGGAGGACGCCCCTGGACGCATCGGCGCCAAAGCCTTGGCGCCGCCAGCCAAGGACTGCTCCGCGCCTGTTGTTCTCGGCCGCCTGACGACCGGTTTGGGTCGGTTTGTTGAGTTCGCCTCGTGTTCAACCGGTCGTTCGCTGCCGGACCGCGGTCACTGAGCACCGAGTACCCGGTCCTGAAGGTGAAGCGGTCGTACGGGGGGTCGCTTGTTGAATGACCGGTGACGACCGCTGCCGTCGTTCAGGCCGTCGACCGCGAGTGACTCAGTTCAGTCCGAAGGGAATGTTCGTTTGCCGTCGGTGAGCGAACCTTCATGGGCGATCAGGAGCCCCGGCGACTGTCAAGCTCGCGCCGCTCGTAACGGCACAACGGAATCGCCGGCGGCGAGCACATCGACACGATCCGCCAAGAACTGCAACGCCCTCTTCCTCTCACCCGCCAGCTCGATGTGGCTGTAGGCCGCTACCGTCGCATTCTTCTCGCTGTGTGCAAGCAGCAGCTCGACCACATCGCGCCCGAACCCATGCTCGCGCAGCAACGTCGCCGCCGTGCCCCGCAGCCCGTGCGGGCTGAAATCCGGGACGCCGAAGTCGATGCGCTTGAAGAAGTGGTTCAGCGTCACATCGCCCATCGGCACGCTGCCGCGGAAGATAGAAGGCAAGACGTACTCGCCGTGCCCAGTGAGTTCGTGCACCTGCCGCAGCAGCTCAACTGCCTGGCGCGACAGGAACACTCGATGCGCCTTACCCATCTTCATGCGCTCAGCAGGGATGTCCCACTGCGCCGCGTCGAGGTCGAACTCAGGCCACTTCGAGCGCAGCAGCTCGCTCTTGCGCGTCATCGTGTAGAGCAGCAGGCGCGTCGCCGCGATCGTCGTGATGTGCGCGCCCTGGTCGTCGAGCTTGCGCCAGAAGGCGCCGAGCTGCTTCTCGTTCAGGTGCTTGTGATGCTGGACCGGTGGCCGTGCGATGGCGCCGCGCAGCGGCTGCGCCGGGTTCGTCGTCACCAGCAGGTTGCGGATCGCGTGGTTGTAGACCTGCTGGATGATCACGCGGATGCGTTCGGCGGTGCCCGGGTTGTGCACCCTGCCCTTGATGATCGCCAGCACGTCGCCGGGCTGCACGTCGCCCATCGCCATGTCGCCGACGGCCGGGTTCACGTAGGCGTCGAGCCAGCGCACGATCTGCGCCCTGTAGCCGGCCGAGCGGTAGAACAGCGTCTCCTCGATCCATCGCTGTGCGAAGGCGCGGAACGTGACCCGGCGCTCGTCGGCGAGCTTGCGTTCCACCACGGCGGCTTGTTTCGACTTGGCCGGGCTCTGGCCGCGCTCGACCAGCGCGCGCAAGTCTTCGTGGCAGTCGCGGGCCTGCTTGATGGTGAAGGCCGGGTACGTGCCGATCGTCACCTTCTCGCGCTTGCCGTTCAGGTGGTACTTGAAGCGCCAGGTCTTGGTGCCGGACGGCAAAACCTCGAGCAGCAAGCCGCCGCCGTCGGTCAGCGCATAGGCCTTCTCGCGCGGCTTGGCGTTGTCGATCGTGAGCGGGCGAAGGGTGTAGTTGACGTGCCGCATTTCTGTGACTTGGCCGAAGTCAAAAACGAGGTCATGGCCCCGTTTGGCCCCAAACTATGGCCCCATTTGGATCGGCAGTCAAGAAATGGCGTGGGACGCCATGAAACAAGAAACCCCAGTCGAATCAATGATCTGGGGCGCCTTGTGAAACCAGTTTGGACGTCCTGGGACGCCCTGAAATCCTAGTTCATCGCGTCGATCATCACCTGCCCGAAGCCCGAGCAGGAGACCTGGGTGGCGCCCTCCATCAGGCGCGCGAAGTCGTAGGTCACCCTCTTGCTCTGGATCGACTTCTCCATCGAGGAGATGATCAGGTCGGCCGCAGCGGTCCACCCCATGTGGCGCAGCATCATCTCGGCCGACAGGATCTCGGAGCCGGGGTTGACGTAGTCCTTGCCGGCGTACTTGGGCGCGGTGCCGTGGGTGGCTTCGAACATCGCCACCGAATCCGACAGGTTGGCGCCCGGCGCGATGCCGATGCCGCCGACCTGCGCAGCCAGGGCGTCGGAGATGTAGTCGCCGTTGAGGTTCAACGTCGCGATCACCGAGTACTCGGCCGGGCGCAGGAGGATCTGCTGCAGGAAGGCGTCGGCAATCGAGTCCTTGACCGTGATCTCGCGCCCCGTCTTCGGATTCTTGAACTTGCACCACGGGCCACCGTCGATCGGCACCGCGCCGAACTCGCGCTGCGCCAGCGCATAGGCCCAGTCGCGGAAGCCCCCTTCCGTGAACTTCATGATGTTGCCCTTGTGCACGATCGTCAGATTGGGCTTGTCGTTGTCGATCGTGTACTGGATCGCCTTGCGCACGAGTCGCTCGGTGCCTTCGCGGCTGACCGGCTTGATGCCGATGCCCGAGGTGTTCGGGAAGCGGATCTTCTTGACTCCCATTTCCTCGACCAGGAACTTGATCAGCTTCTTGGCCTTGTCGCTCTCGGCCTCGTACTCGATGCCGGCGTAGATGTCCTCCGAGTTCTCGCGGAAGATCACCATGTCGATCTTGTGCGGCTCCTTGACCGGGCTGGGCACGCCGGTGAACCAGCGAACCGGGCGCAGGCAGACATACAGGTCGAGTTCCTGGCGCAGCGCGACGTTCAGCGAGCGGATGCCGCCGCCCACTGGCGTGGTCAGCGGGCCCTTGATCGAGACCACGTAGTCCTTGACGACGGCCAGGGTCTCTTCGGGCAGCCACACGTCGGGCCCGTAGACCTTGGTGCTCTTCTCGCCGGCGTAGACCTCCATCCAGTGGATCTTCTTCTTGCCGCCGTAGGCCTTGGCCACCGCCGCATCGACCACCTTGAGCATCACCGGCGTGATGTCCAGCCCCGTGCCGTCGCCCTCGATGTAGGGAATGATCGGCTGATCCGGGACGTTGAGCGAGAAGTCCTTGTTGACGGTGATCTTCTGGCCGGCGGCCGGGACCTTGATGTGCTGGTACATGGTGGTGGGTGACTCCGGGTAATTACGAGGGGCGAGGGCCGCCTGTCGGGAGCGGAAATTCTAGTTGACGGGCCTTGTCAACCCGTCCGCGAACCGACGCGTTTGCGGCTCGCCTCCCGTTGGGGGATGGTTGTATCGAAACTTTCGAAAGGTAATCACATGAACAAGCTTCTGGCTGCCCTGATCGCTGCCGCTTTCGCCACCAGCGGCTTTGCCGCTTCGCACGCCGCCAAGGAAATGAAGAAGGAAGAAGCCAAGCCGGCCGCTGCCGCTGCCTCGGCTGCGAAGAAGGAACAGGCCAAGCCGGCCGCGAAGAAGGAAGAAGCCAAGCCGGCTGCCGCCGCCGCGTCCGCTGCCCCGGCCAAGAAGTAAGCGCCGAAGCAATCGCTCAGCGGCGTCCTTCAGGACCGATCAGCGCCCGGCACCCGCCGGGCGCTTTGCTTTCGGCGCTCGCTGGACCTGGTGGCGCCGGCGCCGGGCTTCCTTCGGATCGACCGCCAGCGCGCGGTACAGCTCCACACGATCGCCGTCGCGCAGCCGCTGCGATGGCGTGGCACGGCGCCCCCAGACCCCGCACTGCACCTCGCCGACCGCCAACCGATGACGTTGCAGCACGCCGCTCGCCTCCAAGGCCTGCGACAGGCTCGTCCCGTCCGGCAGCTGCAGCGTCACCCGCTCGACCTGCCGGGGCACCGGGCTGAAGGCCACCTCGACGGTGATCGTCATCGCGCGCCGTGCACCTGTTCCGCGCGCTGAACGAAGGAATCGACGAGTGTGTTCGCGACCCGGTCGAAAACCGGGCTGACCACGGCTTCCAGGGCCGCGCTGGCAAACGCATAGCGCATGTCGAACTCGATGCGGCAGGCCCTGGCCTGGAGGTCCGCCACCGAACCCGCCCTTCCGACGGGCAGGAAACGCCAATGCCCTTCGAGCCGCGAGAACGGCCCGTCGACCAGCGTCACGTCGACCTGCTCGCCATCGCGATGCCGGTTTCGCGTGGTAAAGGCATGGCGCACGCCGCCCTTGGCCAACGTCAGGCGTGCGGTGACGCCATCGCTGGCGGCGTCGAGCACCTCGGCGCGCTCACACCAGGGCAGGAAGGCCGGGTAGTCCTCGATCGCGGTGACCAGGTCGTACATCTCCCGTGGCGAGTACCACAGCAGGATCGACTTTCGCACGCGCTTCATAGAATGCCCAAATTGTAGGAACCCCATGCCGATTGCCGAGAACCGCCGCGCACGATTCGATTACCACATCGAGGAGACCTTCGAAGCCGGCATCGTCCTGTCGGGCTGGGAGATCAAATCCATCCGCGCCGGCCAGGTGCAACTGACCGACGGCTATGTGGTGATCCGCGACGGCGAACTGCATCTGATCGGTTGCCGCATCAATGCACTGCGCTCGGCCTCGACCCATGTGCTGCCCGAACCCGACCGGACCAAGAAGCTGCTGATGCACAAGGACGAGATCCGCCGGTTGATCGGCAAGGTCGAGCAGCGCGGCTTCACGCTGGTGCCGCTGGACCTGCACTTCAAGGGGGGCCGCGTCAAGGTGCAGATCGCGCTGGCCAAAGGCAAGGCGCAGCACGACAAGCGCGACACGGAGAAGAAGCGGGACTGGGAACGCGAGAAGGGACGGCTGATGCGGCACAAGGTGGCCTCAGCGCCGAAGGCGTGAGTGGCGCAGCCCATCGATTGACCATCTCGCGCCGTGAGGAGCAGACCACGGATGCGAGGCGCGAGGTCAGCGCGAATGCGCTGAGCCTCATCCGCCCAGCGCGCCGAGCGCCTGCGCGCAGTCGGCGATCAGGTCATCCACCGCCTCGAAGCCGAGCGAGAAGCGCACCACCGTGCCACGCCACCTCGGCCTGGCACGCATGCTCGCCAGGTCATACGGCATGACCAGGCTCACCGGTCCGGCCCAGGAGGTGCCGATTCGAAACAGTTTCAGCGCATCGACGAAGGCATCCACCTGTGGCGGGCTGAACCGCTCGTCAAAGACGACCGAGAACAGGCCTGCCGCCGCGCTGCATGTCGATCGCCAGTGCTCGTGTCCGGGCGAGCCGGCCAGCGCCGGATGCAGCACCTGCGACACCTCGGAACGCCCGGTCCACCAATTCGCAAGCGTACGCGCCGCCTGGTCCTGTGCGGCATAGCGCAGGTGGATCGTCGGCAACGAGCGCAGCACGGCCTCGACGTCATTGCCGCCCACGCCCCAGCCCATGCGCATGTGGGTGTACTTCAGGCTCAGGTGCAGGGCGTGGTCTCGCGTCGTGACCGAACCCATCAGCACGTCACCGCCGCTGGAGGGGTACTTGGTCAGCGACTGGACCAGGACGTCGGCGCCCAGCCCGTCGCCAAGGTCGAATCCATTGAAGGCGACGCCGGCACCCCAGGTCATGTCCAGCGCCGTGCGAACGCCGCGCGCCTTGGCCGCGGCCAGCAATCCACGCAGGTCGGGGAACTCCATCGTCACCGACCCCGCAGCCTCGAGCCAGATCAGTCTGGTCGCCGGGGTGATTATCTGCGCCAACGATTCGGCGTCCAGCGGGTCGTACACGCGATGCGTGATGCCCCAGCCCGCCAGTTCGGCGGCAGCCAGCGCCTTGCTCGGTGCGTACGCGTTGTCGGGAATCAGCACCTCGTCGCCGGCCTTGAGCAGGGCCATGTCGACCAGCGAAATGCTGGCCAATCCGCTGGGCACCAGCAGCGTTTGCAGCCCCCCTTCGAGCGTGGCGATACGCTCTTCGAGCAGGAAGGTCGTCGGCGTGCCGTGCAAACCGTACGTGTAGCCGGCCTTGGACTTCCAGTTGCGCGCGCGCATGGCCGCGCAGTTCGGGAAGTACACCGTCGAGGCCTTGTACACCGGCGCCTGCGGTGAGTCGAACCCCGGCGGCGGGCGGTACGGGTGGTGAATCAGGCTCGTGCTGGGATCTAGCTTTGTCATCGTCACACCGGTCGTGCGATCAGATCATGCCCTTCTGCGGCAACCACTCGTGCCGAAGTGAATTCGCCCACCTTCAGCACCTTGCTCGCCTTCTCGGGCGGCAGCAGTCGAACGCTGCCATCGATTTCAGGCGCATCCGCGTAACTGCGCCCCACCCCGCCCTTGCGCCCGAGCGCCGGCGCCTGATCGACAAGCACCTGCATCGTGGCGCCAACGCGGCGGCGCAGGCGCAAGGCCGATGCGGCCTCCGCCGCGGCCATGAAGCGGGCACGGCGTTCCTCGCGCACCTCGTCCGGCAGGGCGCCCGGCAGCGCATTCGCCGCGGCACCCTTGACCGGAGAGTAGGCGAAGCAGCCAGCACGGTCGATGTCAGCCTCTTCGATGAATTGCATCAGGTGCTCGAACTCGGCCTCGGTCTCGCCCGGGAAGCCCGCGATGAAGGTGCTGCGGATCACCAGTTCCGGGCAGGCCTGGCGCCAGCCCGCGATGCGCTCCAGGTTGCGCTCGCCCGAGGCCGGCCGCTTCATGCGGCGCAGCACGTCCGAGTGCGAATGCTGGAACGGCACGTCGAGGTAGGGCAGCACGCGGCCGGCGGCCATCAGCGGCAGCACCTCGTCGACGTGCGGGTAAGGATACACGTAGTGCAGGCGGACCCAGGCACCGTGCACCTCGGCCAGGTCGCCCAGCTTCTCGCACAGCTCGAGCATGCGTGTCTTCACCGGTTGGCCGTTCCAGAAGCCGGTGCGGAACTTGGCGTCCACGCCGTAGGCGCTCGTGTCCTGGCTCACGACGAGCAGCTCCCTGACGCCTGCCTCGAAGAGGCGTTGCGCCTCGTTCAGCACGTCGCCGATCGGCCGCGACACCAGGTCGCCGCGCATCGAAGGGATGATGCAGAACGTGCAACGGTGGTTGCAGCCTTCGCTGATCTTCAGGTAGGCGTAGTGCTTGGGCGTGAGCTTGATGCCCTGCGCCGGAACCAGGTCCGTGTACGGGTCGTGCGGCTTTGGCAGGTGCGCATGCACCGCGTCCATGACCTCCTGCGTCGCGTGCGGCCCGGTCACGGCCAGCACCTTCGGGTGCACCTGGCGTACCAGGTTGCCGCCGTCGTCGGCGACCTTCGCGCCCAGGCAACCCGTGACGATGACCTTGCCGTTCTCGGCCAGCGCGTCGCCGATCGCCTCCAGGCTCTCCTGCACCGCGGCATCGATGAAACCGCAGGTGTTCACGACCACGAGGTCGGCTCCGCGGTAGCTCTTGCTCGTCTGGTAGCCCTCTGCCGAGAGCCGCGTGAGGATCAGTTCGGAGTCGGTCAGCGCCTTGGGGCACCCGAGGGACACGAATCCGACCTTGGGAACGGCAGTGGAAGATGGGTCCTGCATGGTGCAGGATTGTCCCGCAAGCTACTTCTTCGGCGGCACGAGGCCGGGGAAGAGCGCTCCGGCCTGCTCCTGCATCTGTGCGAACAGCTTCTGCGACTGCTCGAGGTACGAGCCCATCAGGTTGGGCACCGGCGACGCGGCGCCACCGAGCATGCGGCCCTGCATGTCGGCAAAGGCCTTCATGTTCTGCTCGAGCCAGGCGCCCATCGCGCCTTGCATCGTGTGGCCGTAGAAGCGGATGATCTGCGCCAGCGTCTCGGTCGAGAACATCGGCACGCCGACGCTCTCCTCTTCCAGGATGATCTGCAGCAGGATGCTTCGCGTCAGGTCCTCGCCGGTCTTGGCATCGCGCACCTCGAAGTCCTCGCCGTCGAGCACCATACGCTTGACGTCGGCCAGCGTGATGTAGCTACTCGACTGGGTGTCGTACAGGCGCCGGTTCGGGTACTTCTTCAGCACGCGCACGTGCGTCGCCTCGGCATCCGTCGCGGGCTCAGCGGTGTGGGTGGGGCGGCGTGGCATCCGGGAGGATTCTAGGAGGCGCGGTCGAACGGCCTTCGCGCGGGTTTACCCGGCCGGAATGCGGTCGAGCATCACCGGCGTGGCGGCTGCGGCGCTGCCGGAGATGACCAGCGCGGCGCCCGCCTGCGTGGCGGCGGCCTGCGCGGCATGCAGCGTGGCCGCATGCACGCGCATCAAGGGCTGTCCGCGCGCCACCCGCGTGCCCACCGGTAGCACGTCCGACAGGCCCACGCGGGGATCGATCCGGTCGCTCGCGCGCACGCGTCCGCCGCCCAACTCGACCACGACCAGCCCGAGCGTACGGGTGTTCATCGCGGCAATCCAGCCGGCGCCCGGCGCGCGGACCTCCGCGACATGGCGCGTGCGGGGCAGGCCGGACCAGCGCGGCGACAGCACGTTGGCGGGCCCCCCCAGCCCGCGCACCATGCGCGCGAAACGCTCTGCGGCCGCGCCGCTGGACAGCGCGGCGCGGGCCAGCGCCTCGCCTTCGCGCGCGTGGGCCGCCAGTCGCGTGATCGCGAGCATCTCGCCGGCCAGCGCCAGCGTGACCGCCTCGAGGCGCGGCTCGCGCGGTGCGTGGCCGGCGAGGAAATCGATTGCCTCGCGCATCTCCAGCGCGTTGCCCGCCGTCGCGCCCAGCACCTGGTTCATGTCGGTCACCAGCGCGCGCGTCGGCAGGCCCGCTGTGGCGGCGACCGCCACCAGGCTGCGCGCCAGTTCGCGCGCTGCCGCCAGCGTGGCGCAGAACGCGCCGTTGCCCGCCTTCACGTCCATCACAAGGAACTGCAGGCCCGCCGCGAGCTTCTTGGACAGGATGCTCGCGGTGATGAGCGGCACCGACTCGACGGTCGCCGTCACGTCGCGGATCGCGTACAGGCGCCGGTCGGCGGGCGCCACGCGCGCGCTGGCGCCGACGATCGCACAGCCGGCCTCGCGCAGCACCCGTGTGAACAGCGTGCGCGACGGCGCGACGTCGTAATCGGCCAGGCTCTGGAGCTTGTCGAGCGTGCCGCCGGTGTGCCCCAGGCCGCGCCCGCTGATCATCGGCACGACCGCACCGCATGCCGCGACGATCGGCGCGAGCATCAGGCTGACCTTGTCGCCCACGCCGCCGGTGGAATGCTTGTCGACCACCGGTCCGGGCAGCCGGGCGCGCGACCAGTCGAGCACCTGGCCCGAGTGCGCCATGGCCCGGGTCAGCGCAACGCACTCGGCACGTGTCATGCCCTTGAGCAGGATCGCCATCGCCAGCGCGGCGGCCTGGCCCTCGCTCCAGCGCCGATCGACAAGACCGCGCACGAATTCGTCGATCTGACCGGCGCCCAGCGCATGCCCGTCGCGCTTGGCACGGATGGTCTCGGCCGGCAGTGCCATCGCGTCAGTAGCTGGCCGACACGGGCGCGGGCCTCGCGCTGCCGCCCAGCACCTGCTCGATGTCGTCGAGCAGGCCGCTCGCGCCGAAGCGCAGGCGCCTGGGCGAGGCCGCCTCGATGCCGAGGACCTCGCGCGCCAGCTCGATGTAGCGCGCGGCGTCGGCCACGGTGCGGATGCCGCCCGAGGCCTTGAACCCGACGGCGGTCCCTCGCGCATGCGCCGCGATGCATTGCATGATCGTGCGTGCCGCCTCGAGCGAGGCGCCATGCGCGGTCTTGCCGGTGCTCGTCTTGAGGAAGTCCACACCCGCGTCGAGCCCGATGCGGCAGGCCTGGCGCACGATGTCGGGCAGCGGCAGTTCGCCCGACTCGATGATCAGCTTGAGCCGTTGGTTCGGGCAGGCCGCGCGAACCGCCGCGACGAGCCGGCCGGCCGCAGCACTTTCGCCGCCGAGCATCGCCCGCCACGGCAGCACGAGGTCGACCTCGTCACCGCCGGCCTGAACGATCGCTCGCGTGTCGGCCAACGCGCGTTCGACATCGAGCGCGCCGTCGGGGAAGTTGGCGACCGCGGCCACCGCGATCGAGCGCGGCAGCTTGGTCCGCGCCTGGGCCACGAAGCGCGGCCACACGCACAGCGCCGCCGGCCGGCCCACGCCCTGCACCGCGCGGGCGACCAGGGCGTCGATGGCCGCCGCGTCGTCGGCGTCGTGCAGGCTCGTCAGGTCGAGGCAGGACAGCGCGAGGCGCGCGGCCTGCAGCGCGTCCATCATCAGCGCCTCATGACGTCGGCGGGCGGCACGAAGTCGGCGGCCTTGATCGGGCTGCGGCTGGCGATGAACGCGCGCATCACGTCGGCGTCGTTGAAGCCGGTGTTGACGTGCCCCGGGTGGTCCGACAGCTTCGGGTAGCCGTCGCCGCCGCCGGCGGTGAAGTTGTTGATCGCCAGCTTGTACTCGCGGCGCGGGTCGATCGGCTGGCCACCCACCTTGGCTTCCTTGAGCACGCCGCCTTCGATCACCATCTGCACGCCCGCGGTCTGCGGGAAGGCGCCCGAGCCAGGTGTCATCTTCGCGACCGCCTCGAGATAGCGCAGCAACTCGGCACCGGTCAACCGGACCAGCGAGATCTGGTTGGCGAACGGCTGCACCTTCAGCACGTCGCGGTAGGTGATCTTGCCCTCGGGCAGCGAGTCGCGCACACCCCCCGCGTTCATGATCGCGAGGTCGGCGCCGGTGCGCTCCTGCATCGAGCGCGCGATCATCACGCCCAGGTTCGTGGGTTGCGAGCGGACGCGGTTTCGCTCGCCGTCGAACATGCCGACGGTCTCGCCCACGGGCAGGGTCACGCGCGCCGCACCGTTGTCCTGGAAGGGCTTCAGGAAGTCGCGCACTGCGCCGTCTTCCGGAATCTGCTCGGTGTAAACCTTCTTCGTGCCGTCGGCCAGGCGTTGCTTCAGGTTGACCGGCACGAGTTCGTACTTGACGAGCTCGACCTTGCCCGCGGCGATCACGAAGTCGGCGCGCCCGACGTACTTGCCCCACTCGTGCGCCTGCACGATCCACGTGCCGTTCTGGCGGTCGGGCGCGCAGGGCTGGCCGGGCACGTAGGCTTCGTTGCGCTTGTTCTCGGCGGCCATGCACAGCGGGTTCTGGCTGTGGCCGCCGACGATCAGATCCAACCCCTTGACCGCGCGAGCCATCTCGACGTCGCCGGGCGCGTTGACGCCGCTGCGTCCGTCGGGATAGTGGCCCATGTGGGTGGCGGCGATCACCATGTCGGCCTTGCCGCGCAGCTCCGGCATCAGCTTGGCGGCCTCGTCGGCGGGCTTGCGGAAGTCGATGCCCGCGACGTTCTCGGGCAGCACCATCTTCTTGGTGTCCTCGGTCGTGAGGCCCATCACCGCGATCCTGTAGCCGCCCTTCTCGAAAATGCGGTAGGGCTCGAACAGGCGCTGGTTGCCGCGGTAGATGTTGGCCGCCAGCAGCGGGAACCTGGCCCACTGCCGCTGCTTCTCGAGCACCGCCAGCGGCTTGTCGAATTCGTGGTTGCCGACCGCGATCGCGTCGTAGCCGAGCAGGTTCATGCCCTTGAAGTCCGGCTCGGCGTCCTGCAGGTCGCTCTCCGGAACGCCAGTGTTGACGTCGCCGCCGTCGAGCAGCAGCACGTGGCCGCCGGCGGCGGCGACCTCGGCACGGATGCGATCGACCAGCGTCTTGCGCGCGGCCAGGCCGTACTCGCCATCGGCGTTCGGCCAGAAGCGGCCGTGGTGGTCGTTGGTGTGCAGCACGGTCAGCTTCAGCGGGGCGCGCTCGGCGGGCGTCAGCGCGCAGCTGCCCATCAGCGCGGCGGCGGCCAGCGAGATCCAGAGTCGGCGGTTGATCATGGGCATCATCATGGTCATGCGGATCCTCCTTGGGCGTCGATCGAGGGAACCAGGGCTTCGAGCACTCGCGCCGCGTCGGCGGCGGTTTGTCTGGCGACCGCCAGCGTCTGCTCGTGCGACAGCGGCAGCGTATCGAGCCCGGCGGCCAGGTTGGTGATCATCGACAAGCCGAGCACCGACATGCCCGCGCGGCGCGCCAGTATCACCTCGGGCACGGTGCTCATGCCCACCGCCTGGGCGCCCAGCAACTGCAGCATGCGGATCTCGGCCGGCGTCTCGAACTGCGGGCCCAGCATCCAGGCGTACACCCCTTCGTGCAGCGACAGGCCGATGCGCCGAGCCGCACCGCGTGCAATGGCACGCAGCGCCGGTGCGTAGGCGTCGCGCATGTCGACGAAGCGCTCGACGCCGCCCTCGCCCACCAGCGGGCTGCGCTGCGCCATGTTCAGGTGATCGGTGATCAGCATCAGCGCGCCCGGCGGGATCGCCGGATCGAGGCTGCCGGCCGCGTTGGTGACGACGAGCGTGGCCACGCCGGAGCGTGCGAGCGCGCGCACCGCCACCGTCATCGCGTCGGCACGGCCGTGTTCGTAGACATGCTCGCGGCCCATCATCAGCGCCACTTCGCGGCCGCCCAGGCGCCCGAGGCGCAGCGCGCCGCCATGCCCCGCCACGCCGGCGGCGGGAAATCCCGGCAGGTCGGCGTAGGCGATGTCGATCGCCTCGCCGACCCGCTCGGCCACCCCTTTCCAGCCCGAGCCGAGTATCACCGCGACGCGGGGCTGGCGGCCCGGTGCGCGCTGCGCGATCACCGCGTGCGCGCGTTCGATGTCATTCGTGGTCACTGGACAACCCTTCGCGCTGCGCGCTGCGGGATGAGTGCCTGGGAGCGGCCCGGCGCGCTCATGCCAGATGCTCCGGTCCGAAGCTCGCGGGAAGCAATTCACCGAGCGTGAAGCGCGCCCGCACGGCGGACAGATCGGCCACCACCACCGGCATGGCGTCGGCGCCGAACTCGCGCAACTTCTGGCGGCAGCCGCCGCAGGGGGTGGTCAGGCGCGGCCCCTCGCCCACCACGACGGCTGCGGCAATGCGCGTACCGCCGGCGGCCACCAGCGCTGCCAGCGCACCGGCCTCGGCGCACAGGCCCTGCGGGTAGGCCGCGTTCTCGACGTTGCAGCCGGCGTGGATGCGCCCCTGCTCGTCGAGCAGCGCGGCGCCGACCTTGAACCTGGAATACGGCGCATGGGCGCGCTCGCGCACCGCACGCGCCGCGGCCAGCAGTTCGTCTTCGCGTGCCATCGACATGTCAACCACCACCATGATCCAGGCACGCTTCAAGCGGACGCCGCGGATCCGCCCTTGTCGGTCCGATGGCGTACCTTGCAGGCCGCAGCGCCGCCAGACGCGGCGATTCCTCGCCCCGTCCAAGCCGACGCAGGTCGGCTTGGAGCTGCGGGTCTCGGCCCCCTCGAGGGGGAGCGCCGAAGGCGCTTCGGGGGTGGGTCACCTTATCGCTCCTTCACATACGCCGTGCCGAGCGCCTTGGGCGCGTAGGCGCGACCGATGAAGCCGGCCAGCAGCACGACCGTCAGCACATAGGGCAAGGCCTGCATGGCCTGCACAGGCACCGCACCGCCACCCAGCCAGGCTGGCAGCACGGCGCCCTGCATGCGGATTGCCAGCGCATCGAGGAAGCCGAACAGCAGGCAGGCGAGCAGCGCACCCAGCGGGTGCCACTTGCCGAAGATCATCGCCGCCAGCGCCATGTAGCCGCGGCCGGCGGTCATGTTCGGGATGAACTGCGGGTTCAGCGCCAGCACGAGATAGGAACCGGCCAATGCCGCAAGCACGCCGTTGCCGGCCAGCGCGAGGTAGCGCATGCCGAGCACGGACACCCCCGCGGCGTCCACCATCGCCGGGTTCTCCCCGGTGGCGCGCCACCTCAGTCCCAGGCGCGTGCGGTACAGCACCCACCACACCAGCGCCACCAGCGCCAGCGCGAGGTAAACGAACGCGGTGTGCCCGAGCAGCCCGCCACCGACGACCGGGCCGACGAGCGGGACCTTCGCGAGTGCGGCAGCCAGTCCCTCGAACCAGGCGTCCAGCCGCACCGCGTCGGGAATCGGCGGCGTCTGGCCGCCCTGCTTGAACCACGCGATGCCCAGCACGACCGTGAGACCGGCTGCCGTCATCGTGCACGCCATGCCCATCACGACCT
>Ga0209797_10000270_pt1 | contig 25247 bp, 23 predicted proteins | sample DOMMetBare3Fresh_2_FD_187472 | JGI IMG/M metagenome (GOLD analysis project Ga0209797, IMG submission 187472) | Wetland sediment microbial communities from St. Louis River estuary, USA, under dissolved organic matter induced mercury methylation -... | ecosystem: Environmental > Aquatic >... | reverse complement strand
CAAGGAGGGCTGCGCGGCGCTGTGCCACCTCGACCAGGGCAAGCCCTATGGCAACAAGTACACCGCCAAGGAAGGCGAGATTGCCGACATGTGGCACATGAAGAGCATGCGCACCGCGCCGCTGGGCTTCGTCGACGATCAGTACGCCGATCACACCCGTTATGATCCGAAGACCGCTCCCAACGCCGGCCGCAAGAGCGACCCCGGCACCTCCACCGGCGAGTACAACGCCTTCAACCTGGTCGACGGCAAGCCTCAGTTCATGGCCCGCGACGGCAAGCCCGCCAACGCCGGCGGCACCTACTACATCAAGCGCGGCGACGAAGTGCCCTTCGACGACAGCCGCTTCAAGCCCGGCGACGAGGTGGCCTCGTACATCATCAATCCGCTGCAGGGCGACCGCGCCGACATCCGGGTGGCCACCAGCTGGGCCAACGGCATGCACACCTCGGTGGTCGCGCGCAAGCTGGTGACCGGCAGCAAGTTCGACGTGCAGTTCGCCGACCTCAAGGCGCGCTACGGCTTCGGCTTCGCGGCCTTCGACAACGCGCAGGTCCGCCACGCCACCACCGACGACCCGTTGTACCTGGTGTTCGCGAAGTAGGTTTCACGCCGGCTGGCCGGCCCCCGGACCGCGGGACCGGCCACCGATGCCGGTCCTGCGCCCCATCGCGATGCCTTGGCGGTGCGCAGCCGGCTCGCCAGGGACCGGTGGCCCGGCCCCGTGCGATGTTCGCTCCTTAATCGGTGCACGAGCGTCACGAAACTGTGCGTTTGAGCGACTCGTGTGCATTGAGCGCGGCTATCGATGATCGACGTCAGTGATAGTCCTCTTCACACTGGTGGCGCACCGCCAACACGACGACTTTCGACGCACTGACGATCTCGTACAACGCGACATATCCTGTGCCTCCGAACGGGAGGATCAATTCGCGCTGTGCTGGGTTCTGGGCCGCTTTGCGGAAGCTGAAGGGCGTGATTGCCAGGCGGTGCTGCGCCGTCGCCCTGATGGCCTCGATCGCTGCTTGGGCGCGATCGAGGTCTTCGGTTGTGTCGGCTTGGTCGAGCAAGAAGTCAAAGAGGCGTTCAAGATCAGCTTCGGCCGTCGGAGACAGCTCGACGACAAATCTCATCGGCCGAGCTTCCTGCGCCTGGCGTCGAGCTTGGATTGAAGTCTTTCCAGTACGGTTTCGACGGGCACCGAAGTGCCCGTCTGGTGGTACGCCTCGGACGCTGCCTGTGCACGAGCATGGAATGCGTTCTGGACGCGCCGGAAAGCGATGGCGTTTCGCACAGTGGCCTCGACGAAGTCGGTCAGGGTTTCGCCCGGCCTGAGCACGGACTCGAGCTCAGCGCGCAACTCAGGCTCGACGCGGATTTGCGGTATGACGGCAGACTTCATCAGGGCAGTGTATTGCGTTTGAGTTACGCTCGCAACGACCCTCCCTGGTGTGGCCGTTTCTTCATGACGGCAGAGGTCGCTTGTCGGCCATGAGCGGTCCTCGCGTCTCCCAGCCTGCGTCGATTGAAAGCGGTCGGTTGCCTGGACCGCGCGGCCTCGGTGTCGCCATACACTGATATGGCGCTTATGCCATATTGCAGGTAGACTTCGCGAATGGCGAAGCCCAGCTTCGAGTGGGACAGGCGCAAGGATGCGGAGAACCAGGCCAAGCACGGGATTCCGTTTGCGTTGGCCCAATACGCCTTCGCCGATCCGAAGCGGGTGATCGCTGAAGACACGGCGCACAGCGCCAGGGAGCCGCGATTCTTCTGTTTTGGCCGCGTTGGCGAAGGGATCTTGACCGTTCGGTTTACCTATCGGGCCGGAGTCATCCGCATCTTCGGTGCCGGCTACTGGCGCAAGGGGAAGACGATCTATGAAAAGGAAACTCGCATACACGAATGAGCCGATCGGCGAGCCCCGGGTGATCCGGGACTTCCTGCCATCGCCGACCGAGCTGGCGTTTCGGGACGAGGATGTGAAGATCACAATCACTCTGAGCAAGAAGAGCGTGGAGTTCTTCAAGTCCGAAGCCGCCAAGGCGGACACCCAGTATCAGCGGATGATCCGTCGCCTGCTGGATGCCTACGTTGAGGCCTATGCCGGGGATCGGCCAGTTCGCGCAAGGCGAACTCGGACAACTGTTGCCGGCTGAGAAACGACGAGCGATGACCGCTTTGCCTTCACTCGGTGATGCCTGCTTGTCGGCGGGGAACGACGTCTGCGGGTCGCAAGGAACCCGCCGCCTCGACCGCGCGAAGGCCTGCGATGCAGCCGCACGCATTCGCCACCGGCGGCTGACTGCTCGGCCCTGGGTCGCCGAACACCACCCCTTCGATGCGACCCGATGCCACTCGGTGCGAGCCCGCACGCCGCTGTGGGCGCTTACCCCGCCTCGGTCGCCGGTGGCAGCGCGCGCGCCAATCGCTCGGCGATCGCCATGCGAAGCTGCGCTGCCAGGTCGGGCGGCGCGGCGGCGCCGTCGTGCGCCGCCGACCAGGCGCGCGCCACGCTGGTGATGGCCTGCGCGAGGTAGCGGCGCTCGTGCCCCAACGCGGCCTCGAAGTCGTTGCAGCGCTCGGTCAGAGCCGCCGGATCGGCGTCCAACAGCATCACCGCGTGGGCGAGCACGGTGGGCACGCGCCCGATGCGCCGCCAGCCCTGCGCGGTGCCGACCAGCTTGGCGCCGCCGACGGCCAGGTTCCAGCGGCCGTCGCAGAACGAGCCCTGCACCGGCTGCGGCGAGGCGGCGATGCCCAGCCGCGCCAGCGCGGCCGAGAGGGCCTCGCACAGCGCGTGATAGACCGCATCGATCTCGGCCCCCTGGCCTTCGTCGAGGGGCCAGGCGAGGCTGAGGTTGAGCACGCCGGGGCCTTGGGGCACCAGGCCGCCACCGGAGGCCCGCACCTGCACCGGCCAACCCAACACAGCCGACGCCGCGCAGGCCGGCGCCCAATGCGGCGCGCGCTGGTAGCTGCGCGGCACCACCAGAGCGGGCGGCGCGTGCCACAGGTGGGCGCTGGCGCGGCCGGTGCCGGCAGCGCCGTGCAGCCACTGCGCCTCGCGCTCGACGCCATCGGCCAGCGGCGACTCGTGGACGCTGACGAAGCCGAAGATCGGCAGTTCGGATTCAGCCGGCAATGTGCTCCTTCAGCAGCGCGTTGAACTCGCCCGCCTTCTCCATCATCGCCATGTGGCCGGCGCCTTCGAGCACCGTCACGCGCGCACCGGCCGGCGCGTGGGCGGCATGGGCCGCGGGGATGATGCGGTCTTCGCGGCCCCAGACCACCCGCAGCGGCGCTTCGGTGCCCGACAGCCCGCGCGCCACCAGCTGCGCCTGTCGCCCGTCGGGGAACACCGCCTCGGCGAGCTGCCCGAGCAGCGCCTCGACACCGTCGAGGCGCTTGTACTTCAGCACGTCGTCGACCAGCTGTCGGCTGACCAGCCCGGGGTCGGCGAAGAGCATCTCCAGCACCGGCTTCAGCTCGCGCCGCGACTGCGCGTGCACGAAGCCCTGGACGTAGCCGGCGTCGATCTCCTCGCCCAGCCCGGCGGGGTTGACCAGCGTGACCGTGGCCACGCGCTGCGGTTCCGACAGCGCGATGCGCGCGGCGATCGCGCCCCCCATCGAATGACCCACGAGATGCACGCGGCCGACGCCCTGCTGGTCGAGGAAGTGCACGACGAAGCCGGCCAGCGCGTCGATCGACGCGCCCGGCAGCCGGATGTCGCTCTGCCCATGCCCCGGCAGGTCGAGCGCGATCACCGGTGCGACCTCGGCCACCGCATCGAGGTTGAACAGCCAGTTGTCGAGGTCGCCGCCGAAGCCATGCAGGAACAGCACCGGCACGCCGGATTCCGGCCCCCGGCGGGCGTACCGCACGCGGATGCCGTCGACCTCGGCGTAGGCGTAGGCCGGGGCGGCCTCCTCGTCACCCTCGGCGGCGGCCGGCACCACGTAGGCGCTGACATAAGCCGCTATGTCAGCATCCGACACCGATGCCTCGGCCATCACGCCCAGCAGCGCCTTCACCGGCAGAACCTCGCCCGCCTGCGCCACCTTGCGGCGCAGCGTGCCCGGATCGGGGGCCTCGACCGCGTTGGCGATCTTGTCGGTCTCGACCTCGAGGATCGGCGTGCCCACCGCGATCCTGGCTCCCTCCTCGACCAGCCAGGACACGACCGTGCCCTCCTGCATCGACAGGCCCCACTTGGGCATGACGATCGGCGTGATGCCCGCGGACATCAGTGACGCCCCCCCGCCAGCGTGCGCTTGACCGCCGCCGCGATCTGAAGCGCGCCCGGGATGTAGGCATCCTCCAGCACCGGCGAGAACGGCACCGGCGCGTGCGGCGCGGTCACCATCTCGATCGGTCCCTTCAACGCACCGAAGGCCCGTTGCGCGACCTGCGCCGAGACGTCACAGGCGATCGAGCAGCGCGGGTTGGCCTCGTCGACGCAGACCAGGTGGCCGGTCTTGGTGACGCTGTCGAGCACGGTGTCGATGTCCAGCGGCGACAGCGTGCGCAGGTCGATGACCTCGCACTCGATGCCGTCCTTGGCCAGCGCCGCAGCGGCCTCCAGCGACCGGTGCACCATCATCCCGTAGGTGACGATGGACGCGGTCTTGCCCTCGCGCACCACATGGGCCTCGCCGAAGGGGATCGTGTACAGGCCCTCGGGCACCTCGCCTTCAAGGCCGTAAAGGTTCTTGTGCTCGAGGAAGATCACCGGGTCGTTGTCGCGGATGCTCTGGACCAGCAGGCCCTTGGTGTCGTAGGGCGTGCTCGGGCACACCACCTTCAACCCCGGGATGTGGGTGAACAGGGGCGTGAGCATCTGCGAGTGCTGCGCCGCGGCGCGGAAGCCCCCGCCGCACATCGCGCGGATCACCACCGGCGTCTCGGCCTTGCCACCGAACATGTACTTGAACTTCGCCGCCTGGTTGAAGATCTGGTCGAAGCACACGCCCATGAAGTCGACGAACATCAGTTCGGCCACCGGGCGCATGCCGCAGGCGGCGGCGCCGATCGCCGCGCCGATGTAGGCGCTCTCGGACAGCGGCGTGTCGAGCAGGCGGTCGCCGTGCTTGGCGTACAGGCCCTTGGTGACGCCGAGCACGCCGCCCCAGGCGTCCATCTCTCCGTTGCCGCCGGCGCCGCCGACGATGTCCTCGCCCATCATGATCACCGTCGGGTCGCGCGCCATCTCCTGGTCCAGCGCCTCGTTGATCGCCTGCTTCATGCTGATCTTGCGTGCCATGGTCTTGTCTCCTCGAACTCAGTACTTGACGTAGACGTCGGTGGTCAGGTCGGCCAGCGTCGGCAGCGGCGCCGCCTTGGCGTCGACCACCGCGCGCTCGATCAGGCCCAGCACCTCGTGGTCGATGGCCTTCAGCTCGTCGGCGGTGACGACCCCGGCCGCGGTGACCGCGGCGGCGAACTTCTTCAGGCAGTCCTTGTTGCTGCGGATGTCGTCGATCTCGCCGCTGGCGCGGTAGGTCTGCGCGTCGCCCTCGAAGTGGCCGTGGAAGCGCACCATCTTGCATTCCAGCAGCGACGGCCCGCCGCCCTCGCGGGCGCGCTTGATGATCTCGCCGGCGGCCTCGTAGACGGCGAAGAAGTCGGTGCCGTCGACCGTCACGCCGGGCAGTCCGAAGCCCGCGGCGCGGTCGACGTAGGAATCGACCGCCACGCCGTAGTCGCGCGAGGTCGATTCGGCGTAGCCGTTGTTCTCGACGACGAAGATCGCCGGCAGGTTCCACACTGCGGCCAGGTTCAGGCTCTCGAGGAAGGTGCCCTGGTTCGAGGCGCCGTCGCCGACGAAGCTGATCGCCACCTCGCCCTTCTTGCGGTACTTGGCGGCCAGCGCCGCGCCACACACCAGCGGCGCGCCGGCGCCGAGGATGCCGTTGGCGCCCATCATGCCCTTGGACAGGTCGGCGATGTGCATCGAGCCGCCCTTGCCCTCGCACGAGCCGCCCTTCCTGCCGTAGATCTCCTTCATCATCGCCATCGGGTCGACGCCCTTGGCGATGCAGTGGCCGTGGCCGCGGTGGGTGCTGGCGATGCGGTCGCCGTCGCCCAGGTGCATCATGATCCCGGTGCCGGCGGCCTCTTCGCCGGCGTACAGGTGCACGAAGCCGGGGATGTCGCCGCGGCTGAAGTCGACGTGCAGCCGCTCCTCGAATTCGCGGATCGTGCGCATGGTTCGATAGGCCTGCAGCAGCTGCTGCTTGTTCAACGGAAACGGATTGCCTGCCATGGGATGTCTCTCCTCGGTGCGAATGCGTCAGCGGGTGAGGCCGCGGGGTAGCCCGGCGCCGACAGGTGTGCGGAGCAGGCCGTCGCATGCCGCGAGGTGCATGCAGCGGGCCACGTCCACGGTGAAGAAAGCGTTCTCGCGCAGCGTGGCGGTGACGCGGTCGCCGGGCTCGAAGCCGAGCTCGCGTTCGCCGTCCAGCGCCACGGTGCCGGCCGCGTGTGCGACGAGCAGCGGCTCGTCGGCGACCATGCGCTGCCAGTGCGCGATCGGCACCGGTCGCACCATGCCGGGGGCGATCGGTGCGTGCAGTTCGAGCAGCGCATGCGCGGCATCGGCGGCCATCTCGATGGCCAGCCCCCCCGGCTGCAGGCGGCCCACCGGCTCCAGCAGGCCGCCGATCGCCGACAGGCCGATGCACTGCGGATCGGCGAAGGCCAGGTAGGCCGCGAGCAGCGACTCGGGCTTCCACAGCGCGCGCGCGCCGATGTAGCGGTCGCTGGTGATCACCGCATCGACGATCGCGATGTCGCGCTGCACGCGGCCGTCGGTGGCAATCGCGACCTCGATCAGCTTGTGGGCGGCGAGCGCCTGCCCAGGCGGCAGGCGCCCGCTGGCGTACAGGCCGACCGCGATGCCGGTGATGGTGGGCTCGCGCATCTCCGGGAAGGCGTTGTTGGTGCCGGTGGACAGACCGGCGATCGGGATCTGCGCGCCGCAGCGCAGCAGCTCGCGCACCACCGCACGGTGGGTGCCGTCCCCGCCCAGCACGACGATCGCGACGACGCCGGCGTCGGCCATCATCCGGGTCGCGGTGTAGGTGTCCTCCACCGTCGAGGCCGCGTGCATGTCGAGGTAGTGCAGCGCGGGGTAGGCGTCGTGGTGCGCCTGCCCGAGCTCGCGCCGCAGCGTGCGGTCGAGCAGCGCGCGGATGCCGCCGCGGTCGGGCATCATCAGCGCGCGGGCCACGCCACAGGCCGCGGCCGCACCGAGCACCCGCAGCACGATGTTGACGCGATCGCTGGTCTGCAGGTTGCCGGCATTGGCCACCACGCGCCGGATGTCGCGCGCCGACACCGGGTTGGCGATCACGCCGATGGTGGGCGCGTCGCTCATCGGACTCGACAGGCACGGCTCGATGTCATCCATCGATTGAGCAAACCATGGGCCAATGGCCGCAGTGCGGTGCAACATGGCTGCCTGCCGTGCGAGAAAGGGACTCGCGCGGAGGCTGGATTCCGCAGTGCCACAACGTCACCCTGTGACACCCGTCACAGGCGGGACGGGTGACAGTTGCTCAGGTGAGCGAGTCAGGACGGCAGGTGGCCGCGGGAAGAGGCCAACATCGCCCTCTTCCGGACCCCGCCTCAACGACCGTATCGCGCGGTGAACGAGGCCTTGCCCAGCAGCGCGGCGCCGAGGCCCCTGTTGATGACGAAGCCGTACAGCGCCGCCGACCCCGTGGGCGGGATGCCGCCGGCGGCCTGCACGTCCGGGACCGCGAGCGCAAACAGCGTGAAGGTGTAATGGTGCGGCTTGTCGCCCACCGGCGGGCAGGGGCCGCCGTAGTTGCCGTTCACGCCCGTCGCGCCGGTGTCCATGAAGTCGGTGTTGCCGCCGAAGGCCCCGGGCGGCAGCGTGGCCGGGCTGTTGCCCGCGCCTTGCGCGAGGCCGGTCGCGGTCGGCGGGATGTTATACACGGCCCAATGCCAGAAGCCGCTGCCGGTGGGGGCGTCCGCATCGTAGACCTGCAGGGCGAGCGACTGGGTGCCCGGCGGCAGGTTGCTCCAGCGCAGCTCGGGCGACACGTTGCCGCCGGTGCAGCCGAATCCGTTGAGCACGAACATGTTGGAGAAGGTGCCGCTGGCCAAGTCCGGGCTGGTCAGCGTGAAGCCGCGATGCCCGTGCCGCCCGTTGTCAGCGAGGACGGACGGCGATAGCACGGACAAGGCCAAGGCACACGCGAGCGCAAGCGGTCTGGATCTCATGGTGGCTGTCTCCGGTGGCAAGTTGTGTGGATGAACCCAGCCTCTGGATGAGGAACACCCAGCGGCCACAACATCATAGGGGGGCGAAGCGCCCGTGCATGTTGCGGTCTGCCCTCCCCAGAGTCCCGGCGATCCTGCGCCGGGGCTGCGGTGCGGGGTGGCTCGGGACGCGCGCGGCGGCAATCGCTTCCAGGACAGAGCCTCGCGCACGGGCGTCGCCGCTTGGCGCCGACGGCCGATCGCATGCCTGCCGACACGGCCGGCGAACTCGCCCGAGCCTTGCGTGGAGTTCTCCATGAGCAGCGATGGGTCGCTCCCCATGGCGGCCATCGGCACGGACTGCCGACATCCGCTCCATCGCCGTGAACCCGCCGTGCCGCTGCCTCGCCCGGGTCGGCACGAGGGGCCTCAGTGCGCGCGGTGGTTCGGCGCCTCGATGCCCCAGCGCTTCATGCGCCGGTACAGCGTCATGCGTGCGACGCCAAGCTGGCGTGCGACGGCGGTGACATTCCAGTGCGCCGCACGCAGATACTGCAGCAGCAGTTGCGCCTCGGCCGGCAAGGCCGCCGGCGAGGTAGGGTGCAACTGGGCCGTGGGGCGTGCGGCGCTGACCAGCGCGTCGGGCAGGTCACCGAGCTGGACGTAGCCGCCCGAGCACACCGCGCGCGCGTACTCGATGACGTTGCGCAGCTCGCGCAGGTTGCCCGGCCAGCGCCAGGCCTGCAGCCACTCGGCCACCTCGGGTGCCAGCGTGGGCACCGCCGAGTCCGGCGGCGTGGCCTCGCGCAGCAGGCGCCGGATCAGCCAGGCCAGGTCGCTGCGCTCGCGCAGCGGCGGCAACTGGAAGTGCGCGCCGTTCAGGCGATAGTAGAGATCGTCGCGGAAGTGGCCCTCGCGCACCAGCACCTCGAGGTCGCGGTGCGTGGCCGAGATCACGCGCAGGTTCACCGCCACCGGCCGCGCCGCCCCGACGGGCAGCACCTCGCGCTCGGCGAGCACGCGCAGCAGCCGCGCCTGCGCCTCGCGCGGCATGTCGCCGATCTCGTCGAGGAACAGCGTGCCGCCGTCGGCCTCCAGGATCAGGCCGCGCTTGCCGCGCGCGGCGGCGCCGGTGAAGCTGCCCGCGGTGTGGCCGAAGAGCTCGCTCTCGATCAGCGACTCCGGAATCGCCGCGCAGTTGACGGCCACGAAGGGCTTGCCGCGCCGCTCGCTGGCCGCGTGCAGCGCCTTGGCGAAGTACTCCTTGCCGGTGCCGGTCTCGCCGGTGACCAGCACGCTGACGGGTGAATTGACCAGCCGCGCCGCCCGCGCGATCTGGCGATCCAACGCGGCATCGCCGCCGGACATCGCCGCCAGCGGCGCCGGCAGGGGCTGGCGGGCCGGCGCTTCGGCCGACACCGCCGCCGCCCACCGCGAGGGCGGCGGCACCGCGTGCACGAACAGCAGCCGGCCGCTGCCGCGCAGGGTCAGCGCGCGCTGGTCGCTCGGCCGCGAGCCGACGAAGCGGCCGAGCTCCTCGAAGCTCGCGTTGAACAACCGGTCGAAGGGCATGCCGATGACCGCGGCGCCACACTCGGCCTCGAGCAGCAGCTGCGCGCGCCGGTTGTGGCCGATCAGCCGGCCGGCGGCGTCGAGCGCCAGCAGGTAATCGGGATTGGCGTCGACGAACTCGGGCGAGGGGTTGAGCTTGAGCACCCAGTCGCCCGGGTGCCAGCGCAGGAAGTTGGCGTTCTCGACGTGGTGCGCATAGACCTTGACCAGCTGCAAGGCCAGATGCTGGCTGGACTTGGCCTGCGGCGAGGTCAGCGCCGAGATGTCGAGGATCGCGTTCAGACGGCCCAGCGGATCAAACACCGGCGCCGCGGTGCAGGTCAGCGGGATGTGGGTGGCGTCGAAGTGGTCGTCCTGGTGCACGGTGAGCGCCTGGCCGGTGGCGATCGCGGTGCCGACGCCGCAGGTGCCGGCATGCATCTCGCTCCAGTCGGCACCGAGGGTCAGGCCGGCACGGCGCAGGCCCGAGTCGAGCTGCAGGTCACCGATGAAATCCACCGTCACGCCGCGCGCGTCGGTCAGCAGCACGCAGTAGCCCATGCCGGCCACCTGCTGGTACAGCGTCTCCAGCCCGTGGCGGGCGATGTGTAGGAAGTCGTCGATGCGCTCGCGGTGTTCGCGCACCAGGTGCTGCGGCAGGATCACGGCCTCCTGCATGCGCGTCGGGTCGAGCCGGTGCTGGTGCACGCAGCGCGTCCAGGAATCGCGGATCAGTGCGTCGGGCGCATGCAGCGCGGCCAGCGTGGGCTGCAGTTCGCGGCCGTCGCCGGCCAGGCGCATCACGGCGTGGATATGTTGCTGCTGGCGCGTGTGCATCGCTCGCCCTCCGCCTTCGTCCGGCCCACCCGGGGGAGTGGCAATGTACACCTCGGCGCTGCGTCAGTGCGTCGTCGCGCCCCGGTGTGCCGCCATCACCCGCCAGCCGGCCCAGGTGGCCAGCGCCTGCAGCACCAGGCAGCCCCAGATCACCGGCAGGTAGCTGCCGCTGTGGTCGAAGACCCAGCCTGCCGCCCAGGGCCCGGCCAGGTTGCCCAGCGCGGCGCCGCTGTACAAGGCGCCGATGACCGACGACACCGCGCGGGCCCCGAACAGATCCATGCACAGCGCCGGCAGCAGCGAAACGATGCCGCCGTAGCTCAGGCCGATTGCCAGCGCGAAGATCGCCAGCAAGGGATAGCCCCCGGCAGCCCACCACAGCAGGTAGGCCGCGCCCATCGCCGCCTGCGCCAGGGCCAGCGTCAGCGGCCGGCCGACCCGGTCGGCCAGGGCGCCGATCGCAAAGCGACCGGTGAGGCTGCCGATGCCGATCAGGCCCACCAGGCCGACCGCACGCGCGTCGTCGATGCCGAGGTCGCGCGCCGCCGCCGAAGCATGGGCGAAGGGGATGAACATCGCCGGCGCGGCCAGCACCGTCATCGCGTACAGCCAGCCGAAGGCGCGGCTGCGCACCGCCTCGCCCAGGCTCGAACCGGCCACTGCCCGCACACCGCCGCTGGCCGCCGGCGCGCGCCGCATCAGCGCCGCCGCGCCCAGGCCGAGCCCGAGGACCGCCAGCGCGATCGCGCGCATCGCGTGGCGCCAATGCCACGACTCGATGGCCCAGGCCGCGAGCAGCGGCAGCACCAGCGTGCCGGCGCCGATGCCGGCGCTGGCCAGGCCGGCGGCCAGCCCGCGACGGCGCTTGAACCAGGGCTGCACGCAGCCGATCGAGGGCGTGTAGACCAGCGCCACGCCGATGCCCACCAGCGCGCCGTAGGCGACGATCACCGTCGCCATCGATTGCGCCTGGCTGCTGGCCAGCAGTCCGGCGGCGATGCAGCCCATGCCGGCGCTGACCACGCGACGTGGCCCGTAGCGATCGGCCAGCATGCCCGCGCCGGCGCCGAGCACGAAGTAGATCAGCCCGCACAGGCCGAACACCAGCGACACGTCGGCGCGCCGGGCCCTGAACTCGGTGGCGAAGGATTCGAAGAAGGCGGCGAAGGAATACGCGACGCCGAAGATCAGCGCCAGCGCGGCGAAGGTGGCCCAGACGACCACCCAGCCGTAACCGGGCTCGTCGGCATCGGTGTGCATGGCCCGGCAGTGTAGGGGGCGGGGGTCGATAATCGGCACCACCGCTGCTGCCGGAAGTCCACCGTGATCGTCAAGCGCCTGATCGTCGTCCTCCTCGCCCTGTGCGTGCTGGCCGCGCTGTTCGTCTGGGCCGCGCTGACTTGGAGTTACTCCACCGGCGAGCGCGCTGGCTGGGTGCAGAAGCTGTCGAAGAAGGGCTGGGTGTGCAAGACCTGGGAAGGCGAACTGGCGCTGGTCTCGCTGCCCGGCACGGTGCAGGAGAAGTTCTTCTTCACCATCCGCGACGACGCGGTGGCCGAGCAGGTGACGCGGGCGATGGGCAAGCGCGTGAGCCTGCACTACGAAGAGAAGGTGGGCCTGCCCACCACCTGCTTCGGCGAGACCCGGCATTACGTCAGCAAGGTCACGCTGGCCGACGAGATCCCGCTCGCCGCCGGGGTGGTGGTGCCATCGGCATCGGCATCGGCGGCGGTCCCTTCCCGGGCCCCTGCGGCCGTGCCGCCGCCGGCCGCTTCGCGCTGAGGAACCCGATCCGCGGGCGACGCGGCGCACCGACAATCCGTCACCATGCGCCTGCCCCCCTCGATCCATCCCGCGCTGGTCGGTGCCTGCGTGGCTGCCTTTTCGGCGGTGGCCACGGCGGCAGAAGTGAGGGTGGCGGTGGCCGCCAACTTCGCCGGCACGCTCGAACGCATCGGCACGGCCTTCACCGCCGCCACCGGCCACACGCTCCGCATCAGCAGCGGCGCGACCGGCAGGTTCGCCGTCCAGGTGGCCGCCGGGGCACCGTTCGAGCTGCTGCTGGCCGCCGATGCCGACACGCCCGCGCGGCTGGTGGCCCAGGGCCACGCGGTGGCAGGCAGCGCCTACACCTACGCGCTCGGACGGCTGGCGCTGTGGAGCGCCGATCCGGGCCTGGTCGATGGCGAGGGCCGGGTGCTGGCGAGCACCCGATGGCGGCACCTGGCGATCGCCAACCCGAGGACCGCGCCCTACGGCGCTGCCGCTCTTCAGGTGCTCGCCGCGCGTGGCCTGGACCGCCAGCTCGCGCCGCGTCTGGTCACCGGCGAGAGCATCGCCCAGGCCTGGCAGTTCGTGCACAGCGGCCAGGCCGAGTTGGGCTTCGTCGCGCTGTCGCAGCTCAGGGTGCCGGGGCGGACCGCGCGCGGCTCGACCTGGATCGTGCCCGCCGGGCTGCACGCACCGATCCGACAGGACGCGGTATTGCTCGCCGCCGGCCGCGACCAGCCCGCCGCCCAGGCCTTGCTGGCCTGGCTGAAGAGCGCGTCGGCGCGTGCCGAGATGCGGGCCTGGGGATACGACGAGCCCGTGCCATGAGACACGCCGGGCCGCTCCCGAGGGTGAGTCCCGGACTGCGCGGCGCGGCGGGTGATTCAGTGACCACGCCGGGCCGCCCCCACCTGCGAATCCGGGAGCGCACCACGTGCAGGGCGGCCTGGTGAGCGCCGCGGATTGGGCCGCGGTGCGGCTGACGCTGGAGCTGGCCGCGCTCAGCACCGGGGTGCTGCTGGTGCTGGGCACGCCGCTGGCCTGGGCACTGGCGCGCAGCCGGGCGAGTTGGAAGCCCCTGGCCTCGGCGCTGCTGGCGCTGCCGCTGGTGCTGCCACCGACGGTGCTGGGCTTTTACCTGCTGCTGCTGATGGCGCCGTCCGGCCCCTTGGGCGCGCTGGCGCTGCCGTTCAGCTTCGGCGGCCTGGTGGTCGGCTCGGTGATCTACTCGCTGCCCTTCGTCGTGCAGCCGCTGCAGCAGGCCTTCGAGGCCATCCCCGAATCGACCCTCGAGGCGGCGGCGACCCTGCGCGCGGGGCCGCTCGATCGCTTCTGGAACATTGCACTGCCGCTGGCACGGCCGGGGCTGCTCACCGCCAGCGTGCTGGGCTTCGCGCACACCATCGGCGAATTCGGCGTCGTGCTGATGATCGGCGGCAACATCCCCGGGCGCACGCGGGTGCTGTCGATCGCGCTGTTCGACCATGTCGAGGCCGGCGACCATGCCAACGCGCACCGGCTGGCCGCAGGCATGGTGGCCTTCGCGCTGACGGTGCTGGTCGCGCTGTACTGGCTGAACCGGCCGCGGCGCGCGACCGGCGCCGGCCGGACCGCACCGTGATCGAGGCCAGCCTGCGCCTGGCGCGCGGCGAGTTCTCGCTGGCGGTCGAGCTGCGCCTGCCGGCACGGGGCGTGAGCGCGCTGTTCGGGCCCTCGGGCTGCGGCAAGACCACGCTGCTGCGCGCGCTGGCCGGGCTGGAGCGCGGCGCCGGCCGCGTCGCGCTCGGCGACGTGGTCTGGCAGGACGACGCCAGCGGCCACTTCGTGCCCACCCACCGCCGCGCGCTGGGCTACGTGATCCAGGAGGCCGCCCTGTTCGCGCACCTCGATGTGCGCGCCAACCTCGCATTCGGCGAGCGCCGCGCCGCCGGCGACGGGCCCCGCATCCCGCTGCCGCGGGTGGTCGAGCTGCTCGGCATCGGCGCGCTGCTCGGCCGCCGCACCTCGACCCTGTCGGGCGGCGAGCGCCAGCGGGTGGCGATCGCCCGCGCGCTGGCCGCGGCCCCACGGTTGCTGCTGATGGACGAGCCGCTGGCCGCTCTGGACGTCGCGCGCAAGGCCGACATCCTTCCCACGCTGGAGCGGCTGCACCAGGAGCTGGCACTGCCGATCGTCTATGTCACCCACGCCATCGACGAGGTGGCGCGCCTGGCCGACCACCTGGTGCTGCTCGACGGCGGCCGGGTGCGGGCGAGCGGCGCGCTGGCCGAGCTGCTCGCGCGGCCCGAGCTGCCGCTGGCACGCCAGGACGACGCCGGCGTCGTCATCGAGGCCCGGGTCGCCGAGCACGACGGCGCCTATGGCCTGGCGCGCATCGAATTCGCCGGCGGCGCCCTGTGGGTCGGCCGCTCGGAACGGCGCGCCGATGCCCTGGGCCAGCGCGTGCGCGCCCGAGTGCTGGCACGCGATGTGAGCGTCACCCGCGAGGCCGCGACCGCCACCAGCATCCTCAACATCGTCCCCGTGCTGCTCGAGGCCGCGCACAGCGACGGAGCGACCTGCCTGCTGCGCCTGGCCTGCGGCCACGACGCGCCCGCGGCCGGTGACGCCCGGCTGCTGGCCCGGATCACCCGGCGCTCGTTCGACACCCTCGGGCTGCGCACCGGCGACCGCCTGTACGCGCAGGTCAAGGGCGTGGCACTGATGGGGTGACGGGCCGATGGGCTGATCGGGGCCGGGCGCGGCTACGATCACGCCACTCGATGAAGGACCCCATGCCGAACGCTGCTGCCGCCGACCGCCTCTTCACCGCCCCCGCGCTCACCGCCGCGGTGCGCGCCATCGTCGCCGCCGCAGGCTCGTCGGCGGACGAGGCCGACCGCGTGGCCACCAACCTCGTCGAGGCCAACCTCCGAGGCCACGATTCGCATGGCGTGGGCATGGTCCCGCGCTACATCGACGCGCTGCTCGAAGGCGGCCTGAGCGTCGACCGCGAAGTGGCGATCGAGCTCGACAGCGGCGCGCTGCTGCGCCTCGACGGCCGCCAGGGCTACGGGCAATCGATCGGCCGGCAGGCGATGGCGCTGGGCATCGCGCGCACGCGCACGCACGGTGTGTGCGTGGTGGCGCTGGCCAATTCGCACCACCTGGGGCGCATCGGCCACTGGGCCGAGCAATGCCTGGCCGACGGCCTGGTGTCGATCCACTTCGTCAACGTGATCGCGCGGCCGATCGTCGCGCCCTTCGGCGGGCGCGATGCGCGCTTCGGCACCAATCCGTTCTGCGTCGGCATTCCGCGCGCCGGGGGCGCGCCGGTGGTGCTCGATTTCGCGACCAGCCGCATCGCCCAGGGCAAGACCCGGGTGGCGCACAACAAGGGGCTGCCGGTCGAGCCCGGGATGCTGATCGACGACCATGGCGAGCCCACCACCGATCCGCGTTATGCGGTGATCCCGCCGGTGGGTGCGCTGCTGGCCTTCGGCGAGCACAAGGGCTCGGGCCTGGCGCTGGTGTGCGAGCTGCTGGGCGGCGCGCTCACCGGCGGCCTGACGACCCACGAGCTCGGCGATGGTCGCCGCCGGGTGCTCAACGGCATGCTGTCGATCCTGATCGACCCGGCGCGCCTGGGCACCGCAGCCCACCTGGCGCAGGAGATGGAGCGCTTCGTCGACTGGTACCGCGCCTCGCCGCCGGGTGCGGGCGTCGAGCAGGTGCTCGTGGCCGGCGAGCCCGAGCGCATCGCCCGGCGTGCGCGCCTGGACGGCGGCATCGCGGTCGACCGCGTGACCTGGGCCGAAATCGTGGCCTCGGCCCGGCGCGTCGGCATCGACGGCGCGGCGCTGGAGGCCATCGCCGCCGGCGCATGAAGCCTGGTCGGGTGGCCTGGCGCTCACTGCACCTTGATCGCCGCGGCCTTGACCACCTTGGCCGACTCCTCCATCTCGAGTCGCATGAACTTGTCGAACTCGGCCGCGCTCATCGGCATCGCCTCGGCGCCGAGCGAGCCCATACGCTCGCGCACCTCGTTGTCGCGCAGCACACGGTTGACGTCGCGGTTGATCTTGTCGACCACCTCGGCCGGCACGCCGGCCGGCGCGAAGACGCCGACCCAGAGGTTGTAATCGAAACCCGGCAGGCCCGACTCGGCCACCGACGGTACATTGGGCAGCAGGCTCGAGCGTTTGGCCGAGCTCACGCCGAGCGCGACCAGCTTGCCGTCGCGCACCAACGGCAGCGCCGCCGAGATCGGCGAGAAGAAGTAGGCGATGCGTCCGCTCATCGTGTCGGTCAGCGCCTCGGGGGTGCCCTTGTACGGAATGTGGGCGACATCGATGCCGGCGGCGAGCTTGAACTTCTCGCCGTTGATGTGGGTGCCGCTGCCGATGCCGGCCGAGCCGAAGTTCAGCGCCCCCGGTCGCTTCTTCGCATCGGCGATCAGCTCGGCCACCGACTTGTATCCGCTCGCAGGTGCGGTGACCAGCAGGTTGGGCTGTCCCCCCAGCGGCACCACCTGGACGAAGTCCTTCAGCGTGTCGTAGGGCAGGCTGGGGTAGATGTAGGCGTTGACCGCCTGCGCGGCCGAATGGACCATCAGCGTCGAGCCGTCGGCGGCCGACTTGGCGACCAGGCCGGCACCGATCGTGCCGCCGGCGCCGGCGCGGTTCTCGACGACGACCGACTGGCCCCACAGCTCGGCGAGCTTCTGCCCCACCGTGCGGGCCAGGATGTCGGTCGCACTGCCGGGGGTGAAGGGCACGATGATCTTCACCGGCCTGGTCGGGAAGTCCTGCCCGAGGGCGAGCACCGGGGCCAGCACGAACGCCGCCAGGACACCCACCGACAGCCATCGACGCATGCTCATCGCATCTCCTTCAGCCCAGGCCATCGTCCAGGGGAACATCCTCCGGCACCAGTTCCAGTCCCGACGAGCGCGCCTGCATCACGATCAGCTTGGCGAAGTCCTCGTCGTCCATGCCCTGACCGATCAGCGCCTGCACCAGGTCGCGGGTGATCGAGGCCAGCGGCATCGGCACCTCGAACGCGCGTGCCGCATCGAGGCCGAGGTCGAGGTCCTTGCGCAGCAGCTTGGGCGTGAAGGTGACCTTGAAGTCGAGGTTCACCAGCGCCGGGGTCTTGTAGCGCGAGAAGGTCGAGCCCATCACGCTCTGGTTGATGAAGTCGAGGAAGGCGTGGCGCGGCACGCCGGCCTTCTGCGCCAGCACGGTGATCTCGGCCAGCGACTGGATGACCACGCCGAGAAAGACGTTGTGGCAGATCTTGACGATGCGCGCCAGCTCGCCCTCGCCGACATAACTCGCCACCGGCGCGATCATCCGCAACGACGGCAGCGCGGCGTCGAAGGCAGAGCGCGGGCCCGAGCAGACGAAGGACAGGCGCCCGGCCTTGATCACCTTGGCGTTGCCCGACACCGGCGCGGCCAGCATCTCGACGCCCCGGCGCTCCAGCAGCGCACGCAGCTGCGCCGAGCCTTCGAGCGAGATCGACGAGCACTCGACGACCAGCCGCGGCGCACGGCCCCCGCTGAGCAGCCCCTGGGGCCCGGCGATGACTTCGTGCACGTCGTCGAAGGTCGAGACCATCACGTAGACGATGTCGCAACCGGCGAGGTCGCTCAATCGATCGGCGATCCGCGCGCCGCACTCCGCCAGTGGCTCGGCCTTGGCGCGGGTGCGGTTCCACACCGTGAGGTCGGCGCCGGCCTTGGCCAGCCGGGTGGCCATCGCGTGGCCCATGCGGCCGATGCCGATCCAGCCGATTCTGCTGCCCAGGTCTGCCATCGTGGATGTCCGCTTCGGGGGTCGGGTCGGCGCGGCTGCGCCGGGCTAATATGGATTCGCCACGGGCAGTTCCTGCGCCGGGTAGAGCGTGATCACCTTCGGCCCGCTGGGCGTGAGGATCACCTCCTCCTCGATCCGCGCGGCCGACACGCCGTCGCTGGCCGGGCAGTAGGTCTCGACCGCGAACACCATCCCGGCCTTGAGCTCGATCGGCTCGTCGAGCGAATTCAACCTCGACACCAGCGGCCGCTCGTGCAGGCCCAGGCCCAGGCCGTGGCAGAAGTTCAGGCCAAAGGCGTCCATCTCGCTCGCGAAGCCGATCTCCTGGGCGGTCGGCATCGCCAGCGCGATGCGGTCGGACGACACGCCGGGCTTGAGCAGCTCGATCGCCCGGTCCATCCACTCGCGCGCGCGGCGGTAGGCGTCGCGCTGCGGCTCGGTGGCGCGACCGACGGCAAAGGTGCGGTAGTAGCAGGTGCGGTAGCCCATGTAGGAGTGGATGACGTCGAAGAAGGCCTGGTCGCCGGGGCGGATCAGCCGGTCGGTGAAGTTGTGCGGGTGCGGGCTGCAACGCTCGCCCGAGATCGCATTGATCGCCTCCACGCAGTCCGAGCCCATGTCGTACAGCCGCGCGGTGGCCAGGGCGACGATCTGGCTCTCCTTGACGCCAGGCTTCAGCGCCGCTGCGATGTCGTGGTAGACACCGTCGACCATCGCGGCGGCCATGTTCAACAGCGTCAGCTCGTCGATGTTCTTCACCTCGCGCGCGCTGAGCATGGTCTGCTGGGCGTCGCGCACGTCGAGGCCGAGCTTCTGCAGCTCGAGCATCATCGGCACCTCGACCACGTCGACACCGAGCGGCAGGTCGCCCACGCCCTCGGCGTCGAGCAGCGCCTTGATCTCGCGCGCCGCGCTGCGGAACAGCTTGCCGTCGCCACCCACCGCGCCGCGCATGCCTGTAAGGCCGGCGCGGCAATGGTCCTTGCACAGCCAGGGCGTGTAGAGCCGATGGTGCTTGGCCGCCGAGCCGAAATCCCAGATGTAGGGGTCGCCGCCGAGTGTGAGCAGCGAGTAGCGGGTGAGCTTGTCGCGCGCCCACTCGCCGATCACGGTGGAAGTCGTGTAGCGGATGTTGTGCTGGTCGAAGCACAGCAGCGCTCCCAGGCCCGAGTTGGCCAGCGCAGCGCGGGTGCGCGCGAGGCGGTAGTCGTGCAGGCGGCGAAAGTCCACCCGCTCCTCGAAATCGACCTGCGTGTGCCCGGGCGCCTGCAGCGGCCGGTCCCAGCGGTGGTGGGGATCGATGTCGTCGGGCCGGATGATCGTCGGCTCGCGCTTGCGCTTCTTCGTGGCCATGGAGCTGCCCTCCTCGCGATCAGCGCCGGCCGATCGCCTTTTGATGATAGGTCAGGTCGATGTACTTTCCCGCGTCGTCGAGCGTCTTGCGCGGCTGGCCGTACTTGCTGCGCAGCTGCAGCACGGTGCGCATGCCGGCCGCGTCGGGCACCAGGTCGCGAGACAGGCCCCCCTTGTCGGCCAGCAGCAGCTCGTACGAGCGCCGGGCCAGCGCCGGCGTCATGTCACGGCTGCTGGCCACCAGCAGGGCCTCGACGACCTCGCGGTTGGCGCGGTCGTAGAGCCAGTCGACCGCGCTGCGCCAGGCACGGATGAAGCCCACCAGCGCCGCCTCGTTGTCCCGGGCCCAGGAGCGCCGCGCGATGCCCGCCGTGCCCTGGTAGGGGCCCAGCGCCTCGGCCAGCGCGAGCTGGCTCAGGCCCTGGCTCATCGCCTGCAGATCGAACGGCGTGCGCAGCAGCGTGGCCTCGTGCTTGCCTGCCAGCAGCTCGCGGTAACGGTTGGCGGTGCCCCCGGCGCGCACGTAGTTCACCTCGCCTTCGCCCAGCCCATTGCGCTCGGCGAGCTCGCGCAGCACGAACGCCGCACCGGTCGTCATCGCATCGACCGCCAGCGTCTTGCCCTTGAGTTGCTCCCAGGACCCGATGCCGCGCGCCCCGACCACCGACAGGAAGCCGCCGTCGCTGCCCATGAATGCGAACAGGTCCGGGTTATCGCCGACCTGGGCCTCGCCCTGGCCCTCCTGGGTGGCGACCAGGTTGTCGACCAGCGCCAGTGCGATGTCCGAGCGGCCGTCGAACAGCGAGGCGACGAGAGTCGTCGAGTTCGGCGTATGGGCGACCTGCACCTCGAGGCCCTGGGCAGCAAAGTAGCCCTGCCGCTGCGCGGCCCACAGCGGCAGGTTCCAGCCGCCGTCGAAGGTGATCACGCGCAGCAGCCTGGGCGACGGCGCCTGTGCGGCTGCGGCCGCGGTGAGCAGGCAGGCGACAACGAACGCGGCAACTCGACGGGTGGTCACATCGGCCCTTCGCAGCGCAGTCGCGCGGCACCGCGCGCAATCGCTGCCCGATGGTAGCGCAGCGCCGTGGCGAGCCGACCCGCTGGCGCGGCCTGCCGGCGTCCGGGCGCGCTCAGCCTTTCGACGCCTTCTCGCGCTGGAAGTTGGTCTCCATCTGCGACTTGGCCGCGATGTATTGCCTGGGCCAGTCGAGCGCGGCGTAGCCGATCCTGGCCGCTTCGGTCAGCGTCCAGGCCGGGTTGGCCAGGTGAGGGCGGGCGACGGCGCAGAGGTCGGCGCGGCCGGCGGCGATGATCGAGTTGACGTGGTCGGCCTCGCTGATCGCACCCACCGCGATCGTCGCGATGCCGGCCTCGTTGCGGATGCGGTCGGCGAACGGGGTCTGGTACATGCGGCCGTAGGTCGGCTTCTGCTCGGCGCTGACCTGGCCCGACGAGCAGTCGATCATGTCGGCGCCGGCATCCTTGAAGGCGCGGGCGATCGCCACCGAGTCGGCGGGCGTGATGCCGCCCTCGACCCAGTCGTGCGCCGAGATGCGCACCGAGATCGGCAGTTGCTGCGGCCAGGCCTGGCGCAGCGCGGCGAAGACCTCGAGCGGAAAGCGCAGGCGGTTGGCCAGCGAACCGCCGTACGCGTCGGTGCGCCGGTTGGTCAGCGGCGAGATGAACGACGACAGCAGGTAGCCATGTGCGCAGTGCAGCTCGAGCCAGTCGAAGCCGGCCTGCGCGGCCAGGCACGCGCTGCGGACGAAGTCGTCGCGCACGCGGTCCATGTCGGTGCGGGTCATCGCGCGCGGCACCTGGCCGCCATCGGCGAGATAGGGCTGCGCCGACGCCGCGATCAGCGGCCAGTTGCCCCCGGCCAACGGCCCGTCGCCCTCGGCCAGCGGCCGGTCGGCACCGGCGCCGACCCAGGGCGCGTTGGTCGATCCCTTGGGGCCGGCGTGGCCGAGCTGGAGGGCGATCTTCGCGTCGCTCTCGCGATGCACGAAGTCGACGATGCGCTTCCAGGCGTCGCGCTGAAGCTCGTTCCACAGCCCCGGGCAGCCGGGCGTGATGCGGGCGTCGGCGGTGGGGCAGGTCATCTCGGCCACCACCAGGCCGGCGCCGCCGAGAGCGCGCGCACCCAGGTGCACGAGGTGGAACTCGCCCGGAACCCCGTCGACGCAGGAGTACTGCGCCATCGGCGAGACGACGACGCGGTTCTTCAGCGTCACCGAGCGCAGCGTGTAGGGCGTGAACATCGGAGGGATCGCGTCCGTCGAGTGCACGCCGCTCCTGGCATCGAACCAGCGCTCGAAGCCCTCGAGCCAGCCCCGGTCGCGCAGGCGCAGGTTCTCGTGGCTGATGCGCTGGCTGCGGGTGAGCATCGAGTACATGAACTGCTCGGGCTCGAGCTGGTCGCAATAGCGCGCGCCGCAGACCTCGAACCACTCCATCGCGTTCCAGGCCGCGTTCTGCAGCCGGATCACGTCCACCGCGCGCAGCTGCTGATAACGTGCGAGCACCGCGGGGATGTGCTCGGCGGTGTCACCCTGCTCGGTGAACTGGCGCGTGAGCTCGATGGCATCCTCGAGCGCGAGCTTGGTGCCCGAGCCGATCGCGAAGTGGGCGGTGTGCACCGCGTCGCCCATCAGCACCACATGGCTGCGGCCGTTGAAGTGCGACCACTGTCCGCACCTGACGCGCTGGAAGTTCAGCCAGGCCGATCCGCGCAGGTGGCGCGCGTTGGTCATCAGCTTCTCGCCCGCGAGATTGGCGGCGAACAGCTGCTCGCAGAATGCGATCGATCGGTCCTGGTCGGCGCGGTCCAGCCCATGGGCCTTCCACACGTGCTCCGGACACTCGACGATGAAGGTGCTGGTGGTGGGGTCGAACTTGTAGATGTGGGCCTGGAACCAGCCGTGCTCGGTCTTCTCGAACAGGAACGTGAAGGCGTCGTAGAGCTTGTTCGTGCCCAGCCAGATGAAGCGGTTCGGGCGGGTGACGATGTCGGGCCGGAAGATCGATTCGTACCTGGCGCGGATGCGCGAGTTGATGCCGTCGCTGGCGATCACGAGGTCGGCGTCGGGGGTGTCGGCGTCGCTGTCGACCTCGGTCTCGAACACCAGCTTCACGTCCAGCGCTTCGCAGCGCGCCTGCAGGATGTTGAGCAGCCGCTTGCGACCGATGCCGACGAAGCCGTGGCCGCCCGAGCGGATCACGCGGCCCTTGAAGTGCAGTTCGATGTCGTCCCAGTGGGCGAAGGACTGCTCGATCGCGTCGGCGGTCTCGGCGTCCCAGGCGCGCATGTTGTCCATCGTCGCGTCGGAGAACACCACCCCCCAGCCGAAGGTGTCGTAGGGGCGGTTGCGCTCGACCACCGTGATGTCGTGGTGGCGCCCCAGCTTCTTCATCAGCAGCGCGAAGTACAGGCCGGCGGGGCCGCCGCCGATGCAGACGATCTTCATGAGGCCTCCGTGCCCACCCGCCGGCGCCCGGCGCCGGCCGCGCGTCGATTATGGCCGAATTGTTTAGTTGTCAACTAAGTGCCGCCGCCGGGCCCGAAGTCCACCGCGTGGCTTGTGCGTGCGGCAGCGCCGCGGCTGACTCAGGTGGTGTCGACCTGACGGCCAACGCCGGCTACGCAGGCCGCGCGAGCAGCTTCATCACCTTGCCCACGCCGACGATCGCGCCGGCGGTGATCAGGCCGCCCATCGCGGCTCCCGCCACGCCGCAGGTGGCGAGGTCGGCGCCGGTGATCATCAGGCCCGGCACCGGAGTCTGCGCACGCAGCGGCAGCGCGAAGCGGCGCGGGTCGTGGTCCAGGCCGTAGAGCTCGCCGCGCGGGTGCCCCGCGAACCGGGCCACGGTCAGGGGCGTCGACAGCTCGGCCACATCGACCCGGCCGCGCAGCTGCGGCAGGCGCTCGAAGATCCGCTCCAGCAGGCGATCGGTGAAACGCTGCTTGAATGCCTCGTAATCGGCGCCACGGCGTTTCCAGCGGGTGTCCTGCCAGGGCGTGAACCAGTCCCAGTGCGCCAGCGTGATCACGTCGACGGTGGCGCGGCCCGGGTGGCGGCGCGCGAAATCGGGATCCTTGGCCGAGGGAAAAGAGACGTAGACCATCGGAAACGGCGCCTGCGGATCGGCGGTGTAGCGCGCCACGTTGGCGTCGTGCTGCGCATCGGGATAGAGCCACAGGTTGGTGCCGGTCAGTCCGAGCTCGGCATCGGTGGCGCGAAAGCCCAGGTACAGGCCGAGGTAGCTCACCGATGGCGCCGTGCGCGCGAGCGCCGCCGTCCAAGACGCTGGGCGCTGCGCCGGCGGCAGGAGGTGGCCGAAGGTGTTGGCCGCGCCGGCGTCGGAGATCACCCGCGGGGCGCGCCACTGGCTGCCATCGGCCATCTGCACGCCGACCGCCCGGCCGCCCTCGACGAGGATCTGCGACACCTCGGCGCGCAGCGCGATGTGCCCGCCGCCCTCTTCGATCAGGGGCGCGATGCCCGCAGCGAGCGTTGCCGCGCCGCCCACTGGATAGAAACCGCCGCCGAGGTAATGCGCAGCGACGGCAGCGTGGATCGCGAAGCTCGATCGCCCTGGTGGCAGGCCGTAGTCGCCGTATTGACCGCTGAGCACCGCGATCAGCTCGTCGTCGCGGGTCAGCGAGCGCAGCACGTCGAGCGTGGTGCGCGCGGCGAGCTCGCCAAAGCCGCGTGTGGCCCAGGGCGTGGCCAGCGTCGACACCAGCCGCGGCAGCGCGCGGCCGAGAAAGAACATCGACGAGCGCCGGGCGGTCGACTTGACCAGCTCGACATAACGCACGATGGCATCGGCCTGGGCCGGGAAGTAGGCGCTCATCCGCTCGATGAAGCGCGCGCTGCCGGCGACGAAGTCGTAGCGCCGGTCGGCGATCTCGACCCGGTCGTAGACCTCGGGCAGCGGCGCCCAGCGGATACGGCCGTCGGAGAGCCGCTCGAACAGCGCCCGCAGCGCGCCGCGCTCGCCGACCTGGCCGACGTAGTGAACGCCGACATCCCAGTCGTAGCCGGGACGCGAGAAGGTGTGCGTGTAGCCTCCTGCGCGCGCATGCCGCTCGAGCACCAGGACGCGCTGTCCGCCCAGCCGCGACAGCACCGCGGCGCAGCTCAGCCCGCCGATGCCCGAGCCGATGACGATCGCGTCGAAGGGGCCGGTCGGCGGCCTGTGTTTGTACCCGTGACCCACCTGCATCGCGCACTCCCGGGGCAGCAGCGATCGCCATTCTTGCCGGCCCGCCAGCGCCGCCGATTGACCAGGCACAGTTCCGACCGACGCCGGGCCCGGTGCTGCGGCGCCCGCAGGCGCCGACCGCGGTCAATGCCCCGCCGCCGTGTACACCGGCGCCGGCTGGGTGAACCAGGCGTGCAGGATCTGGTAGACCATCCGGTAGTTCTTCTGCTGGAAGCTCGCGTGCGAGATGCCGTTCATCACCGTGAACTGCTTGTCGGGGCTGTGCAGGCGCTTGAAGAACTCGATCAGGTCGTCGAAGCTCGCGATGCCGTCGAACTGGCCGCGCAGGATCAGCGTGGGCACCGCGATCTTCTCCGGGTCGACCACCGGCAGCTTCGAGCACATGTCGATGTAGGTGCCGTTGGGCATCGAGTCGTCGAGCGCCAGGATGGCGTCGGCGAAGGCGTCCACCGTGGCGCGGTCGGCGCAGTCGGGGTGGTC
>Ga0209797_10000269_pt1 | contig 25363 bp, 28 predicted proteins | sample DOMMetBare3Fresh_2_FD_187472 | JGI IMG/M metagenome (GOLD analysis project Ga0209797, IMG submission 187472) | Wetland sediment microbial communities from St. Louis River estuary, USA, under dissolved organic matter induced mercury methylation -... | ecosystem: Environmental > Aquatic >... | reverse complement strand
GCGCATTCTCCGATGGAGATCATTCTCCTGCCGGAGACCACCTATATCCGGGTCGACCATATCCGCGACACGCGCCGGCGCATCTATACCGACGGTCGCGACTGGCCGGCCGAGATCGAGCCGACCTTCGACGGCTATTCGATCGGCAAGTGGATCGATACCGACGGCGACGGCCGCTTCGACGTGCTCGAGGTCGAGACCCGCGGCTTCAAGGGGCCGCGCTCCTACGACGCCAGCGGGCTGCCGCTCCACCGCGACAACAAGTCGGTGTTCAAGGAGCGCATCTATCTCGACAAGGCCAATCCCAACTTGCTGCATGACGACATCACGGTCATCGACAATGGATTGACGCGGCCCTGGACCGTGTCAAAGACCTATCGCCGCAACCCGGATCCGCGGCCGGCCTGGGTCGAGTACATCTGCGCCGAAGGCCAGCAGCTCGTGCGCATCGGCAACGAGAACTACATGCTGAGCGGCGACGGCTTTCTGATGCCGACCCGGAAAGGGCAAGCCCCGCCGGACCTGAAGTATTTCTCACGCAAGTGAGGTCGGCGCGGCCGCCGGCGCGATGCGGTTATGCGGCTGTTGCTGTCGGCTCCCGCTCTGCCTCAGTGGCAGTGCTTGAATCTGTCCGCTGCAGGAAGCGCTGTTTGAACTCCGCGGCCGGCAGGGGTGGTGCGAAATAGAAGCCCTGGCCCTCTTCGCAGCCCATCCCACGCAACAGATTGATGCTGGCGGCGTCCTCGACGCCCTCGGCAATGACCGACAGGCCCAGCAGATTGGCGAGCGTGACGGTGCAGATCACGATGGCCGCGTCGTTCGAGCCCGCCCGCAATTCATGCACGAACGACCGGTCGATCTTCAGTCGATTGATCGGGAACTTCTTCAGGTAGGTCAGGCTGGCATAGCCGGTGCCGAAATCGTCGAATGCGATCTGGACGCCGAGCTTCTGAACCCGGATAAACGTCTGCAGAACCCGCTCGTCGTCCTCGAGCAGAATGTCTTCCGTGACCTCCAGCTCGAGCAGGTGAGGCGGGAACTGCGTGTCCTTCAGCACGCCCTCGACCGTGGTCGCCAGATCGCCGGATTGGATGAGCGAGGGCGGGATATTGACGCCGAGGCGGATGTCGTGGCCGTCGCGCTGCCATCGTCGGCCCTGCCGGCAGGCGGTCTCCATGATCCAGAGCGAGGTGCGTGCCGAGATCGAGGAAACATTGACGAGCGGCATGAAGTCGGCCGGCGATAAGAGGCCGCGGGTCGGATGGCGCCAGCGCACCAGGGCCTCCGCGCCCAGGAGCTTGCCGTCGCTCAGGCGCACCTGCGGCTGATAGAACAGCTCAAGCTCGTTGCGCTCGATCGCGTGCCCGAGCTCGGCTTCAAGCGACAGGCGTGCTTCAAGCTCGTCGCGGATCTCGCGCTGGAAGATGACGTGCCGGCCGCGACCCGTCGCCTTGGCCCGATAGAGCGCCAGGTCGGCGTTGCCAAAAAGCTCGTCCGCCGTCGTGCAATGGTCCGGGTAGACGGCCACGCCGATGCTGACGTTGACCCGCAGGCGATTGTCGTCGATGGCAAAGGTGCTGTCGTCGAACGCGAGACAGGTCCGCTCGCAGAGCCTGTCGGCCCGCTTCACCGCGTCAGCGCCGCTCATCACGATGGCAAATTCATCGCCGCTCAGGCGGGCGACCAATCCATCGCTCTCGACCAGGGCATCGAGGCGGCGGGCGACGGCACACAGCAGTTGATCGCCCGCGGCGTGGCCGAGTGTATCGTTGACCTGCTTGAACTTGTCGAGGTCGAGGAGCAGCAGCGCGACCTTGTCCTCTTGCGCTTTCGCCTCGACCAGTCTTGCGCTCAGATGCTCGTACAGCTTGTTGCGGTTGGCGAGGCCGGTCAGGGTGTCGTGCTCCGCCAGATGACGCATCCTCTCCGCTTCATGTTTGCGGGCCGCTATGTCGCGCATCGCGGCGCCGTACTGGAAGCCGTCGATCCCGCGCCAGGCGGAGAGGCAGGCTTCCAATGGGAACGTCTCGCCGGTCTTGCGGCGCCCGGTCAGCTCCACGACCTTGCCGTGCGGGCCCTGCAGCGCCGCGGACAGGGCGACGGGAACCGAGAACGGCCGGCCCGGCTCTGCGCCGCTCGTGGTACAGATGCTGCCGAGCGGCTGGCCGAGCATCTCCGGCGCCGAGTAGCCGAACATGGCGGTGGCCGCCGGGTTCCAGACCTTGATCAGGCCGGCCTGGTCGGTGCACACGAGCCCGTCGCCGAGCGACATCGCGATCTGCTGGAAGCGCCTCTCCTCGGCTCCGCGCAAGAGGCCGCGCAGGTCGATCTCGTCGACCGCCATGGCCAGGAGATAGCCCGCGACCGCAATATGCCAGAGCGATGTATCGAGGATGACGGCAAGCTTCGCCTGCAACAGCATGGCGCCGAATTCGACCGCGGCCGCAACGCCAAGCAGTGCCACCAGCCGCATGCCGATGGGGAGGCGCCGCCGCAAGGTCGCGGCCACGAATACAATGAGGAAAAGCCCGCAGAGCGCCAGGATGCCGGAGGACATCTGCAGCGTGCGGCCCTGCAGGATCGATTCGGCGGCGAGCGCATGCAAGAGCGCGCCCGAGATGACCTGGCCGTTCGGCACGTTGAACCGGTCGCCCAGCTCGATCGCCGCTCCGCCGATGATTGCCCTCTTGCCCTTCAGCCTCTCGATCGCTGCCGCGTCGCCACGCAGCACATCCGCATAGGACACGCTCGGAATGGAGGCGGCGCGGATGCTGAAGTCGATCAGATGACGCCCGTCATGGGCCTGGTATTGCCCCGCCAACAGGCTGCCGATCGAGGGCAGGAATTGACCGTCCAATGCCTCGCCGAACGAATAGCGCCGCACCAGGCCGCTCTGATCGACCGCGACATTCACGATCGCCGACCACGCGTTCTCCTCGAATTGCGGCAGCGGACGATTGACATGGACGGTCTCGGCCGATCTGCCGTTTGACGGCTGCTTGAATGCCGCCAGCACGACCGATCCGCCCGCGCGCTGGAGCGCCAGCAGGAAGGACTGGTCGGAGGCCGGGTTCGACGGTGAACTGAAGTCGATGTCGAAGAGGATATCGCTGACCCCGGCTTGGCTCAGCTTGTCGATGAGATCCGCATGCAGCTGGCGCGGCCATGGCCATACGCCGATCTCACGGATCGACGGCGAGTCGATTGCGACCATGACGATGTCGCCGCTGGCCTGGCGTGGGAACCAGCGAAACCGCATGTCGGTCAGCGCATCCTGCAAGATGCCGCGCAGCCCGGTCAGCAGCGCAAGCACCAGAACGCACGAAACCAGGATATGCGGTCGATATCGCTTCACGCCTCTGCCCCCGTTCACGCCTCTGCTTCTTGTGTGCTGACCATCGCCGGACCCGACAACCGGCGACTGGTGACGGCCACTCGGCGCTTGCCTCTGCTATTGCCCCGATCCTCGCTCCAGCTTGTGTCTTTTCCATCGCCTGCGAACCGCAATGGTCATGGCGACGAAGGCGCCGACGACCAGGGGGAAGGCGAGGGAGAAAGTGTCGACGTCTTTCCGGCTGGTCAGCGTCTGCTCGCCGAGCGCGGCGAGGCCCCATCCTCGCCGTTGGGTCGCGTCCCGTTCCGGCAGCGCGACCGTGTCAGTTTGGCCGAGCAGCGGCGTGTGGGTCTGGCGCTGGGCCGGCGCGGCGGGCGAGGGTGAGGTGAGGCTTGCGTCGCGCTCAGGGACGGGCGGCGGTGCCGATCGGCGCGGCGTGCCCTGCTGAATCGGGCTCAAGAGGCCGGTGCCGGTCACGGACAGGCCGACGGGGCCTTGCACGGAGACGCTTGCGCTCTGGCCCGCGTTGATCAGCGAATGCTGGCTGGACTTGAAATCCGTCACTTCAACTTGGCCCTTGAATACGCCGACGCGGGAGTCATTCGCGTTGACGGTGACGTGGAACCGCGTGCCCTTCACGACCGCCGAGAGATGCGGCGTCTCGACCTCGAAATGATTGACGCTGCGCTTTTCCACTTCGAGCAGGATCGAGCCGGCCTGCTGCAGGATGGTGGTCGACAGCCCGTCCTTCTTGTCCTTCGGAAGGCTCAAGGCCGAGTTGGCGGAGATCAGGATCGTCTCGTTGCCACGCACCAGGAGGACTCGGCCGTTTTGACCGGTGCGGACGCTGTCGCCCGATTGCAAGGTCATCCCGTTGGTGAGCGCGACAAGCTGCAGTCCCTGAGTGGAGACCGAGACGTCGCCGGATGATTTGCTGATGCGCCAGGAGCCCGCCGCATCCTGCGCAATGGCTGGCGATCCCGCACCAAGCAAGGCGGGCGTGAGGACTGTGAGCAACGCAAAGATCATTCTGGCAAGCATGGACGGCCTCATGTGCGCGGGCACATCACCCGCCGATTAGACACGCAAGACCTCAAGATCCGATTGTCTTGTTTGCTCGAATGAGCCGAACCGCGGCAACGGTTCGTTAAGAAAACTGCCACGACCCCCACGGACCGCGCCGGCCGGGGATCGGCAGGGTAGGTTCCGCCATCGTCCAAAGCGACAAAATGTGATGGCCATCACAGCGCCGACAGGGCGCGTCCGTCCTACTGCAACGGTTCGGGGTAAGGGGTGTCGTCAGTCAGGGGTGACCATGACGACCATCGAAATCTTCGCGTGGCTTCTGATCGGGCACGCGATCGCCGACTATGCGTTGCAGACCGAGTGGGTTGCCCGCGCCAAGCAGCCGGGCTTCACGTTCGGTGGCGAGGTTATTTGGCCGGGTGTGCTGGCCTGCCACGCCGCGATCCATGCCGGGGCGGTAAAGCTCGCGACCGGGTCGTGGCTTCTGGCAGGCCTCGAATTCGTGGCGCATGCCGCGATCGACTACACCAGGGGCCGCGGCCGGCTGAGCTACAACGGCGATCAGATCGCGCACGTCGCCTGCAAGGTGCTCTGGACGGCGCTCGCCTGACGCCCGCGCGGGAGCGGACCCGATCTCGCTTGCTCAGCCCGCCACATGAAGCAATCGGCCCAAGAGACCGGTTCCCTCGCGCACCGCTGGGACATGGCGACGGAGCCAGGCATCGCAGCCGAGGCTGCGGCCGGCCGCGTGCAGGGCAAACAGGAACATGAGGATGGCCAGGAAGATATAGGACCACGGCCATTCAGCCGGTGTTCCCGTTTGGTAGATGCCAAGCCAGAGGTGCAGCACGAACAGGATGCCGAGCGCGCTGGCGAGCCGGACGCCAAGACCGAGAATGAGCGAGACGGTGAAGGTGAGCTCGGCGAGGAAGATGACCGGGCCGAGTATATGCAGGTAGGGCAGATAGACGTCCGCGACCAGCTGGCGGTGAAACGCAAAGGCGGCGCGGCTGCCCATCTGTTCCGTCCAGTACTGCAGACCGGCCGACGCCGGCAGCGGCAGCTTCCAGAGCATCCCTTGAAACCACATGCCGCCCACCAGCACGCGGACGAGCCAGGTGCCGAGGTGTCGGCCGGTGCGCTGCGCGGGATCCTCCTGCCAGTTCCTGACCGCGATGACGACGCTCATGATCACGAGCGCGATGAACAGCGCGACGAGAACGTATTTCCATGATCCGAGCGCATCGTGGTCCTCGGTATTCCCGATCAGAAAATCCCAGAGGTCGGATATTGGATTGGTCATGAGACGTCCCCCATGATGCGGATGCCATCCTGCCGCGGATCGAATCTATATTCGCACGGCCCTGACAATGGTTTCGAGAATTCGCAGGGCGTCGGCGGTCCCGTCGGCCTCGCCCTTCTCGAAATCGAGGTCGCTCTGTCCCATCGTGTTGGTGACGTGCGCCAGGCACAGCACGGAAGCGCCGCGTGTGCGGGCGAACGCGTAGAGCGCGGCCGCCTCCATCTCGACCGCCAGCACGCCCTTGGCGCGCGCGCTTTCGATCGCGACGGCGGTTTCTCGAAACGGCGCATCCGTCGTCCAGCTCGACCCGACGAAAGCTTCTAGGCCTTCCCGTTGCAGGGCGCTCCTGGCCGTGGCGACCAGCTGCGGGTCGGCATCGGCGAACTCTGCGGCCTGCGCATAATGATAGCTCGTTCCCTCGTCTCTGAGCGCCCGCTCGATGATCACGAAGTAGGGCGGAGCGCCGGCGGCGACAATTTGGCCGGCGGAGGTGAGGCTGAGCAGGAAGCGGCAGCCGCTGGCGAACAGCTCTTCAGCAACCAGGACCGCAAACGGCGCGCCCACGACGCAGCCGATGATGCCGACGGTTTGTCCGGCCAGGCCGAAGCTGTTGAGCTCGGTGTGATAGCAGGGCCAGGCATCGAAACGCTGTGCCTGTCCGGATGCCTTGAGGCGCCGGAGAATGTCGCCATCGGGGTCGAGGATGCAGACCGGTGGCACATCCACGGCTGCCACCTGCTTCTGCCGGCGTGCCTCTCGCAGGAGGGCGGACGGCAGGAATACCGATGGCGCTTCAGGGCTCTTGTTGGCAAGGATCGGGGGCATGGGTCTCCAGGCGCTTGCGGCGGGCGTGACGCGTGACCATCTGGGCGAGATAGCACGGCTCATCGGTATCGGGGAGACGAACAATGCCAGCGCTGGATCGGCATGCCTATTGGGACAACGTCTACCGAACAAAGCGCGAGGACGAAGTCAGCTGGTTCCAGGCGAGCCCCGTTCTATCGCTCGACCTGATCCACTCCGCCGGAATCGAGCGCGATGCACCCATCATCGATGTTGGCGGCGGCGCTTCAAGACTGGTCGACGCGCTGCTCGACGAGGGGTTCACGGACCTGACCGTTCTCGATCTTTCCGAAGAATCCATCGCGAAGGCGAAAGCCCGGCTTGGCGCGCGCGCCACGCGCGTGACCTGGATCGTCGCCGACGTGACCACCTGGGAGCCGACGCAAGCCTACGCGTTGTGGCACGACCGTGCGGCGTTTCATTTTCTCACCGCGCCTGAAGACCGCGCCGCCTATGCGGAGCGTGTGCTGCGGGCAGTGCGGCCGGGCGGACACGTCATCATCGGCACTTTTGCGCCCGATGGCCCTGAGCGCTGCAGCGGCCTGCCTGTCGTTCGGCATGACGCGGAGTCGATCCGCCATACGCTCGGGCCGTCATTCGAGCTGATCGACCATCGCCCGCATGATCATCAGACGCCGACGGGCGGCAGCCAGAGATTCCAGTTCAGCCGATTCCGGCGCGCGCGTTCCGCCGCTTGATCGGCGGACGACCGCGCCGCTACCGGCCGCTCACGCCCACCTGATAGATGTCGATCAGCCGCTTGCGGATATCGGCGGGCGTCGCATAGGCGCGGTTGATGAGGGCCTCGATCTCGGCGCCGGTCTTGGCATTGCTGCATTCAAGCCGCTGGCGCTCGCAGTCGGCGAGGAACGCCGGATCTTTGAAAGTCGCCATCATGGCGCCGCGCAAGGCGGCGAGCCTGTCGGCCGGAATGCCGGGCGGCGCGCCGAACGGACGGCCGAGCCCGAGCGGCGCGGCGGCCGCGACCAGGAGCGTCTTATCGGCCGCGCTTTGCAGAAGATCGAGCGCGAGCGGCACGCCTTTGAGCTCCGGATGCGGCTCCGAGCCATACTGGAACAGAAAGCGGATCTTGCCGTCCGTATACCAGCCGGGCCGCGCGGTCTTGAGACTCGACCAGAACGGCGACGCCATCGCCTCGACCTCGCCGTTCTCCATCGCCAGCAGAATCTCGTTCTGGCCCGGATAGCCGGTGATGAAGCGAGCCTTGACATTGAAGATCTGGTTGAACACGCGGCCATAGAAGGCAGGCGTCGAAGCGGCACCCGCGGCGCCGGCCACAAACTCCTGGCGCTGCGCGTCGGCGAGCGACCTGATCTTGGAGCCGTGCCAGAACATGTACATCGCGGTCTCGGTCGTCGGCGTGCCGAGCCAGCCGAATTTCGCGGCGTCGAACTGGGCCTGCTTGTTCTCGAAGAACGGCTCGAGCGGGACCGTGTTCTGAAACAGCGCGATGACGGTGCCGTCCTTGGCGGCGACGTTGTTGAGATGGTTGGCGGCGCCGAGCCCGCCCGCCGCCGGCATGTTCTGCGGCACCACGGTGGGGTTGCCCGGGATGTGCGCGCCGAGATGGCGCGCGACCGCGCGGGCATAGATGTCATAGCCGCCGCCGATCGAGGCCGAGATGATGAGGCGGACCTCCTTGCCCTTGTAGAAGTCGGCGACGTCGTCGGCCCGGGCGACGGGACCGAAGAAGGGCAACACTCCCGCGAGAGCGAGCGTAGCAAGGCGGAGCATGGGATTCTCCCTGACCCGGAGCCGGCAGCCATCAAGGCTAGTGCAACGTATCTGCAGTTGCCATACGTATTGCCGCCCTCACAGCCATTCGCCAATCACAAGGGGAGCCGCATGCCACGTCATATGCGTCATCTGCTCGTCGCTATCCTGATGGTGCCATTGCTCGGTATCGGTGCATTCGCCCAGCCGCTCGCCTGCAGCGCGCCGCAAAAGCCCCAGCAGGTGGCCGAGCTTCTGCTCGGCCGCAAGATCGGCGACCGCCTTGGCGTGAGCGAGACGCAATTCCTGAACTTTCTCGATCGCGAGATCACGCCGCGCTTTCCCGACGGCCTCACCGTGTACGATGCCCGCGGCCAATATCGCGATGGCGAGCGCAACCGGATCGTGCGCGAGCCGAGCAAGGTGGTGATGATCGTGCTGCCCGGCAAGACCGAGGACATGGCGCGCCTCACCGAGATTGCCGAAGCCTACAAGAAGCGCTTCAGGCAGCAGTCGGTCGGCATCGTGCTGCGGCCGGCTTGCGTGTCGTTTTAGGGCGCGCCGCGATGATGTACGAAAGTGGGGACCCAGTGCCCAACACCGTAGTCGTTAAGACTGGGTCCCCGCTTGCGCGGGGACGAACGGAGAGTGAAGACCGATCTGAGTTTAAGAGGCCTGCAGCCTTGCATGTCGCAGGATACTTCCTAACTGAGAACTATCATCTGACACCCCGCGAGAGAGCCCGCCCATGGACATGGACCCGGTCAAGTTCGTCGCCCTCGACAAGGAGGATCTGGAGGTCGTCTCCGCCCATCTCCAGGACGCCGAAGTCAGGGTCGCCGATGTGCATTGGCGTCCCGGCGAGAAGCGGCTGGTGCTGGGGGTCGACCGGTTCGACTGGCCGTCCGCCATGGCGACGGCGCCGGAGTTTCGCCGCTGCCGCTCGGCGCTGCGCTTCGATCGTGTGCTCGCCTGCAAGTGCAAGAACGTGGACCCCGCCGCCAAGGACAAAATCCTTAACCTTCTGGCAGTGGAATTTGCCGATGGTACTCCCCCGGGCGGGGCGGTCACGCTCACGTTCTCGGGCGGGGCGACGCTGCGGCTCGAGGTCGAGTGCCTGGAGGTCGAGCTCGCCGACCTCGGCCCCATCCGGTTAGCCGAGGCGCGTCCGGTCCACATCGATGATGTAGCCCAGGCCTGAGGGGCATGTTCAAGGGTTGAGACGCCCAAGGTGGACGCCCAAGGGTTGACGCCTCGCCATCCCCACGTCATTGACGGGTATCCGTAGCGGGGTGCACCGGTCCATGAAATCCCGGATGTCGCTTCGCACGATCCGGGCTACCTTTGCGCAATCATGCCGATCCGCCTTGACATCCGCGCCGCCGATTTTGACACGCGCTTTCGCGACTTCCTCGCCACCAAGCGCGAGAGCGCAGCCGACGTCGAGGACGCCGTGCGCGCGATCATCGCGGACGTCGTGGCGCGCGGCGACCGCGCGCTGATCGAGCTGACCCGCAAGTTCGACCGCGTCGATCTCGAACGCCTGGGGCTGCGGGTGACGGCCGAGGAGATCGCGGCGGCGCAGGCGGCGTGCGAGCCCCGCGCGCTCGCGGCGCTCGCGCTCGCGCGCGAGCGGGTCGAGGCCTATCACCGTCGGCAACTGCCCAAGGACGACCGTTTCGTCGACGCGCTCGGTGTCGAGCTCGGCCACCGCTGGACCGCGATCGAGGCAGTCGGGCTCTATGTGCCGGGCGGCACGGCGGCCTATCCGTCGTCGGTGCTGATGAATGCAGTGCCCGCCAAGGTCGCGGGCGTGCCGCGCGTCGCGATGGTGGTACCCACGCCCGACGGCAAGCTCGCGCCGCTGGTGCTCGCGGCCGCGAAGCTCGCCGGCGTCGACGAGATCTACCGCATCGGCGGCGCGCAGGCGGTCGCCGCGCTCGCGCATGGGACCGAGACCATCAAGCCGGTCGCCAAGATCGTCGGTCCCGGCAACGCCTACGTGGCAGCCGCCAAGCGGCTCGTGTTCGGCAAGGTCGGCATCGACATGATCGCGGGGCCGTCCGAGGTGCTGGTGCTCGCTGACAGTGGCGGCCATCCCGACTGGATTGCGGGCGATCTCCTGGCGCAGGCCGAGCACGACGCGAGCGCGCAGTCGATCCTGATCACGGACGATGCCGCGCTGGCCGATCGGGTCGAGCAGGCGGTCGCGGCGCAGCTCAAGACGTTGCCGCGGGCCGCGGTGGCGGGCGCCTCCTGGCGCGATTTCGGCGCCGTCATTCTGGTGCGCACGCTCGCGGAAGCGGTGCCGCTCATCGATGCGATTGCGCCCGAGCATCTGGAGATCGTGGCCAAGGATGCCGAAGAGCTCGCCGGCCGCATCCGGAATGCGGGCGCGATCTTCCTCGGCGCCCACACGCCCGAGGCGATCGGCGACTATGTGGGCGGCTCCAACCACGTGCTGCCGACCGCGCGCTCGGCGCGCTTTTCATCGGGGCTCGGCGTGCTCGACTTCATGAAGCGCACCTCGATCCTCAAATGCGGGCCCGAGCAGCTGCGCGCGCTCGGTCCTGCCGCGATCGCGCTCGGCGAGGCCGAGGGGCTCGATGCGCACGCCCGCTCGGTCGCGATGCGCATCAATCCGCAATGACGGCCGACCGCCCCTCGCCCCGCAAGTCGCACCGGCTGGTGGCGGTGACGCTTGACGAGAATTCGATCGGCCGCTCGGGCCCCGACATCGAGCACGAGCGCGCGGTCGCGATCTATGATTTGCTGGAGAGCAATTTGTTCGTGCCGGAAGGCCAAGCGCGCGGACCGTTCAAGCTCAACCTGAGCATCACCGGCAACCGCCTGATGTTCGACATCCGGACTGCGAGCGATGCGCCGGTGATGGCCCACCTGTTGTCGCTGTCGCCACTGCGGCGAATCGTGAAGGACTACTTCTTGATTTGCGACAGCTACTACGAGGCCATCCGCACCGCCACGCCCGATCGGATCGAGGCGATCGACATGGGCCGGCGCGCGCTGCACGACGAAGGCTCGCAGCTTCTGATGGAGCGGCTCAAGCACAAGGTGACGGTCGATTTCGAGACCGCGCGGCGGCTGTTCACGCTCATCTGCGTGCTGCACTGGAAGGGCTGACAGTGGGCGGGCCGCAGGCAAAGCCGCGGGCGGTGCTGTTTGCCTGCGGGCAGAATTCGGTGCGCTCGCCGATGGCGGCTGCCCTGATGCGGCAGGCGTTCGGAGGCGCGTTTGCGGTCGCTTCCGCCGGCGTGCGCAAAGGCGAGGTCGACGGCTTTGCGATCGCGGCCATGACCGAGATCGGCATCGATATTATGAGCCACGAGCCGATGACGTTCGAGGAGCTGGAGGATCTCGAGGACGGGCTCGATTTCGACCTGATTGTGACGTTGGCGCCGGAGGCCCATCACAAGGCGCTCGAGTTGACCCACCGGATCGCCGCCGCGGTCGAATACTGGCCGACGCCCGATCCGACCGGGATCGAGGGCAATCGCGAGCAGCGGCTTGATGCCTATCGGGCGGTGCGCGACCAGCTCATGGCGCGGATTTCGGCGCGGTTCGCGCCTGGCGCATAGCGCGCGTGCCGTCATGTTCGTATCATCGACCGCTTCAAGCAGGCCGCCGTTGTTCTATCCAGCGATTTGATGGTAGCGATATGCGGTTGCATCGGAGATGCAAATCTCCAGTTTGTAGCCACGATGAAGGAGCAGCATGACCGATGACACAACGTCGATGGGGGCAGTGAGCTGACATGATCGGCAGCCCGAAACTCGTTCTGGCGTCCGGTTCGCCCCGCCGCGTCCAGCTGATCAATCAGGTGGGAATCGAGCCCGACTCGCTGCGTCCGACCAACATCGACGAGACGCCACGGCGCGGCGAGCTGCCGCGCGCCTGCGCCAACCGCCTCGCGCGCGCGAAGGCTGAATCGGCGCTCGCGTTGGTGCGCGTCGATGACGAGCTCAAGGGCGCCTATATCCTCTCCGCCGATACGGTGGTGGCGGTCGGCCGCCGCATCCTGCCGAAGGCCGAGCTGCTGGACGAGGCGGCGCAATGCCTGCGGCTCCTGTCCGGGCGCAATCACCGGGTCCACACGGCGATCTGCCTGGTCACGCCCAAGGAGGCGTTCCGCCAGCGCCTGGTCGAGACCAAGGTGCGGTTCAAGCGCCTGTCGGACGAGGATATCGAGGCCTATCTCGCTTCCGGGGAATGGCGCGGCAAGGCCGGCGGCTATGCCGCGCAAGGCATTGCCTCAAGCTTCATGGTCAAGATCGTCGGCTCCTATTCCAACGTGGTCGGGCTGCCGCTCTACGAAACCACGACATTGCTTGCGGGCGAGGGCTACCCGATCCGCCTCGGCTGGCTCAACGCGGTATGAGCGGCCAACAACCGATGACCGAGCGGACTCACACCCCCAAATGCCCGATCTGCCGCAAGCCGGCGGCTGCGGCCTTTCGGCCCTTCTGCTCCAAGCGCTGCGCCGATGTCGACCTCAACCGCTGGTTCAGCGGCGCCTATGTGGTGGCGGGCAAGGAGGAGGAAGACGAGGACGGAGCCTCGCGGCCGGTGCCGTCCGCCAAGGATGAGCCGGACGCGTGATTTTCGGGCCGGTCGTGGCGTCAATGGCGGTGCCTGAGCCCCGCGCGTACCGCTTGCTGGACGCCCCGCCTGCCTTTATAACCCGGCGGCCCGACCGCCACCCGGCGGGCTCGGCGCCCAGGTAGCTCAGTTGGTAGAGCACGTGACTGAAAATCACGGTGTCGGTGGTTCGATTCCGCCCCTGGGCACCATCACCTTCGCGACCGACACTTCACCCTAGAGCAAGACCGATGACTCCATGACTGACGCCGTGCCGTCCTATGTGGTGACCCCGCCTGCCATCACGTCGCTGCCGGTGCGAGGCACGAAGGCAAGGTTCCCGATCCGGCGCATCTACTGCGTCGGGCGCAACTATGCCGCTCACGCCATCGAGATGGGCCGCGATCCCAACAAGGAGCCGCCGTTCTTCTTCCAGAAGAATCCGGACAACGTGATCGAGGCGGGACAGGTGTTTCCATATCCGCCGCTGACCAATGACCTGCACTTCGAGATCGAGCTCGTGGTCGCGCTCGGCAAGGGCGGCGTCAACATTCCGACCGGGAAGGCGCTGGATCACGTATTCGGCTACGCGGTCGGCCTCGACATGACGCGGCGCGACCTGCAGAACGAGGCCAAGACCCTCCAGCGTCCGTGGGAGGTCGGCAAGGCGTTCGAGTGCTCCGCGCCGATTGGCGAGATCGTGCGCGCCTCGGAGATCGGTCATCCTGACCAGGGCGAAATCTGGCTCGACGTCGATGGCAAGCGCCGGCAGACCGGCAACTTGAATCAGCTGATCTGGAAAGTGCCGGAAGTGATCCAGCACCTCTCGGCCCTGTTCGAGCTTGCGCCGGGCGATCTCATCATGAGCGGCACGCCCGCCGGCGTCGGCGCGGTGAAGCAGGGTGAGGTGATGCACGGCCACGTCGACGGCGTCGGGGACATCAAGGTGCCGGTGGGCTGATCAAAATCCAAGCGCCTGCCAAAATGCTTGCTGAAGTTCTTCACAGCGCGGATGTAAGCTTTTTGGGTGTTCGGCGACATGTTGCGGATCGCCATGTCGTCGATCATGCGTTGCCGCAACGGTGACACTTGCTCCGTCATGAGATACTGCTGTTGCTGGATTACACGAACGAGTGATCCTCGCAGACAGGATGACGACGAGCGACGAGCGTCCCCACCACGGTCTATCGGCAAGGGTCGGAAAATGGTTATTTTTCGACGTTTGAAGAGTGGCTCTACTGAGCCATATTCCCTTTGGAGCGGGTCGACCGAAGCTCCACTTGTTAGCAAGGCTCGCGTCGCCTCCTTAATGCGCGGCTAAAATCAGGGACAGGACCGATGCCGTCGAAGCGTGTTGTTCCGAAAACGCTGCGGGTGCCCGAATGGCATTTGTCGAGCTTTATGATGAACCGTACGCTCGAAGCGGTAGTGCGCCAGATAAAAAGCCTCGATCGCCAGCACGACATCCCGTATCTCGCCGGCTACAGCAAGAATGGTAGGACGATCTACATCGATCGGGATATGCCCAAGTCGTTCCGGTTTCGGGGGCGTCGGATCAAGATCGATCGTTTTCTTATCCTGCACGAGGTGGTGGAAAAGACACTGATGGATCACCTCGGCCTGCGCTATCTCCATGCGCACCAGATCGCCACGCGAGCCGAGCAGGCGGCCGTGCGTGCCTCAGGAATTTCCTGGCATGCCTACGATCGGTTCATGCGGATGTGCGTCAAAAGCATTGGCGATGCGCGCGTGACCAAGGTCCCCCCCGATCTTGACCTCAAGCCTTACCGGGAGGAAGACGACGACAAGCTATTGCGTCGGATGGCTGCAGCGCTCGATAAAGGACCGATGCCCATGGGTTTTCGTGCTTACCGCGTGCGTGATTGCCGCAATCCTCGCCCATCAGAGTGATCGCGCTCCTACCGCGGCAGCGGTTTAGTGCAATGTATCGTGCGCGACGAAAACGGCCGGGTGTTAACCCCCGGCCGTTGTGTCCTCTAGAGGGAGAGTTGGATCGCGAGAGCAATTGTCAGTTGCTTGAGATCCAGGGTCAAAACAATTTTTCATGTTCAACCACCTTTGCGTTTCTTGGGGCTGGGCGGAGGCCCGAGGTGCGCCCTGGAAGACATCGTTTTTCTCTACGATCAAGTCGTTGAGGCTATCGCTCGCTTGCACGCATTTGCATCGATGGGCGTCAGCGGCGCCTAGCGCCCTGGCCGGCGTCCTTTCCAATCTCAAACGGACTCCAACGACCAACCTTGTCGGATTTCGCGCTTTTCTCCGACAGGACTGATACGTCTGGACCTCTGTTGGCTACGCAAGTAAATCTGAAGTATATCCAAGTACAATTTTGAATGGATGTCAGTCGAGGTGCGCAAAACCGTTTAATAATGAAACGCGCCGGAGCCCCGATTTTTGGCAAAGGATTTGCTTATAAGGCGGGAAATCATTGATTATTCTTTCGACAAACGAAACTTTGCGGAATAGTATATTCGTACAGTCTGACGCAATGTGCGCCCGCACCTGATCCGGAAAGGTCTGCAAACGGGCGCCTTGGCTGGCCACCCATTGTGGTTTCGCTCACGCTCGCGATGTCCTGGTGGGCTACGTGCTGACGCAAAGCAAGCCTCGGTCGCCTTGCGTCCCGTTCTCAGGTTCGCTTGATCTCAATCGATTCCAACTCTGTCGACACATCTGTCGACGCATCTGTCGACACATGGGACAAAATTATGATGAACAAATTGCCGGTCGCGACTCATTCGTCCGCAAGCAGTCAAAGGAAGAAGATTGCCAGCATGAACCTGGTCAGCGCGACGGTCTTTCTTCCGCCCGACAAACTGGCGCTCATTCAACGGATGTGTGCCCAAAAGAACCGTCGGATTAGCGACCTGATTTCGGAGGCTGTCGATGACTACCTTTGCAAGTGCAGCTAGTGTGACGAGACCATTGACCGGGGAGGTCGCCAAATTCAACAGCAGTCTGTTCGAGCGCGATTGCGCGCACGCCGGGCTGCCGAAGAATTCGCTCGTGTCACCGGCGCTTGCGAAGATCATCAAGGCTCAGAACCAATCGCTCGCCCTCCACAACGCCGAGCAGGAACGGAAACGGATCGCACAGCAATCAAGGAGCTCGACACGTTGATTGGTCGATCGCTGCCTGAATGGGCGACGCGGCGGCAGGGAGCAGGGATCATTCATTGATCCGGAAAGCGAGATCGTCATGTCCGTCATGATCTTCCATACCGATAGCGGCAGTACCGAAACGTGGCTCCAAGTCAACGACGACGGAACCGTCACGTATTACGAGGAAAATTCCGGCTTGAGAATGATGCGCCGCGGCATTGAGCATCGGCATCGAGTCATGACAGGCGAAGAGGCGAAGGCGGATTGGACCTTCTACGCGGGCGACATCGCCCAGGCGCTGGCGGAAATTGCGCTCAAGAAGGCTCCTCCGTCGAACTAGTGCCGCCGATTTGAAGTTCCTACACCACCTGCAGCAAGCTTTGTTAGGAACTTCAAATCGAAAGCGGCACTAGAATCATAGAGTTGCTAGTGCCCCTTGTTTCCGAAGTTCGTGTCAGAGCATGCTGAGGTGTATCACGAACTTCGGAAACGGGGCACTAGTGCCGCCGTCCGCTCGGGTTTGGAACCGAGACCTGGACAATTGCACGGCACGATCAGCGCGCACGACAATGGAAGGAAGGAATATGACAAGGACGTTTGATTGGGAGGAGTGCTCTCGACAACATCGGCCGGCGTATGTTGCGTGGCTGAAAGCGAACCACGACAAACCGATCAAAGAAGCAGCGTTCATAGAAGCCTACAGGGACCTGCGCTCTTCCGATCATCGACCCAAGAACGCACGTCGTTATGCGAACGCTAAGCTCAAGGGGTCGTACCGCAGGTTGCGCGAGGCATTTGGTTTCTTCGCATGACGGTGGATGAACGTCTCCCACGTTTGTCTTGGCAGGCTCCAGAATAAGCCTCTGTTATCGCCATTGGAAAGCAAGCCCCGCCCCGGCGGAGCATTGTAAAGCGGCCGTCAGCTCGCGACGCTTTCCATCAGCGCCGCGATCTTGATCGTTGCAAAATTGGAGAAGGTGTCGGAGACCGCATAGGGCAGGATGATCTGGTCGCCGTGACGCATTGCACCGCAGGTATAGACGACGTTGGGTACGTAACCCTCCCGTTCTGTGGGCTCGGGACGGACCAGAGGCTCGCGCGAGCGCGCGAGAACCTTTGAAGGGTCTGTCTTGTCGAGGAGAACGGCCCCAATCGAATATTTCCGGACCGGACCAACCCCGTGTATCAGCAGCAGCCAGCAGTCGTCGAGCTCGATGGGTGAGCCACAATTGCCGATCTGTACGAACTCCCAAGGATACTCGGGCTGAAGAATGGATTGACCGCCTTCCCACGCGTAGAGGTCGTCGGAATAGATCAGATAGAGGTTTTCGTTGTCCTGCCGTCCGATCATCGCATAGCGGCCGCCGATCTTCCGTGGAAACAGCGCCATTCCCTTGTTGCGCGCCGCCGATCCGCCGAGCGGGGTCATCCGGAACGATCGGAAATCCGTCGTTTCGAGCAACTCCGAGCGAATCGCTCTGCCGCTATAGGCCGTGTAGGTGGCGTAGTAGGTTTTTCGGGCATCGTCGTTGAATTCAACGAAGCGCGCGTCTTCGATGCCGTTTGCTTGGGAGTCGGTAATCGGAAAGATGACCCGTTCGCTCAGTTCTTCGTCCGGCCGGAAGATCACCTCGACATCGTCGCCATTGTGTCTGGACGTCCGAAGTTGGATTTTGGGGACCGATGCGAGACGCGCGGTCGGATCGATGGCCACGCTGCCGTCTGCGGCGATAGTGCCGGACCGGAACGTCAGCGATGAAATGTGCCCTTCGCCGACCGCGCGAAGGCTCAAGATGAATCGGCAGCCGTTTTCCGGCGCACCGGTCTGGTCGGGGTGCCGGACGATGCTCGGATTGAACAAGGCCGACGCCTCGAACGAGTATTCGTTGAGAAAATACGCGCCGATCAGGCAGCGTTGCGTCTTGTTCAAGACGGCATGCGGCGCCAGCGCCTCTTCCATCTCGGCCGCGCGCGACCCGAAGATCTCAAGCAGGTTCCTGTGACGACCTTCGAAATTTTCGAGCACCTCGGCGAGTTGCCGGGCGGCAGCCTCGGGCTCGAGCCGAAGAACCCTGTCGACGATATGATTGGCCCGGACTTTATCAGTTGGATTGAGGTCTCGGGGCTCAGTCGCCGGCTTGAAGGGCCTGACGACGACCCTGGATGGATCCGGGCGGAGACACAAGGTCTGGCGATTCAAGATGCGGGGCTGAGACAAGGAGGCTCCCTGGGACTGATCGAGTTGTAACTGTGCCGATGGCGTTGGGTAACAGTTTGGGCGTGAGACTCATCTGGCCCAACGCAACAGCGGCCTGGAACTGTCGCATCTCCAGAAGACCGAGAAGATACGACAGGACTGATTCTGCGCCCTTGTTCTCGTTGAGTCGATCCGGATGAAGGCCATCACAACAACTCCCCGTATTGGGATCGATGAGTGCTGTCCGCAGATCGTTTTCACCTAAAAACCAATTAAATGCGTGCATCGCCCCTTGCGACCACTCCGCGTCGTCATTCGCGCGCCACGCGGCAAAACACGCGGAAATCGTCGCGGACGCCTCGACGGGCTGCTGATCAAATGCATCGGGCTTGCGGCGAATTCTGCCGAAGCTCTTGGAGCCAACCGGTCTGAAGTATCCGGCTGACGTGGTCTGAAGCGACATGAGCCAACGAAGCGACTGCAGGCCGACCTCGACATACGCTGGCGTGTGGGTCGCAAGGCCCGTTTGAATCAGCGTCTGCGAAAGGCGCGCATTATCGTAAGCCAGAACGTCCTCGAACCAGAGCCAGCCCTTGCGTTGGCTTGCAAGAAACAGGGCCATCAACCTGTCGGCCAATAGCTTGCGCAAGCTGTTGGCGAAGAGGTCCCCGACCTCCAGCGCGCAATAGGCGTCCAAGCCCAGGAGCGAGAAGGCCCAAGCTCGCGGAGACGAGAACCCCTCGACGGCCGGAAGCGCGGTTTTGAAAAGCGCCGCAGCCCATCTGCGGCGAGACGGATCGGTGTCATTGCGTGCGCATTCGGCCAAGGCCCACAGCGCCCTGCCATGGCTATCCTCCGACCCCGACGCTTCCAGCCATCGGCGATCGTAGCTCATGAAATTTCGGAACCGGCGCGTATCTGGGTTCCATGCATACTGGATGAATGCCGCGAAGCGCGACGTCGTCGTTTCGGACAGTTGCTGTTCACCAGAACTAGGAAGTGCGCATGAAAACAGCAGGGCGCGCGCATTGTCGTCGATACAGTAGCCATGGGCGCGGTCCGGGACCGAGTGGACTGAGTGTTGGAGCATCCCCGAGCTATCGCAGAGGGAGAGGAAGTGGCCAATCCGCATCTCCGGAATGGCAGCAAGCTTCCTGCAAGTCACAATCGAATCAAGCGGAGCGACCTTTTCAGGCTGATTACGCTCGCGGGCAGATTCAAAGGCCGCGAGATAGCGCTTGGCCGTCTGGGCCCAGGTCATCGACCGGCTCGTCGCGTAGGCACGCTTGCGCATCGCATGACGGCGGACATCGTCGGTCAGCAGGTCGGCGATCTCGCTGCTCATGGCCGTGGCATCCGCAAAGGGAACCAGAATGCCGCGCCCGTTACTCAGCAATTCCTTGGCGTGCCAGTAGGGCGTCGATACGACGGCCTTTCCCAGGCCGAAGCTGTAAGCGAGGGTGCCCGACGTCATCTGAGCTTCATTGAGATAGGGCGTCACATAGACGTCGCACATCGAAATGAAGTCCAGCAACGTGGCCTGATCGACAAATTGGTTGAAAAAGACAACATGATCATCGATGCCGAGTTCCCGCACGCGCGCAGCCAGACTGTCGCGATAGGCTTCACCCTCGTTCCGCACAAGATTCGGATGGGTCGCGCCGAGTATCACGTAGACGGCGTTCGGGCAGACTTTGATGATTCCCGGCATGGCGTCGATCATCGTCCGAATGCCCTTGCTGGGCGACAGGAGGCCGAACGTCAGAATGACCTTCCTGCCAACGAATCCCAATTTCGTCTTGGCGTGGCGCGTTTCGAGAAACGGGAAGTCGGGTATCCCATGCGGAATGACCTCGATCTTGTGAGCCGGCACGTCATGAACGGAGCGAAGCAATTCGCGCCCTTTTTCCGCCATGACAATCATGGTCGTCGACGCATCGATGATCCGTCGCATGACGTCGCGTTGGGGTGGCGTCGGTTGGGCCAGCACCGTGTGAAGTGTCGTGACAATCGGCATGTCGAGGTGAGATAGAAGGTCGACGATATTCCCGCCGGCCTCGCCGCCGAAAATTCCATATTCGTGTTGAAGGCAAACAACGTCGAAGCGTGCATTGTTCAGAAATTCGGCAGCTTGAACATACTCGCTGATCGTCTCGTCGTGGATCTGGAAATACACGGACGGTGGATAGTTATAGGCGTGACCGAGGTTGGTCATTGCGACAACGCCGGTCTCCAGGTCCGGACGGGCTATCGAGACCGCCCGATGAAGATCATGGGTGAAGGTCGCGATTCCGCAGCGGCGCGGAAGATGGTTGCCGATGAACGCAACGCGCTGGATCGGGTTCATTGAGACAACTCCAGGCGCTTGTTTGTTGATGTCGTAATTCCCGTTGCGCTCGGCTGTCTGGCGCGTCGCAGCAGGATGGGAACCGGGTCGTCGCCAGTGTAGGCCACGAGGCCTGCCAAGCCGGTCGGGCCGGCGCGCAAGTCGACGCGGTCAGACTGCACGAACAGAGCATCGCCCGTGCTCACGTCGAACGATTTGGTGCGGGCGCCGCCGCTGAGAACGAGAAGCCAGGTTTCTCGCTCCCCTTCGAGCTGCCAAGCGGAATCCGGCGGCAACTCGATCCGCTCAACAACGAAATACGGACTGGCAATGAGGAGCGTCCGTTCGTCAGTGAGACGGCTCGGGCGTCCCTGGACATGGGCGGGCCCAGCGTCCGCGACCGCGATCGCACTGTCGATGTGAAGGGCGCGCTGCCGACCGTGATCGAAGAGACGAAACGTCGTGTCGCTGCGCTGTTGGATTTCCGCGATGACGAGCCCCGCGCCGATCGCGTGGATCGTGCCGGCGGGCACGAATATCGCATCCCCGCGCGACACCGCCTGCCACGCGACCAGATCGGAGATCGAGCCGTCGTCAACGGCCGCACGCAATTGTTGCGGCGTGAGACGTTGATTGAGACCCAGGGCGACTTTGGCGTCGGGCGCGGCACGCAGCACGTACCATGCCTCGGTCTTACCGCGTGGCAGTCCGATTGAATGCGCGAACGCATCATCGGGATGAACCTGAATGGAAAGCGGTTCGCTGGTGAACAGTATCTTGAGCAAAAGCGAAGACTCTGCAGCCGCCCGGCCGGACCGCTCGTACCAGATTTCGCCGATCGCGGCGCCGTCATGGCGTGCGCTACTCCAAGGTCGTAAATCGAAAATGCCCCAGGGCTTGGGCAGAGCAGTCGCACGCGCATGTTCAATTGTCACAGACTGTATCCTCATGTTCAAAACGAGACGCGGCTTTCGAACGAGAGCGGCGTCGAATTCTCTGAATCGCAAGCGCCGGCTGCGAAAAGCCGGTCGTGAGCACACCGGCGCAACAGCGGCACGCAGGGCGGCCGCCGGAGAGCGAGTGGCTGAAGACCGGCGGCTTCAGCAGCGGACCGGCTTGTTAGTCGCGGCAATTTGCTTCGTCGCGACTGGAGATTTCGAATCGAGCGCCACTTTGGCCAATCGAAGCGTCTTCAAACGCGCCGTCTTTTCGCGGACCGACTGACTTTCAGCCTCATATTCGATCTTGGCCTTCTCGCCGTCTTGGGCCCTCTGCAGCTTCTTGAACGCCGCTTCGGCGCGAGCGCGATCTTTCGGATTATGGGTCAATGTCAACTCCGTTTTCGCGAGTGAATGTGCTCGCATGGTCGTCGGTTGGGCCGTGAATGAGCCCGAGGTTTGGAATTCAGGTCGCTCGCCGCTAAACGACAACGCGCGACCTGCCGGAAAGTTCTCAAGGATGGGTGGTCGTCAACAACAGCAGCGAAACGAACAATATTGTCCCCGCCGCCAGAGAAAAGTACGTTGCCTCCAAAATGACATTGGCCACAGCATGGCTTTTCGTCATGACAGTCTCCCTCCTGCGTGTGGGAATAGAGTTCGTATTAAACATGGAGTCGGATGGTCTACGACAGCCCGGTCGAACGGTTGATTGCGGCACATACGCGACCCTCGTCGTTTCCGGGAGCTTAGAAATCCATGCCGCCCATTCCGCCGCCGCCGGGCATAGCCGTGCTCTGTTTCTTCGGAATTTCCGCGACCATCGCCTCGGTGGTGATGAGCAGGCCCGCGACCGACGCCGCACCTTGCAGTGCTGCGCGCACCACCTTTGTCGGGTCGATGATGCCTTTCGACATCATGTTGACGTACTCACCCGTCTGGGCGTCGTAGCCATACGAGTAGGTATCGTGGTCCAGAATCTTGCCGATGATGACGGAGCCGTCCTCGCCTGCATTGATCGCGATCTGACGCGCCGGCCAGGAGATGGCTTTCTTGACAATTTCGATGCCGGTTCGCTGATCGTCGTTATTGACCTTGAGCTTTTGCAGAACCTTGATGGCGCGCAGCAGCGCGACGCCGCCACCAGGCAGGATACCTTCCTCGACCGCGGCGCGGGTGGCATGCATCGCATCATCGACACGGTCCTTGCGCTCCTTCACCTCGATCTCGGTGGCGCCGCCGACATGGAGCACGGCAACTCCGCCGGCGAGCTTGGCCAACCGCTCCTGCAGCTTCTCGCGGTCGTAGTCCGATGTGGTTTCCTCGATCTGCGCCTTGATCTGGCTGATGCGGCTTGCGATGTCAGCCTTCTTGCCGGCGCCGCTCACGATGGTGGTGTTGTCCTTGTCGATCATCACCTTCTTGGAGCGCCCGAGCATGTTGACTGTGACGTTCTCGAGCTTGATGCCAAGGTCCGCGGAGACCAGGGTGCCGCCAGTGAGGATCGCAATGTCCTCAAGCATTGCCTTGCGGCGATCACCGAAGCCGGGTGCTTTCACCGCCGCGACCTTGAGGCCGCCACGCAGCTTGTTGACGACAAGCGTGGCGAGCGCCTCGCCCTCGATATCCTCGGCAATGATGACCAGCGGCTTGCTGGTCTGCACCACCGCTTCCAGGAGCGGCAATAGCTCCTGCAGTCCGGACAGCTTCTTTTCGTAGATCAGGATATACGGGTCCTCCATGTCGACCCGCATTTTGTCCGCGTTGGTGATGAAGTAGGGCGAGACGTAGCCACGGTCGAACTGCATGCCCTCGACCACCTCGAGCTCGGTCTCAAGGGACTTTGCTTCCTCGACCGTAATCACGCCGTCGTTGCCGACCTTCTTCATCGCATCGGCGATGAACCGGCCAATCTCCGGATCGCCATTGGCCGAGATAGTGCCGACCTGAGCGATCTCCTCGTTGGAGGTGACGGTCTTGGAGTTCTTCTTGAGGTCCTCGACGATGGCCTCGACCGCGATGTCGACGCCGCGCTTGAGGTCCATTGGGTTCATGCCGGCGGCAACAGCCTTGGCGCCTTCCCTGACGATCGCATGAGCGAGCACGGTCGCTGTGGTCGTGCCGTCACCGGCCTGGTCGGAGGTCCTGGATGCGACCTCACGGACCATCTGGGCGCCCATGTTCTCGAACTTATCCTCAAGCTCGATCTCCTTGGCGACGGTAACGCCGTCCTTGGTGATGCGGGGTGCACCAAACGATTTGTCGAGCACCACGTTGCGGCCCTTGGGGCCGAGCGTGACGCGTACTGCGTGGGCGAGGGTGTCAATGCCGCGCAACATCCTGTCGCGGGCGTCGACCGAAAATTTGACTTCCTTGGCAGCCATTGTGATGTCCTTTTGTGATTTTGATCCGCCGTCGTGACGGCCGCTGCGCGGCCTCCCGCGAACGGGGATGTGCGCCGCTCAGGCGGCCTTCTTTTTGGCGACGGGCTCATCGAGCACGCCCATGATGTCGGATTCCTTCATGATCAGGAGCTCGACGCCGCCGATCTTGACCTCGGTGCCCGACCATTTGCCAAACAACACCCGGTCGCCGACCTGGAGGTCGATGGGGATGAGCTTCCCGGCCTCGTCACGGCCGCCGGGGCCTACCGCGGTGACCTCGCCCTGTGATGGCTTCTCCATTGCGGTGTCGGGAATGATGATGCCGCCGGCTGACTTGGCCTCGGCATCGATGCGCTTGACGACAATGCGATCGTGAAGTGGACGGAATTTCATTCGATATCTCCCTTAGCCCTGACTAATCATTGGGCTCTTCGCGTGTGCTCACCGGACCGTCGCGCGCCGGATTACGGATCAGGCTTTGCCCGTGCCATGAGGAACGGCATTCGGGTTTGGTAAAAGCGCTAGTAGGCAATCAGGGCAATGCAGACGGCGTTGATCCATCCATTGGCTGAAAGTCTGTCTGGACGCATGTCTCGTGACTGGAAAATGGGCCGGCGACGAGGTTGCCGCCGTTATCAATGAGGAGCTACGGCTTGAGGGTGCCAATCATCTCCGCACAAGCCCGAGCCACGGCCGAATCCGGGGAGGCCGTTCCGGGCATTGTCGCCCACCCGCCCTTTTCGACGAACGCGCCCCGATCCCAGGCGTAACTGATCTTGTCCAACTCGCTCAGGTTCGCGGTTGCGTTCGCGGCCTGGCGAAACTTGTCGACGCAGATTGGCGCGAGCGCAGCAACGACCGCCGAGTCCGATCGCTCCTTCGCGACCTTGTCAACCGTGCTGCCCAGCGCCCATCCGCCCCAGTTGAAGCCGACGATCATCGTTGCGATCGCGCCGGCGGCTGCGCCTTGCAAGAGACGCGTGAGCGACTGCCCCTGCAGGATTGAAGGGAGTTCCATGACGTTTGCCTTTCGATAAGAGGAATGTGCCCGCCGCAAGCAGCGCGCGCATGTGAAGGAAGCCGGTGCTCATGGCACCCGCGCCGAACACAGTTCAATTTGAAATTCTGTTGTGCCGCCGATGGCACCGGAGCTGCTGCTTCTGCGAGAACGGAAACTTCGGTAGGTCGCCGATTTATGAGCAGCTATCAGACACGCACCGCGTAGATTGATAGATGGGGGCGCGGAGGGTAAAATACAATAGGGTCCAGCCATTAAGCGTCGAGCACCTTCCGGCCGGCATGGCGACCGGGAAGGCTTCGGCGTGCGGTGGAACCGTGGCGTTCAGTCAATCAGGGGGCTGCTCAGCCTGCTACGATCTCTCCCCAGCGCCAGCCCGGTCTCGATTTCGACTGCTCGGCGATCGCGTGCGGCCTGAACGTCCACTCTCGAAGCGCATCCTCGTATGGCGCGACAATCTGGATGAGACCGGCGCGACAATCTGGATGAGACGAGGCGGCCGTGTGAAGTGATCATTGGCGCTGGCCGTCGTGTTTGCAAGC
>Ga0209797_10000266_pt1 | contig 25443 bp, 27 predicted proteins | sample DOMMetBare3Fresh_2_FD_187472 | JGI IMG/M metagenome (GOLD analysis project Ga0209797, IMG submission 187472) | Wetland sediment microbial communities from St. Louis River estuary, USA, under dissolved organic matter induced mercury methylation -... | ecosystem: Environmental > Aquatic >... | reverse complement strand
CACGACGTCCAGGCGCGCGCCCACGACAAGCTGAAGGAGCTCTATGCCCGGCTTTGAGGATGGCTGGCTCGGCGTGCCGAGCAGACCCGGCAAGCCCCGCGAGATCGGCCTCACCCATGTGATGGACAAGGGCCTCAACACCCGCGACATCGAGGGGATGTTCGACACCGCGGGCGACTTCGTCGACATCGTCAAGCTCGGCTGGGGCACGAGCTACGTGACGAACAACCTCGAGAAGAAGATCGCCCTGTACCGGCACTTCGCGACCCCCGTCGTCTGCGGCGGCACCCTCTTCGAGGCTGTCTACGCGCGCGGCAAGATGGACGAGTTCAAGGCCTGGCTCGTCGAGCACCGCTTCGCGCACGTCGAGATCTCGGACGGCACGATCGAGATCCCGCGCGACGAGAAGCTCGAGCTGATCCGTGACTTCGCCCGCGACTTCACGGTGCTGTCCGAGGTCGGGTCGAAGGACTCCGACGTCGTCTACGCGCCGTACCAGTGGGTCGAGTGGATCAAGGAAGAGCTCGACGCGGGCTCCTGGAAGGTGATCACCGAGGCGCGTGAGGGCGGCACCGCGGGGATCTTCCGCAAGGACGGCGACATGCGGACGGGGCTGATCGACGAGATCGCCCACGGGGTAGCGGTCGACGACATCATCTTCGAGGCGCCGACCAAGTCCTCGCAGGCCTGGTTCGTGAAGCACTTCGGGCCGAACGTCAACCTGGGCAACATCCCGCCCGACGAGGTGATCCCACTCGAGACGCTGCGCCTCGGCCTTCGTGGAGACACCCTCAAGGAGCTCCTCGTCCCTGCACCCGAGCCGGCGGTCTAGCCCGTGGTCGCCCGGGGAAGCCACTGATGGACTGGAAGCTGTCACTGGCGGGCCTGCTGATCGGGCTGCTCGTCGGTATGACGGGGATGGGCGGCGGCTCGCTGATGACGCCGCTGCTCGTGCTCGTGTTCGGCTTCAAGCCCACCGTGGCGATCGGGACGGACATCGTGCACGGGGCGATCTTCAAGTCGTTTGGGGCCGTGCAACACCGCCGGCTCGGTCACGTGCACGCGCGCCTGACCGCGTGGATGCTGCTCGGTTCGGTGCCGTTCTCGATCGGGGGTGTCGCCATGGCGTGGTGGTTGACGCGACGGTACGGCGACGGGTACGAGCATGCCGCCAAGGTGATCCTCGGCGTGTCCCTCGTCCTCTGTGGGATCGGGTTCCTCGTGAAGGCGTACCTGCACGCACCTCACCAGGACCTCCCCTTCATCCTGCGTCCCAGAGACCGCGTGATCGCGGTCGCGACGGGCGTCGTCGGCGGCTTCGTGGTGGGGCTGACCTCGGTCGGGAGCGGCACGCTCTTCGGCCTCGTCATGCTGATCGCCTTCCCGTTGACCGCTGCCAAGGTCGTGGGCACCGACATCTTCCACGCGGCCGTGCTGCTCGCCGCGGCGGGTGCCGGGCACCTCGTGGCGGGCAGCGTCGACCTCGCGGCGACAGGCTGGCTGCTGATCGGGTCCGTTCCGGGTGTCCTCGTGGGCGGCCATTTCACCGTCCGCCTGCCCGACCGGTCGCTCCGGATCGTGCTGGCGTCGACCTTGACGCTTGCCGGAGTCAAGCTCGTCGACCCGCCGGGAGCAGATGTCATCCTGATCGGCGGTGCGGTGCTCGGCGCCGTGGCCACGACGGCCGCACTGGTTCGCTGGCTCGGGAATCGCGGCGTCGCGGCCGCACCGGAGGCCGACGTCCGCTGAGCTGGCCCGCCGCCCTACCCGTGATCCGCGTGCGCATCGCGCGGCCGACCGACCGGCTGGACGAGGTCGTGCGCTTCTACCGGGACGGCCTGGGCCTGTCCGAGCTGGGCCGCTTCGAGGGCCACCACGGCTATGACGGAGTGCTGCTCGGCCTGCCGGGCAGCGCGTATCACCTGGAGTTCACCTCGCATGCCTACGGCAGCCCGTGTCCGGCGCCTAGCGTAGACAACCTGCTCGTGCTCTACGTGGAGTCCGAGTCGGCCGCCTCGGTGGTCGCGGCCAGGCTCTCGGAGCTGGGGTACCCCGATGTCGAGCCCGAGAACCCGTACTGGGACGGGCGCAGCCTCACCGTCGCCGACCCGGACGGCTGGAGAGTCGTGCTCGACTGGGGGCTCGCGGAGGAGTGACCTCGAAGCATTAGCGCCTGGGGGGGCCGTCGCGGCCGAGGTAGGCGGTGAGAATGCCGTTCAGTGAGAAGTAATAGGCGCGCTCCGTGGCGATCCCGGGCGAGTACTTCCCGATCGGGACGCGCCACACGACCCGGCCGTCCGCCACGCGGGCAGCGTACGTGCGCTGCTCCAAGCTGGAGAAGAAGACCAGGTCGCCGACGACGACCGGTGCCCCGAGGATCCTGCCTCCCACCTGGGCACGCCAGAGCTCCTTGCCGTCGGTCTTGCGGTACGCGTGGAGCGCACCGTCGAAGCCGCCGACGAAGATCCGGTCACGTCCGATCGCTGGTGTCGAGTAGCCGAGCGAGTTGACGTGTTGCGTCCACAGCACCTTTCCGGTGGTGGCCGCAAGGGCGAGGATCTTGCCCGACCGCGCGATCGTGTACAGGCGCTCGCCGTCGGTGGAAGCGCTCGCATAGAAGCTCTCGTACCGGAACGAATCCCGCTTGACGAACGTGATCCACTGGCGTTCCCCGTCACTGCGCCGCAGGCACAGGATCGAGCCGGCGTAGGTCGTGATGCAGACCCTGTTCCCCGAGAGCGACGGGCTCGAGTTGATGAGCCCGCCCGTGTCGTACGCCCAGCGGATCCGTCCCGAGGCGGCGTCGACTGCGAACATGTGGCCGTCGCTGGCGCCGAAGTAGGCCACACCGTCGGCCACTGCCGCGGACGACTCCACCCGCGCGCCCGTCCGCAGCTGCCAGACGCTACGCCCCGTCCTCCGCTCGAGCGCGGTGACGGTGCCGTCTTTCGAGGTGACGATCAGGTTGGGGCCGGCGATTGCCGGTGTGGACGGCTTCTCGCCCAAATGCCGTCGGCGCCACATGACCTTGCCGGTCGCCGCCTCGACCGCCCAGGTGTCGCCACGAACGGTGTTGACGTACAGCACTCCGTCGCAGTAGCTCGGCGGGAACTCCACGTATCCCCTCAGTCCGCGGGCCCACAGGGGCCGAGCGACGGGAACGCCGAGGTTGATGTCGAGTCGCGCCAGGCTTCGAGAGGGGTCACCTCCGAACATGCGCCAGCAGCGCTTGTCGGCCTCGGCCGCGGCCGGCTTCGGGGGTGCGGAGGTGGTGACGGGTGTGAACGTGGGCGTGAAGACCGTGATGTCTCCGAGGTTCGTGTCCAGGGAGCCCACAGGCGGCTTTCGCGAACCGAGGTAGAACGCCGTCGCGGCTCCAACGAGGAGCAGCAGCAGGAGCGCGAGGATGAGGATGGAGCGCTTGCGCATGGAGAACGGGCCGCCGGAAGCCTCGCCTAGTGTGCCAGCAGCCTCCGGCGCCCCCGCTCGGCCCCGCCTGGGGCAGGGGCGCGGCCTAGAATCCGCGGCGAGTGGTCAGATACGCGCCAGCTGTGGTCGTCGCGGGCCTCCTCGTGGCCACCGCCATCGCCTTCGGCTACACGGAGAAGCTGAAGCTGACGCCCAGCCCCATCCTCGGCACGCGCGTCGACAAGGTGTTCTCGCCGGTCTGCGAGTGCGACACCGACACGGCCACGATCTCGTTCCGCCTCCGCACCCGCGACCGGCTCACGGTCGACGTGATCGACGCCGACGGCAACAGCGTGCGCACGCTCGTCCAGGACAGCCCCACCCCGCGCGGGCGGGTCACGATCTACTGGAACGGTCGCGACGACACGGCGAGCATCGTCCCCGAGGGGGCCTATCGGCCACGCGTCCACCTGGCCGCCGAGCGTCGCACGATCGTGATGCCCAACCCGATCCAGGTGGACGTGACGCCGCCCAAGGTCGAGCTCGTCTCGCTTTCCCGACGCGTCTTCTCTCCGGACGGTGACGGGCGTGCCGACCGGATCGTCGCCCGCTACCGGGTGGACGAGGGGGCCAGCGTGCTGCTCTACGTCAACGGGGCGCAGCGCGTGCGCAAGCGTGGCCAGCAGAAGACCGGCCGGATCGAGTGGTTCGGCCTGCTGGACGGCGAGCGGCAGTCGCAGGGCGTCTACCGCCTCAGCCTCGGTGCACGGGACACGGCCGGCAATCTCGGCCCGCGCACGCCGGAGCGCCCGGTCGTGATCCGTTACGTCGCGCTCGGACGCCAGCGTATCCAGGCGGTCGCGGGAGGGCGGTTCGCGGTACTCGTGCTCAGCGACGCGGCGCGGGTGGAATGGCGTCTCGGGGCCCGGAGCGGCGTCGCCCGGCCTGGAACGCTGCAGCTCAGCGCCCCTCTGCGGCCGGGGCGGTACACGCTCACCGTCAGCGCCAACGGGTTCGACAGCCGCGCCGCCGTGATCGTCCGGGAGCCGTTGCCGTGAGCACGCTGGCCCAGATCGCCGGCCCGGTGGGCTCCGCCGGCCTCGCACTGTTGCTCGTCGCCACCCGTCGCGACCTTCGGATCGTAGGCCTCGTCGCCTGGGACGCAGGCCTCACGGGACTCGCCCTCTACCTGCTCCCCGACCTCGAGAGGCCGCTGCTCGTGGCCGCCGCCGTGGCCGGGCTCGCCGGCGCGGCCGGTGGGGCCTGGCTGCTGCTGCGCTACCCGTACCTGCTCGCGTTCCTCACGCTCGCCTGCATCCCCGTGCGGCTGCCGGTCGACATCGGCTCCGAGCGGGCGAACCTGCTCCTGCCCCTCTACGCCGTCGTGGCGGCACTGGCGCTCTCGCTCGGCTGGAGCCTGCTCACCGGCGACGGGCGCTTCAGAGAGCTCGGGCCGGTCGCCTGGCCGCTCGCTGCGTTCGTCCTCTGGATGGGTCTCTCGCTGGCGTGGACGATCGACGTGAAGAAGGGCGCCATCTTCGTGGGCGCGTTCGTGCTCCCCTTCGGGCTGTTGGCGATCGGGTTCGCCCGGCTCCCCTGGCGGGGGCGCTGGCTCACCTGGCTGTGGGGAGGGCTCGTCGGCACGGCACTGGCCTACGCTGCCGTCGGCGCCTACCAGTGGGCGACACGCGACGTGTTCTGGAACCCGAACGTGATCGTCGGGAATGCGTATGCGCCGTTCTTCCGCGTCAACTCCGTCTTCTGGGATCCGTCCATCTACGGGCGCTATCTCGCCGTCGCGATCCTGGTCACTCTGGCGGGAATCCTCCTCGGCGGCGTCCGCGGGCGCCGCAGCGTGGCTCTCTACGCAGTCGTCGTGGCAACGTGGTGCGGGCTCGCCTTCTCGTTCTCGCAGTCCAGCTTCGTGGCGCTCGCGGTGGGGGTGGTCGTGGCCGCCGCAGTCGCCTGGGGCCGTCGGGCCGTGCTCGCACTCGTCGCACTGGCGCTGCTCGCCGGCGCGGTCTCGCTGGCCGTGCCCCAGGTGCGCGACGAGGTCGTGGGAAAGTCCAGGCGCGGGCTGAACAAGGCTACGAGCGGCCGTTCGAACCTCGTCGCGCAGGGCATCCGGATCGCCGCCGACCATCCCGTTGCGGGAGTGGGCGTGGGGGGCTTCCGGCGCGCGTACGCGGAGCGCACCGGAGTGGCGGGTGACGATCCCAAGCGCGTCGCCTCACATACGACACCGGTCACGGTGGCGGCCGAGGGCGGCGTCGTCGGGCTCGCCCTCTTCGTCTGGTTGATCGCCGCCGCGCTCGCGGCCACGTTGCTCCGCCTGGGGCGAGGCTTCACGTCGCGCACCTCGCTCGCGGTCGGCATCGCCCTCGTGGCGATTGCCGTGCACAGCCTCTTCTACGCCGCTTTCATCGAGGACCCCATGACCTGGGCGCTGCTCGGGCTCGTGGGCGTGACGGCCCTTGTGCCGAAGAAGCCTTTCCCCGGGGGCGGAGCCTCAGCTCCCGCGCCCCGCAAGGCCCCGCCGGATGGTGCGCCCGTCGCCGCTACGGTCGAGGCGCCGCCCGCGCCGACGCTCTGATCCGGAGGCCGACTATGCTCGCCCGGTGATCACCGCGTGGAACCGGGCCCTGGTGCTGGCCCCGCACACCGACGACGGCGAGTTCGGCTGCGGCGGCACGACGGCGCGGCTCGTCGAGGCCGGCTGCGAGGTGCGGTACGTCGCCTTCTCGATCGCGACGCGCTCGCTCCCGGCGGGGTTCCCGCCCGACACGCTGGCGCGCGAGGTGCGCGAGGCGACCGCCGAGCTCGGCATCCCCGAGACCCATCTCACGGTGCACGACTTCGACGTGCGCACCTTTCCCGAGCGGCGGCAAGACATCCTCGAGCTGCTCGTCACCCTCTGGGAGGAGTGGCGGCCCGACGTCGTCTTCCAGCCGTCCCATCACGACGTGCACCAGGATCACCAGACCGTCTCCCAGGAGGGCCTGCGCGCCTTCAAGCGCACGACGATCCTCGGCTACGAGATCCCCTGGAACAACTACGACTTCGCCTACGGCGCCTACATCGGGCTGGAGCAGCGCCACCTGGAGCGGAAGGTCGCGGCCGTGGAGAAGTACGCGTCGCAGCAGCATCGCCGCTACGCGAACGCCGACTACATCTGGAACCTGGCCCGCGTGCACGGGACGAACGTGAACCGGGAGCTGGCCGAGGTGTTCCAGGTGTACCGCATCGTCGCGTAACAACGGCAGCAGAAGCAGCAGTCGGCGGCGGGGCCCCGGTCATCGTCTCGACCGGGTGACCGGATGCTCGCCGATCCGGTAGCAGTCGTTCGGTGCCGGCGTTTTCGCCAGTGGCTCGTGATCACTGCGCGCCGCCACACGCTCAGGGTCGGGTCACCTGCAGGATCCCCAGGCACATCTCGTCGGTCGTGCCTTCGCCCCAGAGGACGTATCGAGGTGCCCGCGCGACCGGCGTCGCGCCGTTCCGGCGCAGACGCTGGTCGTGCGTGCAGGTGACGCGCACCACGTCGCCTGGCGCTGCGGTGACTGCCCGCGCCAGCTGGTAGGACGCCTGCCAGTGGAAGTCCCAGTGCGGTATCTCGAGCAGAAGTCGCTCGCGCGGCGTACCGGGGTTGAGGGTGACGCGAATCGACGCGCCGAGCAGGTGCATATGGCCGGCAACGGTGTGGATCGTGGTCGGCCGTTCGATCGTGCGGTCGCAGTAGCTCGTGCGCCCGGCGGGCGGGTCTTGCTGGTTCTTGCCGCACAGGATCAGCAGGCCGGCAGGGATGAACGCCGCGTCCTGGCCGAAGCGCGCGACCTGGTCGAACTGCGCGGCCGCGCGATCGCACAGCTTGCCGGTCTCCGAGGGAAGGCACGGAAGCTCGATCGGCGCGGGAAGCAACACCGTCTCCAGCGGGCGCAGCGGGCTCGACACGGGCACGGTCTGGAGCACCGCCCGGGATCGATCCGCCTTGCGGCCGTTCAGGAGGTTGTAGTGCACCTGCATCACGACGCGGCTGCCGGCGTCGAGGCGGACGCCCACGCCCTCCGGCAAGCGCCCCGTTCCCCAGCCGGGCGCCCAGGCGGCGATCCAGGGAGCGTTGTCGAGCTGGTTGCGCGCATCCGGCCCGGTCGACGGGATGCCCGTCCCCCCGAAACACGACCAGCCCAGGCCCGACTGGCTCGCGTCGAGCTTCTCGGCTGCCGCGACGGTGGCGGGAGGCACGCGGAACAGGATCACGTGGTGGACGATGGCCGCAATGCCCGGCTCGATCCTGGCGGCTGTCACGAAGGCGTCCTCGGTCAGCTTGGGATCGACGAGGAAGCAGCGATAGTCGTCCGTTCCGCCGCTCGGCGCAGACGGCGAATACGGCGAGGGGAGGGAGAGCACACGCGTCGTCTCGCCCGGCCGCGCGTCAGTCGCCTTCGCCCGCGGCGAGCCGATCTGGTTGCCGTCGGCCTTCACCCCCGAGCGCAACCAGCGCAGCAAGGTCGTCCGCTCGCCGAGCGTGAGCGTGCGCTGCGCCTGGCCGCGATACGCCGGAGAGGCCCCGCTCGGCGGCCACGGTGGCATTCGCTTCGTCGAAACGGCAGCGATGATCAGGTCGGATCGCATCGTCAGGTCGCGCGCCGTCTGGAACGCGAACGGTGCGATGCCGCCGACGCGGTGACAGCCGGCGCACCTGTCACGGACGATCGGCGCCACCTCTCGTGTGAAGCTGGGGGTGGCCGTGCTCGCGTCTCCAGCGGCGTTCCCGCGGATCGGGATCACGCCGACGGCCGCGACCGCGGCGGCTGCGAGCAATGCGAGCGTCAGCAGGCGTCGCAGGGCCGGGGCACGTCGCATGGCCGGGATCATACGGGGGTGCAACCCACGGCTCCGACACGGGGCCGGAGGCGGCGTGCCTCGCCCGTGGCCCTCCGGCCGACGGGCGAGGCGCGCGTCGACGATCTAGGCGAACGTCGCCCGCGCTGTGCAGACCTCGCCTGAGGGGCTCGTCGCCCTGGCGCCGAAGCGATCCGCGCCGGCGGTGTTCGGTGCGACGAGGCGGGCTGTGAAGGAGCCGCTCGGCGCCTTCGTCACGCGTGCGCCGGCGAAGCGCTTCTGCCCGTTCTGGTTCACGCTCACGATCCAGCGCACGCCGTTCCGGTTCTGGTCGACCTCGAACTCGACCTCGATCCGGCCGTTCTGCGCGCTCAGCTTCAGCTTCGACGCGCTTGCCTTCGTGCAGGTGCCGGCAACGCGCACGTCACCGTCCTTGGCGCTCGCGATCGGCGTGACGCCGACCCCGAGCGCAGCCACGACGCCCAGCGCGGCGACGATTCCGGTCAATCTCCTCATCGGTGCTCACCCCTTGGTTGCGGTTACTGTCGCAAGCACCGTGCCGCCGAGTCGGTCCCAGCCGCAATTGGACATTGGTCGTAGACCAGCCCCCTCGGTCGCGCGGGCCGTGACGCAGTTCGTGCTGGCGGGGCTCGTGGCGGTGCTGATCTTCCTGGCGGGCACCCTCCTCGTGCTCGGGCAGATAGGGCGTCGCGAGGGCATTCGCGACGCACGCCAGTTCGCGGTGCTGGCAGGGCAGGGGATCGTCGAGCCGAACGTGGCCGACGGCCTGCTGGCGGGCGAGCCTGCAGCCGTCGGGCGCCTCGACCGGGTCGTGCAGGAACGGGTGCTCGGCGACCGCGTCGTCCGCGTCAAGATCTGGACGCAGGCGGGCCGGATCGTCTACTCGGACGAGCCGCGCCTGATCGGATCCGTCTACCCGCGCGGCGCAGACGAGCGGGAGGCCTTCGAGACCGGCGTCGCGAAGGCGGAGCTGAGCGACCTCTCCCGTCCCGAGAACCGCTTCGAGCGGGGGCAGGGCAAGCTGTACGAGGTGTACCTGCCGATCCGCACGCCGAACGGGACGCCGCTGCTGTTCGAGACCTACCAGCGCGAGAGCGCGGTCAGCTCCAGCGGCCGCAAGACGTGGCTGCCCTTCGCGGCGCCTCTCCTGGCGAGCCTCGTTCTCCTCTGGCTGGTGCAGGTTCCGCTCGCGTGGCGGCTCGCCGACCGGCTGCGGCGGAGCCAGGCCGAGCGCGAGACGCTGCTGCTGAAAGCGCTCGACGCCTCCGCCGACGAGCGCCGGCGGATCGCCGCCGACCTGCACGACGGTGTCGTGCAGGATCTCGCCGGTCTTTCCTACTCACTCAGCGCGGCGGCGGACAGCGCTCCGGCCCAGGCATCAGCTGAGCTTCGGCAGGCGTTGCGGGACGGCGCGTCCGGCACGCGCGACACCATGCGCAGCATCCGCTCGCTGCTCGTCGAGATCCATCCGCCGAACCTCCATGCCGCCGGCCTGCAGGCCGCGCTCGCCGACCTGCTCGCGCCGCTCGCGGCCAGGGGCATCGAGGCCCGGCTGAACGTCTCCGGCGACCTCGAGGTGACGCGGGAGGCCGAGCTGCTCCTCTTTCGTGCCGCCGGGGAGGCGATCCGGAACGTCCAGCGCCACGCCGGCGCCCGCCACGTCGAGGTGCGGTTGAGCAGGGACGGGCGACGCGTCCGGCTCGAGGTGGTCGACGACGGTGTCGGCTTCGCGCCGGCCGAGCGGGAGCGCCGCCGCGCCGACGGCCACGTCGGCCTCTCCCTGCTCGAGGAGCTCACCGCGAGCGTTGGGGGCCGGCTCGACGTTCGCTCCGTGCCGGGCGAGGGCACGACCTTCACCGTCGAGGTGCCGAGTCAGTGATCCGGCTCCTGATCGCCGACGACCACGCGGTCGTGCGCACGGGCCTGGCGCAGCTCGTCGCCACGTTCGACGACGTGGAGCTCGTCGGCGCCGCCCGCGACGGCGAAGAGGCGGTGGAGCTCTGTGCCGAGCGCCTGCCGGACGTCGTGCTGATGGACCTCGAGATGCCGGTGCTCGACGGCATCGGCGCGACAGCCCGGATCAAGGCTGCGCAGCCGGCAGTGGCCGTCGTCATCCTCACCTCCTTCTCGGCGCGCGAGCAGATCCTGCGTGCGCTCGACGCCGGTGCTGTCGGCTACCTGCTGAAGGACGCGGAGCCGGAGGAGCTCGGGCGGGCGATCCATGCTGCCGCCCAGGGTGAGTCGCCTCTCGATCCGAAGGCGGCCCGGGCGCTGCTCAGCGCCCGGCGGGCGACGTCGCCGCTCGACTCGCTTTCCGACCGGGAGCGGGAAGTGCTGCTGATGGTCGTGGAGGGGCTCGCGAACAAGCAGATCGCGCAGCGCCTGTCGATCAGCGAGAAGACCGTGAAGGCCCATCTGACCAGCGTCTTCCGGCAGATCGGCGTCACCGACCGAACGCAGGCGGCGCTGTGGGCGGAACGGAACGGCATCGCCGGGACGGCCGGCGAGCATGGGTCCTAGGACGAACGTCCCATTGTGCGGCGCGGTTGCGCCCGGCACCATCAGAGCGAGATGAGACGCCGGTCGTTGCAGGTGCTTCTCGGCGCGGCGCTGACGGCCGCGCTGCTCGTCGTGGCTCCACTCGCCCGCGCCGACGAGGGGAAAGGCAAGAGCGACCGGGTGGAGCTCCGTCAAAGCGGTGTCTGCTCGGTGTCGAGCCGGGTCGAGCTGCGGGTGCGTGCCGAGGAGGGCAGCCTCCGGGTGCAGCTCGAGGTCGACACGAGCCGGAACGGCGCACCCTGGGCCGTCGTTCTGCTGCACGAGCGGCGGATCGTCTTCCGCGGGACGTTTCGCACTGCCGCGCCGAGCGGGTCGTTCGAGCTCCGGCGCACGGTCGAGGACTGGTTCGGCCCTGACGCGATCGTTGTGAGAGCGACAGGCCCCAGGGGCGAGTCCTGCCGCGTGGCCGTCGTCGTCTAGTGGGGCTTGTCGCAACGTTCGACTCGAGATGCTCGTTGCGACAAGCCCCACTCGATGCTTGCTGTTCGCGGGTCAGCCGCTGCGCGTCTGACCCGCGAGATCCTGAAGGGGCGCGCTTCGCGCGCCCGGGTAACGGGCGCAACGGTTCTTCAACCCCGCTAAGACGCCCCGTCCGCCAAACGGGGGACAGCATCGGCCCGGTTCCTGCGCGATACCGTGACTGTGATACGCCGACGACGCCTGGTTACTCCGGTGCTCGCGGCCGCTGCAGCGGCGATCGTGGCCGCCGCGGGCACGGCATTCACCGAACCGGCCGGCGGCGCTCCTACCGGCTTCGTCGTTGCCGATATCCGCTATTCGCTCGACCTCCTCGACGCCTCGCGCGTGAACGGCGTGTCGTTCGACCTCCGGCCTGCGCCCCGGGTCGTCCGGGTCCGGCTCGTCTCGTCGCGGCCCGGCTGGTCGGACTGTGTCGTATCGGGGACGCATGCGACGTGCACGCTGACGCCGGGCGCCGCTCTCGCCGAGATCGACGTGCTCGACGTCGCTGCCACGGGCTGAGCCACCGCTAGGTTTCCAGACGTGCGACGTCGTGACTACGTCGGTCCTTTCCTGTGCGCGCTCGGAGCCGTCTGCATGCTCGCGGCCCTCGCCGTCGATCTCGACAGCTCTGCGGCCAAGGCGCTGATGGCGGCCTCGGCGATCCTGTTCGTCCCCGGCGCGTTCGTGACGCTCGCAATGGTGCGGCGCGTCGCGGGGCCTCCAAATTGACGGCGCATCCTCCCTGAGGATGACGCGGACGTCATCCTCCTGGACAATTGACGGCGCCTCACCCCCGGCGTACGTTGTCCGTCGTTAGCCAAACGCTTACGCCGCGCCCGGGACATCGGACCGGCCCCTTGGTGCGGGGTTCCAGGGGTTTGGGAGACGGACGCCGCGGGTTAGTGAGCAAGGTTCGGTCGTGTCCCAACGCGAGGGAGGGTTGATCCGTGAGGAGACTGCTCGTAGTCGGTGCCGTCGTCGGCGCCTTTTGGATCGTCGGCGGCGCCCAGGCCGCAGGATGGCAGGTCGCTGCGGGTGAGCTGGTACGTGGGCCGGCCGGGACCCCCAAGATGGCGACCCAGAACGCGTTCTTCCCCGCCAAGCTTACGATCGACGCGGGTGACACCGTCACGTTCGCCAGCGCGTCGTTCCACACCGTCATGTATCCGGGCAACAAGCCCGTCCCGGGGCTGTTCGTGCCGGACCCGGGCAAGACGACGTACGAGGGCATCGACGACGCGGCCGGCCAGCCGTTCTACTTCGACGGCCTGCCCAAGCTCATCTACAACCCCGGGGCGTTCGCGCCTGCAGGCGGGACGACCGTCAAGCGCGGGGCACCCGTCTCGAGCGGCATCCTTTCGCCTCGCAGCCCGAAGGCCCCTCCCGCCAAGGCGACGTTCACCTTCCCGCAGAGCGGCGTCTTCAAGCTGCTCTGCACCCTTCATCCGGGCATGACCGAGACGATCACGGTGAAGCCCGCAGGCACTCCGGTGCCCCTCAGCGCCTCTCAGGTGACCGCTGCTGCGCTCGCCTCGCAGGCCGCCGGGTGGGTGAAGGCGAAGGCCCTGGCCTCGACCCCCGTGCCGAAGAACACGGTCTTCGCGGGTGTCGGCGGATCGCCGACGATCCTCTCGTTCTTCCCGCAGGTGCTGAGGGTCAAGGCGGGGACGACGGTGACGTTCGTCAACCGCTCGCCGAGTGAGGTGCACAACGTCGCCTTTGGGCCGCCGAAGTACCTCCAGTCGTTCAGCAGGAAGACGGACCTGCTTCCCGCCGGCCCCGGCAGCAAGAACCAGGTCGCGCCCGTCTATCCCTACGGCACCGAGCCGAAGGGCGGCTATGCCTTCGACGGCAAGAACCACGGCAACGGGTTCCTCGTCACGCCGCTGACGGCCGGCTCGCCGCGCGTGCCCCTCCCGCGCTCAGCGCGGGTCACCTTTGCGGCTCCCGGCACGTACAAGTACATCTGCTTCTTGCACGGCCCGGACATGTCGGGCACGGTCGTCGTCACGCCTTGATCGTCCGTGCGCTTCGAGGGCCGGGGGCGCGCGCGCTCCCGGCCCTGCTCGCGCTCGCCGCCCTCGGGCTTCTCCCGTGGGTGACGGGCGCGTCGGCCGAGTCTCCGCAAGGGCGTACCATCGAGTACTGGGTGGCCGCCGTCCCCACGAGCTGGAACGTCGTGCCGAACGGCCGCGACGCGATCGAGCACACGACGCATCCGCCGCAGGAGACGTCGTTCCGCACGGTGGTCTACCGCGCCTACACACGGGACTTCGGCACGCTCGTCCCGAACGCGCCGGGCAACGCAGGCATCCAAGGGCCTCTGATCCGGGCGCGCGTCGGCGACACCATCCTCGTCCACTTCCGCAACCTCGACACCGTGTTCAACCGGCCTCACTCGATGCACTTCCACGGCGTGCACTACCGGTTCGGGTCGGACGGCTCCTACATCCCGGGCTTCTCGGGGCCGGGGGCGAACGTCAAGCCGGGACAGACCTTCACCTACCGGCTCGAGGCCGGCGCCGACTCTGCCGGGGTCTGGCCCTACCACGACCACTCGCCCTCGATGACCGACTCGATCGAGGGCGGTCTCTACGGGGCGGTCTCGATCCTCGCCCCGGGCGAGCGGCCCCCCGACAGGGAGTTCGTCGTCTTCCTCGAGTCGCATCTTGGCTTCATGACGATCGACGGCAGGGCGTTCGTCGGGAACACCCCCGTGTTCCGGGCACGGGTGGGCGACCTCGTGCAATGGGACGTCCTCTCGCTCGGCGACGACTTCCACACGTTCCACGTGCACGGGCACCGCTGGACGAGACCTGACGGCAGCGTCCTCGATACGCAGACGGTCGGGCCGGCCGAGAGCCACCGCATCCGCTGGCGTGAGGATGTGCCGGGCACCTGGCTCTACCACTGCCACGTCGAGAGCCACATGATGAACGGGATGATTGGCATCTACCGGGTGATCCGGTGAAGCGGATCGTCGTGCTCGTCGGGGCCTTCGCGCTGTTGGCTGTTGGTGCTGCCGCTGCCGAGGCGCCGACACGTGACATCTCCATGCCGGGCAAGCTCTACGAACCCGCTCGCGTCACTGTGCTCGTGGGTACGACCGTCACCTGGCACAACGGCGATTCGGGGAACCACACGGTCACCGCCGACGGCGACGCGTTCGACTCGGGCTACGTCGCGGCAGGGGGCAGCTTCTCCTTTACGTTCGAGCGGCCGGGCCATTACGCCTACCACTGCCTGATCCACCGGTTCATGAAAGGCGTCGTCGACGTCTTCTCGCTCGTGCTCACGGGCCCCGAGAATCCGGTCGGCGCCGGCAAGATGATCGTCGTCGCCGGGCTTGCACCGCCGGGGACCACGACGGTGAGGCTGACGCGCGTCGGCGGCGCGGCGGAGCCGGCACGCACAGTCAAGGCCCGGCCGGATGGGAGCTTCACGGTGCGCTTCCGCGTTTCGGCGCCCGGCTCGTACCGAGCGACGGTCGGCTCGGCGGCGAGCCCGCTCGTGAAGATCCGGGTCGTCCCACACGTGGGAGTGGTACGCACGGGCACGTCGCTCCGCGTCGGAACGGAGCCGGCGCGGCCCGGAGCCCGCATCGCCCTCCAGGCCTACGTGCGCGACCACTTCACGTGGCGCACCATCGCGCACACGCGGCTCGACTCACATGCGCACGCACGCCTGGCGCTCCCTGATCTGCGCCCGGTTCGGCTTCGGGTCGTCGTGCGCGGCGAGGGCGGCTGGTCGGACGCCGCGTCGCCCGCGATCCTGCTCGGTCGCTGAGACAGGGCACACTACGGGCGTGCGGTTCCTGCTCGCGTGCGCCTTTCTTCTCGCCGTGGCCTCCACCGCGACCGCCGCGGGCCGGCCCGTCGTCGTGCTCGACCCGGGTCACGACCTGCGCGCGAACCCGGTCACCGAGCCGATCGGCCCGGGCTCGGCGACGCGCAAGATCAAGGACGGCGGCGGCACCCGGGGCGTCGTCTCGGGCACGATCGAGGCGGAGCTCAACCTTGCCGTCTCCCTCCGCTTGCGCACGCTCCTGCAACGAGCCGGCGTGAGGGTCGTGATGACGCGCACGCGCACCTCCGGCACGAGCGTCGGCAACGTCGTTCGCGCCAGGATCGCGAACGAGGCCGACGCTGCGCTCTTCCTGCGCATTCACGCCGACGGCTCACCCAGCGCCGCGGCACGGGGCACCCACACGCTGTACCCGGCGCTGCGCACCGGCTGGACGGACGACGTCTACGCAGCGAGCCGGCGGGCGGCGGAGGTGATGCAGGCAGAGCTCCTGCGCGCCCTCGGCTTTCCCGATCGCGGCCTGCAGGAGCGCGCCGACTTCACGGGCTTCAACTGGGCGGACGTTCCCGTGATCATGGTCGAGCTGGGGTTCATGACGAATCCCACCGAGGACCGGCTCCTCGCCACCGGCGCTGTGCGCCAGCGTGCCGCTGCCGGCCTCTGTCGCGGCACGCTGCGGTTCCTCGACCGTGATCCCGCCAAGTGCGGCCGTTGATGTCGGCTCGACCCGGCGAAAGTTAGCCGCGGCTAAATTTTCGGGCTAGGATGAGCTCGTGAGGTCGACGGAGCGTCCCGAGCGGCAGCTGCCGCCTGTCCTGCGCGGGCTGCCCACCCCGCTCGTTGTCGGCGTCGAGGACTCGCTCCCCGGCGAAGCGGCGGTGCTTCGCGCAGCCGAGCGCTCGCTGCAGGGCGAGCGTCGCGGCGTGCGGCGCGTGACGCCGTTCCTCGGGCCGGCGTTCATCGCGGCCGTCGCGTACGTCGATCCGGGCAACTTCGCCACGAACATGGCCGGTGGTGCGCAGTTCGGCTACCTGCTGCTGTGGGTCGTGCTCACCGCCAACCTGATGGCCATGCTGATCCAGTCGATGAGCGCCAAGCTGGGGATCGCCACCGGCATGAACCTGCCCGAGGTATGCCGCGAGCGCTTCCCTCGAGCTGTCTCGTTCCTGCTCTGGCTCCAGGCGGAGGCGATCGCGATGGCCACCGACCTGGCCGAGTTCATCGGCGCGGCGATCGGCATCAACCTCCTCACCGGCCTGCCGCTCTTCCCGGCCGCCCTCGTCACCGGTGCGGCCACGTTCGGCATCCTCGCCCTGCAGGCGTACGGGTTCCGGCGCCTCGAGGCCGTCATCGCCGCTCTCGTCGGCGTGATCGTGGTGGCGTTCGGGCTGCAGGTGTTCCTCGCGAAGCCCTCGCCGTCCGGGATCGGGCACGGGCTCTTCGTGCCGGGCTTCGAGGGCAAGGAGAGCATCCTGCTCGCGGTCGGCATCCTCGGCGCCACGGTGATGCCACACGTGATCTACCTGCATTCCGCGCTGACGCAGAAGCGCATCGTCGGGGCGACACCGGAGGTGCGGAAGCGGATCTTCCGGTTCGAGCTGATCGACGTCGTGATCGCAATGACCGTGGCCGGGCTGATCAACATGAGCATGCTCATCACCGCGTCGGCGGTGTTCCACTCGCGGGGCCTCGACGCGGTCGGCGACGACCTGTCCAAGGTCTACGACGGGCTGGGTGAGCACCTCGGCTCGGGGGCCAGCGTCATGTTCGGCTTCGCGCTGCTCGCCTCCGGGCTCTCCTCCTCGAGCGTCGGCACGATGGCCGGGCAGGTTGTGATGCAGGGGTTCATCAACCGGCAGATCCCGTTGACCGTGCGTCGCGGCATCACGATGCTGCCGGCGTTCGTGATCATCGCCGTGGGCGTCGACCCCTACCGGTCGCTCGTGATCAGCCAGGTGGTGCTGTCGTTCGGAATCCCCTTTGCGCTGATCCCGCTGCTCCTCTTCTGCCGCAACCGCTCGCTGATGGGGAGCCTGGTCAACAGGCCCGTGACGACGGCGCTGGCGACGGTGGTCACCGCGGTGATCGTCTCGCTGAACCTGTTCCTGCTCGAGCAGACCTTCTTCGGGTAGGCGGACAGCGCGGTCGGGGCGCCTCCAGATCCGTGCTTTTCGCGGATGCCCGACGCCGGTGCGGGGCGCACGATGGAGACGTTCCGCGAAGGAGGTCAACCATGCCCGGGACACTGAAGATCACTCCACTGACCGAAGCGCTCGACAAAGCGGGCGTCGTCTACGAGTTGCTGGAGCATCCGCGCACCGAGCGCGCGGCGGCCGAGGCGGAGGCGCTCGGGCTTCCTCTCGACGAGGTTGCCAAGACCATCGTCGTCGGGACACCCGAAGGGAACGTCCGGGTCGTGCTGCCGGCATCGGAGCGCCTGGACGTCCATAGGCTCCGTGACTTCGTCGGCGGCGGCAAGGAGACGCACCTCCTCAGCGAGGAGGACCTGGTGCGGGAGTACCCCCAGTTCGAGCTCGGCGCCGTACCGCCGGTGGGCGGCCCGAAGGATCGAGTGATCCTCGACCGGCGGCTCGCAGGTCGCGACACGTTCGTGATCGAGGCGGGCTCGCACGATCGGTCGGTGCGCCTGCGCCCGCAGGCGTTGATCGCCAGCGCCGACATCCTCGTCGAGGACGTCTGCGAGCGTTAGCCGTGTGCACCTGACGGGGCGGCGACCTCGCCGCCCCGTCAGCGAGCCGTCCGCGTCAGACGGGCACCGATCGCGCGCCGCTCGACCGGGAGGTAGAAGCCGAGTGGCGCGAGCGCGAGCGGGTAGGCAAGCGAGAGCAGCACGGCGACGGGCAGGCCGCCGCCGAGCAGCTTGCCGGCGACGGCGAGCGCGACCCCTGCGACCGCGGCCGTCAGCACGCGTCGCCACTGGTACGGAACCGGGTAGACCCGCTGCGCCCACCACGCCATGCCGACGAACATGACCGCGTACGCGGCGACGGTGGCCGCGGCGGCGCCGACCATGCCGTAGGGCGGGATCAACGCCAGGTTGAGCGTCACGTTGATCACGGCTGCCACACCGGTGATCACCCAGTTGAACTGCGTTCTCCGGGCACGGCCGATGCCGATCGAGATCACGATGTAGCCGCCCAGGGCGACGGCTGCGAACGCGAGCGGTCCCACGACCCGCGACGCGCTCTCGAAGCGGGCAGCTGCGAGCCAGCCGACGAGCCACGGCGACAGCAGCGTGAGCGTGGTCGCGACCCACGTCGCGAGCACGACGAGGTACGTGAGCACCCAGGCGTACGTCCGTTTCGCCTCGGCGTCGTCGCGGATCGAGTAGGCGAATGCGGGCCACGCCATCCGGAACGCGGTCAGCACGAGCACCATCGCCGAGGCGATCCGCACCCCCACCGAGTAGAGGCCGACCTCTGCTGTGCCGGAGAGCTTGACGAGGAAGAGGCGGTCGCTGAAGTTCGTCACCCAGAGCAGCAGGGCGGAGGGGACGAGCGGCATTCCGAAGCGGTTCATCTCTCGCAGCAGCGGGCGGTCGAGCTGCAGGCCGAGCTGCTCGCGCCGGTACCCGACCAGGGCCAGGTAGACGAGCAGCGTGCCGGTGAAGTTCCCGACGATGACCCCGAGTGGCCCACGATCGAGCACGACGACGAGCAGGATCGTCGCCCCGACGGTGAGCGCGATGTTCACAAGGCTCGCGAGCACGAATGCGACCGAGCGCTCCTCGACCCGGAAGAGTGCGGTGAGCTGTTCGTAGTTCATCTGCGCCCACAGTGCGACGGCACTCGCGCGGACGAGGCCGGCTGCGCCGCCGTCGTTGAACAGGAGTTGCGCGACAGGCCCGGCGAGCGCCACTACGAGCGCGAGGCCTGCGGTCGCCGTGGCCATCGTGAACCAGAACGACGTCCGCAGGACGGTACGCCGCGACGCCGGGTCGTCGGCGTCGAAGTAGAAGCGGAAGAAGGCCGACGAGATGCCGAAGCGGAGGACGATCGTGAGCACCGTGACGAGGGCGACGAGCGTCTCGATCTGGCCGTAGTCGGCCGGCGAAAGGTAGTGCGTGTAGAGCGGCAGCAGCAGGACGGCGAGGATCCGCGAGACGAGGCCGCCGAGGCCGTAGATGGCGGAGTGCCTGCCGAGCCGCCTGAGCTGGCCACCGAGCTGCGACATCAGAGTCGAGCGTAGACGTCGAGCAGGCGGTCGGTGACCCGCTCGAGGTCGTGCACCCGCTCGACATAGGCGCGCGACGCCGCTCCGACCCGGCGGCGCTCTGCCGCGTCGGCCACGAGCGGCCGGAGCCGCTCCCGCAACGTCTCGGGAGTGGCCGAGACGACGGGCACCGCCGTCCCGAACGCCTCGGCCGTGCGACGCACCGCCTCGTCGTGGAGGAAGGTGACCACCGGCTTGCCGAGCGCCATGCACTCGATCGCCAGGAGCCCGTACCAGCCGGCGTTGAGCTGGTCGACGACGATGTCGGCGTTCCGGTAGCGCTGGAACGCCTCGTCGTGGTGCAGCCCCTCGACGATCTCGAGGTCGGCATCCAGCCCTGCGACAGCCGCAATCACGTGCTCGGTGCCCTTCCTTCGCCGCGACGATGGGGCATGGAGCACGAGCGGGCGAGCGCGGCCCGACGGGGGCACGGGCGAGATCCCGGCAAGGTCGATACCGGGCGGGATCACCTCCGCCTCCGGCACCCAGCGGATGGCGTCGTAGCTGCCGACGATCTCGGCGCCCGCTTTCTTGCCGAAGGACAGCTGCTGCGGCGTCTTGCCCCGGATGTCGGATCCGAGGTAGTGCATCACGGACTTCTTGCCGAAGAGCCGCAGGATGGGGAACTGCAGCGCCTGCGGCACGAGCGTCAGCCCGAAGACGAAGTGGAACACGTCCGTCTGCGGGAGCAGACGGGCAAGCGCCTGCCATTGCGTCGCCTGGCGGCGGAGGAAGCTGCCGCGGCGCTCCAGCGACCAATCCGCCTCCGGGTGCAGTGTGTAGCGGTTGAACACCACGAGCTTCGCGTCGACGCCTCGCCGCCGCAGTGCCTGGACATTCGTCCACGGCACACCTGCGGTGTTGACGGGGCAGTGGACGACGCGGAGCGGCCGGCCGCCGGGACCAGCTGCCGCCGAGGTCACAGTTGGCTCAAAGGTGGCACAGACACGTCACGGCTCGCTCGATACTGTGCCCTGTGCCCCGGGTGGGTGGGGGCTGGGGATGGGTCCTCAGGGTGCGTGCCGGCCGCTGCCAGAGCGGTTTCCGGGAGCGGCCCGCTCACGCATCCCACTCGAGCTGGTCGAAGTAGCGGAGCGCCGTCCGGCCCGGCCTGATCAGCGGCCGCAGGGCCACGAGCTCGTCCGCTGTGATCTCCCCGAGCGCCCGCTTGACGCCGAGGTAGGGGAGGTTGAGGTTCTCCTGATACACGATCGTGGAGATGCGCGGGTTGATCTCGATCACGTGCTCACCGACCAGCTGGATGTTGAAGAAGTGCTCGATCCCGAGCTCGGCCACGATTCGGTCGGCGATCGCCATCAGCCCCGGGTCGTCCAGGGTGACGAAGTACATGGCGAGCCCTGCGCGCATCGCCTCGCGCGTCTTCGCATGCCCGAGCAGCACCCGCTCGCCGTCGGCGATGCCGTCGATCGTGCGCTCGCCACCCGTCGCCAGCTCCATCACGAGCAGATCGGGCCCGCCCTCCGGGGGGAGCAGCTCGACGGCTTCCTCGAGCCGCATTGCGACCGAGCCGGGGCGCTCGTTCAGCAGCTGCCGGGCACGGTCGACCGTCGGGTCGAGCACGCGGAACCCGCGGGAGCCGGAGGAGAAGACCGGCTTGAAGCAAACCGGCACGTCCGGGTACCCAAGCTCACGCGCTGCGGTCTCGACCGCGGCGGCGCCGTTGACGCGGCGAAAGGCCGGAGCGGGGAGGCCGAGCCGGTGCAGGAGCGCATACGTCTCGGCCTTGTCGTTGGAGCGGAAGATCGCATCGGGCCGCGACACGAGCACCGGAACCGGGAACGAGTCGCGATGCTCCGCCAGCCCCTCGAGGTCGAACGACGACTGCGGCAGCACGCAGTCCACCGCTTCCCGCTCGACGACGTCGCGGATCGCATCGGCGAAGCCGGGGTCGGCCCCCGCGGGAACGAGATGAAAGGCGTCACAGAGGTGGCGTCCCACCGACCGCTCCGACATGTCCGTGCCGACGAGGCGGACGCTGCGCTCCCCGTTCTCACGCAGCCCGCGCAGCAGGGCTGCGGTACCGGGCGCGCCGGAGGCGCTCACGAGGACGGTGACGGGCCGGAGAGGCACGAGGCGTATCCAAGCAGGCTCGGGCGCCCGGGGTAGGGCGAGGCACGCCTGGCCCTACGACAGGTCGATCCTGTCTTCTGCAAGCTGTTGCAGGCGCCGCTCCTTCTCCGCCTCGAGCATAGCCCGCATCGTGAGGCCCATCGTCTCGCCCTCGTAGACCCAGATCTCAGGATGCGTGAGCAGCTGTAGCCACGGGAATGCACGTGCGCGCAACTCGTCGTGCGGGCAGCCGGAGCGCCAGTGCTGGTTCGAGTCGGACCTGTAGGCGGCCGGGTCGAAGTACCCGTCCGCCATCACGTTGATCGCCCCGGCGACCGGAGCGCGCATGTACGCGGGATCCGGGTTGTGCCAGGCGAGCACCGGGTCGAAGCGCCCGTCGAGGGTCGCGTTCGGGTACACGGCGTGCAGGCCGACGCGGTGTCCCAGCGTCCGGAGACGCGCGATCGCCGCCACGCCCTCTTTCGAGGCGAGGTTGTAGAAGACCGACTCGGTCATCAGGAAGTACGTGGCCGTCGCCCCGAGCTCGTGCTCGAGCGCGGCCATCCGCAGCGCCGCGTCGAGCGAGAGGTCGACGTCGTGGCGGAGGAAGATGTCGCCGTCCGCCGGGCGTTGGCCGAAGTGGGCAAAGCGGTAGCCGCCGGCTTGCGCCGCCTCGACGAGCTCCCGGTAGTGGCCGAGGTCGAACGGGCAGGTCACGCCGGCTCCACCTCCACCTCGAGCAGGAGCGAGGCGGCCTCGGCCCGCTCGAGCGCCAGGTCGGCCGTGTCCGCGATCGCGATCACGTAGCCGCGGCGGTCGCCGTCGAGCCGAACGGGGCGGATCGTCTCACCGAGCTGGAGGTAGGTGTCGGCCTGGACGACGCCCTCGGCGGCGAGGACCGGGTCGAGGCTGCCGATCCGCGTCACGCGCCCCGTCCGCAGCGGTCCCGGCTGTGCGGTGAAGAAGCGGATCGCGAGCGGCTGGCGGAAGCGCGGCAGCGCCACCCCGTCCGGTACTTCCTCGCCGAGCGCCTGCCGTAACGCCACCTCCACGAGGTCGACGCCGACCCCGTGGCGCACGAGGTCGGCCATCTGGCCTCCGGGGATGCGCGCGGCGACCTCGACGACGCCGACGCCGCCGTCCGGCGAGGCGATCAGCTGCGGAAAGGCGATGCCGTCCTGCAGGCCGAGCGCCTGCACCGCGGCGGCGGCCACCCGCTCCGACAGCGCCAGCTGCTCCGGCCCGAGGCGGGCCGGATAGACGTGGATCCAGCCGACGCCGAAGCCCACACCGGGCGGCCGCAACCGGTCCGAGAGCGTCAGCGTGGATGCTTCGCCGCCGCGTGCGATCACGATGCCGTTCAGCTCGAGCCCGTCGACGAAGCCCTCGAGGATCGCCTCGCCGGTGCGTGACTCGGCGAGTGCCGCCGGCAGGTCACGCTCGAGCTCGCTTCGCGTCTCGATCCGGAACAGCCCGCGCTGGCCGCCCGAGTCGGACGGCTTCAGCACGGCCGGCAGGGGGACGGCGGCCAGCGCGTGGTCGACGTCGCCCGCCGAGGCGAGCCCTGCGAACGGCGGCTGCGGGACGCCCGCCTCGGCGAGGCGGCGGCGCATCGCGAGCTTGTTCGTCATGCGCCGGGCGACTTCGGTGCCGATCGTGGGCAGGCCGAGCCGCTCCGTCACCGCCGCGACGACCGGCACCGCCCGGTCCGCAGACACGGTCAGGGCGCCGTCGACTCGATGACGCCGTGCGACCTCGATGACCGCTTCGAGATCGGTGAAGTCGATCGCCTCACCGAGGTCGGCGGCCTGCAGCCCCGGGGCGGCGGGGTTCCGGTCGACGCCGACCACGCGCAGGCCACGTTCCCGGGCCTGCAGGATCGCGCGGCGCTGGTGGCGCCCCGCGCCGACGAAGAGGACGGTCTTCACTGCACGGCGATGCTAGATGGTTCAGCGCGGGGCGGCCGGCCGCGGCAGCAGGAACCCCACGCGCTGCCAGCGTGCGATCTCACAGCCGTTGTCGCGCCGGAGCCGGATCCAGATCGGGCGGCCGAAGTAGATGCCCGCCACCCGGGCGGTCGACGGCCCGCCCGAGATCTCGGTGCAGGCCGTGTCGGGCGGCGTGGGTCGGAAGGCGTCGGGGCCGAGCCGCTGCAGACGCAGGCACGCCTGGGCGGGGCGAGGCACGTTGCCTGTCACGCGCTCGCCGCAACGAAGGGTGAGGAGCTGCGGCGCCGTGCCCGTGTCCGCGCGGAACTGGATCCTCAGGTCGATCAGTCCGGCCGAAGCCGTCGCCGGCAGCGCGACGGAGAGGAGGAAGAGCACGATCGTGAGGGTGCGCACACGCATTCCCTGGAAGATACGCCGCTACACTCGCCGCGTGTCACTGAGCGGCAAGAGGATCCTGATCACAGGGGGAGCCGGCTTCATCGGCACCACCCTGGCCCATCGCCTGGTCGACGACAACGAGGTGATTGCGATGGACAACCTCCACCGGGACGCGCTCTCGGGCACAGCGCTCGCCGACCATCCGAACTTCACCTTCGTCCAGGGCGACATCCTCGACCCCGCGCACCTCACCGAGCTTGCCGCCGGCGCCACCCACATCGTCCACGCAGCGGCGATCGCGGGCGTCGACACCGTGCTCGCCTCGCCGGTGCGCACGATGCGGGTGAACACGATCGGCACCTACAATGCGCTCGAGGCGGCGCTCGCGACCAGGGACACGCTAGAGCGCCTGATCGAGTTCTCCACGAGCGAGGTGTTCGGGCAACACGCCTTCAACGTCGGCGAGGGGCACGTCACCACGATCGGCTCCGTGGGCGAGGCGCGCTGGACGTACGCCGTATCGAAGCTCGCCGGTGAGCACATGACCCACGCCTACCACGACGAGTTCGGCCTCCCGACCGTCACGGTGCGCCCGTTCAACATCTACGGCCCCGGCCAGATCGGCGGCGGCGCCATCCGGGCGTTCATCGAGGCGGCCATCGAGGGGCGTGACCTCACGATCCACGGGGACGGCTCCCAGATCCGCGCCTGGACGTACGTGGACGACATGGTGGAGGGGCTGATGCTTTCGCTCGAGCACCCTGCGGCCGTGGGCGAGAGCTTCAACATCGGCAATCCGCGCTCGGCCGTCACCATCTTCGACCTCGCCCAGCGCATCAAGCGGATCGCCGGCGCCTCCGGCGAGATCACTTTCCAGCCACTGCACTACGTCGACGTGGAGCTGCGGATCCCGAACGCGACGAAGGCTCGCGAGCTGCTCGGGTTCGAAGCCAAGGTCGAGCTGGACGAGGGGCTCGAGCGCACGATCGCCTGGTACCGCACCAAGCTGGCCACGCCGGCGTGAGCGGCGCCGAGCCGATCCGGCTCGCTCGCCCCGACGTCGGCGAGGCGGAGCTGGCCGCGGTGGCCGAGGTCGTTGCGAGCGGCATGCTCACGATGGGCCCCAAGGTGGGAGAGCTCGAGTGTGCGCTCGCGGGCGCCTGCGGCACCGCCGAGGCCGTCGTCGTCTCGTCCGGGACCGCGGCGCTGCACCTGGCGATGATGGCCCTCCCCGTCGGCCCGGGCGACGAGGTGATCGTGCCTGCCTACACGTTCCCGGCCACGGCGAACGCCGTCGAGCTGTGCGGGGCGAAGGCGGTGCTCGTCGACGTCGACCCGGACACGTTCAACCTGGATCCGGCCTCGGTCGTCGAGGCGCTCACCCCGCGGACGCGCGCGGTGCTCGCGGTGCACCTGTTCGGCCGCCCCGCCGACTGGGAGGCGTTGCAGACCGCGGTGCCCCAGGAGGTCGTACTCGTCGAGGATGCCGCCGGCGCGCTCGGCGCCCGCTACCGCGGGCAGCCGTGCGGCTCCCTCGGGCTGATGGGCTGTCTCTCCTTCCACCCGCGCAAGATCGTCACCACGGGCGAGGGCGGCGCGGTCACGACCGACGAGGAGGAGCTCGCCGACACGATCCGGCGACTCCGCCACCATGGCATCGTCCCGCGCGGCGACTTCGACATCCCCGAGCCCGGACTCAACTACCGGCTGCCGGACC
>Ga0209797_10000265_pt1 | contig 25476 bp, 22 predicted proteins | sample DOMMetBare3Fresh_2_FD_187472 | JGI IMG/M metagenome (GOLD analysis project Ga0209797, IMG submission 187472) | Wetland sediment microbial communities from St. Louis River estuary, USA, under dissolved organic matter induced mercury methylation -... | ecosystem: Environmental > Aquatic >... | reverse complement strand
TATCAACCTCGGAGAGCCCATGAGGAAGAGTTGGGCCTGGAACGGTCAGGATTTCGTGGTCTCGAGCGTACAGACAAACTCGGTGCCGTTCGCGGTCGTGCCCACCACTTTGTCATCGCCGTCGCGCTTGACGCGATAACTGCCGCCAGTGTTGAAGGGGGCGATGTGTATGTTGGCCCAGTCGCCGCCAGTGTAGTGATAGGAGATGAGCTGGACGCCGCTTGGAATCGAGCACACCCACTTCTTCGGCTTCTCCGCGGGTTGTTTTTCTTGGGCGGCTGCGGCGCCGACAACGATGAGTGCCGCAAGGCCTGCAAAGGCGATAAGAGAACGCTTCATCGTTGATTCCTCCAGGAGCGCTGCATGTGCATGCAGAAATAGCTGTGTAGCACTTCAAACAGCTACCCTTGGCCATCCTCCAGCGACCACCAAGCAAGGAGCAAACGGTCGCCCGCGACGCGAAGAGCAGGTCAGTCAGGCCGCACGCGCGCTAGCACGAGGTCGCTGCATCTAGGAAAGGGGCCGGCAACGACTGCGATGCGAATCTCTTCCGCCGGAACCGAGTGGAACTCAGCTTCAGGTGGCCAGCCGAAAGGCCGTCATGCAATCACGTGAATCCCTCAGGTATTCGGCCTTGGGTCGCTCGGTCCAGTAGTTCACTGCCATTGTCACGCGCAGCTTCGTGCTGCGCCTCGGACGCCACATCCGACCGATCACGCCGTGATAGAGATGGCCCGGAAACACCGCATACAGGTTCCTGCGGGGCTGGATGAAAAGCATGTCGTTCGGCTGCTTGGGGCGGGCGCCGCTTTCCGTCAGCACCTGGTCCGTGACCACCAACTCGCCGTAGGGCACGGCGTTGAGAAACAGCACACTCGACTTCTCGGGGTGCTTCAGCTTCGTCCAATTCTTCTCGGCAAGATCGTTGCGGTCGAAGTGGCACGGCAGAAGCCACTGCGGGGTTGCGTTCGTCATCAGCACGCTGAACCACCACTCGGCACCGACCACGCGCGATGACGGGCCGGCCAGCGGCTTCAGTTCGTCGACGACCGACTCGAAGAGGTTCGCGGGCCTGCGATCGAAGGGGTACCAGAACGTCGTGTGGTAGAAGCGAAAGCCGTCTTCGACCAGCCGCTCGAACTGGCTCTGCGGGAACACGCGCCTGAGCTCGTTGAACTTGCGGATTGGTGCGCCCGGTCTGAAGAGCCTGACGGTTGGCTCGTCGGCATCGCTGCGGCTGGGCTCGACTTGCGGCGCGGGCAGGCCGCCTGAAGCAGATATGGCCTTTCTCACGCTGGTGCGTCCACGGTTTGCGGCGCTTCGAGCTCCGGATTCTCCGGAACGTCCTCGCCCTCGACTTCCCAGAAGCGATCATAAGCCGCGCGATCGAAAACAAGATCGAGCGTCGGAACCAGCGCAATCTCGTTGCCGCCGAACTTGCGCTTGAATGCACTGATCTGCTGCCACGAATGGTCCGGTTGGTCCGGTGGCGCAACGCCCCACAAGTCATACCCTTCGCACCCCCGGGTCTTCGCACTGCGCATGATCTCGAAATGCAACAGGTAAGGGGCCATGACGCGCCGGTGAAGGACAAGCGAACCGCCGAAGAAGTAGGTCGTCCGCTGCCCGAATCTGATGGCCAGCGCCGTCGCCAGGCGCCGGCCGCGATACTCGGCGAAGAAAAGGGAGACCCGTCCCTGCGCACCGAGTTCCGCGACCATCGGACGAAAGTACCCGGGCGGTTTTCGCTCGATGCCCTGCCGATTTGCAGTTCGTCGCTGAATGCGCAGGAAGTCCTCCAAACCCTGGGCCGAGTTGTCTTCGACGACGACCACGCCGTGCTTGCGCGCGACGCGCACGTTGTATCGCCCCTTGGGCTTCATCTGGCAGAGGATGTCGTCCTCCGAGGTGCGTAGGTCGATGCACAAGGTGTACCGCGGCTCCCGGAACCGGTCGGGGAAAGCCGGTGGCTGGAATCCGCGCACGAAGCTCGGCAGGGACTGCCACCGTGGCTCGATGCGCAGGTGGCTCACGGTGGCGTCTTCGGCCGCGGCGTGTCGCTTGACGCTGTCAAGCACGGTGGTGAACACCTCGGCCGCGGCAACCTCATCGGCGGGCAGCACCGGGCCGTCCTGGATGTAGTAGAAACAATGCCCTTCGTCGAAGGCCCACTTGCCGACGAGCGCGCCACCCACGATGGCGTCGCCATCCTTGAGCGTGATGGCGAAATGCTCGAAGCCGACTCTTGAACGAAACTTCGCCCACGCCGAGGATTGCATGAAACCGGACTCGGATTTCGACTCGACGAAGCGATCCCAAGCCTGCCAGCGGTCGGCTTCCCCAAGCGCGGCCATCGTCATGTTGCCCCGATCTGCGCCCCAGGTCCGCCATGTCCCAAGGCCGTCAGCCCCGTACCCATCAGCACGGTCAGGTGGGGGCCGGCGCGCCCGCCGGATTCGTCGAGGCTGATCACGCGATCGGCAGAGCGAATCGTCTCGGGCCGGTGGGCGACAATGATTCTCGTCACTTTAGTCGCACGGATCGCCGCGCTGACAAGCTCTTCGTTCGTGACGTCGAGGTGGCTCGTTGCCTCGTCGAGCAGGAGGACACCGGGCTGGCGGTACAGCGCCCGGGCAATCAGCAGCCGCTGCTTCTGGCCACCCGACAACACCGTGCCCATGTCGCCGATCAGCGTGTGATAGCCCATCGGCATCGCGATGATCTCTTCGTGAAGTGCGGCAAGACGCGCACATTCTTCGACACGCTGCATGTCGGGCTGGTCGGCGAAGAAGCAGATGTTGTCGGCCACCGAACCAGCAAACAACTGGTCGTCCTGCATCACGACGCCGATCATCGATCGCCAGCGCTCTGAGCCCAGCTGCGACAGCGGCTGTCCGTCGACCAGCAACTCGCCCTCGACCGGCGCCAGCAGGCTCGCAAGCATCTTGAGCAAGGTGGTCTTGCCACAGCCTGAACTGCCCACGATGGCCACGGTCTCCCCCGCTTCGACCCTGAAGCTCACGCCATCGAGCACCCACGGATCGGTGTCGCTGTAGCGAAAGCGCAGGTTGCGAACCTCGATCGTCACCGGCCGAGCAATTGCAACAGCGTCTCCGGCCGGCCCGCGCGGCTCGGGCTTCGTGAGGGCGATATCGGCCAACCGCTCGGAATGCAGCCGCAGCATCGTGAGGTCGACCGCGCGGTCGATCAGGTTGCTGATGCGGCTCAGGAACTGGTCCTTGTAGGCGATGAACGCGAGAAGCATGCCGATCGACATCTGGTTGTCGAGTACCCGGCCCGCGCCCATCCAGACGACGAGGATCACCAGCGCGCCGATCAGCAGCGAGTTAGCGATGCGGAACAGCAGCCGAAGCTTCTGGGTGGTCAACTGACGATTGACCGCCTCGACCAGCAGGTTCATCCAATGGGCTCGGCGCCCATCCTGGCCGTTGAACAGCTTGATCGTCTTGATGCCCCGCATCGTCTCGAGCAGGTGGGTGTCGCGTCGCGCCCCCCAGACGATCGCTTCAGCCGAGGCGTGGCGCAGCGGCACGTAGGAAACCCAGCGCAGCAGCGCATAGAGCAATGCGCCGAAGAGAACCACCATCGCTATGGCCGGCGCAAAGACGAACATGATCACCAGCGTGAAGGCGGCCAGCAGTCCGTCGAGCATTGTTTCTATCAGGTCGGTGGTGATGGCCTGGAGGATCGTGTCCTGCGAACCGAAGCGCGACATCACATCGCCCAGGTGGCGCGCCTCGAAGTAAGACGAAGGCAGGTTGATCAGATGGCTGAACAGGTTCGATCGGCCCTGGACCTTCAGCGAGGCGCCCAGCACGATCACGATCCAACCCCGCATCGCCGTTACGGCGGTACGCAACAACAGAAGCAGGCCGAAGCCGAGCGCCAGCACGACCAGCAGATCGCGATCTGCGGTGATCAGGGCGTGATCGACCACCCACTGCATGAAGAGCGGGCTCACCAGCGCGAAGACCTCGATCGCGAGCGCCAGCGTAAGCAGTTGGCCAAGCGAGCGGCGCAGGCCGACCACACGCCCGAGAACCGATCTCATCCGCACGCGCGGCGGCGCCTGCGCGGGCGCCAGCTCGCCAAGGGGAGACAACTCGAGCGCGACGCCGGTGAAGTGCTTCGACACCACTGCCATCGGCAACCGGCGAACACCAACCGCCGGGTCGTGGATGACGATGCCATCGCGCGTCACCTTCGACAGAACCACGAAGTGGTTCATGTCCCAGTGCAGGATGCAGGGCGTGTTCAACAGCCGCATCTCATCCACCTCGAGCCGCACCGGCCGCGACGCGAAACCAAGGCGCTCGGCCATGCTCACGAGGTGCTTGAGGTTTGCGCCCTTCAGCGAGACCGACAGGCGGCGGCGGAGCTCCGCAATCTCGCAAGGCTGACCGTGGTAGCCGACGATCATCGCCAGACAGGCGAGCCCGCATTCGGCAGCCTCCGTCTGCGTGATCATCGGAAGCCGCACACCCCATCCGAACGAGAGTCCGTCGAGCGGATTCATCCTACCTGGTACCCCTTGAGCGCGTACAAGGGGTCGAGCACCCACTCGAACAACCGCCGCCGCTCAAGTGCCACGTCGGCCTCGAGCATCATTCCGGGCTGCAGCGGAACCTCGGCGCCGTACGCTGTGACCGTCTGGCTGGCAAGCCTCACCGTGATGCGGTAGATCGGCTCCGCGGCCTGACCGGCCGCAAGCCCGGTCAGGCCCGTCATGCCGGCGAGTTGGGGCGGGAGTTCACCGGGGCTCAGAGCAGCGCGCGACACGCTTGCGACGACACCCTCGTAATGGCCGAAGCGCTGATACGGATACGCCTGATACCGCAGCAGCACGCGCTGACCCGGCCGCACGAACCCGACCGCTCGGCTCGGGCCATACAGCTGTGCCTCCAGGCGCATGTCGGGCGGCACGATCGACAGCAACGGTGCGCCGGTGTCTGCCTTGGCGCCGGGCACAACGTGGATGGCCGTCACCGTCCCGTCGTGCGGTGCCGAAACGACGATCTCTCGCCGGGCCTCGGCTTCGGCGCGCTCTTGTGCGAGCTGGGCAATGCTACGGTCGAGGAGCTTGATCTCCTTGCCGAACTTGAGCGGCAGTTCCGCGCGCTCGGCCTCGACGATCATCCGCTCGCGGTTCGAGACGAGCAATGCACGCTCGGCTGCCCCGAGCCGCGCACGCTGCTCGATCAGTTCGCCCTGCACCTGCTGCAGCCGCATCTCGGAGATAAAGCCCTCCTTGTACTGCTCGCGATGCAGGGCCTCGTTGCGCCGCGCGATGGCCACGCGCTCCTTGAGGAGCTCGATGTCGCTCTGCAGTTGCTCCTGCTCGGTTCGCAGCGCCGCCACGCGACCGGTCAGTGCGCGATCTTGTTGCGCCAGCAACTCCCTTTGCTGGTCGCGCTCGCGAACCATGCTCTCGCGCCGCTCCTCGACGCGCTGAGTGATCTGCTGCTGCGTCGCCCCGAGCGTCGTGCTCTGCAATTCGTCGGACAGCGTCAGCAGGCGATCGCCCTTGCGGATCTGCATGCCCTCCTTCACGGCCAGGCTGCTCACCACGCCCGGGCGCGGCGCATGGACACGCACCACGCCTTCCTGCGGAAGCAGCCAGCCGTTGACACGCGCAGTGCGCGTGAAGTGTGCAAAGAAGAGCAACGCCACGATGCCGGTGGCCGCCAGTAGTGCCGAGACCGTGAACAGGCGAAACGACGCGCGAGGCGCGATCATCACGGACCCAAGCCACTGCGTCTGTTGTTCGGCCATCACCTCCGTGCGAAACAGGAGCAAGTCGGAGACGGCGCGCGGCTCCTGCTTGGGCGTCGTCACCGCAGGGAGGCGATCTCCATTCATACCGCTGGTGGACTCCCTGGCATCGTTACCGTCGGCCATCTGCTATCCGTCTGAATGAACCTGCCGAGTGGCCATTGCGACCGAGTCAATCGGTCACGAGGTACTCTTTGACTTCGAAGCTGACCTCGATGTGACGCGTGCGCTGGCGCACCGGCAGCATCTTGTAGATCCGGGGGTCGAAGAAATCGCGCAGCAAGGGTGGCCTCGCGGACTCGAAGAAGAACTCGGGATCCTCGGCGACGCGGCTTCTGACTGAAATCTGCAACTCGTCCACGCGTGAGGCCGTCTGGATGATGCACGGCGCATGCGTGATGCCGAGCGCACGCAACGCAACGGCTCGGTGATAACCGTTGTTCAGCAGAACGCGCTTGCCGACCTGAACCGCGTTGAGGAAGTTCGACCCGAATCCCACCACGAGGCCGACGACACCGGACACCGCACCCATGCTGTCATATCCGGCGATCTGGTCCGAGCGAAGCAAGGTCGGCTCGAGGTAGCGGAAGTCGGTGGATATCGAGCGAAAGACGTAGCGCCGCGAGCCGATGGTCTGGATCTGCACCGGCGCTTCAGGTTCGCCGAGCGGAAAGCACACGCGGCCCAGCGCTTCGGCGTCGGGCGTTGCGCCCAGGCGCGCCATGCGCGCCTCGACGAAATTCCGTGTGACGTGCTTCTGATAGACGATCAGGCTGTCGAGTTCGACCATGCCGAACGACGTGGGCAGCGTGTTGAAGACGCGCCGGAAATGGGGATGCGTCTTGACTTGCGCCGCGAGAGTAGCGAACTGCGGATCGAGTTCGCGGTGCGTACCTTGGGTTGCGATGCCCGCCTGCGTCTTTTCGAGCTCCATGTAGTAGTCGTTGGCGGCACTCCATTCCGCGGTGAGAGCGGCGCGATCGACCTTGTCGGCATCGATGCAGGTGTCGCCTACAAACTCCAGCAGCCGGCTCAGCGGCGGCTGTCCGAGCAGCCACATTTCCTCGAGTCGTTCGCTGGAAGGCCAAGGAGGCGCTGCCTGCCGCAACGGCTGTGGCGGCGGGTGTGCAGGCACCTCTTCCTGCAGATGGGTGGTTGGCATCAGCATGGAGCGCATCCTAATGTCGCTGGTGACACTCTGGCACCTTCAAGTGTGTGCCCCAGCCACTCGGCCGGGGCACACGCCCTAGATGCCTCTGCCTATTTCAGCTCTTGCTGCCGCCGCTCTTGCAGCTCCTGCCGCTCCTGCTGCCGCCGCTCTTGCAGCTCCCGCCGCTCTTGTTGCTCTTGTGGCTCTTGTTGCTCTTGCCACTGCCGCCTTTGCTGCCACCGCCGCAGCTCTTGCCACCGCCATACACGAGCTTCAGTTCCTCAGTTTCAAGCTTTCTCATGATTTCATACCCTCAAGGTTGGACATGGTTGGACACGGGCGACAACGGACGCGCCGGTCGACTTGCGGGCGATGAGCCTGCCAGTTGTGGACGCGATACAGCACCCTGTCGCGATGGGTGCTGATGCTTTGATTCGAAACGGCCGATGTGCAGCGCCCGGCGCGCAGGCGGCGAAAAGGATTGCTTCCTGGGTCGTCGCACTTCGACTGCGGACCAACGGACGCGTCGAGGGGATCGAAGCGACTTTCTGGAGGCCAGCCATGGACCGGTGCCATACATCACGTTACGTTACCGTCTCGTACGTCGCGTTACTGTCACAAGTACGCGTCTCATACCCCCTGTTTGTGGTTGGGGTCAGCACTTAGGCGTGGGCGGTTCCGACGCCATCTCCATGGCCGCTGACTGACATCGCCGAGCGGGTCGGTTGAGGCTGACTTCGTGGCCGGAGAGCTCGACCGCCATCGATGGCGTGGCGTTGAGCCTGGCGGCAGTAGTCGGTTGTCTGTCGTCGTCCTGGGGTATTCCCGCAAGATCACGCTGCGCGGAGCAGCCCGGAAGACTCCGGATGCACGTCGGCTCGCCCGACCCTGTCGTCCGGGATGCTCACACGACGGAACTGGGGCCGCGCGTGATGCGGGTCAGGCCGCCTGCGACATCGGAACTCGGGTAGGTGAGCGAGGTGGCGCCCGCGCGGGCACCTGAGATGCTCGAGGATGCGCTCGACGCGCGCCGACTCCAGGATCGCCGCGATGATCTTCCGCTCGCCGCTTCAGTTCCAGCGGTGTTCGATGCCGATCTCGAACACGCGCTTGAGCAGTCGCAGCCGGCTGAGGGCCCCGCTTGGTCGCCGGTCGCCCGGCTGCCTGGAAAGGCGGACAAGAATCGCTTTCGTCTCATGGGACGAGGCCGAACCGACTCAGCTGAACAGCGCGCAGATCGCGTTGCCTGGGGCTGAAGAGCCGTCGTCCTCGTCCGGCCACCGCGTGCTCACCGGGGCGCTGCTGCGATGTCGTTGGGCCGACCAAGGCAGGACCGCAGCCACCTGCGCGGCGCGGGCGCGGTTGGTTGCGGCCCCGGCGTGAGATATGCGTGGTCAAGGTTCCTTGGGCGCAAGCCGGATCGACTGAATGCGCGGGGGTCGCGTGGGAGCGAGCAGGATGGTGCCCTCCAATTCGCCATACGCGCAGCGCCACGTGAACGTGCCCGACAGCGCACCGGTGGCAGAGACCAGTGCGTCCGTCTCGCATTCGCCGACTTGCGCTTTGAGCTCCGCAAGATCCCGTGCCCATCCAGCCGCGCTGCGATCCATCAAGAAATTCTCCGCCAACATGTTCCCCGCGGCGGCGACGTCGCCGGTCTTGTAAATCGCGCAGACCGCACGATAAGCGCTGGCGAGATCTTCACTGACCGGGGTCGAACGACCCTGAAGGAATCCGCCGTTCTGCAGAGCGATGGCAGCGTCCCATGCGAGCGCGGGCGGGACGGCGTAGGTCCGGTTCGCAAAGGCGAAGATGCCGACGCCATGATCCGCAAGGAGCAGCACGTAAGATCCATAGCCAGGGTAGCCACCGGTGTGACTGAGCGTCAGACCAAGCTTGCGATCGACCGCCACCGCCACACCCATTCCATATGTCACCGCCTGGCGGCCGGAATCGGCCCAGCTGTGCCCGGGGCGATAGCGCACGCGAGGAAAGTTCGAGCCCTGCGCCATCTCGCGGACGGTGGAGCGCATGACCGGTCCGCGATCCGCACCGTCGCGCGGTGGCCACGCCGACAACAGGTAGGCCATCCATCTTGCATAGTCGCTCGCGCACGTCATGAGCCCACCCATCGCGCCGAACGCGCCGTTGGCCATCGTCGGCTCGACGCACCACGCGTCGTCTTCCCAACGGTAACCGACCGCCAGGCGCTCACGCGGAGCGCTCTCGACGAAGAAGCCGGAGGATTCCATTGCCAGGGGCTGGAGCAGCGTGCGCGCAATCGTGTCCGCGAAAGGATGCCCCGACACGTTCGTGATGATGCGGCCAAGCAGCGCGTACCCCAGATTCGAGTACTCAAATGCCGTCGCCGGTGCGCGCTGGAATGCTACCCCCTCTCGCAACAGCCGCGAGAACTCGAGCTCCGGCAGCGGCGTCAGTCGGTCGCCCCAAGGATCGTCGGTGACGAACCCGGCCGTGTGGGTCAAGAGATCACGCACGCGAATGCGCGGCGAGTCCTGCGTCGGATACTTCCAGCCGCGCAGCTCTGGCGCATACGTCTGCGCGAGCGCATCCAGCCGGAGCTTTCCGTCGTCCCGCAGCTTCAGCACCGTGAGGGCGGTAAAGGCCTTCGTCAACGACGCGATGCGAAACAGTGTCTGCGCAGTGACTGGGCGATTTGACTCAAGGTCCTGAAGCCCGAGCCCGCGAACGCACGCCAGGCAACCATCCGCAACGATTCCATAGACGAGCCCGGGAATGTGATAGCCATTGAAGTAGTCCGCGAAGATGCGGTCGACGGCTGCACTGATCTGCGACTCAGTCATCGCAGAAAGCGCCTGGGCGTCGGATGCTCTCGCGCTCGCCACGCGGACTGATGATGCCGCCTTCGCAGCAAGCGCAACCTTGTCGGCGTGGACGCAACCGGCCCTTCGGACCTGGTTGAGTGGAGTCGCAGGCAAATCTCCCCATCGGCTGTACCCCATGTCGACTCTCGTGGCTCGGCTGACCTGCCCCTCATAGAGCGTACCTAGCCGAGGTTAGTAGAGTCAATGGCCGTCCAGGCAAGCGGTGACCGCATCGTTGGCCAAGTTCGATCAAGCGGGTCACCGGGATGTTCGGCTGACTGGTCGAAACTTGCGGGCGTCGCCGATGGCAGGAAGTTCAAAGCGCGCTACAACCTCGGCGGGCAGTGCGGAAACGTCGACCTCACCTATTCGATCGACGCGGCAGGAAATGTCATGGCCGGGTCATGGGCGAGCCAGTGGCCGGGAAACGGCACGTTCCGACTGACCAAGCAGCCTTGACCGCCCGCAGCGAGCGCCAGCAGAGCTCGTTGCCAAGGTCGAGCGCTACGTCGGTGCGACGCCGAGACCTGAGCGGTTTCGACCTTCCGGCTTGGCGCCTCGATGTCCAGCGGGCGATCGCGCCGGGCAGGCGTGTGGACCGCCGATGGAGGAAATGCTGGCAGGCGCGTGGCGTCTCTAGCGTTTCCACTTGATCGAGCAGCCGATGCTCGCGGTCTGCTCATCGGGCGCACGACCGGTTTCGGCCACCTGCTTCATCGCTTCGTAGAGTTCGCGCTTCACCGCAGGCGCCGCAGGCTGGCGCCCCGATGCGTCGAGGCGCCCGTGGTAACGCAGCAACCGGTCGTGGTCGAACCCGAAGAACTCGGGCGTGCACACCGCGCCGTAGGAACGCGCGACATCCTGCGATTCGTCGTAGAGGTACGGGAAGTCGAATCCATGCCTTCGCGCGAAGGTCGCCATGTTCTCGAAGGAGTCCTCGGGGTAGGTCGCCGCATCGTTGCTGCTGATCGCCACCGCGCCGATGCCCACTTCGCGCAGCGCGGTCACGTCGCGCACGATGCGATCGACCACTGCCTTGACGTACGGACAGTGGTTGCAGATGAACATCACCACCAAGCCATTCGGGCCAGCCGCATCGGCGTAACTCCACCTGCGGCCATCGGTGCCGGGCAGGACGAATTCCGGCGCGTGACTTCCGCGCTCGAGCGATCCGACAGAATCTGCCATGCAGTCTTCTCCTTGCACGAAGCGTCCAAATAGTCTATGGCGATCCATGTGACCCGCCCGGGTTCTTTGCGCCGGGCGTTCCCGCGCAGTCGGCCGTGCGCCGCCTGAGCCAGATCGACGACCGCTTGATTTCGGACTTCTCCGCCGCACCCCATCACTGGCAACCGGCAAGGCCCTGGATCCACTGGCGCAACACGGCCACTGAGGTCGTGTCGACGAGGTTGCTGGCCAGCGGCGGCATCGCGAAGGCATCGCGCCGGTTCACGCGCGACAGCAACACCGAGCTGTCGGGCGCGCCCGGCGCGATCAACTTCGCGTTCGACAGCCCCAGGTTGCCCGACGTCGGTGTCGTGTTGCAGGCGCCGGTCTGGGCCAGCGCCGTCGAGTAGCGCAGGTCGAGCGACACCTGCGCCGGTCCGCCGGGCTGGTGGCACTGCGAGCAGTTGGCATGCAGGAAGGCGCGCGCGCGCTGCTCGATGGTGCCCGCCGAGCCGTGCGGATCGACCAGGGCCGGCAACGTGCTAGGGGTGCCGGCGATCGTCGGGCTGAGGATGCCGATCGCATTGAGCGTCGTGATCTGGTTCGCGCTGCGCCCGGTGGCCGGGTACGTGATCGAACCGTTGAGCTGCGCGGTCTCGAGCCCGAGCGTGCGGCCAGTCACCAGCGTGTGGCAGGTCAGGCAATCGGTCTCGCTGGGAAAGATCCAGGTCTGGCCGCCGACCGCCTTCGTCTTGCCGCCGACGACCCGGGTTGCATCGGTCTGCGCCGAGTTCCATTCATACGTGTAGCCGGCCCAGACGCCGTCGGGGTGACGCATCAGCAGGCGCGTCTCGACCAGCTGGTTGTTGAGCTTGAAGCTCTTCACCAGCACCGTGCCATTGGGCGGCGTCCAGCGGGTCGTGGACTGCGGCGTGATCGAGGTGCCGTCGGGCACGGCAAGCCAGCGCAGCTTGTCGGCGCCGTCGGACCAGAACGGTGCGTTGGGCGCATAAGGAATCAGCCCCACTGCGGGTTGCCTGGCATCCGTGGCGCTGACGCAGCCGGTCTGCGACAGCTGGGTGGGAATCGTGTCGACAGCGCCGCTCGTCGCGGACTGCAGCCTGTACAGCCCGCCGCCATAACCGACGATGTAGAGCTCACCGTCATTGCCCTGGCCGAACGAGGCCACGTTGTCCGGAGCCGTGAACGCCGTGTCGGACGTGCCCATGACCTGGGGTGTCGACGCCGCCAGCGGGCTGGGCGGCTGCACCACGAACACGCGGGAGGTGGAGAAGTCGGCGAAGAAGTAGCGGCCGACCATGCCGGGCATCGACGTGCCGCGATACACATAGCCCCCGGTCACTGCCGCACCGACGCTGTGGTTGTACTGGAACAGCGGGCCGACGAGCGGCTCGCCATTGGCTCCGGTCGTGCCGCAGCCACTGCTGGGGTTGTAGCACTGGCCGCCTTCGCGGATGCGCCAGCCGTAGTTCGAGCCCTTGGTGACAACGTCGATCTCTTCGATCAGGTTCTGGCCCACGTCGCCCACCCACAGCGCGCCGGTGGACCGGTCGAAGCTCCAGCGCCAAGGGTTGCGCAGGCCGTAGGCGAAGATCTCGGGGCAGGCCGCCGAGCCGGTGCCCGCGCTGCACTTGGCGTTGCCCGCAAACGGGTTGTCCGACGGAATGGAGTAGCCGGCACCGGTGCCATTGACGTCGATGCGCAGCATCTTGCCGAACAGCACGTTGCGGTTCTGCGCGTTGTTGTTCGGGTCGCCACCGCTGCCGCCGTCGCCAGTGCCGACGTAGAGGAAGCCATCATCAGGCCCGAAGGCGATGTTGCCGCCGTTGTGGTTCGTGTCGGGCTGGTTCTTGATGAGGCGCAGCACGACTTGCTCGGACGTGGAATCGAGCGAAGTGCCGCTATCGGAGCTGCTGAATCGCGAAATGCGGTTCTCGACCGGGCTGGTGCCAGCCACCGTGTAATAGACGAAAACCTGGGGCGTGCTCGGCCAGCGGGGATGGAATGCGAGGCCGAGCAGGCCCATTTCCCCACCCACTTGGATCCTGGACGAAAGGTCGAGGAAGGTCCGCACGTCGGCCGGCTGCGCACCCTGGCTGTTGGGAAAGCTGCGAACGAGCCCGCTCTGCTGTTCAAGCACGAACCACCGGCTGCTGTCCGCCGGCGCCTGAACCATGCCCACCGGCAAGCTGAATCTGAGATTCGGAAAGACTCGAGCGGCCTGCAGCGTGCTCGTGCCGGGCTGCGGACGGGGCGGCGCCACGCAGGTGGTGTTGCTCGGCCGGGCGTCGAGGCCGGACGGCGGCGGCGGCGGCGGAGGGGGCGGCGGCGGGGGTGCGGGCGCGGGGACAGGAGCCGGTGCAGGCGCCACCCCTACTGCGTCACCCGAGCCACTGCCCCCGCCGCAGGCAGCAACGAACAGGGGCAACAGCGCCAGGCAGGAAAGCCGCAGCTTCGAATCGACATTCATGATGCGACCTCCAGGTGTTCCACCCGCAGCGGTTCGGGCCCATTCTGCTGGCGCGGCAGCCATCGACCTGTGAACAGTTGTGCGCCGCGACAAGGCTACAGGATGAGTGCCCGACGTGCACGCCATTGGGACTCGGGCCCGTTCAAGTGCGATCTGCGCGCAGGAACCCACCGGCACGCCGCGGATGTCGTGCCCGCGCTCGCCAGCCTCATGGGCTGGCTGCCGCGGTCGACGACGGCTCGTGGAGGCGCAATCCGACTCCGGCCGCAAGCGCAAGGCAATCGGCAAAGTGTTCAGCGACCGAAAATTTACTGCTTGCTCGCGTTGCAAGAGCGCATGATGCCCTTCGCGCTGATGCAGCAGGTTGTTGACTTCGTGGGGCCGCATACGTGACACGGCGCCTTTGTCTTTCAACCTTGCCAAGGGGACTCACATGAGTCACGCATCGCGCTTCGTCCATACAGTGCTCGCGCTCGCGTCCATGACGCTGTGCGCAAGCGGTCTTGCACAAACACCGGCCGTGCCGGAATCGACACGGCCGGTCGCGTCCGGCAGCGTGACGGTGGCTCAGGCTGCCGTGATCGCCCGTGTCGAGGTCTCCGCTCGGCGCCCCGTGCACGGCACGTTGCGTGGCGTGCTGGCGGCAACCGGACAGGGCCCCGACGCGCTGCGTCGCTACATCTACATGACGCGGGGCATCTACGGCTACCGTTTCGATGACTTCGCGAAGCTCGAGTGGTACGACTGACCTGCGCCTGGCAGAGCAGGCAAGATCAAGCTCCGTGAAGTCCGGTTTTCGTGCGAGGAACGGACACGAACGAGAGCAGATCCACCGGCGTCCGTGTGCGGCCTCGGTCGGTGCTGCTGCCGGTCTCGACACCACCATCAACGTGCGCCACCCGAGCCCGGCGACCCGCCCGCGCGGCCGTGCCGATGGCCGCGCGCGTCATTTCCCGGAGTTCTTGGGGTCGTCCTGCCTGGGCGCGAACAACTCGTCGAACAGTTCATCGGGAATCGTTTCCGGGTTTTCGGTCACTTCGCTGCCGGACAGCAGGTCGTAGGACGATGTCACCCAGCTGCCGGAGGAGACTTCGGGCAGGTCGTCGCCGCGCGGCTTGGCGACCGGCGTCAGCTTGGCGACGGGCGCCACCTTGACGGGCGGCGAGGGCTCGACGAGCACCCACTCGCCCTGCGGCGCGCTGCGGGAAATGCGCCAGACCTTCTTTGCCGGCGCCGTGGACTTGCCCCGCGTGCTGTTGGCCATCTTCAGCCCCTCATGTGCCCCGAACTTCGTCCGCCACGCGCGAGCTGGGCGCGCTGGGTGCAACGCGCCACGAGCGTGGATCCTGACCGCCTAACGATGTTTCGCTTCTCGGGCGAGCCCCGATATGGCACTTACCCGTACCGATTCAATTTCTAGGGAGTCGGACCGGCGACGGCCCGCGTTCGACGCGGCACACGGCCGGGTCCTCAGAATTCGGGCTCCGCGCCCCCGCCCATGCCCGGGCCGCCCTGGCCATGCGACGGCTGGGGCGCCGGTGCGCTCGCGATCAGGCAGTCGGTGGTCAGGATCAGGCTGGCGATCGAGCCCGCGTTCTGCAGCGCCAGCCGCGTGACCTTGGCCGGGTCGATCACCCCCATCGCGAGCAGGTCACCGTACTCGCGCGTCGCGGCGTTGTAGCCGAAGGCGTGCCCGCTGTCGGAATCGACCTTGTTGAGCACGACCGAGGGTTCGTCGCCCGCGTTCTCCACGATGCGGCGCAGCGGTTCCTCCAGCGCGCGCTCGACGATGCGCAGCCCCGAATCCTGGTCGAGCGTCGCGCCGTGCAGGCCCTTGAGCACCTGGCGCGCGCGCAGCAGCGCGACGCCGCCGCCGGGCACGATGCCCTCCTCCACCGCGGCGCGCGTGGCATGCAGCGCGTCCTCGACGCGGATCTTGCGCTCCTTCAGCTCGGTCTCGGTCGCCGCGCCGACCTTGATCAGCGCCACGCCGCCGGACAGCTTGGCGATGCGCTCGTCGAGCTTCTCGCGGTCGTAGTCGCTGGTGGCCTGCGTGCGCTCCTTCTTGATCGCACCCACGCGCTCCCTGATCGCGCTTTCGCTGCCGGCGCCACCGATCATCGTGGTGTCGTCCTTGGTCACCTCGACACGGCGCGCGCGCCCCAGGTCGCCGAGCTTGACCTTCTCGAGCGCCAGGCCGAGCTCTTCGCTGACCACGCTGCCGCCGGTCAGCACCGCGATGTCCTGCAGCATCGCCTTGCGCCGGTCACCGAACCCGGGGGCCTTCACGGCGCAGGTCTTGATCGTGCCGCGCACCGTGTTGATCACCAGCGTGGCCAGCGCCTCGCTCTCGATCTCCTCGGCCACCACCAGAAGCGGGCGCCCGGCGTTGACCACCTCTTCGAGCAGCGGCAGCAAGTCCTTCAGGTTCGACAGCTTCTTGTCGTACAGCAGGATGGCCGCGTCCTCGAGCACCACGCTCTGGCGCTCGGCGTTGTTGATGAAGTACGGCGACAGGAAGCCGCGGTCGAACTGCAGGCCCTCGACCACTTCGAGCTCGCTGGCCAGGCCGGAGCCGTCCTCGATCGAGATCGCGCCCTCGCGGCCGACCTTGTCGATCGCGCGCGCCAGCAACTCGCCGATCGAACGGTCGTTGTTGGCCGAGATCGCCGCCACATGGGCAATCTCCTGGGAACTGGCGCACGGCCGCGCGATGCGCTTGATCTCGGCCACCACCGCGTCGATCGCCTGTTCCATGCCGCGCTTGACATCCATCGGGTTCATGCCGCCGGCCAGGTACTTCAGTCCCTCGCCGATCATTGCGTGCGCGAGCACCGTGGCGGTCGTGGTGCCGTCGCCGGCCTGCTCGCTGGTGCGTGCGGCCACCTCGCGCAGCAACTGCGCACCCATGTTCTCGAAGCGGTCTTCGAGTTCGATGGCCTTGGCCACCAGCACACCCGAGTTCACGATCTGCGGCGGCCCGTAATCGCGCTCCAGGATCACGGTCCGGCCGCGCGGGCCCAGCGTGACCCTGACCGCCTGCGCGAGCGCATTGACGCCGCGCTGGATCCGCTCTCGTGCGGCATCGTGGAACAGCAGTTGCTTGGCAGCCATCGTGGCCCTCACTCGGGGTTGTGCACGGCTCGATGCTGTGGCCGCGGCGCGCGGCGCCGATTGAGTCAGCGCAACGCGGCCGGACGGCCCTGCCGTCGGTTCACGATGGCTCGCCTGGGCCAGGCATGCGCCGCGCTTTGCGCCCCTTCAGAGGAAGGCCTTCAGGCGTTTGCGGTCGACCTCGCGCAGGGTCTGCGCGGCCAGATCGGTCAGCGTGTGCGCGGCCTTGGGGATGGCGATGTCGATACCCAGGCCTGCACCGGCCGGCCACGGCGCGTCCAGCCGCAGGTAGCGCGCGCCCAGGCGATCCTCTGCCATCGCCTGCACATGCTGCTGCTGCACCGCGATCAGCGTGAGGATCAGGCGCCCATCGGACAGCCAGCCCACTGCGCCGGCGTCGGCGTCCACCCCTTCGGCCGGCTGGTAGCCGACGGTGGCCGTGCCGATCGACAGCATGCGCACGCGAGCGAGGTCGATGCCCATGAAATGCTCGGCTTCGTGCAGCGCCACCTGATCGGGCGCCACCGCGAACAGCCCGCCGTCGGCATACAGCGAGTCGCCGATCGGTACCGAAGGGAAGTACGCCGGCGCGGCGCAGGCGGCGAGCACGGCATCGGCCACGCGCACCGTTTCATCGCCGCGCGAGGCGCGCGCGTGCGGTGTCTTGAACACCTTGGTCAGGCTGTGCGTGACGTTGACCGCGGGCAGCAACAGCGGGTGCTGCGCCTGGGCGAACGTCGATTCGCCAAGCCACTCGTGCAGGGCCGCGCGCAGCGCGGCGTTGCCGTACTTCGGCCCCAGCACCGATCGGCTCAGGTCGAGCAGGCGGCCGACCGTGCCGCTGGGCATCGCGCGCGGCGAGAACACCTCGATGCCATGGTCGCGGAAGAAGTCCACGAGCTGCGACAACGGCCGCTCGAAGGCCACGCCGGCGGCGATCATGCCGCCCACCGAAGTCCCGGCGACCAGGTCGAAGCGCCGGCCGATCGGCTCGCCGATCTCCGATTCGAGCGCCGCGAGCACCGCGGCCGAGTACAGGCCGAGGTAGCCCCCGCCCGACAGCGCGAGGATCCTGAACTCCTTGTCGTCGCTCATGTCACGCGGAAGTTCTTGAACTGCCATGGGTCGGCGCGGTCGAGGTCCTCCTCGAACAGCGTGTCGCGGCCCCGCAGCGGTGTCCAGTCGGTGAACACGCCGACCATGTCGCCCAGATAGGGTCGGGCCAGCGCGAGCACCTCGTCGTAAGGCAGGTCGTCGGGTTCGACCACGCTGCGGCGCGGATGGCGTATCGCCCACACCACGCCGGCCAGCACGCCGGCGGCCACCTGCAGGCTGGTGGCGCTGTTGTGCGGCGCGATGGCGCGCGCTCGCTCGATCGACAGTTGCGAGCCGAACCAGTAGGCGCCGCGCGACGGGCCCATCAGCAGCACGCCCAGTTCATCGATCCCGCGCTCGATCTCGTCCTTGAGCACACGCTTGCGCGGCTGGGGGCGCCACTGCCGTTCGGCCAACTCGACCATCGACAGCACCGCGTCGTCGCACGGGTGGTAGGCGTAGTGCACCGTCGGGCGGTACTCGGGCGCGGCCGGGTCACCGACCGTGAGCGCGTCGGCGATCGAGATCGCTTCGCCATGCGTGATCAGAAAGCCATGCTGGGGCCCGGCCAGCGGCGCCCAGCTGCGCACCCAAATCGACGCGCCGGGGCGCAACAGGTAAATCGCGGCGCGCGAGCCTTTGTCGTGGCGCCGTCCGTCGCTCGGGAAGTGGCGCTCGTGCGTGCCCCATCCCAGCTCGGCCGGCTGGCAGCCCTCGCTGATGAAGCCGTCGACCGACCAGGTGTTGACGAATTCGCCCTGCGCCTTGCGGCGCGCGCCGACCTGCGTGTCGCGTTCGGCGATGTGGATCGTGCGCACGCTCAATCGCTGCGCCAGGCGTGCCCAGCCCGCACGCGCCGTCGGTGGTTCGGCCGGAACGCCGCTGGCTGCGGCGATGTGCAGCAAAGCCTGCTTGACGAAGTGCGACACGAGGCCCGGGTTCGCCCCCTGCGTGAGCACCGCAGTGGGCGCACCGTCGCGGCGCAGCGCAAGCGCCGCCTCGCGCAGCGCGTAGTTGCTGCGCGCGGCCGGCGTCAGGCGCGCATCGACATAACCGCCGGCCCACGGTTCGATGCAGGTGTCCAGGTAGAGCACGTCGCGCTCGCGACACCACTCGATCAAGGCCAGGCTGCTGACGTCCACCGACAAATTGAGCAGGAAGTCGCCCGCGGCCAGGCGCTTGCCGAGCGCCGAATCGAGGTTGTGCGCGGTGATGCGTTCATGGACGAACGACACACCCTGGTCGCGTGCGCACTGCGCGAGCGCCGGGTCGGCGTCGATCGCGACGATGTCCGATGCCGAGACGGCCAGATGACGGGACAACAGCGGCAGCACCGCCTGCCCGATCGAGCCGAATCCCAGCAGCACCAAGCGGCCGGCGAAGGGCTGGCGCTCGATGGCCGCAGGCGCATCGGTCATTCAAGCCCCTGCGCGCCATGCGCGGTTGCCACGCCAGGCGCGCAGCGCGCCCGCCGTGACGAAGCGCTCACGGCTCCTCGAGGTGCGGCGGCGACTGGCCCTCGGCCGGCTCGCCGGTCTCGGCGTCGATCCAGTCGCCGATGCCGATCTCGCGCTCGGCCTCTTGGACCGTCTCGCCCTCGACCGGTGCCTCCTCGTTGAAGCGGTCACGGTCCGCACGCGCGGCCAGCCGGCTGTCGAACGGGCCGAACTCCTGGTCGCCATCGGGGCCGACCCAGTAATACCCATCGGGACGTTCGACGATCGCGTCTTCCGCGCTGGACTTGGCCTCGGGGATCACCTTGGCCGAACCCTTGCGGCGCAGCGGTCTGGGCTTCTTGGGCATAGCGTTCATGGTCACACTGTGAAGCCGCTGCCCTTGCCAGACGTTGCGCGCGCTCAAGTCTGCGCCTGCCGATGCGCCCAGCATCGGGCCATGCAAGCCACATTCCTGCAGCGCGTGATCGACTCGCTGGCCGAGCGGGCCGGCGGCGCCTTTGCGGTGCGCCTGCCCGACGGCCAGGTTTGCCGCACCGGCGCGGGCGAACCGCGTTTCACGCTCGCGTTCCGCAGCGAACCGGCGCTGCTGGCCACGGCGATGCGCGGCCACATGGGGCTGCTCGAGGCCTACTTCGACAGCGAACTGGACGTCGAGGGCGATGTCGGCGCCGCCTTCGCCGCAGGGCTGAGCGTCGATCTGGATCCCCGGTTCGACATGATCGGGCGCGTGGAGAACCAGCTGCACGAGCTGCGCTTTTCCAACCGCAGCGCCGAGCAGGCCAAGGCCAACGCGCGCGCGCACTACGGCCTGCCCGAGGCGTTCTACCGGCTCTGGCTCGACGAGCCGCTGAAGATGTACACCTGCGCCTACTGGCCCGAAGGTACCACGTCGCTCGAACAAGCGCAGCAGCGCAAGATCGACCATGTGTGCGGCAAGATCAGGCTCGCCGCGGGCGAGCGTTTCATCGACATCGGGTGCGGCTTTGGCGGCTTCATGTTCCGCGCCCTGCAGACCACCGGCGCCACCGGTGTCGGCCTCAACACCACGACCGAACAGGTGCAATGGCTGCGCGCCGAGATCGAGCGCCGCGGCCTGGCCGGCCAGCTCCAAGTCCGCGAGGCCGACTTCCGCGACGTGGACGCCCAGTTCGACAAGGTCGTCTCGATCGGCGTGCTCGAGCACGCGGGGCGCGACCAGTTGGCCGAGGTGGTGCGCGCGCACGCCGATTTCCTCAAGCCCGGCGGCCTGGGCATGCTGCACTTCATCGGCCATGTGGGCCGCTACGACACCGAGCTGTTCATCCGCAAGCATGTGTTCCCGGGCGGCTGGATCCCGGCGCTGGCCGACGTGGTCGTCGAGATGGAGCGCGCGGGGCTCGAGGTCGTGGACATCGAGAACCTGCGCCGCCACTACGCGCCCACGCTCGACGAGTGGGCACGCCGCTTCGAGGCGCAGTGGCCACAGATCCGGGCACTCGATCCCGGGCGCTTCGACGAGAGATTCCGGCGCGTGTGGCGTGCCTACCTGATGGGCTGCGCCGAGATGTTCCGCTCGCCCACCGGCTACACGCACCTGTTCCAGATCGTCTTCAGCAAGGGCAATGTCACACGCGACAGTTACCCGATGGGACGCGAGCACCTGTACGCGCGCTGACCACGTGGCGCGTGCCGAGAGGGCCGCCGCGCAGTTGCGCGGGGGTGGTGTGCTGCCGATCGGCCTGGTGAAGGACACGTCCAACCTGTTTCGCGATCGCCGCGAAACGCGCAAGCAGTGGCTCGACCTGCGCGAGTTCCATCATGTGATCGGGGTGGACACGCGCTCGGGTATGGTCGAGACCGAGGGGCTCGTGACCTACGAGGCGCTGGTCGATGCGACGCTGCCGCACGGCCTGATGCCCGCGGTGGTGCCGCAACTCAAGACGATCACCGCTGGCGGCGCGGTGGCCGGCGTGGGCATCGAGGCCACCTCGTTCCGGCACGGCCTGGTGCACGACACGCTGCTCGAGGCCGACGTGCTGCTGGCCGACGGGCGCATCGTCACCTGCCGGCCCGACAACGCCGACCGCGAGCTCTTCCTCGGCCTGCCCAACTCCTACGGCACACTCGGCTACGCGCTGCGCCTGGTGCTGCGCACGCAGCCGGTCAAGCGTTTCGTCGCCGTCGAGCACCAGCGCTACCGCTCGGCGCGCGAGTTCTTCGCCGCGCTCGACGACGCCTGCGACGACGCCGGCACGGACTTCGTCGACGGCGTGGCGTTCGCCGCCGACGACCTGGTGCTCAACGTGGCACGCTGCGTCGACATCGCCGCCGCACCCAGCGACTACACGTACCTGGATCCGTACTGGCAGTCGCTGCGCGAGAAGGCGCAGGACACGCTCACGATCCGCGACTGGCTCTGGCGCTGGGACACCGACTGGTTCTGGTGCTCGAGGAACTTCGGTGCCGGGCACCGCTGGGTGCGACGCCTGCTGGGCCGCGAGCGCCTGAACTCGCGCACCTACACCCGGTGGATGCGCTGGAACGCCCGCTGGGGCGTCACGCGCAAGCTCGCGTCCCTGCGCGGCTTGCGGCACGTCGAATCGGTGATCCAGGACGTGGACCTGCCCTTGCCACAAGCTGCCGACTTCCTGGCCTTCCTGCTCGATCAGATCGGCATCGTGCCGATCTGGATCTGCCCGATCCGCGCGAGCGATCCGGCGCTGCCCTTCACGCTGTATCCGCTCGCGCCGGGCACGCGCCATGTCAACTTCGGATTCTGGGACGTGGTGCAGCGCCGCGAGCGCCTCGGGCAGGGCCACTTCAACCGCCTCGTCGAACGGCGCGTGATCGAGGCCGGCGGAATCAAGTCGCTGTACTCCGAGTCCTGCTTCACGCCCGAGGAGTTCGCGCGCGCCTATCGCATGGACCGGTATGCAGCGCTGAAGGCCCGCTACGACCCCGCCCACCGCCTGCTTGGCCTGTACGAGAAGTGCGTGCGGCGCGTGTGATCACCCCATAGGCCCGGTCGCTGGCCTTGCTCCTTGCTGCGGAGCTTCGTGCAAACCTATGGCGGCGCGCAATTTGCCACGGGCAACGGCGGTTACCGAGACTGCTCGCGCGCCGTCGGCCGGGCTGCCCCAGATACTCGCAAAGGCCCCGCAGCGAGGATCGGACGCGTGATGGATGACACAAGTCATCAACTCTCCGGCGGCCGCCCCATGGACGGTGCGGCTGCCGCCGGTGTGCGCGCACTCCCACCACTTGTGCGGGCCCCGGCGACGTCCGCCGATCGCGCACCGCTGTCGGCCGCGCGGCTCGCCCTGGTTGTCGCGGTGGCGATCACCGCGGCTCCGCTGACGGCCGACGCACAGGCGCGCGCGGAGGCGATGCCGGTCCCGTCGCCGATGGTCGCCCGGGTCGTCGCGGGCATCATGAGCTACACGCGCTGGCCGAATGCGGCACCGGTGATTCGTCTGTGCACGATCGGCCGCGGACCCGGTGTCGATGCGCTGCAGCACGGGGCCGACCTCGGTTCGCCAGGCCGCGCCGTGACGGTCGCGCCCGTGGCCAACCTGGTGTCGGCCGAACAAGGCTGCGACGCCGTATACCTGGGCCGCTCGAGCGGATCCGACGCGCGTCAGGCCGTGCGCCTGTTTGCGGGTCGGCCCGTGCTGATGCTGGGCGAAGGCCAGGACTTCTGCTCCGACGGCGGGATGTTCTGCGTCGAGCCTGCCGCCGATGTGCCTCGGTTCGGTGTCAACCTCGATGCCGTGGCGCGCAGCGGGTTGCGCGTGAATCCACAGGTGCTGCGCATTGCACGCGGCAGCGAAGGGCCGGGCTCATGACGACGCGCCAGCCCCTGCTCGAAGCGCTGCGCACGGCGCACCTGCGGCTCGGCCTTGCCGCGGTGATCGTGGCCGGCGTAATCCTCACGCTGGTGTCGGTCATCACGCTGCGCGGCTACGTCGACCAGAACCTGACGCTGGTCGCGCGCTCGATCTCGTACGCGGCCCAGGCCGCCACCGTGTTCGGCGACGCCGGCGCCGCACAGGATGTCCTGGTGCCGATCGCGACCCGGGAAGACCTGCTTGCGGCACGGATCGTCGACCGCAGGGATCGCTCGCTCGCGACCTACCGGGCCGCGAACGATCGGGCGATGGACACCGTGCTGGTGGGTGTCGCCACACTGCTCTTCTCGACGCAGGCGACCGCACCGGTCATGCACGAAGGGCGCGAGTACGGCGTCGTCGTCGTGCAAGGCAACGGCGTCGTCTACCTGCTGTTCCTGCTCAAGGTGCTTGCCGCGATTTCGCTGTGCACGGCGGCCACGGCTTGGGGCGTGTCTCGCTTGTCGCGCCGCATCGAACACGACATCGTGCGGCCGCTGAATCGCTTGGCCTCGTTGACGCGCACCGCGCGCATCGAGCGCGCACTCGAAATGCGTGCGCCACCGGCGGTCGTCAAGGAGATCCACGACCTTGGCGAGGACTTCAACGCACTGCTGGCCGAGATCCAGAATCGCGAGGCCAGCCTGGTGGCCTCGCACGACCGCCTGTTGACGGCCAACGAATCGCTGTCCCACCTGGCCTTTCACGACGGGCTGACGGGATTGCCGAACCGCACGAGTTTCCTCGAGCGCTCGGCCACGGTGCTGCAGTTGCACCGGGGGCGCGGTCAACTCTCGGCGGTGCTGTACCTGGACTGCGACCGGTTCAAGGCGATCAACGACGGGCTCGGCCATGCGGCTGGGGACGAACTGCTCGTCGCGGTGGCTGCTCGCCTGCGCGCATCGCTGCGCGAAGGCGACGTCGTGGGCCGCCTGGGTGGTGACGAATTCGCCGTGCTGCTGGCCCCCGTGCGCAGCGCAGAAGATGCCATGCGCATCGCCGAGGAGATCGCCGATGCGGTGCGGCGACCGCTCGAGAGCAGCAACTTCGGCACCCTTGGCGCGAGTGCCAGCATGGGCATGGCCCTTGCACCCGAGCACGGTGCAGACGTGGAGGCACTGCTTGCCGCCGCCGACGCGGCCATGTATCGCGCCAAGATGCAGCGCCGCGGCTCGATCGTGGTCTTCGACGAGCGCAGTGACGAGCCCACGCGCCCTCGTGAGGCGGCCTGACATGGGAACACGAGAATGAATTCAGCACCAACAGCCCTGCACCGGCGAGGCATCCTGCTGGCCCTGGCGGGCGGCTTGCTGCTCGGCTGCCAGACCACCCCGCCGCCCGCCGATGCCAAGGCAGCGCGAGCCGCAGCGCTGCAGAACGCGGGGTTCAAGCCGCAGGGCGACGAGTGGGAGCTCAGCCTGGGAACCAAGCTCTTGTTCGACCCCGACGAAGACGCGCTGTCTGCCGAAGGCAAGGCGGCGCTTGCGTCAGTTGCACAATCGCTGCGGCGCGTGGGCGTCGGGCGCGTACGCGTGGACGGTCACACCGACAGCACCGGATCGCCGCGCCACAACGCCGCCTTGTCGCTGCGCCGTGCCGAAGCCGCGGCACAGGAGTTGATCCGCGGCGGGATGCCCGCCCTGTCGATCGAGCGCCGCGGCTTCGGCGCCGAGCGCCCGGTGGCCGACAACACGACATCCGAGGGCCGGGCACAGAACCGCCGCGTCGTGATCACCGTTCTGATCGATTGACCGAGCGCCGCCGGTACGCGCAACTCTCTTGAGCGGCGCCCAGCGCATCGGTGACGCTGACCGAATCAGCGCTTCTTGAACTTGAACTTCTGGCCGGAGATCGCGGCCTCGTACATCAGCCCGCCCTTGACCACGGTGAAGATGGCCATGCCGTTGTTGTATGTGCCGATCACCTTGGCCTTGTTCTTGTCCACGCTGGCACCGGCGGCTGCGCCGCCCGAGCCCGCCTTGGCGCCGACGCCGAGCGTGAGCGCCACGGCCGAGGCTTCGGCGCCGAACTCGAACTCGCCATCGGTGAACGTCTTCAGCGCCGTGGGGTTCTCGAAGAAGATGATCTGGCTGAAGCCCTGCCCGCCGAGCTGAAAGCCCACCGACAGCTGCGTCATCGTGGTGTCACCGATGTACCGGCCCTTCTCGTAGACGCGACCCTTGCCATAGGCACCGCCGACGCCCACGCCCGCCTTGCCGATCGTCGGGAAGACGGCATAGCCCTGCGCGTTGGCAAAGAACTTGCCACTCTCTTCGGCCTTCCTGAAGATCTCGATCGTGTCCTGGTATGCATCGGCCCGCGCGGGGGTGGCACCCAGCGTCAGCATCGACAAGGCGAGGATCGAGAACAGTCGCTTGGTGATCATGGTGTACTCCTTGAAAGGTCGGTCGCGGAAAGCCCAACATCTTCCGGCCGATATCGATCGACCATTAATCGGTTCGATCCGCAAGCCCTTCGAAGGTTCTTGCGTGGCCGC
>Ga0209797_10000264_pt1 | contig 25480 bp, 25 predicted proteins | sample DOMMetBare3Fresh_2_FD_187472 | JGI IMG/M metagenome (GOLD analysis project Ga0209797, IMG submission 187472) | Wetland sediment microbial communities from St. Louis River estuary, USA, under dissolved organic matter induced mercury methylation -... | ecosystem: Environmental > Aquatic >... | reverse complement strand
TCCTCGTGATCCTGCCCACCGGCGAGCACTTCCACATCGCCACGGCGCTGCCGGCGCTGTTCTTCCACCGCGGCCGGCCCGCCAACGTGGTGCCTGCGGTCGACCTCGAGAGGATGATGGCCGACGACGCCGACCCGGCCACGCTGCGGGTCGGCGCCCGCACGGCGCGCGACCTGAGCTGGAAGGACGCCTTCGACGCTTTCACCTGCACCGAGTGCGGCCGCTGCAAGGACGCCTGTCCGACCTTCCTCACTGGCAAGCCGCTGTCGCAGAAGTGGGTGCACGACAGCCTGAAGCGCCACCTGATGGCCGAGCGCAAGGCGATCCTCGCGCCGCCGCGCGCCGGCGGCGACGACCCGCTGCCCGCGCTGGTGGGCCCGGTGATCGCCGAGGAGACGCTGTGGGCCTGCACCACCTGCGGCTACTGCGAGGCGGCGTGTCCGATCGAGCTCGAGCACCTGCCCAAGTTCTTCAAGCTGCGCCAGCACCGCGTGATGATGGAAGGCGCCTTCCCTCACGAGCTCAAGCCGGTGTTCGAGGCCTACGAATCGCAGAGCAACCCCTGGGGCCTGCCATCGCAGTCGCGCGCCGACTGGGCAGCGGATCTGGACGTGCCGCGCTGGACCGACGCTGCGCAGGCCGCCGACTTCGACGTGCTGTTCTACGTCGGCTCGGCACAGTCGTTCGATCCGCGCGGCCAGAAGATCGCGCGCGCCTTCGTGCAGGTGCTGCGCGCAGCGGGGGTTCGCTTTGCGATTCTCGGCGCCGCGGAGAGCTCCACCGGCGAGTGCGTGCGCCGCGCCGGCAACGAGATGCTGTTCCAGCAGCTCGCCGCCGCGCTGGTCGCGACCTTGAACGGCCTGGGCGTCACGCGTATCGTCACCTGCGACCCGCATGCCTACAACAGCCTGATGAACGAATACCCGGCTTTCGGCGGGCAGTGGAAAGTCGAACACCACAGCCAGGCGATCGACCGCCTGCTGCGCGAGGGGCGCCTTGCCGTGACGCCGAGCTTGGAGCGCGTGATCTTCCACGACCCGTGCTACCTCGCGCGCCACAACGACGAGGTCGACGCGCCGCGCCGCGTGCTGGGCGCGCTGGCCACCGACCGTCCGCTCGAGTTCGAACTGCACGGGGTCAAGGCCATGTGCTGCGGCGCCGGCGGCGCGCGCATGTGGCTCGAGGAAACGATCGGCACGCGAATCAACGTGCTGCGCACCGAGCAGGCGCTGGACCGCGCGCCGAAGGTCATCGCCACCGCCTGCCCGTACTGTGCGGTGATGATCGGCGACGGCCTGAAGGCGCTGGACCGCGAGGCCGACGTGATCAACCGCGACATCGCCGAACTGGTGGCCGCGGCGCTGCCGCCACCGAGATGAGGGCCGGGCCATGAGCGAAGTGCTGTTCGTCTATTCGACCACCGACGGCCACACGCGCCGCATCTGCGAGCGGCTTGCGCGCGTGGCGCAATCGCAGGGGCGCGCCGCGCGCGTGATGGCCCTGCCCGAATGCCAGGCAAGCGACATCCAGGCGTGCGGTGCGATCGTGATCGGTGCGAGCATCCGCTACGGCAAGCACAAGCCCGAGGTGGCGGCCTTCGTCGGGCGCCATCGCACCGCGATCGAGGCACGGCCCAATGCGTTCTTCTCGGTCAACGTGGTCGCGCGCAAGCCGGGCAAGGACGTGCCCGAGGGCAATCCATACCTGCAGAAGTTCCTGCGCACGATCGCCTGGCGGCCGCAGCGCCTGGCGGTGTTCGCGGGCCGGCTCGACTACCCGAGCCTGGGTGCGCTCGACCGTCTGGTGATCCGCTTCATCATGTGGATGACCAAGGGCCCGACCGATCCGCGCGGAGTCTTCGAGTTCACCGACTGGGTGCGCGTCGACGAGTTCGGGCACGCATTCGCGAAGCCGTCGAACTGACGCGGGCCCCGCAGCCCGCGCTGCGCTTGACCCAACGCAATGGGCCGCCGTGCCGGCGGCGGTAGCTTGCACTTGCGCGCTTGCGCAGACCGGATTCGGTGCCCCAGGTCCGTTGCTGCGGCTCAAGCGGCCGGGTCGAGCCGGGCGGCTCAGCCCCGTCTTCGCGAGAGGAGGCCGACCATGCTTCACGTTGCCAGGCGATTTCCCGTGGTGATCTCGTCGCGTGTGGCGGGTCGCGTGGCAGGCATGGTCGGCGCGCTGCTGGCGTTTGCGCTGTGTGCCACCCCTGCGCACGCACAACGTGTCGAGCGCTCCGGCAAGGCGGTCGTCGACGCCAACTGCGCGTCGTGCCACGCGCGCAGCGACAAGGGTGCGCCCAGGATCGGCGATGCAAAGGCCTGGGCGGCGCGCGCCTCCCAGGGACTCAGCGTCCTGACCGCGACCGCGCTGAAGGGCATCCGCAACATGCCGGCGCATGGCGGGAACCCGGGCCTGAGCGACATCGAGGTCGAGCGCGCGATCACGGTCATGGTCAACCGCTCTGGGGGTCATTGGGTCGAGCCGATGGGCGGCGCCGGGCCGGCGGTCGTGCGGTCGGGCGAGCAACTCGTCCAGGCGCAGTGTTCCAAGTGCCACCAGGACGGCCTGAACGGCGCGCCGAAGATCGGCGACCGCGCGGCGTGGGCGCCTCGGCTGGCGAAGGGCCTGCCCGCGGTGGTCAAGACGGCGGTGCACGGTCACGGCGGCATGCCCGCCCGTGGCGGACTGGCGCAGGCCACCGATGCCGAGATCCAGGGCGCGATCGTCTACATGTTCAATTTCGGCGTGCCGCAGGCGCCGCCTGCGGCCGCGCCGGCGACCGCCGCTGCCGACCCGTACCACAAGGTGATCGACGGCATGGAGGTCTATCTCGGTGTGGTGCGAGCCGAGGCCGTGCCGGTGGGCGCGGTGAAGGCGGCCGCACCGCCGGGAAAGGGCTATTACCACCTGAATGTCTCGTTGTATGACACGGGCACCAAGGCTGCCGTCGCCGACGCGACGGTCAAGGTCACGGTCAGCGATCCGACGAGCACCGAGTCCAAGACCTTGTCGCCTGTCGCGGCCGGCGGCGCGGTGAGCTATGGCGGCTACTTCCGCCTGCGCGGTCCCGATCCCTACACGATCCGTGCCCGGATCGAACGACCGGGCGCGGCCCGGGCCAGCGAAGCGAACTTCGAGTACAGGGTCTGGTAGACCGCCATCGCCCGCGACGCCGCGACCGGTCGAACTCGCGTGACGTCCGCCAGGCCGGGCGTGCATGCCGGGCAGGGCCTGCAGGGGCGAGTGCGCGACAGGCGCGCCGAGAATCTCAATAGACTGCGCCGATGCCCTGGTTCGAACGCCCACTGCTGGCCGTGGTCCGCCACGAGTACGCGCAGGCGATGCGCTTCGCCGAGGACGACGTGGCCGAGGTCATGCCGGCCGCGCCGAGCGGTCCCTGCCAGCTCTACGTGCACGTGCCCTTCTGCGAAGTGCTGTGCCCGTTCTGCTCGTTCCACCGCGTGCGCTTCAACGCGTCGAAGACGAAGCGCTACTTCGACGCGCTGCGGCGCGAGATCGCGCGGTACCACGAAGCCGGGTTTCGCTTCCGCGACGTCTACGTCGGCGGCGGCACGCCGACCGTCGATGTCGAGGAGCTGATCGCCACGCTCGAGGCCGTGCGCACGCGCTCGGCGGTGCAGTCGGTCTCGGTCGAGACCAATCCGAATCACCTCGAACCCGATCGCCTGCAGCGCCTGCGCAGCGCCGGCGTGACGCGCCTGTCGGTGGGCGTGCAGAGCTTCGACAACGGCCTGCTCTCGCGCATGGAAAGACTGGAGACGTATGGCAGCGGCGAGAAGATCCGCGCTCGCCTGGCGGCGGCGCAGGGCATCTTCCCGACGCTCAACGTCGACATGATCTTCAACCTGCCGGGCCAGACGCTGGCGATGCTCGAGCAAGACCTCGCGCTGCTGCGTGGCCTGGGCGTGGACCAGATCTCCTACTACCCCCTGATGACCGCGGCGAGCGCACGCCACCGCATGGCCAAGTCGATGGGGCTGCCCGATCCGCGGCTGCGCCACGCGATGTACGAGCACATCCTCGAAGAGCTGCTGCCTTCGTACCGGGCGGCGTCGGCCTGGTGCTTCTCGCGCGTCGAGGGCCTGTTCGACGAGTACATCATCGAACAGGACGACTACGTCGGCGTGGGCAGCGGCGCGTTCAGCTACGTGGGCGGCGCGATGTACTCGACCACCTTCTCGCTGGACCACTACTGCCGCCGCATCGAGGGTGGCCAGAGCGGCCTGACGCAACGCCGCGCGCTCGGACTGAAGGAGCGCATGCGCTACGACTTCCTGATGCGCCTGTTCGGCGGGCAGTTGAGGCGCGACACCATCGAGCAGCGCTACGGCCGAGCCTTCGCGTTCCTGATGGCGCCCGAACTCGCGGCGATGCGCCTGCTGGGCGCGACGCGCCACGATGCCGACGCGATCCGCCTCACGCGCCTGGGCATGTACTGCTGGATGCTGATGATGGCCGAGTTCTTCAACGCGGTGAACGATGTGCGCGGCCAGATGCGCGAGCACATCCGCGCCGAGCTCGAGGCCTGGAACCACGAAGCCACCGTGTCCGTGGCGTCGATCGGCAGATCACCGGGGCAGCTGCTGTCCCAACAGTGATGGCCGATCCTGATTGACGACAAGCACGATCTTTCCCGTGACGCCCCCGTGCGCGAGCAATTCCTGCGCCTGTCTTGCCGCGGCAAGAGGGAATCGCTTCGCGATGAGCGGTCTGATCTTCTGCTGTCGAAGGAGCTCGAACAAGGCCACCAGGTCCTGTCGGAAGGATTCCGGCTTCAGCCTCTTGAGCGTCTGGATGCTGTAGGGCACCACCCGCTTCTTGCCGGGCAGCAGCCAGCCTCCGGCGATGACCAACCCGAACGCGGCGGTTCCACCGAAGCGGTGACGACGACCGGGGCGGCCCGAAGCCAATCCCTGTCCGCGCATCGATGACCGCAGGCCATAGCCGACCACCGTTCCGCCAGGTCGCAGCGCCTTGCGGGAATGCCAGAGATGGTTGCCGCCGATCGGGTCGAAGACCATGTCCACGCCGTCGCCGGTGAGGCGGTGGATCTCCTCGACGAAGTCCTGATGCTCGTAGTCGACCGGAACACCGCCCAGTTCGGAAACCGTGGGCGCGCCACGTGACGAGCAGGTTCCGTACATCTGCAGCCTGTCGAGGCGCCCCAGCTGCAGGAGCGCCGTGCCCACCCCGCCGGCCGCGCCATGGATCAACACGCGCTGGCCCGGTCTGACCTCGGCGGCGCGATGCATCATCTGGTACGCCGTGATGTAGTTCAGCACCAGGCTGACGGCCTCGGCGGGGTCCAGTCCGGATGGCACCGGCACCAGTTCACTTTGCGGCAGGCAGACGAACTCCGCGTAGGCCCCATGGATCGGCAGCGCGGCAACCGTCTGGCCCAATTCGATTCCCGAGGTGTCCTTGCCGAGTCGATCCACCACGCCGACCAGGTCCCATCCCGGCGTGAACGGCACGGGCGGCGTTTCGGGATGCACGCCCTCGCGCGCCATCACGTCGGGCAGGGAAACGCCCGCCGCATCCACTCTCACCCGCACTTGTACGCTCTCCGGCTCGGGGCACTCCTCTTCGATCACCCGAAGCGCGTCGGCCCCGCCGTAATGGGTGACGACGATGCGCTTGTGCCTCACGGAAATGCACTCTGCCGCGTTGCAAGCGATCAAGCCTGCCCGGCGGGCCTCAAGCCGGGTCGAGTCGCCTCAGCCGCGCGGCTCGTCCTTCCACATGCGGATGCCGTTGAACATCGAGCTGATGATCGTGCCGCGGCTCATGATGTCCTGGCGCGAGGCCATGTAGATGTGCACGAGCACGAACAGCAGCATGTACCACATCGCCAGGTGGTGGGCGGTGCGCACGGCCTGCGGCGTGCCGAACAGCACCGTGACCCAGCCGAAGGCGTTCATCCATCCGCTGCCCCAGCCGTAGCCCTGCGCGTACAGCCCGAGCCCGGTGACGATGATCAACACCAGGCCGAGCACGAACATGAAGAACATCGCCATCAGTGCGAGCGGGTTGTGGCCGACCCAGCGCACATCCTTGCCGTCGGGCTGGCCGACGAAGCTGTAGTCGCGCAGGTCCGACACGATGCCGCGCCAGAACGCGCCACTCCACAGCGGCGGCAGGAAGATCTGTCGTGAGTGGCTCGGGCCGATGAGGGCCCAGTAGATGCGCACCAGGAAGAACACGATCAGGATCATCGCCACCGAGAAGTGGATCGTGCGGATCCAGCCGAAGTAGAAGCTGTTCACCGGCTCGCCGCCGATCGCCGGCGGCGGCGAGCCGATCAGGTAGCCCGTCACGGCCAGCGTGAAGATGCACAGCATCGTGACCCAGTGCCACAACCGCACCGGGGCAGGGTAGACGTAGACGTCCTCGAGCGGCCCCTCGAGCACGCGACCGGTCCAGCGTTCGACCTTCATGATGGTCTCCTATCGCACGGTGACCGCAGCCAGTTCCTTGCCCTCGGGCGACATCACGTGGGTGGCGCAGGCCAGGCAGGGGTCGAAGCTGTGGATCGTGCGCAGGATCTCCAGCGGCTGCTCGGGGTTGACCATCGGCGTGTTCATCAGTGCGGCCTCGTAGGCGCCGATCTGGTTCTTGTGGTCACGCGGCCCGGCGTTCCAGGTGGTCGGCACCACGCACTGGTAATTGTCGATGCGCTGGTTCTTGATCCTGACCCAGTGCGCGAGCGCGCCGCGCGGCGCCTCGCACGGCGCCACGCCCTTGGCCTCGGCCGGCCAGCTGGCGGGTTCCCATTTGTCGATGTTGGCGGTGGTCATGTCGCCGGCCTTCATGTTGGCGAGCAGCTGGCTGTGGAAGGTCTTCATCTTGTGCGCCGCCCACGAGCACTCGAGCCCGCGCGCCGCGGTACGGCCCAGGGTGGAGAACAGCGCCGTGATCGGCACGTCCAGCGTCTTGAGCACCGAGTCGACCTGCGCCTTGATCTCCTCGTTGCCGCGCGCGTAGGCGACGATGTAGCGGGCCAGCGGACCCACCTCGACCGCGTTGCCCTTCCAGCGCGGTGACTTGACCCAGGAGTACTTCGCGGCTTCGTCGACGTTCTCGATCGCGGTGCGCGTGCCCTTGGCCTTGCCGATGTCGAAGTTCGGGCTCGTCTCGCCGTCGAAGGGGTGCAGGCCCTTGGTCTCGTCGGCCTGCTTGTACCAGCTGTGCGCCACCCATTCCTGCACCTGGTCGGGTGCCTTCAGGTCGACGTCCATCACGTTCTTCAGGTCGCCGCCCAGGATCACGCCGCTGGGCAGCAGCATGCTCTTGTTGCTGTAGTCGTTGGCGATGTTCGGGAACTCGCCGTACGACATCACGTTCTGGCCCGACAGGCCGCCGCCCCACTTGGCCCAGTCCTTGTAGAACGAGGCGATCGCCAGCAGGTCGGGGATGTAGACCTGGTCGATGAAGTCGATCGTGCGGTCGATGATGTCGCCCACCATGTTCAGGTAGAACATGTTGACCGCGCCGACCGCGCCGGTGCCGTCGACGTTGAGCGCGCAGGGCACGCCGCCCACGAGCCAGTTCGGGTGCGGGTTCTTGCCGCCGAAGATGGTCTGGATCTTGACGATCTCCTTCTGGAAGTCGAGCGCTTCGAGGTAGTGCGCCACCGCCATCAGGTTGGCCTCGGGCGGCAGCTTGTACGCCGGGCTGCCCCAGTAGGCGTTGGCGAAGATGCCCAGCTGCCCGCTCTCGACGAATTTCTTCAGCTTGTTCTGCACCTCGCGGAAGTAGCCGAAGCTGCTGTTGGGCCACGGCGAGATGCTCATCGCCAGCTCGCTGGTCTTCTTCGGGTCGGCCTTCAGCGCCGACACCACGTCGACCCAGTCGAGCGCGTGCAGGTGGTAGAAGTGCACCAGGTGGTCCTGCGCGTACAGCGTCGAGTGCATCAGGTTGCGGATGATGTTCGCGTTCTTCGGGATCTGGATCCCGAGCGCGTCCTCCACGCTGCGCACCGAGGCCAGCGCGTGCACGCCGGTGCACACGCCGCAGATGCGCTCGGTGAACGCCCACGCGTCGCGCGGGTCGCGGCCTTTGAGGATGACCTCCAGCCCGCGCCACATCGTGCCGGTGCTCACCGCGTTGCGGATGACGTTCTTGTCGTCGAGGTTGACCTCGATGCGCAGGTGTCCTTCGATGCGCGTGATCGGGTCGACGACGACTCGCTTGCCGGAGTTGTCCAGCGTGAAGCCTTGGGTTTGAAGCGTTGCCATGGCTCACTTCTCCACGGATGAGACTTGGTCGTTGGCGGTCTTGCTGCGGGCCTGCTTGATCGCGCTGACGGCCGCATGCGCGGCCAGCGCTGCGCCGGCGCCCACCAGGGCGGCCACGCCGATCTTGTCGGCCGTGCCCTCGGCGCCGCCGAGGCCGGGCACCTGGACCGACGTCAGGTGGTTGTAGAAGCCGCCCTTGTCCCAGAACTCGTCTTCCGAGCAGCCGATGCAGCCGTGGCCGGACTGGATCGGGAAGCTCAAGCCCTCGTTCCAGCGCGTGGCCGAGCAGGCGTTGTAGGTGGTCGGTCCCTTGCAGCCCACCTTGTACAGGCAATAGCCCTGGCGTGCGCCGGCGTCGTCGAAGTGCTCGACGAACTGCCCCGCGTCGAAGTGCGGGCGCCGGTAGCACTTGTCGTGCACGCGCTGGCTGTAGAACATCTTCGGCCGGCCCTGCGCGTCCAGGTCGGGCAGGCGGTCGAAGGTCAGGATGTAGGTCACCACGCCGGTCATCACCTCGGCGATCGGCGGGCAGCCGGGCACCTTGATGATCGGCTTGTCGGTGATCACCTTGTGCACCGGCGTGGCGCGTGTCGGGTTCGGCTTGGCCGCCTGCACGCAGCCCCACGAGGCGCACGAGCCCCACGAGATGATCGCCTTGCAGTCCTTGGCCGCGTGACGCAGCTTCTCGACGAAGGGCTTGCCGCCCGGGATGCAGTAGATGCCGTCGTCCGCGAGCGGCGGGTTGCCCTCGACCGCGAGGATGTAGTTGCCCTTGTACTTCTTGATCGTGTCCTCGAGCGCGGCCTCGGCCTGGTGGCCGGCCGCGGCCATCAGCGTGTCGCTGTAATCCAGCGAGATCATCGACAGCACCACGTCCTTGGCCAGCGGGTGCGACGAACGGATGAACGACTCGCTGCAGCAGGTGCATTCCAGCCCGTGCAGCCAGATCACCGGCGTGCGCGGCTTGGTCTGCATTGCCTGCTGGATCTGCTGCGCACCGGCCTCGCCCAGACCGAGCGACGCCGCCGTGAGGCTGCAGAACTTGGCGAAGCTGCGACGCGAGATGCCCTGGCGGCGCATCAACTCGTAGTTGGTCTCGAACATTCACTTCTCCTCGAGGGTGTGCGCCGCGCGGCGCGCCAATCGGTGGGTACTGCAGTTCGAATCGCCTGGGCGTGATTGGGCACCTCGAACCGTGAGGCACCTTGACGCGCGTCAACGATCGCGCGCATGTGCGGCGGCACGCTTGTCCGGCGCTTCCACCCAGCGCGGGAAGGAGCGGTTCTTGTCCAGTCGCCTGTCCGTCTCCAGCGCGCAGGAGCGCGACGTTGAGGTCGCGTTCGCGCAGGTGCTGCAGGCCGAGCAGGCGGCGCGCGCGGCGGTCGACGACGCACGGGCGCAGGCGGCCCGGATCGCGGAGAGTTGCCGCGCCGAGGCGCGCGCACGCGCCGAGCGCACGCGAGCGCGCATCGCAACGGTGCGCGCGGCGTTCGAGGCCACGCTGCAAAGCGAATTGCGGCGCCTGTCCGACGAGGCCGAAACGCTGTCCGGTGTAACCCCTCTGGTGACAGCCGACCACGAGCGGGTCGAGCGCGCCGTGCACCAACTGGCTGCGCGACTGACCGGTGGCGAGCCATGAGCCGGATGTGCGCCGACACCGGCAGCCTGGAGTTCGCGCATGCACGCATCTGGGCGCGCTGGGGCATGCGGCTCGACGACGTGGCATGGCGTCGCATCGAAACGACGCGCGAACTGGCGCCCGTGCTCGAGCTCGCCCGCGCGAGTGCGCTGGCGCGCTGGCTGCAGGGCGTGACGGCCGAGGCCGGCCTGCACGCCGTCGAGTCGGCGCTGCGGCGGCGCTGGCGCGAGTGCGTGCGCGAGCTCGCGCGCTGGATGCCGGCCGAGTGGCGCGCCTCGATCGACTGGTGCGCGCGGCTGGCCGACCTCCCGGCGGTGCAGCACTGGGCGCGCGAGCCCGCGCGCGCGGCCTGGCTCGAACACGACGAGCACCTGCGCGCGCTCGATGGGGCGGCCGGCGATGCGGCTGTGCGCGCGCCGGATGGCGACCCCGCATGGCGCGACCTGCTGGGCCGTGCGCGTGGCGACCCCGCGAGCGTGCTGGCGTCGTGGCTGCAGACCTGGCGCCGCCGGCTGCCCCTGCACGGCCAGGCCGCGATCGAGCGTGAGCTGCTGCCGCTGCTGATGCGCCATGTGCAGGCGTTCGCTGCGCCGCAGGCTGCCGACGGCTGGGGCCAGCGGCGTGCATTGCATGCGCGCCTGGTCGCGTTGCTGCGCCGCCATCCGGTCGAGCCGTTGTCGGCCTTCGTCTTCCTCGCGTTGCAGGCGCTCGAACTCGAACGCCTGCGCGGCGAGATCGTCGGCCGCATGGCCTTCCCGCAGCGGACCCTGCATTCATGATCCGTCCGCGCCCCGCCCGCTGGTTCGAGCTGCTCGTCGCGCGCGACGACACCACGCTCGCGCTGGTGGCATTGGCGGCCACCGGCGCGGTCGAACTGGAAACGCGCGAAGGCAAGGCGCTGCCGCCGAGCTTCGACGATCTGCGCCCGCTGCTGCAACGCTTTCGCGAACTCGGTTTGCGCTACCGCGCCTACTGGCCCGAGGACGGCCTGCGCGCGTCGGTCGTGCCCGAGCCGCCGCTGGCCGCGCTGCAACGCTGCGTCGCGCGCCTGCAGGCCTGGGCGGCTGCCGCGGAGCCGCTGATCCGCACGCTGCAGGACGGCGACGTCGAGCTCGCCGACCTCGCGCGCTGGCGCTGCGTGTTCGAGCGTCTCGACGATTCGCCGATCGATCTCACGCACGCCGCCGCCGCCGGCCCGCCGCTGGGCGTGCGGCTGGCGCTCACGCCGGCGCTGCCGGCGGCCATCGCGCCGCAGGTGGCCCTCGCGTCGGCGCCCGACGGGCCGATCGTGTTGCGCTTCGAGGCCGAGGGCTGGCACCACGCCCTCGCGGTGGGCAGCGCAGCCCAGCTCGAGGCGCTCGAGCAGCTCACGATGGCGGCCAAGGGCCGGTGGTTGACACCGCCGCCGTGGCTGCAGCGCGATCGCGACGCCAATCTCGCCACCGTGGCCGCACGCATCGACGCCTTGCGCGCGAACGCCCGGCGGCTGCGCGACGAGTTGGCCTTGCTCGCCGACACGCACGGCCTGCGCGAGGCGCTTGCCGATGCGCGCCGCCTGCAGTGGGTGATGGACAACGTGCAAGGGCTGGAGGCGGGCGAGCTGTTCTGCTGGATCACCGGCTGGACCAGCACGCAAGCCGATGCGCTGGAGGCGGCCATCGAGCGCAGCGGCGCGCGTGCGCTGCTGCGCTTGCCGCGCCCGCCGAAGGGCGCGCGTGCGCCGATGCTGCTGGCCAACCCGGCCTGGGCGCGCCCGTTCGAAGTGTTCGCACGCGCGCTGGGCATGCCCTCGGCCACGGAAGCCGATCCGAGCGTGCTTCTTGCGCTGGCCGTGCCGCTGATGTTCGGCTACATGTTCGGCGACGTCGGCCAGGGCCTCGTCATCGCCGCGGTGGGCTTCGCGTTGCGGCGGCGCTTCGCGTTGGCGCGGCTGTTCATCGTCGGGGGCTTGACCTCGGTGCTGTTCGGTTTCCTGTTCGGCAGCGTGTTCAGCCTGCACGTCCTGCATGCACTGTGGATCCAGCCGCTGGCCGACCCGCTCGCCGTGCTGATCGCGCCCCTGATCGGCGGCGCGCTGCTGCTCACGCTGGGCCTGGGGCTGACCGCGCTCGAGGCGTCCTGGCGCGGCGAACTCGGGCAGTGGATGGCCACCGAAGCGGGCTACCTGCTGGCCTACCTCGGGCTCGTCGCCTCGCTTCTGTGGGCCCCGGCGCTCGCGATCGCGGCCGCAGGCGCATTGCTGTTCTGCCTCGGCCATGCTGTCGTCGAGCGGCGTGCGCTCGCGGCGGCCGGCGCGTTGGGCGAACTGGTCGAGCGGCTGCTGCAGATCCTGCTGAACACCTTGTCGTTCGCGCGCGTGGGCGCCTTCGCGCTTGCGCATGCGGGGCTGTCGGCGGCGGTCGTCGCGCTGATGGATGCCGCACCCCATCCGATCGTCGCCGGTCTGGTGCTCGTGGCCGGCAACGTCGTGGTGATCGCGCTCGAGGGCCTGGTGGTGTCGATCCAGACCACGCGCCTCGTGCTGTTCGAGTTCTTCACGCGATTCCTCCAGGGGCAGGGACGCGTGTTCCGTCCGCTGCCGCTGCCGCCCTCGACCTTGCAGGAGACATGACATGGGACCATCCCCGAAGCGGCCTCCGGCGGCCTGCCTCTCGAGGGGGCACCGCTGGCGGACCGGCCGAGCCGGATCCGCGGCGGCCGCCTGGCAAGACCCCTTGCACAAGCAATCGCACGCGCAACCCACAGCCGAGGAGCCAATCCCATGAAACCGATGTCGTCAAGACTCACGATCGCACTCGTCGTGCTCGCGTTCGCGATCGCCTTGGTGGCGACTGCGTTGCTCCTCTACGCCTTGCCCGTGCAGGCGCAGACCGCCGCGGCGGCCTCATCGCTGCCCGGCGAGGTGTGGGGCTGGGGCCTGGCGGCCGCCGCGCTGTCGACTGCGTTCGCGGCCCTGGGCGCCGGCTTCGCCGTGGCGAAGGTCGGCACCGCCGCGATCGGTGCGTTGGCCGAGAAGCCCGAGCTGTTCGGTCGCCTGCTGATCTTCGTCGGCCTGGCCGAGGGCATCGCGATCTACGGCCTGATCATGTCGATCCTGATCCTGAATCGATTGACGTGAGGCCCACCTGATGGTCGCGCTGCACTACATCGGCGACGAGATCGGCGCGGCCGGCTGGCGCCTGGCCGGCGCGGCGGTGCACGTGCCCGACGTCGGTGGCGAGGCCGCGGCGCTGGATGCCGCGCGCGGCGAGGCGGCGCTGGTGCTGATGTCGGCCGCGCTCGCGCCGCGCATCGACGTGGCGACGCTGCGCCGCGCGGTGGCCGCGCTCGCGCCGCTCGTGCTGGTGGTGCCGGACACGCAGGGCAGCGCCGACTTGCCCGACTTCGCGGCGCGGTTGCGCGCGCAACTGGGTCTGGGGACCGACACATGACGCTGGCTGCGCGCACGCAGGCGCTGCTCGACCTGGTCGAACGGGAGCGACAGCGTCGATGCGCGGCATTGCTGGCCGAGGCGCGCGCGCAGGCCCAGACCTTGCGCGCCGAGTCGTGTGCGCAGGCGCGTGCGCGCGTGCGCCAGGCGTTCACCGAGGAGCGGGAACGCGTGCGGGCACGGCTGGCCGCGGCACAGGCCGAACTGCAGACGCGCCGTCGCCTGCATGCGCAGCGCCATCTGGAGGCCTTGCTCGCGCTGGCCTGGCAGCGCCTGCCGCCAGTGCTCGTCGCGCGCTGGCGGGATGCGGCCTCGCGTGCCCACTGGGTGGCCGCCACGCTGGCCGGCGCGCGCCCTGTGCTGGCCGCCGGCCCGTGGCAGGTCCAGCATGCGCCGGGGTGGCCCGCGGACGAACGCGCGCGCAGCGCGGCCGCGCCGCTCGAACTGCGCTTCAGCGAGGACCCGTCGATCGCGGCGGGACTGCGCATCACCTCCGGCGGCAACGTCTTCGACGCGTCGCTCGGCGGACTGCTCGGCGACCGCGACGAGATCGGCGGCCGCCTGGTCGCCGTGCTGGACAGCGCGGCGCAGAGCGCGGGCTCGCCGCCTGCGCAGGGCCCGGCATGAGCCGCGCGCGCATCAGCTGGATCGGCGGTCCGGTGCTGCGGGCACGGGCCGAGGGCCCGTTCGCGATGCGCGAGGCGGTGCGCGTGGGACCGCAGGGGCTGCTCGGTGAAGTGGTGCGGCTGCACGACGACGAAATCGTGGTCCAGGTCTACGAGGACACGACGGGGCTGCGCCCCGGCGTCGAGATCGAAGGCGACGGTCTGCCGTTGTCGATCCGCCTGGGCCCCGGGCTGCTCGGCCACATCTTCGACGGCCTGCTCAGACCGCTGGCCGGGCAGGACAGCGCCTTCGTTGCCGCCGGCCTGCGCCACGCGGCGCCGCGCCAATTCCACTTCACGCCGCGCGTGAAGGCCGGCGACACGCTGCACGGCGGGCAGGTGTTCGGCGATGTGCAGGCCGACGACCGGGGCCGCAGCCAGGCCTGCCTCGTGCCGCCTTCGCATGGCGGAGTCGTGCAACGCATCGTGCCGCCCGGCCGCTACGGCGAGGCACAGGAGATCTGCTGGCTGGGTGTTGCCGACGGCCAGACGCAGGCCCTGTCGATGGGGCACGATTGGCCGGTGCGCACGCCGCGCCCGGTGCGCCAGCGCCTGTCCACCAGTGCACCGTTGGTGACCGGACAGCGCGTGCTCGACAGCCTGTTCCCGGTCGCGCTCGGCGGCAAGGCCGCGATTCCCGGCGGCTTCGGCACCGGCAAGACGGTGCTGCTCGAGGCCCTGGCCAAGGGATGCCGCGCCGACGTCATCGTCTATCTCGGCTGCGGCGAGCGCGGCAACGAGCTGGCCGGCGTGCTCGAGGAATTCCCGCAGCTCACCGACCCGAAGACCGGCGGCGCGCTGATGCAGCGCACGGTGGTGATCGCCAACACGTCGAACATGCCGGTGGCCGCGCGCGAGGCGTCGATCTACAGTGCGGTGACGGTGGCCGAGTACTTCCGCGACCAGGGCCTGGACGTGGCGCTGATGGCCGACTCCACCAGCCGCTGGGCCGAGGCGCTGCGCGAGGTGTCGGGCCGCTTCGGCGAACTGCCCGGCGAAGGCGGCTACCCGGCCTACCTCGCGTCGCGCCTGGCCGACTTCTACGAGCGCGCGGCGTTGGTGCAGACGCTGGGCGCCGGGCGGGGATCGGTCACGCTGATCGGCGCGATCAGCCCGCCGTCGGGCGACTTCTCCGAGCCGGTGACCAGCCACACCAAACGTTATGTGCGCGCCTTCTGGGCGCTCGACGCCAAGCGCGCGCAGGCACGCTTCTATCCGGCGGTGCACCCGCTGCAGAGTTACGCCGAGGACGCGCGCGCGTTCGCGCCCTGGTGGGCCGGCGAGGGCAACGGCGAATGGCTCGCGCTGCGCAAGCGTTTCCTGACGCTGCTCGACGAGCAGGCGCGACTGGAGCGCATGGCACGCATCATCGGCAAGGACGCGTTGCCGTTGCGCCAGCAGCTGTCGCTGTTGTGCGCCGAGCTGATCAACGACGCGTTCCTGCGCCAGTCGGCGTTCTCGGCCATCGACCACGTGTGCAGTCCCGAGCGGCAGGGCGCGATGATGCGGCTGGTGGCCAAGTTCATCGACCATGCCGAGGCCGCGCTGGCGGCCGGCGTGCACCCGGAACGGCTCGCGACGCTGGCGACGTTGCGCGGCCTGCAGCGCATGGGCGAGGAGATCGGCGATGCCGAGCCGGGGCGCTTCGCCGAACTGGAAGCGCGGCTCGATCGTGAATTCGCGGCGCTTGCGCCGCCCGCCGAGGTGCCCGATGCGGCTGAGCGCTGAAGGCATCGCGACGCGGCTCGAGGGGCCGCTGCTGTTCCTGCGCCGCACGCTCGACGTCGGCCTGCACGACGCGGTCGAGATTCAGGGCCGCGACGGCGCACCGCGGCGCGGGCGCATCGCGGCGATCGACGACGAACACGTGACGGTCGAGGTGCTCGAGTCGACCGCAGGCCTGACGCTGCGCGACACGAAGGTGCGCTTCCTCGGCGAGCCGGCGATGTGCAGCCTGGCGCCCGGCATCCTGGGCCGCGTCTTCAACGGCGTGGGCCAGGCGATCGACGGCGGTCCGCCGATTGCGCCGCACCAGCGCCGGCGCATCGACGGGCTGCCGATCAATCCGGTGGCGCGCGCCGGCCCGCGCGACTTCATCGAGACCGGCGTCACCGCGATCGACCTGATGAACAGCCTCGTGCGCGGCCAGAAACTGCCGATCTTCTCCGGCGGCGGGCTGCCGCACGACCGGCTCGCGGTGCAGATCGCGCGCCATGCCCGGCTGCGCCAGCACCAGGGCGATTCCACCGACGGGCAGGGCGACGATTTCGCGATCGTCTTCGCCGGCATCGGCCTGCCGCACGACAGCGCGGAGTTCTTCCGCAGCAGCCTGGAGGCCAGCGGCGCGCTCGAACGCACCGCGCTGTTTCTCAACCTGGCCAGCGACAGCTCGACGCAGCGCCTGCTGACGCCACGCTTCGCACTCACCGCGGCCGAGTACCTCGCGTTCACCTGCGGCAAGCATGTGCTGGCGATCCTCACCGACATGACCAACTACGCCGAGGCGCTGCGCGAGGTCTCGTCGAGCAAGGGGGAGATCCCGAGCCGCAAGGGCTTTCCGGGCTACCTGTACTCGGACCTCGCGACGCTGTTCGAGCGTGCTGGCACACTGCGCGGCGTGCACGGCACGCTGACCCAACTGTCGATCCTCACGATGCCGTCCGACGACATCAGCCACCCGATTCCCGACCTCACCGGCTACATCACCGAGGGCCAGATCGTTCTCTCGCGCGACATCGACCGGCGCGCGATCTACCCGCCAGTGGACGTGCTGCCGAGCCTGTCGCGCCTGATGAAGGACGGCACCGGCGGGACGTACACCCACCCCGACCACCCGGCGCTGGCCAGCCAGCTGTACGCCGCGTACGCGCGCGCGGTGCAGGCACGCGTGCTCGCCAGCGTGGTGGGCGAGGAGGGCCTGGCCGCGACCGACCGCCAGTACCTTGCGTTCGGCGAGGCCTTCGAATCGCGCCTGCTGCACCAGGACGCGCCGCGCACGCTCGACCAGAGCATGGCCGTGGGCTGGGGCTTGCTCGCCGGCCTGCCCCGAAGCGAACTGTCCCGCCTGTCGGACGCGCAGATCGCTGCGCACCTCGAGGGGGTGAAATGAATCCCCCCCGAAGCGGCTTCGCCGCTCCCCCCCAGGGGGGCGCCGCTGGCGGACCGGCGGAGCCGGATCCGCGGCGGCCGCTTGGCGGTGCTGGATTCATGCGTCGCGGGTCGCGCGAAGCGCGGCGGAGCAACTGACATGAGCACCGGCAGCCCGACCCGCGCCGCGCTGCTCGAGCTGAAGGACGAGCGTCATGCGATGCGCGAGGGTTACGTCTTCCTCGACGAGAAGTGCCTGCTGCTGGCTGGCGAGATGCTGCGCCAGCTGCAGCACCACGCGCGCCTCGAGGCCGCGCTGCGCGACGCGAACGAACAGGCGATGCGCGCGTTGCTCGCGGCGCTGGCGCGGCATGGCCTGCAGGGCCTGCAGGTGCAGCCGGCGGCTGATTCGAGCGGAGCGCGCGTTGCGCTGCAAGGCAGCTCGCTGATGGGGGTGCGCCTGCAACAGGCACAGTGGATCGCTGCCGAACACGCGGCGCCACCGAGCGTGGGCGCCTCGGCCGAACTGCACGAGTGCCGCCGCGCCTTCGCCGCGCTGGCCGCTGCCGCTGCGCCGCTGGCCGCGGCGGGCGGCAACCTCGAGCGGCTGTCGCAGGAGTACCGCCGGTCGGTGCGCCGCGCCCGCGCGCTGCAGGACGTGCTGCTGCCCGCGCTCGAACGCGACGTCGCCGACATCGAGACGCAACTCGAGGAACTCGAGCAGCAGGACGCGATCGCGATGCGGCATCGCGCCTGAAGGCGGCCCGCGATGCAAGTGCGCCGCACCGCCCTCGTCGCCCACCCGGCCGAGCGCATCTTCGCGCTGATCGAGGCGGCCGAGGACTACCCGGCCTTCCTGCCCTGGTGCGCGTCGGCACGCATCCTGCAGCGCGACGACAGCATCGTGGTCGCGCGGCTCGAGGTCGCCTGGCACGGCGTGCGCTTCGGTTTCGTCACGCGCAACCCCAAGCGCCACCCCGAGTGGATGGCGATCGGCCTCGAGGAGGGACCGTTTCGCCGCTTCGAGGGCCAGTGGCACCTGACGCCGCTTGCACAATGGGGGTGCCGCGTCGAGTTCGCGCTCGACTACGAGTTCGACGCCGCGCTGCTCGGCCGCCTCGCCGCGCCGGTGTTCGACAAGGCCACCACGACACTGGTCGATGCCTTCGTACGCCGCGCCGACGAGGTCGCGCCGGCGGCGCCGCCTGCGTCCGATCCTGCCCCTCCCGCCAACCCTGGAGCCCCGCCATGAGCGAACCCAACGTCCTCGACACGCTTCGCGCCTCGTCACTTGCCGCCGAACTGACCGACGCACAATGCCGCACGCTGGCCGGCCTGGTCACGCTGCGCCACTGCACCGAAGGTGAAGTCGTCGTGCGCGAGGGCACGTCCGACAGCCACCTGTACCTGATCGTCGCCGGCTCGGTCACGGTGGCGCGCGCGGCCGGCACGCCCGAGGAGGTCGTGCTGTTCACGCTCGGCCGTGGCGACACGATCGGCGAGTTGAGCTTCCTCGACGACAACGTGCACTTCGCCTCGGTCGTCTCGCACGGCGCGACCACGCTGCTGGCGCTCGAGCGCGAGCGCTTCGAATCACTGCTCGGCACCGATCCGCAGATCCTGTACCGTGTGATGCGTGCGATCGTGCGCCGCGTGCACCAGCAGCAGCACCGCCTGTCGGCGCAGGCCACGGAGCTGACCAACTACATCACGAAGACCCATGGCCGATACTGAGATCGCCCACCGATGACTGATCTGTCGCAGACCTTCGGCTACCAGACGGTCGACGAGCGCGAGCGCGAGCGCCGCATCCGGCGTGTGTTCGCCGCCGTGGCGCGGCGCTACGACCTGATGAACGACCTGATGAGCATGGGCATCCACCGGCTGTGGAAGCGGCGCCTGGCGCGCACGGCCGCGCCGCGCGCCGGGCAGGTCATCGTCGACCTTGCCGGCGGCACCGGTGACGTGGCCGCGCTGATGGCCGGTGCCGACCGCCTGGTGCTGGTGTGCGACCCGAGCGTGCCGATGATGACGGTCGGCCAGGAGCGCGGGCTGGCGCACGTGGGCTGGCTCGGCGGCACCGGCGAGCGCCTGCCGCTGGCCGACGCCAGCGTCGACACGCTGACGGTGGCCTTCGGCATCCGCAACGTCACGCGCCTGGAAGACGCGCTGGCCGAGGCCTGGCGCGTGCTGCGGCCGGGCGGGCGTTTCCTGTGCCTGGAGTTCTCGACCCCGCACGCGCTCGTGCGGCCTTTCTACAACCTGTTCTCGTTCACGGTGATTCCGCGCCTGGGCGCCTGGGTCGCGCGCGCTCCCGAGGCCTACCAGTACCTGATCGAGTCGATTCGGCGTTTTCCCGACCAGCGCGCCTTCGCCGACTTGATCCAGCGCGCGGGGTTCACCGACGTGACCTACGACAATCTGAGCCTGGGCATCGCCTGCATCCATGTCGGCTGCAAGCCGGTGCCTGCTTCGAGCGAAGGGGAGACACGTTGAAGAGCGCCGAACAACGCGCCCATCTGAGCGCGGTGCGCAGCGGTTCGGCCGCGGCATGGCTGGCCGCGATCCGGCCCAACAGCCTGCTGGTGGCGATCAGCCCGGTGCTGGTGGGCGCGGCGCTGGGCTGGCAGCGCGAGGGAAGACTCGACCTGACCGTGGTGCTGATCATCCTGGCGGCATCGCTGCTGGTGCAGGTCGTGACGAACCTGCAGAACGACGTGGGCTACACCCTGCGCGGCGGCGACAGCAGCGGCACGCGCATCGGGCTGCCGCGCGCGACGGCGCTCGGCTGGCTGCCGGTGCGCTCGGTTCGCCTTGCCATCGTCGCGGTGGCCGTGCTCGCCACGCTGCTCGGGTTGTGGCTGGTGGCCTTGCGCGGCTGGCCGGTGCTGGCCATCGGCATCAGCTCGCTCGTCGCGGCGCTGGCCTACATGGGCGGGCCGCGGCCGATCGCCTACACGCCTTTCGGCGAATTCACGGTGTTCGTGTTCTTCGGCCTGGTCGCGGTGACGGGCACCGACTGGGTGCTGACCGACGGCATCGGCGCGGCGACGATGGTGGCGGCAGTGGCCATCGGCGCCCTGGCTGCCGCGGCACTGGCGGTGAACAACCAGCGTGACGTCGCGCACGACACGCTGGTGGGCCGGCGCACATTCGCCGCGATGTTCGGCATGGCGGCCGGGCACCGGCTGTACTCGGTGCTGCTGCTCGGGCCGTTCGCGCTCACGCCGCTGATGGCGGCGCTGGCCGGCGCACCGCCGTTGCTGCTGCCGCTGCTGCTGCTGCCCGCGGCCTGGGCGCTGCGGCGCGACTTCGTCGCCTGCCCGCCGGGGCTCGCGTTCAACAGCGTGCTGTTCCGGACCTTCCGGCTCGAACTCGTCTACGCGGTGCTGCTGGCGAGCGGGGCGGTGCTCGATCGTCTCTGGGCAGGCTGATGACGGTGTTCGCAAACCTTCCCTTCACGCGCCGCGACTGGCTCGCCGCCGCGGCGGCCGCTGCCATGGCGCCGCTGGCGCAGGCGCAGGGCCCGCAGTTTCCCGAACGCGCGGTGCGCATCGTCGTGCCTTATGGCGTGGGCATCGGGCCCGACGTGGTGATGCGCAGCGTGGCCGACGTGCTGTCGCGCCAGTGGAAGCAGCCGGTGGTGATCGACAACAAGCCGGGTGCCTCGGGCATCGTGGCCTTCGGCGAAGTGCGGCGCACGCCGCCCGACGGCCATACGCTGTTCGTGGCCGACACGGCCACGATGTGCGTCAACCCGCTGATCCACGACAACCTGCCGTACGACCCGGCGCGCGACCTGATGCCGCTGACGTTGCTGTTCCGCGCCACGTTCCTGATCCTGGTCGGTGGCGACAGCCGCTTCCAGTCGGTGCCGCAGCTGCTCGACGCGGCGCGGCGCGAGCCCGGCCGCGTGAGCTACGCGTCGCTGGGCAACGGGCACGCGGTGCACGTGGCGATAGAGACGCTGGCGCAGGCGGCGGGCGTGCGCATGCTGCAGGTGCCGTTCAAGGACGCGGGCGCGCTGTTCACCGCGGTGGCCGCAGGCGACGTCGACTTCACGGCCTTCAGTGCCAACACCGTTGCCGGCCTGCTGCAGCAGAAGCGCCTGCGCGCGCTGGCGGTGGCCTCCAAGACCCGTATCAAGGAGATCCCGGGCCTGCCCACGCTGGCCGAGGCGGGTGCGCCCGATGTGGAGATGCGGCCGTGGGCCGGGCTGGTGGCCGTGGCCGGCACGCCGCAGCCGGTGCTCGACCAGTTGCAGCGCGACCTGGTGGGTGCGATCGAGTCGCCCGAGGTGCGCGAACGCATCGCCACACTCGGCTTCGAACTCACGCCCTCGACGCCGCAGCAGCTGCGTGCGCGCGTCGAGAGCGACCTTGCGCTGTACGCGCTGCTGCTGCGCGATGGGCGCCTGACCAAGGCCTGATCGGGAAGAATCATGAGCCGCCGGGCCGCTCCCAAGGCGAATTCCGAAGTGCGCAGCACGGAGGTTGTCCGATGAGCCGCCACCATGTCCACCTGATCCGCACGATCTTCAGCGACCCGCCGAACCACAACCTGCATTGGCGCGAGATCGAGTCGCTGCTCAAGCATGTCGGTGCGTCGCTCGAGCCGCTTTCGGGCGCGCGCATCCGCGTCACGCTCAACCGGATGGAGGAGATCGTCCACCGCCCGCACCACAGCAGCACGATGAACGCCCAATCGATCGTGCACCTGCGCGCCTTCCTGGCGCGCGCCGGCGTCACGCCGTCGCAGTACGAGGGGCAGGGAGAGACACCACCGCGATAGCGCTCGTGCATGCCGCGCCCGAGCCGCTGCTGCTGGTGGCCTGCCTCTGCGCCGCATGGTGTCATGCGTGCCAAGACTTTCGCGCCGTCTTCGAGGCCCAGATGCCTCTGGGCGACGGACGCACGCGCTGGCTGTGGGTCGACATCGAGGACGAGGAGGCCCTGCTCGGCGCCGTCGAGGTGGACGACTTCCCGACCTTGCTGGTCGCCGATCGGCGCGGACCGAGGTTCTTCGGCGTGATCGCGCGTCGGCGTCAATAGACGCCGGGCACGAAACGCTTCGTGCGCTGCTGGTAATCGCGGTAGCCTGGATGCGCTTGCACCATCGCTCGCTCCTCGACCCCGGCCTTGGCGGCCAGCACCGCCGCGAGCGCGGCCAGGCTGGCCCAGGCGACGCCGCCGCCGGCCGTCCAGGCGGCCGCGCCGCCTGCCAGCAGCAAGGCCGAATACATCGGGTGGCGGATCCAGCGGTAGGGCCCGTGCGTGATCAGGCGGCCGCCCTCGCGCGGCTGCGGCCGGATGTTGAAGTTGCCGGGCCGGTTGGCCCTCAAGGCTAATGCACCGAGGGCCGCGGCTGCCAGCGCACACAGCAGCGCGCCGATGGGCATCGGCCCACGCGCGAGCGCTGCCGCCGCCTGCCAGGCCAGCAGCGCCAGCAGCGCAAACTGCAGCGCGACGAGCACTGTACCCCGCATCGAGGGTTTGTCGAAGGCCATGGAGGCAGCGTAGCCGCTTCGCGGCGCTGTGTGCAGGCGGCGTGCTTGCTCGCAAGCGCCGACGGGCGCGGACCGCCCGTCGGCGTCAAGCAAAGCCGCTACTTGCCGAACACCAGGAACGATGGCTCGTCGGCGGTGGCGTGGCGCACCTGGGCGTTGTCGAACGCGGCCATGCCGAACGGGTAGCGTGCGTTCAAGTCGTTCCACTGCACGTCGAACTTGCTGCCGGTCACGAGCTTGCGGCTGATCACATAGGTGTGCATGCCGTTGGCCCAGGCCGTGGCGACGCGCACGTCGGCGCGGTCGCCCATCAACGGGATGCTAATGTGGCCTGCCACCTCGTCGCCCGCCTTGAACTTGCTGTCGTCGAACGGCACCTCGTCGCCCTTGGCGATCCAGTACTTGCCGCCGGCGTTGGCCGCCAGGCCGCTCTTGTCCATGAACTTGGGCTTGCCGTTCTCGAGCGGGATCGGCGCGTACTCGGGGCCGCCCGGGTCGCCTTTGCGGCCGGCGTTGGGGGCCTTGTCCTTGTCGTAGCGCGTCCAGTCGGTGTACTGGTCGTCGACCCAGCCGAGCACGCCGGTGCGCATGCCCTTCATGTGCCACATGTCGAGAATCTCGCCCTCGTCGCGGGTGTACTTGTTGCCGTAGGGCTTGCCCTCGCCGAGGTGGCAGGCCACCGTGCAGCCCTGCTTGTCGAAGTTGCGCACCGGGCTGGCCTGCCAGAGCATGGCCCACTTGTCCTCGTAGTAGATGTTGTCGTCACCGCCCTTGTCGGCCGGGTCCGACAGCTTCTTCCACGAACCGTCGGCCTGCTTCTGGTACGGCGTGCGGCGCACCGAGTTCGTCGGGTCGGCGTACTGGATCAGCATGTAGAGCATGTCGGCGGTGTAGACGGCCTTGAGCATGGCGGTGGTCTCGCCCTTGCCGCCGGCGAAGTTCTTGCCGTCGGACAGCTTGACTGACAGCGGCTGGGCACGCGCCCACGCCGGATCGGCAGCCAGCGCCGCCATGTTCGGGGCCGCGCCGACCTTCATCGCGACCAGGGTGTTGGGCGGAACCGCTTGCTGCGGCGATTCGCAGCCAGAGATCACGAACAGCGCGGCCGCGGCGCATAGGGCGGAGAGTTGCAGTCTCATGGTTTGTCCTTTCTTGTGTGGGGGGTTCGGGTCGGCGCGCGCCTTGCGGCACCTTGCCCGATGAGCGTCATGTTGAGCGCGAGGGAGGGTCGCGTCATTGATCCAACGCACGTGACGGTGGCGACCATGCAGCCCGCGCACAGGTCGTCGCCGCGCAGCCATAGCCAGCCTTTGAGGGACAACGCGCTGGCCCGCCGCGCCAGGGGCGCCCACAATGGCTGTGACAAGGAGGGACCGGGGATGCAAACCGACATCGAGATCGCCCAGCAGGCCAGGCTGCTGCCCATCGGCGAGATCGCCGCCAAACTCGGCATCCCGGGCGACGCGATCGAGCCTTACGGCCGCACGAAGGCCAAAATCTCGCTCGACTGGCTGGCGGGCCAGCCCGAGCGTTCCGATGCACGCCTGGTGCTGGTGTCGGCTGTCAGCCCCACGCCGGCCGGCGAGGGCAAGACGACCACGACGGTGGGCCTGGGCGATGCGTTGAACCGCATCGGCAAGCGCGCCGTGATCTGCCTGCGCGAGCCTTCGCTCGGGCCGGTGTTCGGCATGAAGGGCGGTGCGGCCGGCGGCGGCTATGCGCAGGTCGTGCCGATGGAAGACATCAACCTGCACTTCACCGGCGACTTCCACGCCATCGGCGCGGCGCACAACCTGCTCGCGGCGTTGATCGACAACCACATCCACCACGGCAACGAACTGGGCCTGGACGTGCGGCGCATCGCGTGGAAGCGCGTGATGGACATGAACGACCGTGCGCTGCGCCAGATCAACGTCGCGCTCGGCGGCCCGGCCAACGGCTTCCCGCGCGAGGACGGCTTCGACATCGTCGTCGCCTCCGAGATCATGGCGATCTTCTGCCTGGCGCAGTCGCTGGCGGACCTGAAGCAGCGCATCGGCGACATCGTGATCGGGCACACGCGCGAGCGCCGCCCCGTGCATGCGCGCGACCTCAACGCACAGGGCGCGATGGCCGCGCTGCTGCGCGATGCCATCGCGCCCAACCTGGTGCAGACGCTGGAGAACAACCCGGCGCTGATCCACGGCGGCCCGTTCGGGAACATCGCGCACGGCTGCAACTCGGTGATCGCCACGCGCGCCGGAATGAAGCTGGCGGACTACGTGGTCACCGAGGCCGGCTTCGGTGCCGACCTCGGGGCCGAGAAGTTCATCGACATCAAGTGCCGCAAGTCGGGCCTGCGGCCCGACGTGGTGGTGCTGGTGGCCACCGTGCGCGCACTCAAGTACCACGGCGGCGTGGCGGTGCCCGACCTGGCGCGCGAGAACCTCGCCGCGCTGGAGAAGGGCATCGCCAACCTCGAGCGCCACCTGCACAACGTGCGCCAGCATTACGGCCTGCCCTGCGTGGTGGCGGTCAACCGCTTCGAGGCCGACACGCCGTCCGAGCTCGAGCTGTTGCAGCGCAAGGCCGCGCACCACGATGCGGCCGTGGTCGTCGCCAGCCACTGGGCCGAGGGCGGCAAGGGCGCCGAGGCCCTGGCGCACGCGGTGGTCGAAACGATCGATCGCAAGCCGAGCGACTTCCGTTTCGTCTACGAGGATGCCGACACGCTGTGGGACAAGGTGCGCAAGATCGCCACGCAGATCTACGGCGCCGCCGAGGTGACCGCCGACAGCAAGGTGCGCACCCGCATCCGCGAGTTGCAGGCCGAGGGCTACGGCCACTACCCGGTGTGCATCGCCAAGACCCAGTCGTCGTTCTCGACCGACCCGCTGCTGCGCGGCGCGCCGA
>Ga0209797_10000263_pt1 | contig 25507 bp, 22 predicted proteins | sample DOMMetBare3Fresh_2_FD_187472 | JGI IMG/M metagenome (GOLD analysis project Ga0209797, IMG submission 187472) | Wetland sediment microbial communities from St. Louis River estuary, USA, under dissolved organic matter induced mercury methylation -... | ecosystem: Environmental > Aquatic >... | reverse complement strand
GGCTAGATCGTCCCGCCGAGGGCGCGCAGCGCCTCGTCGCCGTAGAACAGCTTGATGTACTTGGCCTGCGTGACGGAAAGCCGGCGGACCGCCCACGAGAGGTGGACGAAATGCGGCTCGCGCGGAGGCACCAGCGGGTGCATCCCGCATTCCTGCGGTAGGTGGTTCCCTTTGCGCGTGTTGCATGAGCTGCACGCGGTCACCACGTTGCTCCACTCGTTGTCCCCGCCCCGCGACAGCGGAATCAGATGATCGCGCGTCAGGCACTCCCGGTGCCGCAACTCCCCCTGGCCCCGGTGGCAGTACTGGCAGCGGTAGCTGTCGCGGGCGAAGAGGAATGTGTTGGTGACCTGGCGACGGAAGCGGCGGGGGACGTGCACGAACTTGACCAGCCGGATGATGGCTGGTTTCGGTAGGGTCAAGCGTTCGCTTCTGACGACGACACCGGCGTCCTGTTCGACGATCTCGGCCTTGCCCTCGATGACCAGGCGCAGGGCCCGGCGCACCGGGACCATCGTCAACGGCTCGAAAGAAGCGTTCAACGCCAAGCACCGCACGCGACGTCTCCGCAGCGCAATGGGTGGAGGATGCACGAATCCCGCCTCGCTCGCCCCGGCAGGGGCGGGCCCGACGGGAGACCACCGGCGGCACCGGACCGTATCACCGCCGGCTTACCGCTCAATTGAAGCGTAACCCAGACTCCGGGACCCTGCAAGGGAGCCGCTATTTCTTGACGAGCGCCTGAATTCGTGCGGCGATAGCCTCGCGCAGGCGTTGGCTCCTGGTGATCACCAGCACGGTGTCGTCCCCGGCGATAGTGCCGATGATCTCGGCCCAGCCAGCCTGGTCGAGCGCCTCGGTGATCGCCCCGGCCGACCCGCTCGCGGTCTTGAGCACGAGCAGCGGTCCCACCCCGTCCACGCTCACCAGCAGCGCGGGCAGCACCTGAGAGAGGTCTGGGCGCACGGCAGCGCGGTGCGGGTGGGTGTAGAAGGCGCCGCCCTGGGGGTCGGCGAGCTTGGCCAGGCCCAGCTCGCGGATATCGCGCGAGAGCGTCGCCTGGGTGACGACGAAGCCTTCGGAGGACAGAGCCTCGCGCAGCTCGTCCTGGCTCTCGATGCGCCGCTCCCGGACGACGCGCAGGATGGCGGCGTGGCGCTGGATCTTCACAGCGGCCGACGGCTTCGATACACGTCCCGTCCTCCCACCAAGGTGACCAGCACATCCCGGGGTGCGCTCGCCAGCGCCAGTTCCTCGGGGGGCGCCCCCGTAAGCCCGCGCTGCGGCCGGATCACGACGCAATCGCCCCATTTGCCGGGGGCGAGGGAGCCGACCTCTCCCTCGAGGCCGAGCGCGCCGGCGCCCTCGAGCGTACCGAGCGAGAGCGCGCGGGCGGCGCTCAGCCCGGCCAGCTCGGCAGCGGCCCGCGCCTCTGCAAGTAAGTCGAGCGCGCCCACGCTCGCGGCGGAGTCGGTGCCGAGCCCGACGCGGAGCGAGGCCGCGAGCAGCCCCGCCAGCGGGGCCGCACCGTGCCCGTGCGCACGGTTCGACAACGGGCAGTGCGCGACTGCCGCCCCCGCATGGGCCAGCCGTCCGATATCCGGGCCGGCGATCCGCACCGCGTGGATGCAGAGCGTCCGCTCGGAGAGCACGCCGTGCTCCTCGAGCCACGCGACCGGCGTCCGCCCGAGCGGCGACGGCAGCGGAATCCCGCGCGCCTGCCAAGCGTCGGCGAACTCGCCCGCACCTCGCGCGAGCAGCGCGCTCTCCGCCGCCGACTCGGCGACGTGCACCGCGACCGGCAGCCCCGCCCACCTGGCGAACTCGGCGGTCGCTGCGTAGAGCGGTCCGCTCACGGTATATGGCGCATGCGGCGAGACGCCGATCCGCACTCGCCCGCCGACGTACTGCCCCAGCCGTTCCACCTGCCGCTCCAGCCCCGCGAGGCTCTCATCCCGTTGGTCCGGATGGGGGCCGAAGACCTCCTGGTACGCGATCCCGGAGCCGCCGGCTTCCGCGAGTGCCTGGATGACTGCCCCCGAATCGCCGGTGTCGGCGACCGTGGTGACGCCCGCGGCCCAGCAGTCGACGAGGCCACGGCGCGCCGCGGCGAGGAACGCGTCGGGGGCGCGGGTCGCCTTGGCCGCGCGGAGACGGCGGAGCCAGGCGGCGAAATCGGGCTCCGGCGGCCCGCCGCCCATCCCGGTCAATTCCAGGTGCGTGTGCGTGTTGACCAGGCCCGGCAGCAGCAGAGCTTCCCCGAAATCTTCCGCCAGCGCGTCGGCCGGCCGCGGAACGTCGAGCTCGTTCCCGACGGCCACGATGCGTCCGTCCGGCCCGACCAGCAGCGCGCCGCGCTCGACCGGCGGCTCTCCGATGGGGAGGACCCACCGTGCCGAGAGCCGACGCGCCCTCATCCTAGCGCTGCGGATTCGGTGCCGGTCCGACCCCCCCCATCACGCCACCGGCTGTCCCACCCGCATGGGCCGGCGCGGCAGGGGGAGCCGGGGTCGGTCCGGGTCCTGCCGGCAGCGCAGCTGGCGGCGGCGCGCCATCCGGCGCGGCCCCACCCAGTGGACCGTTGCCGCCCACTGCGCCGAAGGGCGAGTGGATCGGGCAGAAGGCAGTCGGCTCGGTGCCGGGAATGAACGACTCGATGTAGTGAACGTCCTTCGGGCAGAAGGGCGTGGCCTTGTAGCCGGTGGTCTTGTCGATGTCGAGCGCCGTGAGCCCATCCGGACGCGGCCAGGCGGCCGGGATCGCCCGGCGCTCGTAGACCTCGCGCATCATCGCCGTCCACGCCGGCGCCGCGAGCACGCCGCCCTGAGCGTTGGCTTTGATCTTCTTTGGCTGATCGAATCCGATCCAGATACCAGTGACGAGATCCGGCGTGAAGCCGATGAACCAGACGTCGAACCCGTCGTTGGTGGTGCCGGTCTTGCCACCGGCCGGGAAGTTGATTCGCGAGCCGACGGAGCCGACCGCCGTCCCGTGGCGCACCACATCACGCAGGACGTCGGTCATGAGCCAGGCATGCGGCGTGTCCATCACCGACACGGAGCGAACCTGCGGCTGCCAGAGGATCTTGCCGGTGCGGTCCTCGACCCTGAGGATGGCGTTCGGGATCGTGCGCGTGCCCAGGTTCGCGAAGGTCGTGTAGGCCGAGATCATCTCCAGCGGGATCACGTCTGCCGAGCCGATGTGGATCGACGGGTACGGCGGAACGCGGGTGGTGAGCCCGAACTTGGTGGCCTCGCTGATCACCGCATCTTCGCCAATTTCCATCCCCAGCTTGATGGCGATGATGTTGCGCGACATGTACAGCGCGCGCCGGAGCGTCATCGGCCCGTCGAACTCCAGATCGTAGTTCTGTGGGGCCCAGGGCGCCTCGTCGGTGGCGATCTCGACGGTCAGCGGATCGTCCACCATCACGTGCGACAACGGGTATCCCGCCTCGACGGCCGCGGAATAGACGATCGGCTTGAAGATGGACCCCGGCTGGCGCAACGCCTGCGTCGCGCGGTTGAACTTGCTGTCCTCGAAGTCGCGCCCGCCCACCATCGCCCGGATGTCGCCGGTCTTGGCGTCCAGGGTCACCACCAACCCCTGCAGATACGGTGTCGTGGTCCGGGTGCCATCGTCCGCCGTCTCCGCCCGCGAGTCCAGGTACTGCCGGTAGGTGGGCCAGGTGAACTTGCCGTCAGCGCCGCTTTCGATGGCTTCGAGCCGCGCCTCCAGCGCGCGCTCTGCCGCTTGCTGGGTGTCGAGGTCCAGCGTGGTGTAGATGCGGTAACCCGACTTGTAGAGGTCCGAGCCGAAGCGGGCGTCGAGCTGCTGCCGGACGTACTCGACGAAGTACTCGGCCACCCCGCTGAAGTCGGAGTGGGAGCTCAGCAGGAGGGGGTACGCCTTCCAGCGTTCCGCGTCCGCCGTCGAGAGGAGCCCGCTGTCGCGCAGCAGGTTCAGGATCGTGTTTCTGCGCTGCACGCTGAAATTCGGATTCTTGCGCGGATTGTAGCGCGAGGGGGCCTTCGGAATGGCCGCGAGGGTGGCGGCCTCCGCCACGTTGAGGTCGCGGACCGACTTACCGAAGTACCGCTGGGACGCGGCCTCGACCCCGTAGGCGCGGTTGCCGAGATCGATCTGGTTGAGGTACAGCTCGAGGATCTTGTCCTTCGAGTAGGTCGCCTCGATCTCGCGGGCGACCCGAGCCTCGCGCAGCTTCCGACGCAGGGACTTGTCCCGCCCGCTGATGTCTTCAGGCCACAAGTTCCGAGCAAGCTGCATGGTGATGGTGGAGAACCCCTCGGCTACCCGCAGCTTGAAGATGTTGTTCTTGACGGCGCCGAGGACCCGGTACCAGTCAATACCGTGGTGCTCGTAGAACCGCTTGTCCTCGGTCGTGATGAACGCCGCCTTCACGTACGGCGACATCTCGCCGAGCGGCACCACGGTGCGGCGCTCGAGGCCGAGGTCGGTGATGAGTCGGCCGTCGGCTGCGTACACCTTGGACGCCTGATCCGGGTCGTAGCCGCCGAGCCCGGCGATCGACGGGCAGCTGTTGCCCGCGCAGGCGCGGGTCCAGGCTGCCGTCAGAACGGCGAAGCCGAAGGCGACGATCACGAGAGCCGAGACCAGGACGTTGCGGCGGGCGCGTGGAGAGAGCCGAACGCGCTGCAGGATGCTGGGTTGCCGGCGGGCCATGCCCGCAAGCTAGCCGGTTGCGGGGCACCTTTCCAGCGGGTACGATACGCCCCTATGAGTGACCTTCTCGAGCTGCTCGGCACCCGCGGCTTCGTCCAGGATGCCACCCCCGGACTGGGCGAGCGCCTGCGCCAGGGTCCCATCACGGCCTATGTGGGGTTCGATCCGACCGCCGATTCGCTTCATGTCGGCAACCTCGTGCCGGTCATGGGCATGGCCTGGCTCCAGCGGCTCGGTCACACGCCGATCGCGCTGGTGGGCGCCGGCACGGCCATGGTGGGCGACCCGAGCGGCAGGCGCAGTGAGCGGCCCGTGCTCACGCTGGAGCAGATCGACCGGAATGCGCAGGGGATCGGGCGCCAGCTGCGGCGGTTCCTCTCGTTCGAAGGCGCCAACGCCGCGCGGCTCAGGAACAACGCCGATTGGCTGCGCGGGATCCACCTGATGGACTTCCTGCGCGACACCGGCAAGCACTTCACCGTCAGCTACATGCTGCAGAAGGAGGCGGTGGCCAGCCGGCTGGAGACCGGGATCTCCTACACCGAGTTCAGCTACATGCTGATCCAAGCGTACGACTTCTGGCACCTCCTGCACACCGAGGGGTGCGAGCTCCAGATGGGCGGGAGCGACCAGTGGGGGAACATCACCGCCGGCACCTGGCTGGTGGACAAGCGCGACCACCGCCAGGTCCACGGGCTGGTGTTCCCGCTCATCACCACCGCATCAGGCACCAAGTTCGGCAAGAGCGAGTCCGGGAACGTCTGGCTCGACCCCGAGCGGACGAGCCCGTACCACTTCTACCAGTTCTGGCTCAACACCGACGACCGCGACGTCGAGAACTACCTCAAGCTGTTCACCTTCCTGCGGCTCGACCGGATCGCCAACACGATGGCGGAGCACGCGCGTGATCCGGGGCGCCGGGAGGCACAGCGGCTCCTGGCCCGCGAGGTGACCGCCGCCGTTCACGGAGACACGGCGGCCGACGGCGCCATCCAGACCAGCGCCGCGCTGTTCGGGCGATCCGCGGGAGAGGCGGAGGAGCTTCCCGCCGAGGTGATCGCCGACATGCCGGAGCGGCGGGTGTCGCGGACACGGCTGCCCAAGGGGCTGCCGGTCGTCGAGGTATTGGTGGCCAGCGGGCTCGCGACCTCCAAGGCGGACGCACGCCGGGGGATTCAGGGCAAGGGGTTCTATCTCAACGGGCGGCCGATCGACGACGTGGAGCTCGCGATCGGGGAGGAGTCGCTCCAGGGGCCACCGGACGAGCGGTTCGTGATACTCAGGAAGGGGAAGAAGAACTACGTTCGGCTGGTGCTGGAGCCCTAGCGACGGACGCGGTGGCGCGAAGAGAGCAAGTGACCCTCCATCTCTCCGCCTCCCCCACGCTACAGCAGGGTCCCCCCCAGAATCAGCCGTGCGACGGTGAAGTAGATCACCAGCCCGCTCACGTCCACCAGCGTCGCGACGAATGGCGCCGAGGCACTCGCGGGATCGGCGCCGATCCGCCGGAGCACGAACGGCAGCATCGAGCCGGCCAGGGTGCCGAACATCACGACCCCCACCAGGCTCCCGGCCACCGTGAGGGCCACCAGCAGGTAGTGCTCGCCGTACACCTGCCCCACCGCCTGCCAGACCAGGATCCGCACCAGGCCGATCAGGCCGAGGACCAGCCCGAGCGCCAGCCCGGTGAGAAGCTCCCGCCGCGCGACGCGCCACCAGTCGCGGATCCGCACCTCACCCAGAGCCATCGCGCGGATCACCAGCGTCGCCGCCTGCGAGCCCGAATTGCCCCCGCTGCTGATGATGAGCGGGACGAACAGCGCGAGGATGACGGCGCGCGCGATCTCCTTCTCGAAGAACCCCATCGCCGTCGCGGTGAGCATCTCGCCGACGAACAGCACCACCAGCCACCGCCCCCGCTTCCGCACCATATCGGTAAGCCCGATCCGCAGGTAGGGCTCGTCGAGCGCTTCGCTGCCGCCGATCTTCTGGATATCCTCGGTGGCCTCCTCCTGCACCACGTCCACCACGTCGTCGGCCGTCACGACGCCCTTCATCCGCCCGGCGGCATCCACGACCGGGATCGCCAGGAGTCCTTCGTCCACGAGCAGGCGGGCCACCGCCTCCTGATCGGTCTCCTCGGTGACGGTGACGAGGTCGACGTGCATGATCTCGCGAACCAGCTGCTCGGGGGGTGCCGCGAACAGCTCCCGGAAGGACACCACGCCAAGCAATTGCATGTCGGGGGCGAGGACGTAGGCGTAGTCGATGACCTCGATCCCGCGGATCGCCTGGCGCCGCAGATACCGGATCGCCACCTCCACCGGGATGTCCGGTCGGAGCCGCATGTAGCGGGGGTTCATCACGCCGCCGGCCGCATCCTCGGCGTAGGCGAGCAGCGCGCTCACCTCGCCCCGCGTCGCGGGGTCCAGCAGGGCCATGAAGGGCGCACGCTGCTCACCGGGGAGCGCCTGCAGCACGTCCGCCGCGTCGTCCGGCGCGAGCAGGCGCATCCACGGACGGCTCCGCTCGGGCCCCAGCTCCTGGAGGAGGTCGGCCTGGGCCCGCGTGCTCAGCGCGAGAAAGAAGTCGGCCGCCTCGTTGGCGCCGAGCAGCGTGAACCCCTCCAACCGCTCCTCGGCGCTGAGGATGGGGTAGGCGTCGAGCAGCGCCTCCGCGGTCATTGCATCCGGCACGGGGGTGGTCAGGGGTGCGCCTCCGGCAGCGGGGGCCGCGGCATCTTCTCGGTTTGCATCGCAGTGTGGTAGACCAGCAAGGCAGCCACAACGGCGGCCCGCTGCAGAGCCCCCTCGATGAGGTGGTCGGCCACCTCCAGGCGCAGCGCTGCCGCCCGGCGGCCTACCATCGCGAGCGCGTGCTGCCGCTGCGCGGCGGCTTGGCGCCCAGCAGGCCGAACACGCCCCGGATGATCTCTCGGCCCACCGTCCGGCCGATGGACGACGTAAGCGCCCCCACCAGCGCGCCGCCCGCCACCTGCGCAATCGTCTTTCCGGCGCGGCCGCCTCCGGTCGGGGCCGGCGCGGGCTGCCCGGGCACCGGGGCCGGGGCCTGCGTCTTCGCCATCCGGGCCGCGAGCATCTCCCGCGCGCTTTCCCGGTCCACTGCCTGGCCGTATTCCGAGAGCAGATCGGATTGCCGGATGTCGGCCTGGAGTTCCTCGGGGGTGAGCGGCGCCATCCGTGAGCAGGGCGGGATGAGTCGCGTTGCCACCACCGGCGTCGGGGTTCCGCGAGCGTCGAGCACCGTCACCACCGCCTCGCCGATGCCGAGCGAGGTGAGCGTCTCCTCGAGGTCGTAGAACTCGGTCTTGGGAAAGGTGCGGACGGTAGCGCGGAGCGCGGTGTCGTCGTCTGGGGTGTGCGCCCGAAGGGCGTGTTGCACGCGGTTGCTGAGTTGCGCGAGCACGTCGGTCGGCACGTCCTTCGGCGTCTGGGTCACGAAGTACACGCCGATGCCCTTCGAGCGGATGAGCCGCACGACTTGCTGCACCTGGTCGAGGAACTCCTTCGACGCGTCGTCGAAGAGCAGGTGCGCCTCGTCGAAGAAGAAGGCGAGCTTGGGCTTCGGCAGGTCACCGGCCTCGGGCATGTTGTGATAGAGCTCGGCCAGCATCCACATCGTGAAGGTGGACCAGAGCATCGGCTTGTCCTGGACGTCCGACAGCTCGAGACAGGTGACCACGCCCCGCCCATCCGAAGTCAGCCGCATCATGTCCTTCACGTCGAATTCAGGCTCGCCGAAGAACTGACCCGCGCCCTGCGACTCGAGCTCCACCATCTTGCGGAGCAGCACGCCGACCGTCGCGCCCGCCATGCCGCCATACTGGGCGAGCGCAGGCTTGCCCTCGTCGGACGAGAGATACTGGAGCACCGCCCTCAGGTCCGCGAGGTCGAGCAGCGGGAGCTGATTGTCGTCGCAGTACTTGAAGATCATCGTCAGCACGCTGGTCTGGGTCTCGTTCAGCGAAAGCGCCTTGCCGAGCAGAAGCGGGCCGAACGAGCTCACGGTGGCGCGGAGCTGCACGCCGAGCTTGCCGGTGAGGCTCACGAACTCGACCGGGACGCTGCCGGGCTTCCACGCAACGCCGACGTCCTTGGCGCGGCCCGTCACCCGGTCGCTTGCGTCGCCCGGCATGGCGAGCCCGCTGAGGTCGCCCTTGATATCGGCGGCGAACACGGGGACCCCCTGCGCCGAGAGCTGCTCAGCGAGGAGCTGGAGCGTCTTGGTCTTGCCCGTGCCGGTGGCGCCGGCGATGAGGCCGTGCCGGTTCATCATCGCGAGCGGGATCCTGACCTTGGGCTCCTGATGGACCGTCTGGCCGCGTTCGAGGGCGGCGCCGAGGACGACCGCGGGATCGGTGAAGCCGTAGCCGGCGGTGAGCATGTCGGAGAACGAGCTTGCCATGGGAACTCACTCGGTTTGGGTTGCCGTGAGAAGCCTACGCGCGCCCATCGAGCACCTCGACGACGCGCTCCATTTCCTCGACGGTATTGTAGGCGTGGGGACTGAGCCGGATGGCGCCCTCGCGGAGACTGCAGATGATGCGCCCGTCCTTGAGGCGGCGAACGGCCTCGCCGACGTCGTCGGGCACCAGACAGAGGATACCGGAGCCGCGCTCGCCGAGGGGGGAGACGACCCGGGCATGGGTCCGCTCGGCCCACGCCAGCACCGGCTGGTGCAGCCGCTGCAGGTGCGCCTGGATCCGCTCGACGCCCAGCTCGAGGATGAGCCCGAGCGAGGCGTTCATCCCCGCGAAGTCCTGGTATGGAAGCGTGATGAGCTCGAACCGGCGCGCGTCGGCGCGGAGAGTGTCGTTGTAGGTGGTGAGGCGGGTGAGGTCGTCGGTCCCCTCGAACGCCATCCAGCCAGTGACGGGCGGGCTGAGCTCGGGAATGAGCGCCCGCCGGACATAAACGAACCCGGAACCCCAGGGCGACAGCAGCCACTTCTGCCCGCCGCAGGCCAGCACGTCCACCGGCGTGTGGCGCAGGTCCACCGGCAGCTGGCCCACGGCCTGGATCGCGTCGACGACGAGGAACGCACCGGTGCGGCGCGTGGCCGCCGAGAGCGCGGCGAGGTCGATGCGGTACCCGTTGCTGAACTGCACCAGCGAGACCGCGAGTGCCCGGACCTTCGGGTCCTCGAGCCGCGCAAGCAGCCGGGCCTCGTCCGGCCAGCCGGCCGCGGTCGTCGGCACCAGCTCGACGTCCACCCCGGTCTCCCGCAGCCGGAGCCAGGGGTAAACGTTGGCCGGAAACTCGCGGTCGCTCACCAGCACCCGCTCGCCCGGCCGGAGGGGCAGCGCCCGCGCGACGACACCCAGCCCGAAGCCGGTATTGACCGTGAGCGCGATCTCCTCGGGCGTGGCCGCCACCAGGTCAGCGATCATCCGGCGCGATTCGGCAAGTGCGCCGAAGAGGTCGCGGTCGGGAAGGCGGAACGGAGCGGCTCGCCGTCGGTTGAAGGCGTCGAGGGCGAGCCGGGTCCGCTCCGGCAGCGGGCCGATGCTGGCGTTGTTGAGGTAGATCGTCTCGGCGGTCCAGGGAAACTCGTCGCGCCGAAGCGCGGCGGTGTCGATCGGCCCGGACCCGGCGGGGACGCGGGCGGCCTCAGCGGTCATGGCGAAGCTTGGGGTCGTACGCCTCGCGTAGCGCGTCGCCCACGAGGTTGAAGCCCAGCACGGCGAGGCCGATCGCGATGCCGGGCGCAAACGAGACCCACGGCGCTACCCGCAGCAGGTCGCGGCCGTCGGCCACCATCGCGCCCCAGCTGGGGGTCGGCGGCTGAGCCCCGAGCCCGACGAATGAGAGCGCAGCTTCGGCCATGATCGCGCCGGCGATGCCGAGGGTGGCGGCGATGATCAGCTGTGTCCGCACGTTGGGCAGCAGGTGTCGCAGGAGGACACGGCGGTCGAGGGCCCCCAGCGCCTGGGCGGCCAGGACGAACTCCGCTTGCTTGAGCACCAGCACCTGGCTGCGCACCAGCCTGGCCATCCCCGCCCAGCCGACCACGCCGATCACCACGAACACCACGGGCAGCGAGGGCTTGACCGCGGCCGCCACGGCGATGAGGAGGAGAAGCGTGGGGAAGGCGAGGGTCACGTCGGCGAGCCGCATCACCAGCGCGTCCACCCAGCGGCCGTAGTACCCCGCCACGAGCCCGAGCAGCACACCGAGCGTCACCGAGACCGACTGCGAGATCAGTCCCACGGACAGCGAGAGCCGCGCGCCGTACAGCACCCGGCTCAGCACGTCGCGCCCCTGGGTGTCGGTCCCGAGCAGGAAGCGGCCGCCGGGGTCCAGGAGGTAGGCATTCCGCAGGTCCCCTCTCAGGGGGTCGAACGGGGCGATCCAGGGCGCCAGTACGGCCGCGCCCACCACTAGAGCCACCAGCCCCACCCCGAGCTGGAAGAAGCGGTCACGCCGCAGGCGTTCGCCCAGCACCCCTGAAGCCATGGCCGCCCCGTGACGTGGGTTACCCTGCCAGGTGGGAACCGCGCACAACTTTGCACCGTTGGCGGTCATGGCCGGCGGTGCATGATTCTTGCAAAATATTCGCTGCGCGAACGTTACGCATGTCACCCGAACCCGAGCAAGCGAGTGAACCCGGACCGACCCTTTACCCTGGTGCTCAGCGGCGGCGGCCTCAAGGGGCTCGCCCACATCGGCGTGCTCCGCGCGCTCGAGGAGCGCGGGCTGGTGCCGAGCCTGGTGGTGGGGTCGAGCATCGGGTCGCTCATCGGCGCGGCCTGGGCCGCCATGGGCACGACGCAGGAGATGGAAGCGCGGGCGCTGCGGGTCCGGCGCCGCGACGTCTTCCAAGTCGCTCGGGTAGACGTGGCGTTCCGGCGCCTGCTGGCCCCCGCGCTCTACCGGCCCGAGCCACTCGATACCCTGGTGTCGAGCCTGGTGGGCGACATCACCTTCCGCGACCTCACCCGCCGCCTGCTGGTCAACACGACGGATCTGCACTCCGGTAAGCAGGTGATGTGGGGTCTCCCCGGGCTCCTGGACGCGCGCGTCGCCGATGCTGTAACCGCTTCCTGCGCTCTGCCGGGGATCTTCCCGCCGCGGGAGATCGGCGGCCGCGCCTACGTGGACGGCGCCGTGGTCGAGAACCTGCCTGTCCGACTCGCCGCCTGCCTCGCGCCGGGCCCGATCGTCGCGGTCAACGTCGCCGCCACCAGCGTCCGCCGCCAGGCCCACGAGACCGAGGGGTTCGCCGCCACGTACATTCGCGGGCTCGAGATCGTCATGCAGACCCAGATCGAGGGCCAGCTCCGGGACTGGAGCGGCCCGCCGCTGGTGCTGGTGCAGCCGAGGGTCGAGCACATCTCGATGTTCGAGTTCGACAAGACGCCCGAGCTGATCGAGGCCGGCTATCGGGCGACGGCGCAGACGCTGGACCAGCTGGACGGCCGCCTGCACATGATCGGTCGCGGGATGCACCCAACCCGCCGGCTGCGAGTGCTGGTGGACGCGCAGCGGTGCGTGGGCTGCGGCACTTGCGTGGTGCAGGAGCCGAAGGTGTTCCGCCTCGATGCGCGCGGCAAAGCTGAGGTGGTGACGCCGGTCCAGACCTGGTCACCGCTGCAGGGCGCCTTCGTGCTCAACTGTCCGACCGACGCGATCAGCGTGCGCCCGGAGGAGACGGCGGCGTAACCTCGAAGATGAAGACCGCCGCCCCGGCTTGCCGGACCGGCAGGAAGTTGCGCAGCGGGCTCCGATAGTACCGGTGCAGCCGCACCCGGCCCCAAGGGGCGAGCGCGCGCTTCAGCAACGCCTCGTCATACAGCCGTTTGTGGTCGGGGTCCCAGAAGTAGCGCCCCACCGGCGTCGTCCCCACCACCGATCCTCCCGGCGCCAGATAGCCCACCAGCTCGCCGATCAGTCCGGAATCGTCCTCCACGTGCTCGAGCACTTCGTTGCAGTAGATCCGGTCGAACTGGCCCGGTCCGGGCGGCACCGTCGTGAAGACCGGTCGTGCCGCGGACCCGCGGAACCGCTTGGCCTGCGCGATGGCGGCGGGCGAAATATCGTAGCCCACCACCTCACCGCCGAGCTGCTGGAGGCGCAGCGTGAACACCCCATCCATGCAGCCGAAGTCGAGGACGCGCTTGCCTTCGGGGGAATAGCGCCGGAGCAGCGCACGATGGCGCCACAGGAGGTGGGTCACGCGCCAGTCGAGGTCCAGCGCTCGCGGGCCGTGCCGCTCGACCCAAGCCTGGTACTGGCGGTCGTACTCCTCGATGGCCCCGGACGTGGGCGCGGCGGGCATCAGCCGGCGGCCTGCTTCGCGGCCGCGCCGAGTTCGCGACCGATGCGCGCGAGATCGCGGGTGACGCGGTCCCAGTTGTAATGGCTCTCGACGGCACGGCGCCCCGCGGCACCCAGCCGTGCGCGCAGCCCGGGGTCGTCGAGCAGGCGCGCCACCGCCTCGGCCACCGCCTCCGCCCGCTCCGCATCGACTAGCAGGCCCGTCTCGCCGTCGCTCACCGCCGCGGGAATGCCGCCGCTCCGCCCCGCAACGACCGGCAGACCGCAGGCCGACGCCTCCGCCAGCGAGATCCCAAACCCCTCCACCCGCTGCTCCAAGAGGCGCGAGACTCCCAGATAGATCTCGGCGGCGTTGTAGATCGCAGGCAGGTCGCGGTCGGGCACGTCGGTGAGGAAGCGGACCCGGTCGGCCACGCCGAGCGCGCGGGCCTCGGTCTCGAGCGCCTCCTGTTCCTCGCCGCTGCCCACCACCGCGTACCGGAGGTCCGGGAAGCTCCCGCACAGCCGCGCAAGCGCCTGGAGCGCCATGTCGATGCCTTTGTGCCGGGTGAGCCGCGCGACCGACAGCAGCCACCGGCCCTCACCGAGACCATACCGTGCCCGAACCTCGCGCGTGTCGATACCGGGCCGGAAGAACTGGTGGTCGGCACCGAGCGGCACCACCCGGACACGGTCCGGCGACGCATCGATCTCCAGCTCGCTCAGGAGCGTGAGACAGCGATCGCGCGTCCACTCGCTGTTGGCCACCAGCACGGCGGCGGACGACAGGAGCGCGGCCGCAGTCTTCCGCTTGACCGCAGACTGGTGCACCTGATGCTGGAGGATGAGGAGATCCCCGCCGTGGAGGAGGATGCCGAACGGAGTGCCGGTGCGCTCCATGGTCCACTTGGCCGGATAGGCCGCGGGCTTGATGTTGCCGCACCAGATGAATTCGGCGTCGGTCGAGCGGGCCAGTACCGCTACGCGGCGCGACCAGAGCAGGATGCCCTGGATGGTCCTCAGCCGGCGCGATGGGATCGACAGCCGGTCCACCCGGTTCGGAAAGCCGGCATCTACGTCGGAGGCATCGGCGCACTGGCCGGTGGAGACGACCAGAGAGCCCGCTGGATACCGCTTTGCGAGCTCGGCCATCCAGCGGGCGATCCCGCCTCCGATCGGGGGGAAGTCATAGCTGAGCAGCAGATGCGTCCCCATGCCCTAATCTAGCGCAGGAACGGCCCGAGCGACGACAGGAACCGCGCGCCCGCGGCCGGGATCGCGAGGTCGCGCACGAGCGCCGGATCGGCGGCCGGTGCGCCCAGCGCGTCGCTGATCGCCCTCGTGAGCGCGGCCGTGTCGTCCAGCGGCACCAGCCTTGCCGCGCGCCCGATGAACTCGCGGTGCGGGGGGATGTCGGACGCGACGACGGGCACGCCCGAGGCCACCGCTTCGATCGGCGTGAGGCCGAAACCCTCGAACCGGCTGGGGCACACCGCCACGGCGGCCTGGCGATAGGCTCGGACGACGGCCGCGTCGTCGGCCGTCGTGTCGATCCGGCAGCGGACGCCCAGCCGCGCGGCCAGGGCCGTGAGCGCCGTCTGGTCCGGACCGCGGCCGATCAGCTGAACCTGAACCGGGCGGTCGAGCGCAGCGGCCGCCCGGAGCACTGCGCCCTGGTTCTTGTGGGGGCGAAGGCGCGAGACCGTCAGCAGCATTGCCGGCGACGCCTTGGGCTCGGCGGCTGCCACCTCGGCGGCCGGGGGCACGAAGCGGTTGGAGTCGTAGCAGTAGGGCACCCGCTCGCCCACCACACCAAACCGCTCGGCCACGATCTCCCGGGTCATGGTGCTGGGGACCCAGACCGCATCCGCCCGTGCGGCGATGTAGCGCAGCCGGCTGTAGTAACCGCGGCGTCGGCCGTACCCGCCCCATGGCCGCGGGACCCTCAGCCACCAGCCAGCCAGCCACCAGACCGGATCCGGATGGCCCCGCGCGGTCCCCTGGGGCGGCAGGTCCCAGAGATACACCACGAGTCGGGTGCGGCGCGCGCGCGCGAAGGTCCAGGCGGCTTCGGCCCCGAGGCCGGACATCGCGACCGCGAGCCGCGCGGGCCGGTCCCCCTCGGTGGCGACCGCGAGCCCCAGGCGCCGGAGCTCCGGGACCAGCAGCGCGGTGTAGTCGTTGGACGCAAACCACCGGAGGTCATCCACCGCCGGCGATGATCTCCGCGAGGGCCCGCTCGTAGTCCTCGACCATGCGCTCAACCGGGAACCGCTCCTGGATGCGCCGGCGCGCGGCCTCGCCGAGGGCGCGGAGCCGCGCCGGATCGGCGAAGAGCTCGGCGATGACCTGGGCCAGGGCCTCGGCATCACCGGGCGGCACGAGGATGCCCGTGGTGCCGTCGCGGCCGAGCAGCTCGGCTGTGCCGCCGGCGTCGGCGGCGACGACGGGGCGCGCGCATGCCATCGCCTCGCCGACGGCGTTGGGGAAGATCTCCTGCAGCGATGGGTGCACGACCAGGTCGGCCGCGCTGTAGGCGGCGATCATGTCGTGCGTGTTGAGGAGGCCGGTGAAGAGCGCCGGCAGCTGGTAGGCCGCGGCCAGGGAAGAGAGCTCTCCCTCGCGGCTGCCGTCCCCGCAGAGCACGTACACAAAGCCGAGCCCCTGCCGGCGGAGCCGGTGGAGCGCGGTGATGGCGACCTCCTGCCCCTTGTTCCGGGTGAGCTTGGCCGCGCTCAGCACGACCCGGGCATCTGGCGGAATCCGATAGCGTTCCCGAAACGCGCGCCCGGCTTCCGGCCGCGGTGCATACCGCGACGTGTCGTAGCCGTTCGGGATCTGGTAGGACGGGATGCGTCCCATCCAGGCGGCGTGGCGCACGGCGTCGTCGTGGATGAACTGCGACTGGTAGACACAGGCCGCGACCCGTCTCAGGTACACCCGGTCCATCAGGTGATTGCGGGGGCGCCGGTAGTTGAGGTTGTACCGGTAGACGATGCGCGCCCGATGCACCAGCGTGGCGTAGAAAGACAGGCGCACGTCGCGCGGGGTGTCGGCGACGATGGCCTGCGCGCCGATGGCCTTGAGGGTCCGGCGGAGCGCCCATACCTCGCGTGGGCCGGTGTCGCGCCCGGGAATCTGGGTGACCTCAAGCCCTTCCTCGAGCAGCCGGTGGGTGAGCTTGGGAACCGCCGTCACGAGATGGGCCACGTGGCCACGGGATTGAAGGCCGCGCGCGAGCTTGGCGTAGCTCGCACCCGAGCCGCGCCAACCGTTGGCCGAGGTCAGGAGAGCGACGCGCATCGGTCCGTTATACTTGGCCCATGCGAGTGGCCGTGCTCGGAGCTGGTGGGGTGCATAAGACGGAGGCCTCGATCGTGCGCGCGGTGGGGGCGCTGGGTCACGGGTGCCGGCTGGTGGACGTCGTGGGCTGGTCGCGCTTTGCGGGATCGCTCTCCGGCCGGCTGGTCCGCTATCTCACCGACGCGTTCGACCCCGAGTTCGTAGTCCTGACGCGGCACGCCATCCTCGCGGGCGAGCCCGCGCTGCGGGCACTGCTCCGGGGCCGCGAGCGCGCCTTCTGGTACTTCGACCTGCGGCCCAGCGAGCAGGTCGTAGCGCTGGGCCGGCTGGCGGAACGGATGTACGTCACCAGCCCGTCGCAAGTGGCGACCTTCCGGGCCGCCGGCATTCCCATGGTGGGGTTCCTTCCGCAAGCAGTCGATCCCGAGCGGGACACGCCCGCTGAGGCCGCGCGGCCGGAGGACACGTGCGACGCCAGCTTCGTTGGCTCGGGCCAGTATCCCCACCGCTACGCGGTGCTCCGCGCGGTTGCCGGCGTCGGCCGGCTGCAGATCCGCGGCCCCGGGTGGGAGACCGCCCCCCCCGACCTGCCGGTGGTCGGCGGGCCGGTGTACGGCCGGCGGTTCGCCGAGGTCGTGCGCGGCGCCTCGATTTCGCTGGGCGCCAACGCCCACGCCGAGCAGGACGCCGCCCGCGCCTCCGCCTCCAACCGGATGTGGAAGCTCCTCGGCTGCGGCGGCTTCTACCTCGGCCCCTGGGTCGAGGATATCGAGCGGTTCGCGGCGGACGGCCGGCACTGTGCGTGGTACCGCTCGCCCGCCGATGCGGCCGAGCGCGCACGGCACTTCCTCGCGCGGCCGGACGAGCGGCACCGAATCGCGGCGGCCGGCCGAGTGCACGCCCTTCGGCACCACACCTACGCCCGGCGTCTCGAGTTGCTCCTGGCGGGCCGGGAGTACGATCTCGGCGGTTCCGCGTCAGACGAGCGTGTAGTTGCGGAACTCGAACAGCCGGAGGCCGGTCAGCCGCTCGATGGCCTCTGAGGCGTAGTAACGCAGAAAGTGCAGCCGAAACCGCCTCGGCGCTATGACGCGGTCGGGATCGAGGCGGCGCGGCTCGATCCACGCCCGGGCCACGCCGGGGTGCGCGCCACGAAACGGCCGGATCCCCGGCACCCAGGCCAGCAGCGGCTTCCGCTCGTCGGCGTCGCGCCAGGGATACATCGTCTTCCCCAGTTCCCGCTTCTCCCGCAGGGCCTGCGCCGGCCGCGCCCACCCGTAATGGAACATCTCTGCGGTCGTGAGCCTCGCGCGGATCTTCCGGTGACCCGGCCCCACCCGAAACCCCTGCGCACCCTGGTACGGCCGGATGTCGAGCGCCGGATCGAGCCGGACCGCGCGCACCTCGCGCCGGTACCACCGCCGGTGGGTGGCGATCGTGTCGAAGCCGCCGTAGAAGTGGAGGTACCGCACCAGCAGCCCCTCGACGCGGGGATCCGCGTCGTGCCGCTGAATTGCCGCAGCGAGTTCCTCCGCACCGCGCTCATGCAGGACCTCGTCGGCCTGGATGTAGATCCCCCACGGCTGGGTGCACGCCCGCATGGCGCGCAGCGTCTCGTGCGCGAGCACGGTGTTGCGCCGGCTCATGTCCCAGTCGGTCTCGAGGATCCTGATCTTGGGATCGGCGATCGACCGGACCAGCTCGAGCGTTTCGTCCTCCGAACGGCCCACGTTCACGACCACCTCGTCGCACACCGGCAGGATCGAGCGAATGCTGGCTTCCACCGGGAAGTCCAGCTTGATCGCGTTTCTGACGATGGTGAAGCCCGACACTTTGACCACGGAAGCGCTCCGGCGCGAGGGGCTGGGGTAGGACAATCTCACCGCCCGGGCGGGCGGTGGGCAAGCGCCGTCTCGTCCAGCAAGGCGCGGTAGAGATCGATCGTGCGCGCTACTGTCCGTCCGAGCGCGAAGGTCTCGCGCGCGGTGCGTCGAGCCGCGGCGCCGAGGCGCGCCGCCAGCGCGGCGTCGCCGAGGAGCCGGTCGATGGCTGCGGCCCACGCCGCGGGGGCCAGGGGCGGCACGAGCAACCCGTCGATCTCATGGTCTACCAGGTCCAGGTTGCCCGCGGCCGCGGAGGCGATCACCGGCTTCCCAAGCGCCATCGCCTCGAGCAGCGCCTGCGACAGTCCCTCCCCGCGCGACGGCAGGAGCACCAGGTCCAGCAGGTCGTAGAGGGGCCGGATCTCGCGGGTGAACGGAACGCAGACCACGGCGTGCGGCGGCGCGACGGCGCGCGCGCGGGTCCCGAGCGGCCCGTCGGGCGGGACCCCCGCCAGGACGAGCCGGACGGGCGTGCGCACCCGAGCCAGCGCGTCGAGCACGACACCCTGATCCTTGGGCCTCGCGACGATGCCGAGGGTCCGCTGGCCGGGAGTCCACTCGATCCGCGCCCGCCATGCATCGAGCTGCGAGGGCAACAAGGGAGCGTCCACCCGCTCCGTCACCAGCCCGTTCGGGATGACGGTCAGCTTGCGCGCGGGCGTTCCCTTGCGCCGGAGCGCGTCGGCCACTGCGGCGCTCACCGCGATCACGCGGGCGGCCGCCCGGCTCGTGAGCCAGTTCTCCAGTGTGAACGTCCGGGGCATCTGGCGACGGGTGAGCACCAGCGGCGCCGGCAGCCGCCGACGCAACGCGAGCCAGGCGAGGGCCTGCCGGTCCCGGGCGCTCTGCGAGTTCACCAGGTCCACCGGATGGCGCGCGAGCAGCGCCGCGAGTGCCGTTCCGTTGGCGCGCCGCTGGCCGGGCCGGAGCGCGAGCGGGTGCACCTCGAGCCCCCCGTCGCGCGCCAGCGCCTCGACCTCCGACCCCGGGGGACAGACGAAGCGCACCGCCATCCCGGCCGCCTGCAGCCCAAGCGACAGATGGAGCGTCGAGGTCACGGAGCCCGCGCCGCCACCCTGATGGAGCACTTGCATCACTCGGATCGGCATCGGCGGGAAGATGGGCGGGGCACGGGGTAGATTGGTAGGCCTATGCACATCGCGCTGTACATCTGGGACCGGCTCCCGGTGCGGGAATACGGTGGTACCCAGCGCATCGTGGTCTACCTGGCCAGGGGGCTGGCGGCCGCGGGCCACCGGGTGACGCTGCTAGCGGGTGCGGGGTCGGACGTCCCCGAGGCGACCCTCGTGCCCGTGGATCTCGCGCGAGCGCGCGAGCCGGGATTCGACCTCCGTCCGCGGCTCGGCGCGGGGATCGATCTGCTGCTCGCCTTCGTGCCGCTCGCGGTGCCACCCGACCTACCATGGATCCGGAGCCTGCACGGGAATCGAAAGCCCGGCGCGACCCCTTCGGCCAACACGCTCTACCTCAGCCGAAGCCACGCCATGCGCCATGGCGGCACTGCCTTCGTGTACAACGGCATCGACCTCAGCGAGGTTCGGTTCCGGCGGAACAAGTCGGACTACGACCTCTTCCTCGGCCGGCTACACGGCGTCAAAGGGTATCGGTGGGCCATCCAGGGGGCCCGGCGCACCGGGCGCAGATTGCTGCTGGGGGGCGGCTGGCGACCCTCGTTCCGCCGGGGGGTGCGCTATGTGGGAACGGTCGGCGGCGAGCGGAAGGCGGAGCTGCTGGCGGGCGCGCGCTGTCTCTGGATGCCGGCCCTGTGGGACGAGCCGTTCGGACTCACGCTCATCGAGGCGCTGGCGAGCGGGACCCCCGTCCTCGGCACCCGTCGGGGAGCGCTCCCGGAGGTGGTGTCACCCGAGGTCGGGGCGCTGGGCGACTCGGTCGAGGAGCTCGCAGCTCTCCGGCCGGGGCTTGACGCGATCGATCCCGACGCCTGCCGAGCGCGGGTCGAGCGGCACTTCACCCATCACGTCATGGCGGCGGAGTACGTACGGATGTTCCGGGGATATCTGGCGACGGGGGTACTACCGGAGGGGCGGACGGTGAGTGAGCGCACCGAGTCAGCTTGAGTCCCCCTACGCGAGCACCGGTGCTGGGCGCACGACCATCTGCAATAGCGCCGAGAGCCGGTGCATGTAGGTGTGCTCGGCGAGTGCGCGCTGTCGGGCTCCTGCGGCGACCTGCTCGGCCCACGCCGGATCGTGCAGCGCCTCGGCGGTCAGGTTGCGGAGGTCCCCCGGCGTGCGCGCGACCAGGATCTCCGACCCCTCTCGGAAGTGCCGGTGGATGTCCGGGTGCTCTTCGGCCACCTGGGACACACCGATGGCCGCAAGCTCGAACAGTCGGCGGCTCGCACCCAGCTCGGGGCGGCCCTCGGCGGCTTCGGCACAGCTGACGTTGAGCGCTACCGACGCGCCCGCGTAAGCGCGGACGTAATCCTCATGGTCCAGCAGCTCGCCCCGGCAGTAGTCCCGCAGCTTCGTCCGCCGCCAGCCCGGGCCCCAGACCGCCAGCCCAAACTCCACCAGCTCGGAAAGCCTCCGCTCCCGGTGCGGCGTGGCCGTGCCCGCGAAGACCACGTTGGCCCGGAAGCGGTCCCGGGCGCGCATGGGCCGGTGGATGGACGGGTCGCAGCCGGCGGGGAGGTAGTGGACCGGCGGGTTGCCGGGCACGTCCAGCGCCTCGACGACGGCGCCGTCGGCCACGAAGACCGCGTCGTACGCGGCGGCGAGCGGGAGGACGTCCTCGGCCGAGCGGCGAGCGTCGCAGAACCAGTTGACCCACGTGGCGCCGCCCGCGTGCCGGAGCGAGGCGACCATGGCGGCGTCCAGCTGCGAGCCCTCGAGCACCAGCACGAGCGCCGGGGTAGTGCTCGCAACGGCGCGCGCCAGCCGGTCATGCAGCCCCACGCGCCGGAGCCGGCTGAGCCAGCTGCCGGTGCCGATCAGGTTCACCGTCGCGACGCGACAGCCGAGTCGCTCGAGCGCGCGCCGCCGCAGGCCGGCGTGGGCGTGAAGCGACTCGTCGAAGGCGCCGACGAGCAGGACCCGGGTCTCGAGAAGATCGGATGCCACGAAAACGAAAGTAGCCGAACGACCCTCGATTACAACCCGCGGTCAGAGGTTCCCGGCGTGCGCAGGCTCCTGGTCGCGGAACTGCAGGTCGTAGAGCCGCCGGTAGAGGCCGCCCGTGCGGAAGAGCTGGTCGTGCGTGCCGCGCTGCACCACCCGCCCGGCCTCGAGGACCACGATCTCGTCGGCATCGCGCACGGTGGCCAGGCGATGTGCGATCACGAGCACCGTGCGGTCGGCCATGAGGCGGTCGATGGCCTGCTGCACCAGCCGCTCGGATTCGGTGTCGAGGGCACTGGTGGCCTCGTCGAGGATCAGGATCGGCGGGTCGCGCAGCAGCGCGCGCGCGATGGCGATGCGTTGCCGCTGACCGCCCGAAAGCCGGGTGCCGCGCTCGCCGAGCAATGTGTCGTAGCCCTGCGGCAGCTGCGCGATGAACAGGTCGGCGTTCGCCGCGTGGGCGGCGGCCTCGACCTGGGCGCGGGTGGCCTTCGGTGAACCGTACGCGATGTTGGCGTGCACCGTGTCGTTGAGCAGCACGGTGTCCTGGCTCACGACGCCCAGCAGCGCCCGCAGCGAGCGACGGGTGAACCGGGTGAGCGGCACGCCGTCCATCGTGATCCGGCCGCCGGTCGGGTCGTGGAACCGTGGGAGCAGGTCGGCCAGGGTGGTCTTCCCCGCCCCGGACGGCCCCACCAGCGCTACCACCCGGCCCTTCGGCAGCTCCAACGAGACGTCGGTCAGCACCGGATCGCCCTGGCCGTAACGGAAGCTGACGCGGTCGAAGACGACCTCCCGCTCGAAGTGCGCCTCCCCCTCGCCGGGGCGGTCCACCTCGGTACCCGGCTCATCGAGCATCTCGAACACCCGCTCCGCGCTGGCCAGAGTCACGGCCATGACGGCGGGGTAGGAGCTGATCGTCTTGAGCGGCGAGGTGAGCTTGAGCGCCGCCATCAGGAAGACGATGATCGCCTCGGGGGCCAGCGGGGTGCCGAAACCGATCAGGGCGGGCCGGGTAGCGGCCCAGATGATGAGGATGACCAGAAAGCCGGAGAAGACCTCGGTCAGCGGGCTCGTGAGGGACGAGAAGCGCTGGGTGCGGACTACCTGCTTCCGGTAGCGGGTGGCCTGGGCGGCGAAGTGGGCGCTCTCGCGCGCCTCCTCACCGTAGGCGCGGATGAGCCGCACTGCCCCGATCCGCTCCGCGATCGTCGCGGTCACCTCGCCCCGCTCCCGGGCACGGGCGCGGGCGTGCAGCCGGAGGCGCTTGAGCAGCGTCTGGAGCAGGAGCACCATCAGCGGCACGCAGGCGAGCGTGAGCAGGGTGAGCCGGAGGGAGATCTGGCTCAACACCACCAGCGTCGTGGCCACCAAGACGATGTTCTGGAACAGCGAGACCAGCGAGGCGGTGATCACCGTCTTCGTCTGGTCCACCTCGGTGATGATCGTCGAGATCAGCTGGCCCGCGCGAGTGCGCTGGAAGTAGCCGAGGTCGAGCGTGAGCAGGTGGTCGAAGATGCGGGTGCGGAGGTCGCAGACCAGCCGCTCCTGCACGCCGACCGAGATCTGGCTCGATGCGTAGCTCAGCGCGTTCTTGAGCAGCAGCCCCACCACCAGCACGATCACCAGCCGTCCGGCTGCCTGCCCCGCCGACAGTCCGGAGACCAGCGGTTCCGTGAGCCGCGAGACGAACGCCTCCAACTGCGTGGAGCCGGCCCGCAGCTGGCCGGTGGTGCCGAAGAGGTGCTTGAGCAGCGGGATCAGGATGACCAGGGTGAACCCGTCGAGCAGCGAGGCCAGAAAGGTGGTCAGCAGCCCCAGGGCGAGACGCCCGCGGTAGGGGACGACCAGCCGGAGGAGGCGCCGCTCGGTGCGCACCGTCACCCGTGCCGGGGGGTGAGCAGCGCGATCGGCAGGATGACCTCCTCCGGCGAGACGCCCCCGTGCAGGAAGGCGCCCCGATACCGCGCCTGGTACTCCCGCAGCTTGGTCGGATAGACGAAGAAGCGGTCGCCGGTGGCCAGGAGCAGCCTGGTGCCCGGCCCGCGCGCCGGCAGGCCGAAACTGGGCAGATCCTCCACCACCAGGGCCGCGTCGGCCTCCTGCGCCCGCAGGTCGTCGCCGAACTTGTAGCGCAGGTTGGACGTCGTGTCCCGCTTGGCGAAGACGGTCGCCGGCGTGTGGCAATGGATGGAGCCGTGGTCGGTCGTCAGCAGCACCGGGACGCCCCGGCGCTCCGCCTCGCGCAGGGCATCCCAGAGCGGCGAGCGCTCGAACCAGGTCCGCGTCAGATTCCGGAGGGCCGAAGTGTCGCGCGCCACCTCGAAGAGCGTCGAGTTCTCGGTCCGGCCGTGGGTGAGCTGGTCGATGAAGTTGAAGACCAGCGCCGTCACGCCGTCCTGGGCGAGATGGGCCGGGAGCCGCTTCAGGAGGCCATCGCCATCGGCGGCCGTGAAGACCTTCTCGTAATGCACCGGGACGTTCCGGCCGGTGAGCTCCTTGAGCTGCTCGGTCAGCAGCTCCGCCTCGTGTGCGTTGAGGCTGGCCTCCTCGCTGTCGCTCCACCACTGCGGATAGCGGGCCTTGATCTCCGCGGGAAACAGGCCGCTGAAGATGGCGTTCCGGGCGAACGGCGTCGCGGTGGGCAGGATCGAGAAGTAATGCGCCGTCTCGATGTCGAACCGGGTGCCGATGATGGGACGGATCATCGCCCACTGGTCGAGGCGGAGGCAGTCGACGACCACCAGCAACGCCTTCCGGTGCAGGTCGAGCACCGGACGGAGGAATTCGGCGCCGATGTCCACGGAGAGGGGCGGACGGTCGCTGTCCCCGTCGTGGAGCCAGCGCGCATAGTTGCGCTGCAGGTAGCGGGCGAAGTCCTGCCGCAGGCTCTCCTGGAGCGTCCGGAGCGCGTCCTGGAGCCCCGGCTCGTCCGCCTGCCCCAGTCGCACCTCCCACTCGGCGAGCTCGGCGACCAGCTCGATCCACTCGCGCCAGGCGAGCGGCCCGCCGCGGCGCGCCTCGAGCTCGCGGAAGCGGGTCGCGAAGTCGCGGGAGAGACGCTGCTGCCGGATCCGGTCGCCGTCCAGCAGCCGGGTGACCACCGACAGGATCTGCCGCGGGTTGACCGGCTTGATGAGGTAGTCCGAAATGTCGGCGCCGATGGCATCCTTGAGCGTCTCGGTCTCCTCGCTCTTGGTCACCATGACCACCGGCATCCCGTGGTCGATGGCGCGGATGGCGCGGAACAGCTCGAGCCCCCGCCGGCCCGGCATCTGCTCGTCGAGCAGCACCACGCCGTACGGCTGGCGCTGCAACAGCACGAGCGCGTCGTCGCCGTGAGCGGTGGTCTCGACGGCGAAGCCCTGCTCCTCGAGGAACAGGACGTGGGACGTGAGGCTCTCGACCTCGTCGTCCACCCACAGGATGCTCTTGGGACGTGGCATGGGGGAAATATAGGGGCGGAGAGGGCGGAGGGGGCGGCGTCACCCTGCGCCAAGCGGAGGGGGCATGATTCAGGTCATGGCCGCTTCGCTGCGTTCAGGGTGACTTGCACGCGGTTGGCGAGCGATGTCCCCGACTACCGTTCCGCCATCCCCAATCCCGGCGTACATTCCCGTCGTGACGTACAGCATCTTCCTCTCTCCAGACGTCTTGGTGGTGCGTTTCAGCTCGATCGGCGACATCCTGCTGACCACCCCCCTGCTGCGAGCGATCCGCACGAAGTGGCCCGGCGCCCGTGTGACGTTCCTGACGAAGCGGCAGTACCTGCCGCTGGTCAGCGACAACCCGAACGTGACCGAGACCTTTGGGCTGCCGCCGCAGGCCACCATGAGCAGCATCGCGGCGCAGATCCGCACCGTGAAGTACACCCATATTCTCGATCTGCAGGGTGGACTCCGCACGGCGGCGCTCCGGGTGCTCGCGGGCGGGCCGTGGTCAGGGTACTCCAACCGCCGCCTCGCCCGCACGCTGCTCATTCGATTCAAGCACAACGCCTACACCGAGCACGTGCCGGTTCCGGAACGGTACTTCGAGGCCGCGGCGGACCTGGGCGTCGAGCCCGACGGCGGCCCGCCCGAGTTCTTCCTGAACCCGACCGCCGAGGAGAAGGCGGCGGCGTGGCTGGCACGAGCCGGGGTAGGCACGAAGCGCGCCTTCGTTTCCATCGCGCCGGGCGCGGCTCACGCCACGAAGCGCTGGCCGGTGGACCACTGGCTCAAGCTGATCCGGCAGATCG
>Ga0209797_10000262_pt1 | contig 25513 bp, 20 predicted proteins | sample DOMMetBare3Fresh_2_FD_187472 | JGI IMG/M metagenome (GOLD analysis project Ga0209797, IMG submission 187472) | Wetland sediment microbial communities from St. Louis River estuary, USA, under dissolved organic matter induced mercury methylation -... | ecosystem: Environmental > Aquatic >... | reverse complement strand
GTTTGTCCGTCGAGGCTGAGTACGACGCCCTCGTTCTCATTCTCGAGCGTGAGTTCGATCTTGGCGGTATCCGGTACGACGATCGGCCGGTTTGTGAGCGTAAACGGGCAAATCGGCGTCAAAACGACTGCGTTCATCGATGGGTAAATGATTGGGCCGCCAGCCGACAAGTTATACGCGGTCGAGCCGGTCGGTGTTGATACGATCAGGCCATCTGCGCGAAACAGATTCACGAATAGTCCGTCGAGCTTTACGTCGATCGCGATTATTCGTGCCAGCGCGGCCTTATTGATCACAACATCGTTCAGGACACGACCCTCGGCGAGCTTTTCCTGGCCACGCCAATGTTCGGCGTCGAGCATTACACGCCGGTCAATCTCGAATTGGCCCGCAATGATCAGTTCAAGCGCGGGAAACATCTCCTCGATGCGAAAATCCGTCAGATATCCGAGGCTGCCGTAATTAATACCGAGCACGAGTACACCGGCCTCGCCGACCATGCGAGCCGTCGAGATCATTGTACCGTCGCCGCCGAGCACAACGATCAGGTCGGCGTTTAGAGACGGCATCCTGCCGGTGCGTGCCTCATCGGCCGAGACCGGTTCGCCTGCTTGCTTGATGCCGCGAGCGCTCAACCACGCCGAAAGCTCGGCGGCTGTCTCACGAGCCTCCGGGTGGCCCGGCTTGACGACGATGCCGACTGATTTTATATTTGTGCGTCCCATGTCCGGCAGATTATCTCGTTTATCATCATCGAATTAAAATGAAACTGCAAGTATTTATGGTTGCGGGGAAACTGACGTATTGGTTTTCGGCCACGTTTTTGCTAAGATTGCGGTTTGCTCTTAATGACACTCTTAGTTCGTATTCTAACTTAATAGGTATTTTTCGATGTTAAAGTTTTTCAATCGTCTCGAGAAGACCCGCAATTTTTTTATTCTTATCTTTGCCATTCTGATGGTCGGAAGTCTGGTGTTTTTCTACACGCCCCAGAGCAACACGAATTTGGCCAATCTCGCGCAGAGCCAGGAAACCGTGGCGTCAGTCTCGGGTCACAAGATCACAGTCGGCGAGTTGGTCAGGCAAAAGGAAAATTATAGCCAATTCAGTCGCGGACAAAACTTTCCGGCAAAAATGATGCTTGACGGGATGATCGGCAGCCGGATCGCACGTGTCGAAGCCGAGCGGTTAGGGCTGACGGCGAGCGACGCTGAGGTTGCGGCTCGGATTCGCGAGCAATTTAAGCCGGAAGACGGCAAGCCATTCGATCAGGAAATCTATGAACAGAACGTAACCGAACAATTTGGGAGCATCGCGGCCTATGAACAGAACGTCCGTGACGACATTAGTTCTAGTAAGCTGGATGCGCTCCTGACCTCAGGCGTGACCGTTTCGGAAGACGAAGTTCTTAATGATTTTCAGCGGAAAAATACTAAGTTCGACCTTAGTTACGTCGCCGTTAGCAGCACTGAGCTTGCCAAAACGCTGGTTCCTACCGATGCGGAGTTGAGAGAATATTTCGAAAAGAATAAGCAGAGTTATTACATCAGCGTCCCTCAAAAAAAGATCAAGTACGTTTTTGTAAACACCGCGAAGATCGGCGAGAAACTACAGATCCCTGAGGCTGACCTTAGATCTGAGTACGACAACCTGCCGGCGGATAAAAAGATCGCGGGTGTATTGGGGCAGGAAATAGTTCTGCGTGTCGCAAAGCCCGAGTTCGACTCTCAGGTGCAGGCAAAAGCTTCGGAGCTTATCCAGCGCCTTAAAAAGGATGGCGGTGCAGTGTCGGAAGCCGCTTTTGGCGAGCTGGCAAAGGGACATTCGGAAAATCCGGCGTCGGCTCCGAGCGGAGGTAAGCTGAGCGGCCCGGTTAGAGAGAACCAGAATAAACCCGACGATCCTTTCCAGCAGCTTTTGAAAATGAAGCCGGGTGAGATTTCTGAGCCTATCAGCTATCAGAGCCGGTATTTTATATTGCGGCGTGGTGACGATGTCCCGAAAACTTACGAAATGGCTAAGAAAGAGCTCGAGGTCAGCCTTCGCAACCGCCGTGCGTACAGTGTCGCCGCTGAGCTTGCGCAGAAGGTCGTTGATTCACTAAAAGAAACAAAAGATCCTGGAAAAACCGCTCAGGCCTTTGCCGCGCAGGCAAATATGAGCGCGGCCGATATGGTTCGCGAGACGTCGTACGTCAAACCGGGCGACGACGTGCCGAACATAGGCGTCTCGCCGCAGTTTGAGGCTGGAATCGAACCGCTTGTGAACCAAAACGATGTTGGCGATAAAACGCCGATCCAAAATGGATTTGCGATACCGATGCTTGTTGATAAAAAAGAGCCGCGCGACGCCGAGTTTGACGAGGTGAAGGCTCAGATCGTCGATGTCGTTAAGCTTGAAAAGTCGCGCTCCCAGGTCGAGGAGATCGCAAAACAGATCGCGGGCGGCGCCGCGTCTGCTGGAGCGCTTGCCGCGGCCGCAACCTCAAAGGGTATGGCCGCGAAGGATCAAATGAACTTTATTCTCGGCTCACCGCTTGGCGAGGGCCCAACTGCTTCGACGAGCGAGGCCCTCGAAAACGCGGTCTATGCGATGAAGGCAGGTGATGTTACAAAGACCCCGCTCAAGGTTGGTGATAATTGGTATGTCGTCGGCGTGACGAAACGCGAGGACGCAAATACAACCGAATTTGCCACACAACGCAGCAGCCTGATGGAGCAAATGCTCTCGAAAAAGCGCGCGGCGGTTTTCACAGATTACCTGGCCGCCGTCAAGCAAAAAATGGAAGCCAATGGCGACATTAAAGTCTACAAAGAGGCACTTGAAAAAGTCGACGCTCCAATTCCCGGATTAACGTCGGACGAAGATATGGGAAATTGAAAACTGAAAATGAAGAATGGAAAATACAGGATCAAACGTCTGCATTTTCCATTCTCAATTATCCACTTTAACTCACTACCACCAGCCTAAAATTTTCCACCAGCCGAGTCCCACCGTCGACCAGATCACAATATTCAGCACCGATGCGATCAGCCCGATCGTCCACCACTGACTTTGTTTTACGTAACCGGTGCCGAAATAAACGGGTGCGGGCGTCGTCCCGTAATGTGTCAGGCCTGCGCTCAGGTTTGAGAAATACGTGAGTACAAGCACCGTCAATCCGGCCGGCGCGCCGACGGCGATCGTAACCGCAAGAAACGGGATGAACATCGCCGTCACGTGGGCCGTAATGCTGGCAAAGCCGTAATGAGCATAAAAGTAAACCAATGCCAGCACTATCAACGCCATCGGCCATGACCAGCCGTCGGTCGCACGCGCGACACTCTCAGCAAATAGCTGCGTAATGGTGGTTTTGCCTAGTTCGGTCGCCATCATTACAAGGCCGCCGTACCAGATAAATACTTCCCATGCCTGAGTCTCGTGCGTTACATCCCGCCATTCGAGCACTTGTGTTATCAAAAGGAAAGCAATGCCCAAAAGGGCGATAACCGTCGCGTCGATGCCGTGAAATCTCGACGTGATCCACAGGATAACGACCACCACAAAGACGACAAGCAATATCTTTTCGCTTCGTGCAAGGGGCCCGAGTTTGGTCAATTCATCACGGGCGAACTGGACAGCGTTCGGCGTTTCCTTGATCTCGGGCGGAAAGAACCGGTAGATCATCAGCGGAATTACTGTTAGAGAGACAATTGAAGGCACAATCGCCGAAATGAACCATATCGAGTAGTTCATATCGATGCCGGCATGTTCGCTCGCAAATCTCGCGATTATCAGATTTGAGGCTTGGCCGGTGAGAAACGTCGCGCAAAGGATGACCTCGCATTGATAGAGGAGGTTCATCAAGAACGTCCCAAGCTCTCCAGCCGTACCGTCGTCAGGGCGCGAATCGTATGTCTCCGAAACGCTGCGGGCAATTGGCAGAATGATGCCGCCCGATCTCGCTCCGGTCGACGGAACAAACGACGCGAGCATAAAATCAGTTATTACCAGCGAATATCCGAGGCCGAGTGTTTTCCGACCGATCAGGCGTACAAGCATTAAAGCGATGCGATGCCCGAGGCCCGTCTTTATCATCGCGCGCGAGATAAAAAATGCCGCCAGCACCAGCCAGACATATTTATCTGCATAACCGCTCAAGCTGGTTTCGATCTTCAGCGCCCCGAATATAGCTGTCGCGATGACGCCGATCAGCACCATCGCGCTGCCGGTCATAGGCTGGACGATCGAGCCGACAATGGTCGCGACAAAGATCGCGAGCAGCGTCCAAGCCTCGCGCGGCACGCCCTCTGGCGGCGAAATCATCGCGATAATGACGCCGCAGCCGAGTACGATCAGCCATTTTACGAGCTTACTATTCACAGATTAGGGCATAAAAATTTGCCACGGAGTTCACATAGATGTCAGAGCATTAATAACTCTGCAACCCCTGTGATCTCCGTGGCAAAATCAAAAATATTCCGCCTAAGTTACTTGCCGCCATGGAGCTCGGCATAATGGATAAAGAACCAGTATGTTATCCCCAGCCAGATCGCCAGATTGATCAAAGTGGCTATTAACCCCAAGTTCCTCGTTTTGTTACTGCGGGCTGCATTCCGGTCACCCTTACCATACATAAGTAGCAGGACAAGGACCCCTGTTACACCCCATGCAAACAAACGCACAGCCATCTCGATCCATACCAAATGCGAAACTTGCCAGATGGTTAATGCCATTGCCAAGCCGATTGCGATAGCAGCCGCAATCGGTGGCTTGTAGTTTGATTCGCCCTCGTCGCCCTCACGATTCTCGTCGATTCCGATCTTGCTATGGTTATAGCTGTATGCGAAGTAGATAACAAGTCCGATCGACATCCAGACGATCAGTCGGATCCAAGTATCGAGCGGCAAGCTATTCATCAAATATGCCGCAGACACAACCGTCGCGATTGGGATAAATGGCGAAAGAGGCACTCTAAACGGGCGATTTAATGCTGGATTTGACGAACGCAAAATGATAATGCCGACACCAACAATCACAAAAGCAAATAGCGTTCCGATACTCACCAGTTCGCCTAACAGACTAATCGGAACAAAGCCGGCGAGGATTGCCACGATGGTACCTGTGATGGCCGTTGTAATGTGCGGTGTCTGAAACTTTGGATGGATTTTCGCGGCCCATGCCGGCAGCAGGCCGTCCTTAGACATTGAATAAAACACACGAGGTTGGCCCATTGTCATCACGACCATTGTCGAACTGAGGCCGAGCACTGCACCAACCTTGATGATCGTCGGGAAGGCAAATAGGATCTTGCCCATCGTTGTACCCTCTGCCTGTTGTAGCGCAGCGTCGATCGCGACGGCGATAGGAGCGGCAGCGTTCGTCAAAAGCTTGTAATCGACAAGCCCAACCATAATCCCCGCGACGAGAATATAGAGAACGGTACAGATGGCTAAGCTCCCAAGAATTCCGATAGGCATATCACGCTGCGGATTCTTTGCTTCCTGCGAGGCGGTCGAAACTGCGTCAAAACCTATATACGCAAAGAAGATCACGGCGGCTCCGGTCACAACACCGCTAAAGCCATACGGCATAAACTCCGCACAGCCCGGGGCTCCAACCGTACAGCCGATGCCCATATTGTTTGTATTGACATATCCGACGCCCGCGACGATAAAGAGAACGACCACAAGCACTTTGATCATTACAATGATCGAGTTAAAGCTCGCCGATTCTTTAATTCCGCGAATGAGCAGCATCGTCACCGCGACGGCTATCAGTGCGGCCGGCAGGTTGAATACTCCGACCCCTATCACGGCTCCCGTGGCTGATTTGATCTCCATGCCCGGAGGCGCGGCAAGTGACAACGGGAAATTTATTCCGAGAGTATCTCTAAAAAGGCTAACGACGTAACCCGACCAGCCGACAGCGACGGTTGCGGCGCCAAATGCGTATTCGAGGATCAGATCCCAGCCTATGATCCAGGCGACAAATTCGCCAAGCGTTCCATAGCCATATGCATAAGCCGAGCCCGAGATCGGTACGCTGGCCGCAAACTCAGAATAGCAGAGAGCCGCAAATGCGCTGACTATGCCGGCCAGGATCATTGAGATAATTACGGCCGGACCGGCGTGTTTGCCGGCTGCTTGGCCTGTGAGGACAAAAATTCCAGTTCCGATGATTCCACCGATACCGAGCATTGTAAGATCAACGGCACTCAGTGTTTTTTTGAGTGTATGCGCGCCGGTTTCTTCGGCCTCGGCGATGATCTTAGAAATTGGTTTAGTCGCAAAAAGTGACATTGAAACCTCCTAGAGTTTTATTAACTAAGTTTGTTCGACGCCGGACCTGGCCGACGCCGCTTTCCAAATAAAATAAACCGGCACTCCCGTAAGAACGATGAGCAATCCGGGCCACGTCGCCGTCGTTTGATAAATAAACAGCACCACGAGAATGACCGACGCTCCGACAACGTATAGCGCAGGGACGATCGGGTAACCAAATGCCTTATACGGCCGTTCGGCATCAGGTTGTTTCACCCTCAACACAAAAATACCAATGATCGTCAGGATGTAAAAGATAAGCGCGGCCGAGATGACGTAGGTCAAAAGGTCGCCATAAAGATTGCCGTATGATATCTTGCCGTCGGCCGCTGTTTTTACAGTTCGGGGCAGAACGTAGAACGCCGACCAGATTCCCTGGATGACAAGGCCCCACGCCGGAACGTGAAATTTGTTTAATTCGCCGGACGATTTAAAAAATAAACCGTCCTTTGCCATCGCGTAGTATGCCCGCGCGCCTGCGAGGATAAGGCCGTTATTACATCCGAATGTAGAAACAATTATCGCGACGGCCATGATATATGTGCCTGCGTCACCAAAAATGACTCCTGCAGTTGCCGTCGCAACGCGGTCGTCGGCAACCTTTTGAATAGCCTCGAACTTCAACGTCACTAGATACGCGAGGTTGGCCAAAAGATACAGAGTAATTACTAGTCCCGTGCCGAGTGAGAGCGATAGCGGAATATTGCGTTTCGGATCCTTTACTTCACCCGCAGTAAATGTGATGTTGTTCCACGCGTCGGCGGAAAATAGCGAATTCGTCTGGGCGACACAGATACCGACAAACAAACCGAAGGCCACCGCGGCGGTTAGGCCCTCGCCGACTGGCTGCAAATTGCCTCTTATCGTCCAGAGATCGCCGAAATTCGCCGCGGCAATATCGCCATGCCATGCGAGGCCGACAATAATGCCAAGTACGATCAAGGCTATTAGCGAACCCGTTTTGGCAAATGTAAAGGTGTTTTGGACGAATTTGCCGAGCTTTAGTCCGCGTGTATTCATCCACGTCAACAACGCGATCATTACGATCCCAACGAACTGTGCTGTCGATAGCGAAAATGCATAACTCGATGAACCAACCCGGATGGGTTCAACAAGATAGTTTTCAACCGAGATCGCCGGGACCAGAACGCCAATAAACTTCGCAAATCCAACCGCGACCGCCGCTATAGTCGCTGTTTGAATTACCAGAAAAAGTGTCCAGCCGTAGAGAAAACCCCAAAACGGCGAGTAAGCCTCGCGCAGATAAACGTACTGGCCGCCGGCTTTTGGCATCATTGCGGCGAGTTCGCCGTAGCTGAGTGCGCCGATCATCGTCAGTAAACCGGTTAGGATCCAGACTACCAACAACCATCCGGGCGAACCAACTTGTCGTGAGATATCGGCGGAAACAATAAAAATGCCCGAGCCGATCATCGACCCTGCGACGATCATTGTCGAATCAAGCAGCCCGAGACCGCGGATAAAGCCTTCTCTAGTTTCTTGTTCCACTTCCGGCTCAGCTGCCATAGTTATTCCGTCGTAGAGAGTTGAAATGTCGTTGCCGTAAATTCCGGAGTGAAACCTGGCAATCGTAAATCTTAGTTTTTAAGACGTTGGCGAGATATTCGTAGGTGATATTATACTTTTATTCCAAAAACTGTCGAGTGTCTTTTTGCATTTTGACGTGATTTTGATGGATTTCGGGCAAAATATGGTCGATAAAGCACGAAAATTAGGTGATATGCCTGCGGACGAGTTTCGTAAATACGGTTATGAGGTCGTCGATTGGATCGCTAACTACTTTGAGCACATCGAAGATCTGCCGGTGCTTTCGCAGGTTGAGCCCGATTGGTTGAGAGATAATCTGCCTGTTTCCGCGCCCGAGCACGGGGAAGATTTTGGCGTGATACTTAGCGATGTGGATAAGTTAATTCTGCCTTCGGTCACGCACTGGAACCATCCGAATTTTCACGGGTTATTCTCAACCTCAACATCATCGGTTGGTGTATTTGGCGAGATGTTGACCGCAGCATTTGATATGAAGGCAATGCTCTGGCGCACATCGCCCGCCTCGACCGAGCTCGAGGACGTCGTGCTCGACTGGCTGCGGCAGATGATGGATCTGCCCGCGAATTTTGAAGGTATCATCTACGACACTGCGTCGGTTTCGACAATGCATGCGATCGCGGCCGCTCGTGAAAGGGCGAACTTACGCATCCGCGACGAGGGCATGAGCGGTCGCGACGACCTTCCGTTGATGCGTGTCTATGCGAGCGAACACGTTCATTCTTCGATAGATAAGGGTGTTGTCACGCTCGGCCTAGGTCTGCGATCTTTGCGTAAGATCGAGTGCAACGATCGGTTTGAAATGATTCCCAAGAAACTCGCCGAGGCAATCGAGCAAGATATCGCGGCTGGATACCTACCTATCTGCGTGATACCGACCGTCGGCACCACGTCGACCTCAAGCGTCGATCCTGTCGATGCGATCGCGGACATCTGCGAGAAATACGGCATCTGGCTGCACGTCGACGCGGCTTACGCAGGCTCGACGGCGATCGTTCCGGAATTTCGAAAATACTTTAAAGGTTGGGAACGCGCGGATTCGATCGTCACCAATCCGCACAAATGGCTCTTTACCCCCTTCGATCTCTCCGTGCTTTACTGCAAAGACCTGAGTATTTTAAAAGAAGCGTTCGCGCTTGTCCCTGAATATCTCAAAACGAGCGATTCCAAGGGTGTCAAAAACGGTATGGATTACGGCATTCAGCTCGGGCGCAGGTTTAGAGCGCTGAAGTTGTGGTTCGTCATCCGTTACTTTGGCCGCGAAGGCCTGATCGCCCGTCTCCGCGAACATTGCCGCCTCGCCCGACTTTTTGCATCGTGGGTCGAGGAAAGTGAAAACTGGGAGATGCTCGCCCCGGTGCCGTTCGCATTGGTCTGTTTCCGAGCTTGTCCCAACGGAATTGATGATCTGGATGCCCTGAACGAAAAGATCATGAATGATATCAATGCCTCGGGCGACGCTTACCTATCGCATACAAAACTGAACGGGAAATTCACACTGCGACTTTCGGTCGGGAGCATTCGCGTTGAGGAGCGGCATTTAATAAAAGTCTGGAAGTTGTTGAATGGCCGATTAAATTAGTTTCTGCTCAAAATATATGCGGTTTACAAAAGAAACAGTCATCGAAGCTACGCCCGAACGAGTCTTTGCATTTCACGAACTTCCGGACGCATTTGAACGCTTAATGCCGCCGTGGGAAGACGCAAAGATAATTCAGAAGGCCGATATTTCCGTCATTGGGTCGCGGGCGATCGTCGATACAAGGATATTTGGACTCATTACCTCGCGATGGGTGGCCGAGCACACGGTGTACGATCCGCCACGGATGTTCGAGGATATTCAGGTCTCGGGGCCTTTCAGCTCGTGGCGACACCGGCATATTGTCGAAGCGAACGGCGACGGCGCGGTCCTAAGAGATGAGATCGAGTATGAACCTCCTCTTTGGTTCCTTGGTGCTCTCGCCGCTCCTTTCGCAGTCGTGCCGAAACTCGAAAAGATGTTTACATATCGCCACGATGTGACTAAGAAATGGTGCGAGAGCGTGTCGGTTTAGCTAAATAATTCCGCGAACTGCCGCTTGGTCCCGCCGAAAAGAAAGTCGCTGATCCCGGCTGTCTCGTGCGAGAGATCATAACCGACGAGCTCGACATAAGCGCGGCCACCGACCTTATTTCCTTCGCGCATACCGGTGATCTTACACGCACCTTCCCAATAAACGATCATTGTCGTCCCGCGTGTGTCCAACTCCTGATCGGCGAGCAGTGGCTCGATCTCGATGTCGATACCGAGGCGTTCGACACGCAGCCGCCAACGGCTCGGATACTCAGCTTTTGTTTTTTCGCTCGTCCAGCTCGACAGAACATCGATCTCAAAATCCTTGCGCTCAAGGTAATCGCAGGTTCCATCCGCCCTGACGAAAGTTCCGGTCGCCTCGCCATTCATCGCGCCTAATTCGCCACGAAATTGATAGACCATCAACTCGGTTTCGTCGTCAAACTGTATGCTGAACCAATCCCAATTCCCCTGATCCCAGATGCCGAATTCGCGATCCATCCAGGCCGTGCCGGTAAAAGTCTCGATTCCTTCGGCCGTCGTCGTCTGTCCCGTGACATTCATTCGGGTAAACGAAAAGTGGTTAGACGCTCCATTTTTCTTGCGGCTGATTCCGTTACCGCCATCGCCATTGAGGACGAGCGGTTTCGTCGTTTCAAGCACCGCGTCAAACACAATGCCATCCGAAAGCGTAGCGTGCAGAATATGCTTGCCCGCGACCTCACGCAGCGACCAGTCACCGAGCCGCACGTCGCACGCGGTTGTGCTCATCGAAACCGGCACGTCGAACGGCTTGTTAAAGCTACGGATATGTTCATATTTGAACGTCTGTGCGTGGATATCCGAGATAGCAAAATGAGCAAAGTACATAGGGTTTGCAAGCACCGTCATCGGAACGACGCCCAGTCGGTCGAGATCCGTTCGGCGCTTAAAGAATACAAGCTCAAAACCAAACTCACGCCCGCTTGCGCTCTTGCAATGGCCGGTGTAGTACCACCATTCGGTCTGGACGTCCGGCTTTGCAAACAGATCGTCGGGCAGCTTTACTTTGCCGTCGGACGGAGGTCCGCTTAAGTCGCCAACCGGATTTCCAAAAAATTCGGCAATTCCGTCGAGAGCAGTAGCTGCAACGTATTCTATGGGTCGGACTATTTCTTCGTACATATTTTTCATTCTACAATTCGCCGGGGTCGCGGCATCGGTTTCAGCAATACCGTTCGCCAATAATAGATTTGACCATATTATGTGAAAATATTGGTATGCTCATTCACGTTGTCTGCTGGAAATACAGGCCTGAGATCACCATTTCGATGCGGGACGAGCACCGAAATAAACTAAAAGCGCTCGTTGGGGTGATTCCCGAGATCCTCGAATTTGACGTCGGCGAGGATATTCTGCACCTCGACCGCTCTTTTGACACGGGTCTCGTTGCAGGATTTGCTGATCGTGCGGCTCTCGATGCCTACACGGTTCACGCCGAGCATCAAAAGGTCGCTGCGTTCGGTAAAGAGATATCGGAGAAAGTAGTTTCGGTCGATTTCTACAGCGGTCGGTAATTTAGGGCTCGAAAAGCAAACGATTTAGTGGATGCAGACATCCAAAGAGAGCATATTTGATTGGAAATTATTTTGTTGGTTACAGAATGAAAAAGTTTATTACAAACGCTTTTAAGATAGCCGCCATAGCATCGTTGTTTTCGCTTTCGGCGGTTGCTCAACAAATCAAGCGAACGCCGTTTGACGTCACTAACTACATGATGGATATTTCGCTCGTACCGAGTGAACGAAAATTGAACGCAACCGTCGATGTCACATTCACGCCGCTCGAAGATACACGCTCGGTCTCATTTGAGTTGAACGGTTCGCTAAAGATCGACACGATCTCGCGCCTGAATAGAACGCCCGGTGGCGTTACATCGCCGCCATCGAGAACGCCTGTGCGGACGACCACTCCAAACCCGTCGTCAGGGACAAATGCCATAACGTTTGTCCAGGATCAATCGAACGCCAGCGATCTCGGACCACACGTTCGGATCGATCTCGGTGAAACGGTTTCGAAAGGTGTGCCGGTCGTGCTCCGCTTCAAATACAGCGGCATCCTCGACGGCCCGGCGGGTGGCCCATTACTGACCAAAAGACTTGCCTTCATCAGCGATAGTCAGGGCTATCTGATGTATGCGGCACGCTGGTTTCCGTTTCACGATTATGCCGCTGATCCGGCGACATCGGACATCAGCATTTCGCTCCCCTCAGGATTTCAAATAATTGGCAACAGCGACATTCCTGTCTCCGGCAGCGGAGGCAAATATCGGTTCGTACAGTCCACACCGGTGCTGCCGGGTAATTTTGCGTATGGAAAATATGCGGTAAAGACGATGCGGGTCGCTGATCAGGAGCTGCAGTTTTACGCGAAACCGGGCAGCGACGTTCTCGTAGCCAACTACGGCGAGACTTTGGGAAAAGCACTCGATTATTACTCAAAGCGTTTTGGTGCCGCCGCCTATGGCAAAAAACTGGCAGTCGTGCAGATCGACGACGAGAGTCTTGATTTCTATTCCTCACAAGGGATGCTCTTTATCGCCAACCGCCAGTTCGAAGAGGCCCGCGATGTGACCATCGATCGGCTCCAGCGTGAGGCCGCATATCAATGGTGGGGCCTGACCGTCGGGTTGAATTCGTTCGATGATGCGTGGCTCTCGCAGGGACTCGCGGAATTTAGCGCGTTCTCGCTTCGGGAAACCGAGCTCGACGGCGCAAAGCTCGATGCGCTTCGCCGCGAGCTGCTTGAGAAATCACTCACTTTTGAGCAAACCGCTTCGTTGCTGCGTGCTCCGTCGAACCTCGATGATCAGAGTATCGGATATCAATACATTATGTACGCTAAGGGCGCATTTGTTTTCAAACTTCTGCGTGACACCCTCGGTGCACTAAAATTTGAACAATTATTGCGTACCTACCTTCAGGAATTTCGCGGCAAACGTTCGTCGATCGATGATTTTGAAAAACTCACGTCCCGCATCGCCGGCGAGAATATGCGTTACTTCTTTGCCCGTTGGGTCGAGAGCACAGGCGTTCCGGAATTTTCGAGTGACTATTTGATATTGCGAACGCGGGGCGGTAAGTTTGTCGCACGCGGCACGGTCAAAGAAAATTACGACAACCTTCGCCTGCCGGTTGAGGTCCAGCTTCGTTCCGAGGGCGAGCAAGGCCTTAAGACCGTAACGCTTCAGATGGATGATGCGAGCGCCGATTTTAATATCGAATCGACCGGCAAACCGATCTCGGTCGTGATCGATCCGAGTTACAAGCTGCTCCGCATCTCGCCCGACCTTCGCATTTCGTCGATAGCCCGTCGCGGCATCGAGCAATTCAAAGAGGGTAATTACGTTGAGGCTCAAGCCCAGTTCGAAGCCGCGCTAAAGCTCGACCGTTCGAATTCGTGGATCTACTATCACCTCGGTTTGCTCTTTCTCGAACAGCGCAACTTTGACCTCGCGATCGACAATTTCAAGGCCGCGCTTACGGGCAATCTGAATCCCGTCTGGCTCTCGGTCTGGTCAAATATCAAGATGGGCAACGCCTATGACGCCAAGGGTGATCGCACCCGCGCCGTCGCCGCCTACAAGCGTGCCGAAGCCCTCGGGGACAACTACGACAACGCTCAGGACGCCGTCAAGAAATATCAGGCGACGCCATACGACCCCAAAGAAATTAAAAACACTGCGATCAAATAGGAAACTTAGAACTCCCCGCCTTTCGCAGCTTTCGCTTGGAGTCCCTGCTTTAGCGGGCTCTTTCTTTACGTTGTAGGCCGGCTATAGCCGGGACTCACAACGCCCGAGGACGACGGTTATAGGGGAAAAGACCGCCGCTCGGACTACTTTATCAGCAGATCGGCGGCTTCTTCTCCAGTGTTGATCGCGCCTTCCATAAAACCTTGCCAATCGGCAAGGTGTTCACCTGCGAACAGCACTTTGCCGTGTGGTCGTTTTAGAATCGGGCGGATGCCGAACCATTGACCGGGACGGTAGAGGGCGTAGGCTCCTTCGGTATATTCATCACGCTGCCAGGCGTATGACGCGATGCCGCGTGCGAGGTTTGGTGCGGTCGGGTCGAGATCGACGAGGTCGCGGGTTATGACATTCATCCGGCGTCTATCGTCTTGCGACGCAAGCACATCGGCCTTTTCGCCAACGGCGTATGCCGTCAAAATGCCCTGTTTGCCGGGTTGGTTTTGGGACGAGTGGAAATAGTAATGCGACGTCGTGTCGGAGACGAGCGAGAAATTCTCAGCTTTCCAAAAGCGTTCGTCATAAAGAACAGAGTTCTTAATGATGCGAGCGTAGATCAACTTTTCGGCGGCTGCGGCGTGGACGGACGATAGCGGCGGGTCGAACTTTATCTTGCGAAGACTGGCGACAGGGGCCGTACAAATACAGGCGTCCGCCCGGAAGCTCTCGCTGCCGGCCTTGACAGTAACAACGCCGGAGCGTTGGACTATATCGGTCACCTTGATGCCGGTCCGGATATTTTCATCACCGACGCGCTTTGTTAACTCCCGAATGAGCCGCGAATTGCCGCCGGTCATCTTGTAATCCATCTGATTTTTCGTGCGAGTCTCGTCATTCTCGGCATATTCGGCAAGGGCACCAAACGCCGATACGTGACGGATCGATTCGCCAAAATCAGTGCTGTCCGCAAGGTCTCGGAGGATCAGATCTTCGCGTGAAAAACCGATGTCCGAAAGGTGTGTCCACCAGTCTTTGCGGTCGAGCCGCTCTTTTTGCGGCTGCGTCAGGTTCTTAAAGCCTGCGACCATCTTCTCAAAAGCAGCATCTGCCGTTTGCGAAAAGCACCATTCGCCGGGACGCGAAACTTTGCCATTTTGCTGCAGATAGTCGTCGAACTGATGCCGCTGAAGAGGGATCTTAAAGTCTGAACAAAGAGCCCTAATCCGCTCATGATCTTCGCCTATCCATTCCGCTCCAAGCTCGCAGATCAGGTCTTTGTTCTCGGGCATAGAATGTGAAAAGACACGTCCGCCAATTCGGCTTCTGGCCTCCAGAACGGTTACATCCCAACCGGCGTTGTTGAGCTTGAACGCCGCCGCGAGCCCCGCCAGGCCGGAACCGATTATCACGCAGGACCTTTTGCGGGGCGATTGGCCAAAAACACTGTTCGAACCTAATGCTATCCCGGCAGTCGTGAGACCTAATGTCTTTAGAAACTCTCGGCGATCCGTGTTTTTCATATTCCTTAGATGATGGTCGTCACGATCTCTCTGATGCTTCGCTGCAGCTCACGGTCGTCGGTTATTGGGGAGCAGATGGCGACTTCGGCGGCGGCGATTGGGGAGATGCCTTGGGCGATCATTTGGGCGGCGTAGATCAATAGTCTGGTCGAGACGCCTTCTTCGAGGCCGTGGCCGCGGAGGTTGCGGACCTTTTGACCTATCTTAACGAGGTCGGCGGCGATAGCCTCGTCAATGCCACCCTCCTTAGCGACGATCTCGGTCTCGGCCTCCGGTTCGGGGTAGTCGAATTCCATTGCGACGAATCGCTGTCTGGTCGATTGTTTCAGGTCTTTGAGGATAGACTGGTAGCCCGGATTGTACGAGACGACGAGCATGAATTCCTCGGGAGCCTCGATCACGGTGCCGCGTTTCTCGATCGGTAGTCGGCGACGGTCGTCGGTGAGCGGGTGGATGATGACGACGGTGTCTTTGCGGGCCTCGACAACCTCGTCCAAGTAGCAGATCGCACCGTGGCGAACAGCGGTCGTCAAAGGGCCGTCGTGCCAGACGGTCTCATCGCCTTCGAGCAGAAAGCGGCCGACGAGATCGGTCGAGGAAAGGTCTTCGTGACACGCGACGGTGATAAGCGGGCGGTTTAGGCGATGCGCCATGTACTCGACAAAACGCGTCTTGCCGCAGCCGGTCGGGCCCTTGAGCATTGCGGGGAGTTTTGCTGCAAAAGCCGCTTCGAAAAGCTCGACCTCATTCTTTAGCGGCAAATAATACGGTTCATTCGCAACCTTATATTTCTCGACTGCTGTTTCTAGCATTTCATACTATAGTAAGAAATAAACTGTGAAGACTCAAAGACTATGCAAGTAGAACAAGTTAAGGACGGCAAGTTCACGATCACTTTTACGAAAGACGAGATGTTGATACTCAACAATGCTTTGAACGAGACAGCAAATGGAATTTGGATCTCCGAATTTCAGACGAGGACGGGTTACGACCGTGAGGAGTTTCAGAAACTATTGGATCAGATCGGAGGCGTGCTGGACGCTATATCTTGATGGTCAACATAACCCACGCTGAAACTAACGAACAGATCGATGCAGCCCGCGAACTATTTCGCGAATACGAAGCGTGGCTCGCGCTGGATCTGTGCTTTCAGGGTTTTGAGGCCGAGCTTGCCGCATTGCCGGGAAAATATGCGATGCCCGGCGGGCGGCTGTATCTCGCATACGTTGACGACAAACTCGCGGGCTGCATCGCGCTAAGAAAGTTGGAAGATGAAACATGTGAGATGAAACGGCTGTTTGTGCGGGAAGGTTTTCGTGGAGACAGGGTCGGTGTCACGTTGGTCGAGAAACTAATAACGGACGCACGCGAGATCGGCTACAAACGGATGCGGCTCGACACCTATCCGCCAAAAATGTCTAAAGCCGTGAAATTATATGAATCTCACGGCTTTAAACCGATCTCGCCCTATTACGATAATCCTCACGACGATGTCCTGTTTATGGAGCTCGACCTTTAGAACTACATTCCGCTGCCAAAACTGCTGCCGTACGCGGTCGGGGGCGGTGGTGTCATGTTAAACCTCTGCTCGATCAGGGGAAAAACCTGCCTGTAGGCGAACGCATTTGCCAGGAATATGAGCGGGATCGAGAATAGGAAAATCCCTAAACAGATCATTAACACGCCGAGAAGTGCTATTAGCATCTGAAAGATCATAAGTACGATCAGCCCGCCGATATTACTCATCGCGGCTTGTGCACTAAGTTTGATTGCCTCGATCGGGCCAATGTCGTTTTCCATCGCAAGCGGGATCGCGAAAAAGAAAACTGCCCACCAAATGACCGCAACAACTATGAAAATAAGCGTCCCAATAATGATTATGACGGCCATGCCACCGGCGAGAGCAAAATCCTTATCCGGCGATTGAAAAAATTGAAAATCGCCATTTCTGCCACCGTTAAGTCCCAATTGGCCGATGTCGAGAGAAAAGCGGAGAATCTGAGCGATCACGCCCGGGATAGACTGTATGAGTCCGATCACCATTAACGGCACGAATTTTTCAAATCCTTTGAACATCATGCCAAAATCTACCGGTTCGCCCCTCATATCGCGCAAAACGACGAAAAAAACGCCACCCATCACCGGACCGATCAAAAAGAGATTCAGACACGGAATACAGCCCGTGAGAATGATCGCAATCAGGGAAATGCCAAGATACATTCCGTAGTTTTGTTTCAAAAGGTTCCATGCGTTGCTGACGCATCCGCCTGCATCTATCGCACTTGGTACAAATTGGACATTCATCATAGTTTTTAAGGGGCCTAAGATTTTTTGTTGATTGATATTAACTTATTCGCGATCGTTTGCAAACAAATCTGCCCGAATTTACCGAAGACTCAAGCGGCAAATTCGGACAATCAGGTTAAAGAGCAAAGGCGTTACTGTCTCAATGCCTTTCGCGGCATTTTCTCGTCCATCATCGCAGCTTGATATACAAATGCGGCGAGGATGATCGACATTTGTTTCATATCGTCGGCCTGTATTCGGTCGAAGCTGTCCATATTCGAGTGATGTGTACGGGTGCTGTATTCGACCTCATCCTGAATGAACTGAAAGCCCGGCAGCCCGATCGCATCAAAGGATTGGTGATCGGTTCCGCCCGTATTGGCGCTCGTTAGGGTGGTCGCACCCATTTCCTTGAAAGGAGAGAGCCAACTGCGGAATATCGGCCTCACGTTCTCATTGCCTTGCATATAGACGCCGCGGATCTTGCCTGTGCCGTTATCGATATTGAAGTAGGCAGAGAGTTTGTCGTATTCGGGCAGCTTGGTCAGCGGCAAAGCCGCTTGGCCGCCACCACCACCGCCGCCGAACGCTGGAGTCGTTCCGTCGCCGCGATAGCCGAAGTGCTGCCGGACATAGGCACGCGAACCAAGAAGTCCCTGTTCCTCACCTGACCATAACGCGATACGGATCGTGCGCCGCGGTTTGAGGCCGAGAGTTTGTAATATCCGGACTGCTTCCATCATTACCGCACAACCTGAACCATTGTCGGTCGCACCGGTACCGGCGTGCCACGAATCTAGATGGCCGCCAAGCATAACGACCTCTTCCTTTAACGTCGGGTCCGTGCCCGGAATTTCGGCGATCGTGTTGTAGCCGTTGAGGTCCTCATCCTGAAATTCGACCGCGAGATCGACGGTCATCGTCACCTTTTGTCCCGCCGATATCATTCTGGAGATTCGGTTGAAATGTTCGGGCGTTGACGTGAGCTGAATCGGCACTATGGCGTTCTTATCGCGGACTGACACATTTGGAATCGGCGTTCCGCCCACTGCCGGAGGTCCGGCTTGTACGGCTTGTGCTCCCTGCACAAAAATGGTCCCGCCGTCGCCTTTGAATGATGTATCGATCAGAATCGCAGCACCTTCTTCGTGCAAGAAACGAAATCGCCGTGCGGCGAACTGAAATTGCTGAACGTTCGCAGCATTCGGCCCCGGACCGCCGCCTGCGGCCGGACGCGGCAGAGCATTCGGATTGGGTGCGTTGGCAAGCTCAAGGAGATTAGCCTCCGTGCGGCGTGTTCCCTGTGGTTCAAATTCAGCCTTTAGTTCACGCACCGCACCAACGAGTACGATCTTACCTTTCAGCATTCCTTTAAATTGCTCAAGCTCACCTTCGTTCTGCGGATTGAATGTTACGACTTCAGACGTGTAAGCAGTGCTCTGTGGAGCAGCGGGAGCCGGGGTCTTCGGCTTCTTTGCCTTTGGATTAACTACAGGCGCCGGAAACAGCGTGTCAGTACCAGGCGACCACGCCTTTGGGTGGGCGATCATCGGAAACGCAACTGGGCCGTCAACGGTCGCGTAAAACTTCTTAAGAGTCCATCCGCGGCCGAACGGGCCCCAGGATTCGAGACGAGCATTTTGCAGTCCCCATTTTTCGAGCATCTCGCGGGTCCAGTCGTTACCGCGTTTCATGCCCGGCGATCCGGTGAGCCGCGGGCCGATGACGTCGGTCATGTAGCTCAACGTCTGCATCACCTGCGAACGGTCCATTCCCTCGTCCTTTATCTTATCGATCACATCTTTGGGCGCTGTGTAAACCGCCGTCTGAGCGAACGATCCCGTCGGCAGCAGAAAAGCGTAAAGCAAAAATACGCCTAAAACTTTGCGTCGTAACATTATTTAGTTCTCCTGAAAATCGAATCTCACTATCGGAATTTAGCTATTTATACCACAGACGACGAGATTATGTTTCGAAAACTATCAGACCGTGGACCAGGTGAGCGTAAATGCAGGCGGGACATTCTTGAGCACGAGCGGGCTGCGCCGCGATTTGCCGTAGCGGTTTTTCAGAAGTTCGCGTAGTTTTATCGCGGGCGGCAAAAAATAGCCGTGCGCGTATTGAAATAGGCGAAGCTCACAGCCCTCGCCCATAAACTTTTCGATCTCGGCCAAAACACTTTCGCTGACCTCTTTCGGCAAAGAGACAAACGGCAAACAGCAGACGACATAACGGACCTTGCCGAGACCTGACTCACTATGGATCTCATACGCATTGGCCGCATTGCCATAGATGATATTCATGTCGGGGTAGTTTTGGTTGAGAATTTTTACTAGTTCGCGGTCAAGTTCGAGACCTAGATACGACTCTTTGCTTGGGATGACGTCGCGTAAAAATTTTGTTATCGCACCGGTTCCAACGCCCAGTTCGAGCACGATGTTATTGTCATCCGGCTCAATGCCGGTTAGCATCTCAGCGGCAAGCTCCGGCGAACTGGGGGCGATCGCCCCTACTTTCATAGGATTTTTAAGGAATGCTTGCAGGAATTGGAGATTCTCTTTCATGCCTTGTGCCTAAGCCGAAACCGTATCTTCCTTTTTGCCGTCCGGTGCTAGATCAATTGTATCGACTGTCATTTTATAATCACACTCTTCGTTTTGGCAATACCGGGCGGTACGGACCGCCGGGTCGATCATCTACCATTCTTCATCGCAGTTTTACTCGTAGATGCCTTTTTAGCCGAAGGCCTCGTCTTTTTTGCAAATGCACCCGGCAACTCGGCTTCGATCAGCTTCTTTACCTGTTCCAGCGTTAGAGTTGCGGCCTCGTCCGCAGTCGAGCGCGTGCCATCGGCTTTTTTGGGAATTGAAATTATCTTTTTGCCGAATTTGATGACAGGACCCCAGCGGGCATTCTCCAGCGATATTTTTTCATCTTCCCAGCGTTGGATGTAACGGTTTGCTTCTTTGCTGACCTTTGCTTCAATAAGCTCGTTCATTTCGGCCTGGGTCAGCTTCTCAAGATCATACCGGCGTGGAACATTGATGAACAGACCATCCCATTTAATAAAAGGCCCGAATCGTCCCGTACCTTTTGTGATCGGTTTACCGTCGTACTCACCAACGGGAGCATCCGCCACCTGTTTAGCTTTAATAAACTCGATCGCTTTTTCCGTGTCCACGCTTCCGAGGTCGGTGCCGCGGGGTATAGAGACAAATTCATCACCCCATTTTACATACGGCCCGAACCGGCCAATGCTGACAGACAATTCTTTGCCGTCGTAGCTGCCCATCGCGTCCTGCAATTTAAAAAGGGCCAACGCTTCTTCAAACGTTATGGTTTCAATGCTCTGTCCTGGTGGAACCTTTGCAAATCTCGGCTTCTCTTCTTCCGCCGCACTGCCGATCTGTATGATCGGCCCATAGCGAGCCATACGGGCAACCACCGGTTTTCCGCTTTCGGGGTCGGTGCCCAGAATCCTTTCGCCCTTCACACGCTCTGCATTTTCGATGGTATTATCGACATCTTTTTTGAAGGGGCCGTAAAACTCCTCGAGCATGTCGTTCCACTTAAGTTTCCCGTCGGCAACATCGTCGAATTCTTTCTCGATCTTGGCAGTGAAGCCGTAATCCATGATGTCGTCAAAATACTGTTTCAGAAAATCCGTCACCACGAGCCCCAAGTCGGTCGGGAACAACTTTGCTTTCTCTGCACCGGTATTCTCAGATTCTTCCCTTTTACTGATGAGATCATTTTTTAAAACCAATACGCGAAAAGTCCTTGGCGTGCCTTCTTTATCTCTTTTTTCTACGTATTCCCTTTTCTGGATCGTAGAAATTGTTGGTGCGTAGGTGGACGGGCGTCCGATGCCGAGCTCTTCTAATTTTTTGACGAGCGACGCTTCGGTGTATCTAGGCTGAGGACGGCTGAACCGTTCGGTTGCCCTGAGTTCGGACAGCGGCAATGATTGCCCCACTGTCATCGGCGGCAACAGACCTTCTGCTGATTCCTCCGCTTCGTCTTCATCTTTATCTTCCTGATAAACCTTCAGAAATCCGTCGAATTTCAACACTTCTCCGGAAGCCGTTAATTCGTCTTTGTTTGTGGAAATTTCTATTTTGACCGTAGTCTTTTCCAGCTCAGCATCGGCCATCTGAGAGGCCATGGTTCGCTTCCAGATCAGCTCGTACAACCGTTGCCATTCCGGATCATTAATGGTTGTCTTACTGGTGTAGGTTGGGCGGATGGCCTCGTGAGCTTCTTGTGCGGACTCGTTTTTATTTTTGAATTTACGGAACTGTTGGTATCTATCACCGTAGAGGCTGCTCACCGTCTGCGTAATTTCCGCGAGAGCTGTAGCGCTCAGGCTCACGCTATCCGTTCGCATGTAGGTAATGTGGCCGTTTTCATAGAGCTTTTGGGCGATCTGCATGGTCCTTGCCACGCCGTAACCAAGTTTTCTTGATGCTTCCTGCTGCAGTGTTGAGGTGGTAAAGGGCGGAGCCGGAGTGCGTTTACCAGGTTTCACGCGTACATCCGTCACTTTATAGTCAGCTCCGATACATCCCTTTAAAAATGTTTCCGCATCTTCCGCACTGTTCTGTTTTCTGCCTTCGGCCTTGAATGTTACCTGCTTTCCAGTGATATCATCGGCAAAAAATAGGCCTTCGATCTTGAAATGACTTTCCTGCTGAAATGCATTGATCTCGCGTTCCCGGTCGGCGATCAGCCTAACCGCGACACTCTGCACACGGCCGGCGCTCAGGTTTTTATTGCTCGTACTGATCTTTCGCCAAAGCACAGGGCTTAATTCAAACCCGACTATGCGATCCAGCACCCGACGCGCCTGCTGCGCCATCACCAGGTTCATATTCACCGTGCGTGGATTCTTTACTGCCGCTTCGATAGCAGGTTTGGTGATCTCGTGAAAAACGATCCGTTTGGTCGTTATCGGGTCGAGGCCCAGCACTTCGCACAAATGCCAGCTTATAGCTTCTCCCTCACGGTCCTCGTCCGTTGCGAGCCATACTTCGTCTGACTTTTTTGCCAATGATCTCAGTTCGCTAACGACCTTTTTCTTTTCGTCGGGAACGATATAACGGGGTTCAAAATCGTTCTCGATGTCGATACCCATGCTGGCTTTTTCAAGGTCGCGGATATGGCCATAGCAGCTATTAACCTGAAAATCCTCTCCAAGGATCTTTTCAATTGTCTTTGCTTTTGCCGGGCTTTCTACTATTAACAAATTCTTCGACATATTTCAGTGCGGGAAAAAAATACGTCAGACACATCCTTTTGTGCTGACGTATTAGACTTCTAGCACCTTGTTCGCGGGTCTGTCAACGCGGTGCTGTACCTTATCGAAAAAATTCCCAATGTTAAGAACCGGCGATTCTACATCCGCCGAGCGTAGTGTTTCCCCGGCAATACACGTATCAGATCGCGGATATCGAGGGCGACAAGCACAGAATTGAGATCGCCAAATGAGAGCCCGCTCGATTCGAGCAAATGATCGATATGCGTCGATTCGTCCGCCGCGAGCAATGCCCAAACGCTTCGCTCATTTACCGACATATCCGCGGGAATAAGATCTGGTTGGCGTCTTGTTACATCGGGTGCGCCTTTGTCGATCTTTGGCGGCAGGATCGCAGCCGATATCTCGCTCGGCAGTTCGGCGACGACATCCTGCCACTGCTGCACCAGTTTTGCACCGCTCTTAATAAGGTAATTCGTCCCGAACGAGTTTCCGGACGTGATATTACCCGGCACGGCCATAACTTCTCGATTCTGCTCGGCGGCGAGACGGGCCGTAATCAACGACCCGCTCCTTTCCGATGCCTCAACTATCAAAACGCCCAAGCTAAGTCCGCTTATGATTCGGTTTCTATATGGAAAGTTGTCTTTTAGAGGCGGCGTGCCGAGCGGGAATTGCGAAACGAGACAACCGCCGGCGGCTAAGATCTCGCGAACAAGTCCATTGTTTTCTTTAGGATACACGCTGTCGATGCCCGTCCCGATTACGCCGATCGTTCGGCCTTGACCGGCAATGGCTCCGCGGTGTGCAGCCGTGTCGATGCCGCGTGCCAGGCCCGAAACGACCGTAATACCGCGGGATGCAAGGTCTCGGGCAAGCATCTCAGACGCGTTTTCGCCATACGTCGAGCACATTCGCGAACCGATAACGCCGACGCCCGGCTGCTCAAAGCACGCCTGCCAGTCGCCCTTTACATAAAGAACAGGCGGCGGATCATCAATCTCACGCAAGAGCGCCGGATAACTTCCGTCATCGAGGATCAAAACATCGCCACCGATCTGCTTTACTCGTTCGAGCTCGGTTGCGGCCTTTTCGTGAAACTCACGTTTGATAATGCTTTCGATAGTCTCCGGCTTGAGCCGCAAAGACTCAAGCTCCGGCCGCCGTGCATGAAACACAGCCCCAGCCGAACCGAACCGTTCGAGTAGCTTTGTCGCTGCCCGCGGTCCAACCCCGGGCGTCATATTCAACGCGATCCATTCAATCATATCGATTTGGGAATAGGGACTTGTGATTTCAGATTTCTTTTGGATTTCGACGTTTTAATTGCCGAGACAACGATCGATACGATCTCGTCAAACTCAGACAAAAGCTTAGTTACTAAGTTTGCTTTGATATGGCCGGATTCGACCAACAATTCTATCCAATAAATTGATTCGTCTGCTTCCTCTTCAACAATCGCTAATTTATTTATAAAGTCGGCGGTCGATTTTGCTCGACAAGCCGCTCGATAATTTGCGCCAACAGATGTTGCACTGCGAAGCAATTGTCTGCCGAGAATATCCGATGTCTTATTCTTTGGCAAGCTTTCAACGAGTCGGATAACACGTATCGATAACTGTTTCGTACGACTTATCAACTCCAGCTTTGTCATAAAACTTACAGATCAATCGACAATCCCAAATCACAATTCCCAAATCGAAGTGGCGGAGGCGTGTGGGAGTCGAACCCACTTGAGTACGCTCTCGCGCCCTCACAACGGTTTTGAAGACCGCGCCCATCACCGGACAAGTTGCGCCTCCGGGAATTATTCTATTTCCGCATCGATTTCACCGACGGTTGGAAAATCCACATCGACAATGTAAAGACATGGGTCGTCGTTAGTGACTCGGCGGAAACACTCGAAATGACAAAAAAATTGCTGTTCTTTTTGCTCATCTCGATTCTTATCAATATTACTAACAAGCCAAACAGACATCGGATCCAATTTAGAACCACTGCCGCCTATTACGGTTTCTTTGCAGATACAACAGCTGTACTTTATCTCATCCATCAATTGAGTAGCAGAGACGTGACCAACGTAGCCCGCCTCGCAATATCGCTCACTAAAATATGCTCATCCAACCGGTGGGCTCCGCTGCCGGTGATGCCCAGGCCGTCCAGAATAGGCACACCCATCGCTCCGACAAAATTGCCGTCCGACGCACCGCCGACCTGAGTCTCGCCGAGTTCGTAGTCAAAGCTTGCCGCCAGCACCTTTGCTTTTTCAAACAGCTCAACAACCGCGGCCGTTCGCTCCATCGGCGGGCGATTGATGGCGCCTAACAATTCGATCGTTACGCGCTCGTCGATCGATGTCAGCGACTTAACGGCCGCTTCGACCCGCTCAGCCTCGGCCATCGAGCTAAATCGAACATCGATCTCACACTCGGCGTGTTCAGGGATAACGTTTGACGTTGTGCCGCCCTTTATTGTGCAAACGTTTACGGTTGTGCCGGCGGCGGGATTTGCAACTGCGTGGATCTCGTCAATGTGACGGGCGAGTTCGGCGATCGCGTTTGCACCTTTCTCAGGTTCGAGACCTGCGTGGGCCGGAATGCCGTGCGTCCGAAGCGTGTAATTTCCGGTTCCTTTTCGGCCAGTCTTGACCTTGCCGGCTGCGGACGGTTCGAGCACCAGGCATGTTTCCGCATTCGCCGCTTCGCGTTCAACCAACGCCCGTCCGGTGTGGCTGCCGACCTCTTCGTCGCACGAGAGCAAGATCGTGATCGGGCGCGACGGTCGAGTACCGGTTGCTGCGAA
>Ga0209797_10000260_pt1 | contig 25565 bp, 28 predicted proteins | sample DOMMetBare3Fresh_2_FD_187472 | JGI IMG/M metagenome (GOLD analysis project Ga0209797, IMG submission 187472) | Wetland sediment microbial communities from St. Louis River estuary, USA, under dissolved organic matter induced mercury methylation -... | ecosystem: Environmental > Aquatic >... | reverse complement strand
ACGACGTCCGACTGGTCGTACCCGGCGACGACGCCGAGGGTGTGCAGCTCGAGCAGCTCGCGTCCGTAGTTCTCGTTCGGGTGCTCCTTGGTCGAGTGCGCGTTGTCCAGGTACACGAGCATCGCCGGGTGCTTGAAGCTGGCCACGAGCATGTCGGAGAACCGCCCGAAGGCATGGCGACGGATCACGGTCCGCTCATAGTCCGCCCGGCTGTCCCACACGTCGCCCGACGGGCAGGTGACGTGCAGGTGGTCGGACCAGAACTCGCACATCGACTCGAAGAGCTGGAAGCGGCTGAAGGCTGCGCGGCCGATGGTCACCTGGCCCAGGTCCATCATGACCTCCCAGCCGAACTCGGGGACCGAGTCAGGGCGGGACCGGACCTGGGCGATGCTCCAGTTGACTCGGGGGTAGGCGGCCACCACCCGGTCGGCGACCGGGTCCGACCCGCCGCCGAGCGCGAGCTGCTCGTCCAGCCAGCCGTCGTAGCCCAGGGCGCGCACCTGCGAGCGCAGCGCGGGCGTGAGTCCGTAGGAGCAGCGACGGGCCAAGTGGAAGTCGAGATCGGGGAGCAGCCCACCCCGGGGCATCGGGCCGCCGACTGGGCCGGGGACGGCGGCGTCGGCCGCACCGGCGGCCAGCGGCAGCGTCGCGAGGGCGCCCGTCGAGAGACCCGCGGCCAGCACCGACCGGCGGGTCAGCGACGAACCGTCCAAGGCAGTCGTCGACCGCGGCGCAGGCTCGGGCACGGTCCTCCTTCGGCAGCCGGATCGGCGGTCCCGATCAACCGCTCGGGTGAATCCTTGCTCGACCCGCCAGGATGGGCCAGTGCAGATCGAGATGACGGCCTACGACGATCCCATCGTGCAGGCCATGGTCGAGCAGGTCCAGGCCGAGTACGTCGTCCGCTACGGCGGCCCGGACCGGACCCCGGTCGACCCCGAGGAGTTCACGCCGGCGGGCGGGGGCATCTTCCTGGTCGGTTTCGTCGACGGGGTTCCCGTCGCCTGCGGCGGTCTGCGTCGGCACGACGAGACCAGCGTGGAGATCAAGCGGATGTTCGTCCCGGCCGAGCACCGGGGGAACGGCTTCGCCCGGGCGATGCTCACCGCCTTGGAGGACGCCGGACGGCGGGCGGGCTACCGGCGGATCATCCTCGAGACCGGGGGCAAGCAGCCCGAGGCGATGGCGCTGTACGAGTCCAGCGGCTACCACGTCATCGAGTCGTTCGGGTACTACCGCAACGCTCCGCTGAACCGCTGCTACGCGCGCGACCTCTGAGCCGACCACGGACTGTTAGCGTCCTTCCGTGCGCCTCACCGCCCGGGTCGACTACGCGCTGCGCGCCGTCTGCGAGCTGGCTGCGGCGTCGGGGGGAACCCTGACCGTCGACCAGCTGGCCCGGGCGCAGGGAATCCCGGCCTCCTACCTGGAGACCATCTTGGGATCGCTGCGGCGGTCCGGGCTGGTGCGCGGCCGCCGTGGGCCCGAGGGCGGCTTCGTGCTCGCTCGGCCGGCCGCCGCCATCAGCCTCGCCGACGTCATCCGCGCGCTGGAGGGACCGCTCGTCCACGTCCGGGGCGAGCGGCCGGACACCGTCGCCTACACCGGGGCGGCCACCGGCCTGCAGGACGTGTGGGTGGCCCTGCGGGCCGTCGAGCGGGCCGTCCTCGAGCAGGTGACCCTCGCCGACGTCGCCGCCGGGCGGCTGCCGGCCAAGGTGCGCAAGCTCGCCGGTGACCCGGCCAACTGGTCCTGAGGGTCCGTCCGAACGGTTGATGGTCCACTCCTACACCCCTGGGTAGATTCCCGACTATTCCGGTAGGGTTATTCAGTCGGTAGGGGTCGTCATCGTGCGCACACTGATCGTCTTCGGTCTCGTCGGCTTCCTGGCGCAGCTGGTCGACGGCTCGCTCGGCATGGCCTACGGGGTCACGACGTCGACCCTGCTGCTGTCGGCGGGCTACGCACCCGCCGCGGCGTCCGCCTCGGTCCACCTCGCCGAGCTGGGCACCACGTTGGCGTCGGGCCTCGCGCACCATCGGTTCGGCAACGTGAACTGGACCGTCGTCCGACGGATCGGCGTCCCGGGCGCGGTCGGCGCCTTCGCGGGGGCCACGTTCCTGTCCTCGCTGTCCACTGCGGCCGCCCGGCCGTGGATGGCGCTGATCCTCCTGGTGCTCGGCCTGTACGTGCTGGCCCGCTTCGCCCTCGGTGTGCGGCCGACGGTGGTGGTGACCACGCCGAAACGACGGCTGCTCGGGCCGCTCGGGCTGGCCGCCGGCTTCGTCGACGCCACGGGCGGCGGGGGCTGGGGGCCGCTCGCCACGCCCACGCTGATGACGGCTGGGCGCATGGAGCCGCGCAAGGCGATCGGCTCGGTCTCCGCCAGCGAGTTCCTGGTCGCCCTGGCGGCCAGCGCAGGGTTCCTCCTCGGCCTTGGAACGTCCGGCATCGACCCACTGGCGGTCGGGGCCCTGCTGGTCTGCGGCGTCCTCGCCACGCCGGTCGCCGCCTGGCTGGTCAGGCGCCTGCCCACCCCGGTCCTCGGCACCTTCACCGGGGGGCTGCTGGTCCTGACGAACGCGCGGACGCTGCTGGCCACGGCCGGGATCACCGGCTCGGCGGCCACGCTGGCCTACCTGGGAGTCGTGCTGCTCTGGACGGCCGGGCTGGCCCTCGCGGTCCGCACCGTGCGCGAAGAGCGCCTGCTGGTGCTGAGCGAACCGGAGCCGGCCACCGCCTGAGACCGGCCGCCGCCGCCAATCCCTACTCCTGCCCGACTCCTGCCCGACTCCCGCCCGACTCCTGCCCTACTCCTGCGGGAAGGGCAGGTCGCGCTCGAAGCGCAGCCAGCCGCCGGCCGCGAAGGCCGCCACCTCCACCTCCTCGCGCTCCCCGCCCTCGACCTCCTCGCCCTCGACCTGCTCGGCCGGAGCGTGGGCGTACAGGCGCAGGACCCCGTGGTCGACCACGTAGCGCGTGACGTCGTAGGTGCGCCGCAAGCCGTCGGAGAGGTCCAGGTGCAGACGGATCATGGCCGAGACGCTAGCGCGTGCCGGGGTCAGGCGGACGCGTCGTGGCCTTCGGCGCTGACGGCCGAGCGGCCGGCCTCCAGCCGGGCCACCGGGACCCGGAACGGCGAGCAGGACACGTAGTCGAGACCGACGGCGTCGAAGAAGTGGATGCTCTCCGGGTCTCCGCCGTGCTCGCCGCACACCCCGATGTGCAGGGTCGGCCGCGCGGCCCGGCCCTCCTCGGTGGCGATGCGCACCAGCCGCCCGACGCCCTCCCGGTCGATGGACTCGAAGGGCGAGACGCCGAACACGCCGCGCTCGAGGTAGGCCGAGAAGAAACCGCCCTCGACGTCGTCCCTGCTGAAGCCCCAGGTCGTCTGCGTCAGGTCGTTCGTGCCGAAGGAGAAGAACTCCGCCGACTCGGCGATCTGACCCGCCGTCAGCGCCGCGCGGGGCAGCTCGATCATCGTCCCGATCGGGAACCTCAGGCTGCAGCCGTGCACCTTGGAGACCTCGGCGAGCACCGTGGCGGCCTCCTCGGCGATCAGCTCCAGCTCCTGCACGCTCCCCACGAGCGGGATCATGATCTCGGCGAGCGGTTTGCCACCGAGTCGCTGCCGGAAGCACGCCGCCTCGGCGATCGCCCGCACCTGCAGCGCGAACAGCCCCGGGACGACCAGGCCCAAACGAACGCCGCGCAGGCCGAGCATCGGGTTCGACTCGTGCAGCCGGTTGACCGCCTGCAGCAGCCGCAGGTCACCCTCGCTGGTCTCCCCGCGGGACTCCGCGACGGCGACCCGGACGGCCAGCTCGGTCAGGTCGGGCAGGAACTCGTGCAGCGGGGGGTCGAGCAGCCGGATCGTCACCGGCAGCCCGTCCATCGCCTCGAGGATCCGAACGAAGTCCTTGCGCTGCAGGGGCAGCAGCGCGTCGAGCGCCTCCTGCTGCTCGACCTCGTCCTCGGCCAGGATCAGCCGCTCGACGTACTGCTTGCGGTCGCCGAGGAACATGTGCTCGGTGCGGCAGAGCCCGATGCCCTCCGCGCCCATCCGCCGGGCCCGAGCGGCGTCCTCACGCGTGTCGGCGTTGGCCCGCACACGCAGCCGGCGAGCCTCGTCGGCGTGCCGCATGATCCGGTCGACGGCGCGGACCAGGTCGCCGGCCTCGGCCCAGTTCGGGTCGAGGTCACCCTCGAAGTAGCGGACGACGGGGGAGGACATGACCGGCACCTCGCCGAGGAACACCTCGCCGGTCGAGCCGTCGATCGAGAGCACGTCGCCCTCGGAGACGATCAGGCCGCCAGGACCGGACAGCCGACGGAACTTCGTGTCGACCTCCAGTGCCTCGGCGCCGCAGACCGCGGTCTTGCCCATGCCGCGGGCGACCACCGCGGCGTGCGAGGTCTTGCCGCCGCGCGAGGTCAGGATGCCCACCGCGGCCACCATGCCCTCGAGGTCGTCGGGGTTGGTCTCCCGGCGCACCAGGATGACCGCCTCGCCCGACTTGGCCCAGGCCGTCGCGGTCCGCGAGTCGAAGACAACCTTGCCCACCGCGGCACCGGGGGACGCGGCCAGCCCCTTGGCCAGCAGGGTCCGCTCCACCGACGGGTCGAAGTGCGGGAACATCAGCTGGGCGAGCTGGGCGCCGGTCACCCGGCTGAGCGCCTCGTCCATGCTGAGCAGGCCCTCGTCGACCAGCTGGATGGCGATCCGGAACGCCGCCTCGGGCGTCCGCTTGCCGACCCGGGTCTGCAGCATCCACAGCTTGCCGCGCTCGATGGTGAACTCGATGTCGCACAGGTCCCGGTAGTGCCGCTCGAGCGTCTGCATGATGGTGCCGAGCTGGGCGTAGGAGGAGGGATCGAGGGTGGCCAGCTCGTCGAGGGTCAGCGTGTTGCGGATGCCCGAGACGACGTCCTCGCCCTGCGCGTCCGGCAGGTAGTCGCCGTACTCACCGGGGGCGCCGGTGCTGGGGTCGCGGGTGAAGGCCACCCCGGTGCCCGACCCCTCCCCGAGGTTGCCGAACACCATCGCCTGCACGTTCACCGCGGTGCCCAGGTCGTTCGGGATGCGCTCCTGGCGCCGGTACAGCCGGGCTCGGTCGGTGTTCCACGACTCGAACACGGCCCGGACCGCCCGGTCCAGCTGCTCGCGCGGGTCCTGGGGGAAGTCCAGGCCGGTCTCCTCCCGGACGATGTGCTTGTACGTGTCGACCAGGCCGCTCAGGTCGTGGGCGTCCAGCTCGATGTCGGTGGTGACGCCCTTGAGATGCTTCACGGTGTCCAGGGCGCCTTCGAACTTGGCCCCGTCGATCCCCAGCACGGTCTTGCCGAACATCTGCAGCAGCCGGCGGTAGGAGTCCCAGGCGAACCGCTCGTCGCCGGAGTGCTTGACCACGGCGTCCACGGAGTGGTCGGTCAGTCCGATGTTGAGGACCGTCTCCATCATCCCCGGCATCGAGAACTTGGCCCCGGAGCGAACCGAGACGAGCAGCGGGTCCGACGGGTCGCCCAGCCGGCGCCCCATCCGCTCCTCCAGGCGGGCCAGCTGCTCGCTGACCTGGTCCGCCAGCTCCAACGGCTCCTCGCCGTGCAGCAGGAAGTGGCGGCAGGCCTCGGTCGTGATCGTGAACCCGGGAGGGACCGGGAGACCGATCCGGGTCATCTCGGCGAGGTTGGCGCCCTTGCCGCCCAACACGTCCTTGAGGTCCTTGTGGCCCTCCTCGAAGTCGAACACGTACCGGGTCGCGGTCATCCCGCTCGCCTCCTGGGGGGTCGAGGTTCTTGCTGGGACCGTACCCAACCTAGCCAGTCCACCCATGGGACAGAGGTCCCGACCGTCCGGCCACAGGCCCTCAACCCAGACCCTCCGGCTCGGACGTCACGACCGCTAGAGGTACAGCCCGGTGCCGGCCTCGGCGACCCGGGACGAAGCCACCGCGTGCACGTCCCGCTCCCGCAGCAGGATGAACGTGCGACCCTGGATCTCGACCTCGCCGCGGTCCTCCGGCTCGAACAGCACCCGGTCCCCCGCCTCGACCGTCCGGACGTTCTGCCCGGTCGCCACGACCACCGCCCAGCTCAGCCGCTTGCCGACCTGGGCCGTGGCCGGGATCACGATCCCGCCGGACGACGTCCGCTCCCCCGCGCCGCCGTCGAGCTCGACCAGGACGCGGTCGAACAGCAGCTTGATCGGCAGGGTCTGATGGGCGTCGGGCACGGCGGAAGGGTAGCCCGACCGGTTACCACCCGCTGGTCCCGGGACCACCCTTGACCGGACCGACGACGTCCGGAGTCAGCCACCCCCCGTAGAACCCGCCGGGCTGGGCGGCGACCAGCACCCCGTCGACCGTGCAGCGGTCCATCCGGCCGGGGTAGAAGGCCACGTGGTCGCGCAGCTGCCCGAACCCGGGCGCCGGATCGGGGTAGTACCAGGCCGCCCCGGGCTCGGTGCGCTCCCCGGCGCGCACGTCGAGGTAGTACGCCAGCCCCTTGTACTCGCAGAGCGAACGGCCCGCGGCCGGCACGAGATTGCCGGGGCGGACGTCCGCCGTCGGCAGGTACCACGAGGGCGGATGGCTCGTCTCGAGCACGCGCAGGGCACGCCGGGTGTCCGCGATCACCAGGCCGCCCAGCTCGACGACGACCCGCGCTGACGACAGCTCCACCCGAGGGGGACGGGGGTAGTCCCAGACCGACTCCTGCCCCGGGCCGGGGGGTACCGGGACCACGCCGGCGGGCCGTCGACTCATGCGTGCCGGCGGCGGACCAGGTAGACGACGAGGACGACGGCCACGCCGGCGACCGCGGCCACCTTGCGCGGATCCCAGGCACCGTCGGGTGTCTGCAGGGCCGACACGACCGACCGCCGGGCCCGGGCGGCCAGGTTGGCGGGAGCGACCTGTGCGGTCAGGGTGTCGATCGAGTCGGCCAGCTCCAGCCGGGTCCGGCGCAGCTCGTCCTCGATCGCGTCCGGGCCGCGCTTGTCCTGCGGGGTCTGGGTCACGTCATCCTCCGTCTGCCGGTCATCGTCACACAGGATGGCCCAGCGGGCGACGGTGCGGACAGTCGCCCCCGTCTTGTTGCAACCGATTTGCAGGAAGGGACCGGCCGACATACCGTCGGGTGGTGACCCGCATGCGCCAGTACGCCCGCTCCCTGGCGGCCGTCGGCCTGCTCACGGGGTCGATCGCGCTGGCCGGCTGCACGTCGTCGACGGACGCCGCTGAGCCGGGTGATCGGCTGGTGGTGGCCACCACCGTCGCCCCGCTGACGAGCATCGTCGCGAACATCGGCGGCGACCGCATCTCGGTGACCGGCATCGTGCCCGAAGGCACGAACAGCCACACCTTCGAGCCGGCTCCGCGGGTCGCGGAGCTGCTGAGCCGCGCGGACATCATCGTCGTCAACGGGCTCATGCTCGAGGAACCGACCAAGGAGCTCGCCGAGGCCAACGCGAAGAAGGGCGCCCAGATCGTCGAGCTCGGCACCCGGGTCCTGCCCGAGTCGGAGTGGATCTACGACTTCTCGTTCCCCAAGGAGGAGGGCAAGCCGAACCCCCACCTGTGGACCGACCCCACGTACGCCGTCAAGTACGCCGCCGTGGTGCGCGACACGCTGGCGGACCGGGACCCGGCGAACGCCGCGTACTACCGGGCCAATTACGCCGCCTTCGAGAAGAGGGCCACCGAGCTCGCGAACGCGCTGAGGGCGGACCAGGCCACCGTCCCCCAGGGGCGGCTGGAGCTGCTGACCTACCACGACGCCTACGCCTACTTCGCGAAGACGTTCGGCTGGAGGGTCATCGGGGCCGTCCAGCCGAGGAACTTCGAGGACCCCACGCCGCAGGAGGTGGCCCGCCTCATCGACCAGGTGAAGGCCGAGCGGGTCCCGACGATCTTCGGCTCGGAGGTGTTCCCGTCCAAGGTCCTCGAGGAGATCGGCCGGGCCACGGGGGCCCGCTACGAGGACACCCTGCGCGACGACGACCTGCCCGGGGCTCCCGGTGACGCCGAGCACTCCTGGCTCGGACTCATGCGCTACGACTACATGACGATGATCAAGGGACTGGGGGGGACCACCACGAACCTGGCCGGGTTCACCGTCGAGAACGTCGCTCCCGACACTGCCGAGTACCCCCAGTGACCGGCACCGGGGTCGGCCCCGTCCTGGTCGAGCTCGACCGCGCCTGGGTCGGCTACGAGGGGTCTCCCGTCCTGCACGACGTCACCTTCCGGGTGCACGCTGACCAGCTCACGGGGGTGGTCGGACCCTCGGGAGCGGGCAAGACGACCCTGCTGCGGACCCTGCTCGGCACGCTTCGGCCAGACCGTGGCCGGGTGGCTCGTGCCGACGGGTTGCGGCTGGCCTACGTCCCGCAGCTCGAAACGGTGAACTGGAACTTCCCGATCACCGTGTTCGAGTGCGTCCTCATGTCGCGCCCGCAGGGCCGTCGCCTGCCCTGGCCGAGCCGGCAGGAGCGCACCGACGTGAACGAGGTGCTCGACCGGCTCGGGATCGCCGACCTGGCCGACCGGCACATCCGCCAGCTCTCGGGCGGGCAGCAGCAGCGGATGTTCGTCGCCCGCGCCCTGCTGCGCCGACCCCAGCTGCTGCTGCTCGACGAGCCCACCTCGGGGGTCGACGTGAGCACCCGCCACGAGATGCTGCATCTGCTCGAGGACCTGCACGACGACGGCCTGGCGATCGTGCTCACGACGCACGACCTGAACGGGATGGCCGCCCACCTCCCCCACCTGGTGTGCGTGAACCACCGGGTGGTCGCCGACGGGACCCCGCAGGAGGTCATCCGGCCAGACGTCCTCGAGGCCACCTTCGGCGCCCGGCTCGAGGTCCTGCAGCACCTGGGAATGCCCGTGGTCGTGGACGAGTTCGCGTCGGGGGCCAGGCCCAGGGTGGTGTCATGACCGACCTGTGGACGAACCTCGTGCATCCCCTGTCGTACGGGTTCTTCCAACGCGGTCTGATCGTCGCGACCCTCGCCGGCGCCCTGCTGGGGTTCATCGGGGTCTACATCACGCTGCGCGGCATGAGCTACATCGGCCACGGGCTCTCGCACGCGATCTTCGGCGGGTTCGCCGCTGCCCAGCTGGTCAGCGCAAGCTACTTCATGGTGGGCGCCGGGGTCTGGGGTCTGGCCTCGGCCCTGGGCATCTCCTACGTGACCCGTCGGCACCGGATCGGGGCGGACGCCGCGATCGGCGTGATCACGACGGCGTCCTTCGCCCTGGGCGTGGCCCTGCTCAGCCACTACGGCAGCACCGGGCCATCCTTCGACAGCGCCCTGTTCGGGTCGATCCTGGGGATCTCCAGCACGCAGATCTGGTCGGTCGTCGGCGTCGCCGCGCTGACCGCCGTCGTGGTGTTCCTCCGCTACCGCGCGCTGCTCTTCTCGACGTTCGACCCCGAGGTCGCCGCGGTGAGCGGGGTGAACGTGGCGCGCACCGACGCCCTGCTGATGCTGGTGCTCTCGCTGGGCATCCTGGCCACCCTCACGGTCATCGGCGTCACCCTCGTCGCCGCGATGCTCGTCATCCCGGCGGTCGTGGCCCGGATGCTCACCGACTCGTTCGGCCGGATGCTGTGGCTGTCGACCGTCCTCGGGGCCGCGTGCGGCCTGGTCGGCATGTACGCCAGCTACTACGCGCAGGTGCCGAGCGGCACGATGATCGTGCTCACGGGTGCCGCACTGTTCGTCCTCGTCCTGACCTCGAAGGGGGCCCGTGGGATGCGTCGCACGGCCGGCCTCGACTCGCACACCGACGCCGACAGCCTCGCCGTCGTCGACCTGCCCCTCCCGACGAGGAGCTGACATGAGCGACGTCCAGCTACGGCCGGGCGACCCGGCCCCCGCGTTCACCCTGCCGGACGCCGAGGGCCACCCGGTGTCGCTCGCCGACTTCGCGGGGCGACGGCTCCTCCTCTACGTCTACCCGGCGGCGATGACCCCGGGCTGCACGAGGCAGGCCTGCGACTTCAGGGACAACCTCTCGTCGCTCGCCGCGGCCGGCATCGCCGTCGTGGGGCTGTCCCCGGACCCTCCGGCGAAGCTGGCCCGGTTCACCGAAGCCGAGGGGCTGACGTTCCCGCTCCTCTCCGACCCTGACCGCACGGTGCTCGAGGCCTACGGCGCCTACGGGGCGAAGAAGCTCTACGGCAAGACTGTGGTCGGGGTGAGGCGCTCGACGTTCGTCATCGGACCGGACGGCCGGATCGAGCACGCGCTCTACAACGTCAAGGCCACCGGGCACGTCGCCCGAATCAGGGACCTGCTGATCACGCTCTGAGAGGCGACCGTCACGTTCACCCCGTAGGCGCCCGGGACCTGATTCGGCTGCCAGACTTCCGGGCGTGCGCCGACCCGCCTGGCTGAGCCGCAACGTCGGCGTCCTGTCCGCGGTCTCGTTCACCCAGGACGCCGCCAGCGAGCTGCTCTACCCGGTGCTGCCGATCTTCCTCACCACCGTGCTCGGGGCGCCCCCGGTGGCGGTCGGAGCCGTCGAGGGGGTGGCCGACGGCGTCGCCGCAGCCACCCGCTACGTGTCGGGCCGGCTGTCCGACCGGATCGGGCGCAAGCCGCTGGTGGCCCTCGGCTACGGCCTGGCCGCCCTCGGCAAGCTGGTGGTGGCCGCGGCGGGGGCCTGGCCGGTCGTGCTCGCCGGGCGAGCCGTCGACCGGATCGGCAAGGGCATGCGCGGCGCCCCGCGGGACGCGCTGCTCGCCACGGACGTGCCGCCCGGCCAGCTGGGTCGGGTGTTCGGCTTCCACCGCACAGCGGACACCCTCGGCGCGGTGGTCGGGCCGCTGCTCGGCCTTGCCGTCCTGGCGCTCGCCGACGGGAACGTGCGGGTCGCCCTCTGGGTCGCCCTCGTCCCTGCCGTGCTGTCGGTCCTGCTGGTCGGGCTGGCCCGCGAGCACCCCAGCCGGTCGTCCCGCGCGCACCCACCGCCCGGCGACGACCCCGTCGCGTCGGCCGAGCCTGCCCGGCTGCCCCGCGACTTCCGCCGAGTCGTCACCCTGCTCGGCCTCTTCGCCGTGGTCAACTTCCCGGACGCGCTGGTGCTCCTGCGGCTGTCCGAGGTGGGCTTCACGGTCCAGGGCGTGGTCGGGGCCTACGTGCTCTACAACCTCGTCTACGCCCTGGTCTCCTACCCGGCGGGGACGCTGGCCGACCGCTGGCCCCGCGCCCGCATCTACGCGCTCGGGCTGGCCTGCTTCGCGGTCGGCTACGTCGGCCTGGGCCTGGTCGACGGCGGCGCGCTCGCGCTGCTCCTGCTGTGCGTCTACGGCGGGTTCAACGGGTTCACCGACGGTGCGGGGAAGGCCTGGATCGCCTCCCTCGCCCCGGCGTCGGCGCAGGGCCACGCCCAGGGGGTCTTCCAGGGCCTGTCCGGGGCGGGGATCCTGGTCGCAGGGCTCTGGGCCGGCCTCCTGTGGGACGTCGGCCCCGGGTCCGGGGTGGTCCCCCTCGTGCTGGCGGGGTCGGTCGCCGTCCCGGCGTCGATCGGCCTGCTCGCGGTGGGCCGGCGTCTAGGCTGATCGACCGAGCGGGAGTGGTGTAACGGCAGCCACGCAGGTCTTAGGAACCTGTGCCTTCGGGCGTGGGGGTTCGACTCCCCCCTCCCGCACGCGGTCAGCCGACCAGCTCGCCGACCAGGGGCGCCAGGGCGCGGAACGCCCGGCCGCGGTGGCTGATCGCGTCCTTCTCCGGCGGTGCCATCTCGGCCGTCGTGCGGACGTCCCCCTCCGGGACGAACACCGGGTCGTACCCGAAGCCGTGCTCACCACGCGGGGCACGCGCCAGGCAGCCGGTCAGCCGCCCCTCGACCACCCGCTCGACGCCGCCGGGCAGCGCGAGGGCGGCCGCGCAGGCGAAGTGCGCGCCGCGCCGGTCGTCGGGCACGTCGGCCAGCTGCGCCAGCAGCAGGTCCAGGTTGGCCCTGTCGTCACCGTGCCGCCCCGACCACCGGGCCGAGAACACCCCCGGGGCGCCGCCGAGGACGTCGACGCACAGCCCGCTGTCGTCGGCGACGGCGGGCAGACCGGTCGCCGCGGCCACCGCGTGCGCCTTCAGCAGCGCGTTCTCGGCGAACGTGGTGCCCGTCTCGACGACGTCCCGGACGTGCGGGAACACGTCGACGCCCACCAGGTGCACCGCCAGGCCCGCTCCGTCGAGGATCCGGCGCAGCTCGTCGATCTTGTGCGGGTTGCGGGTCGCCAGCACCAGGCGGGGCACGGTCACGCCAGGGCCTCCCGCTGCAGCCGGGTCAGGTCCTGGCAGCCCGCCAGGGCGAGCTCCAGCAGCGCGTCCAGCTCGGCCCGGTCGAACGGCGCGCCCTCGGCGGTGCCCTGCACCTCGACGAAGTGACCGTGACCCGTGACCACGACGTTCATGTCGGTCTCGGCCCGCACGTCCTCCTCGTAGCAGAGGTCGAGCAGGGGAACACCGCCGACCACCCCGACGCTGACCGCGGCCACCGACCCGACCAGCGGCTCCGCGCCGGCCTTGAGCAGGCCCTTGGCCCGGGCCCACTCGACCGCATCGGCCAGCGCCACGTAGGCCCCGGTGATCGCCGCGGTGCGGGTGCCGCCGTCGGCCTGCAGCACGTCGCAGTCGATGACGACCGTGTTCTCGCCCAGCGCCTGGTCGTCGATGACCGCCCGCAGCGAACGGCCCACGAGCCGGGAGATCTCGTGCGTGCGGCCCCCGATCCGGCCCTTGACCGACTCACGGTCGTTCCGGGTGTTCGTGGAGCGGGGCAGCATGGCGTACTCGGCCGTCACCCACCCCAGCCCGCTGCCCTTGCGCCAGCGCGGCACGCCCGCGGTGAAGGAGGCGGCGCACAGCACGCGGGTGCGGCCGAACTCGACCAGGGCCGAGCCCTCGGCGTGGTCCAGCCAGCCACGCGTGAAGCGGACCGGGCGCAGCTGGCCGGGGTCACGGCCGTCGACTCGGGACATGCCCGCGAGGCTACCGGCCGGTCGGCGGGCTGGGCTCAGAGGTCGACCGTCAGCCCCGGTGTCGCGGCTTGCGTCGGCCCCGCGAACCGCTCGGCCGCAGCTGCCTTAGCCCGCTCGCGGTCGAACCAGGGGGGGACGTGCGTGACGACGAGCTGCCCCACGCCGGCCCGGGCCGCATGCTCGCCGGCCTCCGCGCCGGTGAGGTGCAGCGCCGGCGGATTCGCGTCGCCGTCCCGGAAGGAGGCCTCGGCGAGCAGCAGGTCCGCCCCGCGGGCCAGGTCGACGAGCGCCGGGGTGGGGCCGGTGTCGCCGCTGTACGCGACGGCGTGCCCGTCGGCGTCCAGCCGCAGGCCGTGGCAGGGCACCGGGTGCGCCATCCGCGCCGACGTCGCGCGGAACGGCCCGAGCTCGAACGAGCCGGTCGGGACGGTGCGGAAGTCGAAGAGCACCGGCAGGTTCTCGTCGGCGTCCGGCGTTCCGTACGCCGCCGTGACCCTGGCCAGCGTCCCCGGCGGACCGTAGACCGGCAGTGACCGGGCGGGGGGACCCTGTGGGCGGTACTTCAGCGCCACGTAGAGCGCGCAAAGGTCGATGAAGTGGTCGGTGTGCAGGTGGCTGACGAACAGCGCGTCGACGTCCTCGACGTCGACATACCGCTGCAGGGTGCCGATCGCCCCGTTCCCGAGGTCCATGACCACCCGGTACCCGTCGTGCTCGACGAGGTAGCAGGACGCGGCCGAGTCCGGGCCCGGCGCCGAGCCCGAGCAGCCGACCACGGTCAGCCTCATGCGGAAACCGTGCCGCGCTCGCTGGTCGAGGCGACCCGGCTGACCTGGCCGATCTCCGGGCCGAGGAACCGCCGCCCGAGCCGGGCGAACTCCTCGGGGTCACCAGTGGCCCGGAACCGGTGGGTGGGCTCCGGCCGGCCGTCCGGGCGGAGCAGGTCATTCGAGGCGAGCACCCGGTAGACGTCCTTGGCGGTCTCCTCCGCGCTGGACACCAGGGTGACCTCCTCGCCCATCACGTAGGACAGCATTCCGGTCAGCAGCGGGTAGTGCGTACAGCCGAGCACCAGAGTGTCCACCCCCGCGGCGATCACCGGGTCCAGGTACTCGTGGGCCACCCTCAGCAGGTCGGGACCTCCGGTCACCCCGGCCTCGACGAACTCCACGAAGCGCGGACAGGCCTGGACGGTCAACCGCAGATGCGGCGCCGCGGCGAAGGCGTCCTCGTAGGCTCCGCTGGTCACGGTGGCGCGTGTGCCGATGACGCCCACCCGGCCGTTGCGGGTGGCCTTGGCGGCTCGCCGGACGGCCGGGTGCACCACCTCCACCACCGGGACGGCGTAGCGCTCGCGGGCGTCGCGCAGCACCGCGGCGCTGGCGCTGTTGCAGGCGATGACGAGCAGCTTGACGCCCTGGTCGACCAGGTGGTCCATGACCTCGAGCGCGAACGCGCGGACCTCGGCGAGCGGCCGTGGGCCGTAGGGGCCGCGGGCCGTGTCGCCGACATAGAGGACCGGCTCGTGCGGCAGCTGGTCGAGGACGGCCCGGGCGACGGTCAACCCGCCCACGCCGCTGTCGAAGATGCCGATGGGCGCGTCCGTCACGAGGACCGAGGGTAGGCCAGCGGCCGGGTCAGGCCCACACCTGGCCGTCCAACGCGTGTTCCGCGTCGTCCAGCGACCCCTCGTAGACGCCCGTGGACAGGTACTTCCAGCCCCCGTCGCAGACGATGAACGCGATGTCCGCGGGCTCACCCGCGGCCACCGCCTTGCGGGCGACGGCCAGGGCGGCGTGCAGGATCGCCCCGGTCGAGATGCCGGCGAAGATGCCCTCGCTGTGCAGCAGCTCGCGGGTGCGCCGGACGGCGTCGCGCGGGCCCACCGAGTAGCGCGTGGTCAGCACCGACGCGTCGTAGAGCTCGGGGACGAACCCCTCATCGAGGTTGCGCAGCCCGTAGACCAGCTCGCCGTAGCGCGGCTCGGCCGCGACCACCTGCATCCCCGGCACCTTCTCGCGCAGGAACCGGCCCACGCCCATCAGCGTGCCGGTGGTCCCGAGCCCGGCCACGAAGTGGGTGATCGTGGGCAGGTCGGCGAGCAGCTCGGGACCGGTCGTGCGGTAGTGCGCGTCGGCGTTGGCCGGGTTGCCGTACTGGTAGAGCATGACCCAGTCGGGGTGCTCGTCGGCCAGCCGCCTGGCCACCCGCACCGCCTCGTTGGAGCCACCCGCGGCCGCGGAGAAGACCACCTCAGCCCCCCACATGCGCAGCAGTTGGGTCCGCTCCGAGGAGGTGTTCTCCGGCATGACGCAGACCAGCCGGTAGCCCTTCAGCCGGGCGGCCATGGCCAGCGAGATCCCGGTGTTGCCCGACGTCGGCTCCAACAGGGTGCACCCCGGCGTCAGCCGCCCGGACCGCTCGGCGTCCTCGACCATGGCCAGCGCCGGGCGGTCCTTGACCGATCCGGTCGGGTTGCGGTCCTCGAGCTTGGCCCACAGCCGGACGTCGGCGGACGGCGACAGGGTCGGCAGCCCGACCAGGGGGGTTCCCCCGACGGAGTCGAGCAGCGAGTCGTAGCGCACCGTCGGGTCAGCCCCCGGCGACGGCCGGCAGGATCGTCACGTCGTCACCGTCGGCCACGGGCGTCCCGAGGCCGTCGAGGAAGCGGACGTCCTCGTCGTTGAGGTAGACGTTGACGAACCGGCGCAGCCGCCCGTCCTCGAGCAGCCGCTCGGCGATGCCGGGGTGGCGGCTGTCGAGGTCGCGGATGAGGTCGGCCAGCGTCGCGCCGGACCCCTCGACGGCCTTCTGGCCGCCGGTGTACGTGCGCAGGATCGTGGGGATCCGGACCTCGACGGCCATCGTGACGCGCTCTCCTCGCAGAGTGGGGTGGGCGTTGCCTGGTGTCTTCGTCAGTCCAACGTCTCGACCACACGGACTTCTTCCTCGGTGACTTCGCCGTCCACGATCCGGAACGAGCGGATCTCGGCCGAGTCCGCGTCCCGGGTCGAGACGACGAGGTAGTGGGCGCCCGGCTCCGAGGCGTAGCTCACGTCGGTGCGCGAGGGGTAGGCCTCGGTCGCCGTGTGCGAGTGGTAGATGACGACCGGCTCCTCGTCGCGCTCGTCCATCCCGCGGTAGAGCCGCAGCAAGTCGGCCGAGTCGAACTCGTAGAACGTCGGCGACCGGGCGGCGTTGACCATCGGCACGAACCGCTCCGGCCGGTCCGAGCCCACCGGCCCGGCGACCACGCCGCACGCCTCGTCGGGGTGGTCGCGCCGGGCGTGGGCGACGATCGCGTCGACGACGTCACGCGCGATGACCAGCACCCGGTCAGGTTACGGGGTGATCATGACAGCGCCTCGACGAGCCCACCCTGCAGCCAGGTCAGCCAGTCGTAGACCTCCAGCAGCGGACGGCTCGGGTCGCCCTCGTCCGGCAGCGGCTCGGCGAGCACCTCCTCGGTGACGCCGAGGCGGGTGCCCAGCGCCAGCCGGAGATCGTTGAGGGCGAGCAGCCAGGCCTGGGCCTCCTCGTCGGTCAGCGCGAACCCCTGCTCGCCGTCGGCCGCCGGCCCGAGCGTCGCCAGCGCCGTCTCGGCCTGGATCCGCTTGCGCTCGCGCAGCTCCGGCTCGGTGTAGCGCCGGAACTCCCCCGACGCCTCGGGGTCGTCGCCGTACGCGTCGGGGAACAGCCGGGCGAGGACCGGGTCCTGCGGGGCCTCGGTCGTGGTGCCGATCCCGATCAGGGCGCTCAGCGGGTCGTCGTCCAGCGGCTCGGCCGGCACCACGAGGTCGAGCAGCTGGCCCAGCAGCCCGGCGAGGATCTCGGCCTCCGCCGGGTGCAGGACGAGCGCGATCCGGTTCCGTCGGTGCACGAAGCCGCCCACGGCTCAGTCGTCCTTCTGCAGGGTCGCCCACAGCCCGTACCCGTGCATGGCGGTGACGTCGCGCTCCATCTCCTCGCGGGTGCCGCTCGACACCACCGCTCGCCCCTCGTGATGCACCTGCAGCATGAGCTCCTCCGCCTTCTCCCGCGGGTAGCCGAAGTACTGCTGGAACACGTAGCTCACGTAGGACATCAGGTTGACCGGGTCGTTCCACACCAGGGTGATCCACGGCCGGTCCGGGCGCAGGTCTCCCTCGGCGGTCGGGCTGTCCAGCTCGGCGGGCGAGACGCTCACCCGCCCATCGTGGCACCTCGCGCGTACCCTCGGGAGCGTGCTGCCCATCCCCGCCCGTGACCAGGCACTCCCCGAGCCGCCGCTGCTGGAGCGGATCAGGGACGCGGTCATCGGCGACGACCAGGTGGTGCCGGGCCCGTACGGACCGCGTCGGGTGACCTACGCCGACTACACCGCCTCCGGCCGTGCCCTGGCGTTCCTCGAGGACTTCATCCGCGACGAGGTGCTGCCCCGCTACGCCAACACCCACACCGAGTCCAGCGGCACGGGGCGGCAGACCACGGCGCTGCGTGAGGACGCCCGGCGGATCATCCACGACGCGGTCAACGGCGACGAGTCGACCTGCGTGGTCTTCTGCGGGTCGGGCTCGACCGGCGCTCTGGACCGGCTGGTCGGCGTCCTCGGGCTACGGATCCCCTCCGAGCTCGAAGACCGCTACCACCTGACCGAGCACATCCCGGCCGGCCAGCGGCCGGTGGTCTTCATCGGACCGTTCGAGCACCACAGCAACGAGCTGCCCTGGCGGGAGTCCATCGCCGACGTCGTCCGCATCCCCGAGGACGCCGACGGCCACATCGACGTCGCGCGACTGATCGAGGAGCTGGTGCGCCACGCCGACCGGCCCCTGCTGATCGGCTCCTTCTCCGCCGCCTCGAACGTCACCGGCATCGTCAGCGACACCCACCGGATCTCCCAGCTGCTGCACGAGCACGGGGCGCTGGCGTTCTGGGACTTCGCGGCGGCCGCGCCCTACATCGACATCGAGATGAACCCGCGGTGCCGCGAGCACCCGCTCGCCTACAAGGACGCGATCGTGCTCTCCCCGCACAAGTTCGTCGGGGGCCCCGGCACGCCGGGCGTGCTCATCGCCCGCCGCGAGCTGCTGCGCAACCGGGTGCCCGACGTCGTCGGCGGGGGAACCGTGGCCTACGTCAACCCCGACGACCACGTCTACCTGGCCGATCCGGTGCACCGCGAGGAGGGCGGCACCCCGGCCATCGTCGAGTCGATCCGAGCCGGGCTGGTCTTCCAGCTCAAGCAGACCGTGGGGGTCGAGGTCATCCGGGCGCACGAGGCCGACCTGCTGCGCCGGGCGGTCGCGGTCTGGAGCGAGCACCCGGCGATCCAGATCCTGGGCAACCTGGAGGCCGAGCGGCTGTCGATCCTGTCGTTCGTCGTCCGACGGCCGGGCCGGCGCTACCTGCACCACAACTTCGTCGTGGCGGTGCTCAACGACCTGTTCGGGATCCAGTCGCGCGGCGGCTGCTCCTGTGCCGGGCCGTACGGCCACCGGCTGCTGGGCATCGACATCGAGCGCTCGCACGAGTACGAGCGGGAGATCACCCACGGCTGCGAGGGCATCAAGCCCGGGTGGGTGCGGGTGAACCTGAACTACTTCGTCAGCGAGGCGGTGTTCCGCTACCTGGTCGAGGCCGTCGTGCTCGTCGCGGAGCACGGCGCCCGGCTGCTGCCCGACTACCGGTTCGACGCGGCCACCGGGCTGTGGCGGCACCGAGCGGCACCGGCCGACCCGCCGGTCCGGCTGCACGACGTCAGCTACGACGACGCCGGTGCGCTGACCTACCCCCACCACCGGGACACCGCACCCGAGTCGGCGCTGGAGGGGTACCTCGTCGAGGCCCGCGCGCTGCTCGCCCGGCTGCCGGAGCCGTCCCCGGACGACCACCCCGCCGGGCTCTCCCCGGACTTCGAGGCGCTGCGCTGGTTCGAGCTGCCGACCGTCTGCCTGCTGGCTCAGCCGGACGTCGAGTCCGGCCCGCCGCCGCCCCTGCCCGCCCACGTCCAGGGGTAGCCGGGATCCTCGCAGGCCAGCGCGGCGTCACCCAGCTCCAGCGGGCGGAACGTGTCGACCATGACCGCCCACTCGTCCGTGGCCGCCTTGCCGATCGACGCCTCGACGCTGCCCGGCTGGGGGCCGTGGGTGAACCCGCTCGGGTGCAGCGTGATCGACCCCTGCTCGATCCCCGCTCCCTTGCGGCTCATGAAGTCACCGCCGACGTAGAACAGCACCTCGTCGCTGTCCACGTTCGCGTGGTTGTAGGGGGCCGGGATGGACTCCGGGTGGTAGTCGAACAGGCGCGGCACGAAGGAGCAGACGACGAAGCCCGGCCCTTCGAACGTCTGATGGACGGGCGGCGGCTGGTGCAGCCGGCCGGTGATCGGCTCGAAGTCGTGGATGTCGAAGGCGTAGGGGTACAGGCCGCCGTCCCAGCCGACCACGTCGAAGGGGTGATGGGCGTAGGTCAGTCGGGTCACCCCCTGCCGGTGCCGGACCAGCACGTCGACGTCGGTGCCCTCGACCTGCAGCGGCTCGCCGGGGCCGCGCAGGTCCCGCTCGCAGTACGGTGCGTGCTCGAGGAACTGGCCGCGCGGCGACAGGTACCGGCGCGGCGGGCCGACGTGGCCGCTGGCCTCGCACACCAGCAGCCGCAACGGCTCCGGGCCGGCGGGCACCCAGCGGTGAGTCGTCGAGGTGGGCAGCACGACGTAGTCGCCACCGCCGACGTCGAGCACGCCGAACACCGTCTCCAGCCGGGCCGTCCCCGACTCGACGTACACCAGCTCGTCGCCGATCGCGTTGCGGTACAGCGGGGAGACGGTGTCGGCGACCACGCAGCTGAGCCGCACGTCGGCGTTGGCCAGCAGCAGCCGGCGTCCGGTCACCGCGTCCGCCCCGGCCGTCCCCAGCGCATGGGTGCGCAGGTGCCGGGGCAGCAGCGGATGGTTCGCGGAGGTGGTCCGGCTGCCCGGCGGCTCCTCGACCGCCGCGGCAGCGACGATGGCCGTGGGCAGGTTCCGGTGGTAGAGCAGCGCCGACTCGGCCGAGAACCCCTCGACCCCCATCAGCTCCTCGGCGTACAGCCCACCGTCCGGACGGCGGAACTGGACGTGTCGCTTGCGCGGGACCTCGCCGACGGCCCGGTAGTACGGCATGACCCCACTCCTGTCTGTCCGACTATCGGACATACTCGTCCTGTGGTCGAACCATGGGCTAGCGTCGGACGCGTGTCAACCGCGCTGGCCGAGGACCTGGTGCTGGCCCTCGTCGACCGCCTCGTCGACGACGCCGCCGTCTTCCCCCCAGCCCGGCTCACCCTCACCGAGGCCGTGCGCGCCCACCGGGTGCACCGTCGGGCCTGGTACACCGACCTGGTCGGGCCGCTGCTGGTGCGGGCGTCGCAGGCGGCCGACCTGGTGGACGTGCTGCGACCGGGCGACGGCCTGTCGGTGGGGCTGGTGGCCGACACCGGCCTGGTCGGCCTCGCCGAGGGGGTCCGAGCCCTGCTCGACCTCGAGGACCGGGCCCACCTCGTCCAGGTCGAGGTGGCCCTGCCCCCCACCCACGACCCCGCGTTGGCGGCCCGGGCGATGCTCGACGAGCTCGCGTTCTCGGCCCAGGCCTACGTCGAGGTGCCGCTGCGTAACGGCTGGGAGGGCGCCCTGGACGTGCTGGCCGAGGACGGTGCCGAGCGGGCCAAGCTGCGCACCGGGGGAACGGACGCGGCCGCGCACCCCTCGGACGGACAGGTGGCCGCGTTCCTCCGGGCCTGCCTCGACCGGGGCCTGCCGGTCAAGCTCACCGCCGGCCTGCACCAGCCGCTGAGGACGACGTCCGCCCAGGGGTTCGAGCAGCAGGGCTTCCTCAACGTGCTCGCCGCCGTCGCGACCGGCCTGAGCGGTGCCGACACGGTGGGGCTGACCCGGATCCTCGGCGAGCGACGCCCGGAGCCGGTCCTCGAGGTGCTGGCCGGTGCCGACCCTCGCCCGGTGCGCGCGGCGTTCGTCTCGTTCGGCTGCTGCGGGGTCACCGACCCCGTCGACGGACTGGTCGGCCTCGGACTGCTCCGGCCGGAGGTCGCATGACGCGCCGCTGCTGGGTGGACGTCCCCCACGACTCCGGTTTCGGCATCGACCACCTGCCCTACGGTGTGTTCGGCCGACCCGGGCACGAGCCCCGCTGCGGGGTCCGGATCGGCGACCGGGTGCTCGACCTGTCGCTCGTCTCGGTCCCACACGGCGCCGACCTGGCCCGACCGAGCCTGAACGCGTTCCTCTCTCGGGGTCCCGCCGCGTGGACCGAGCTGCGCGAGCGGGTCACCGAGCTGCTCACCGAGGCGTCGTTCCGCGACTCGGTCGAGCCGCACCTGATCCCGCTGGCCGACGTGCGGCTGTCCCTCCCCTGGCAGGTCGCGGACTACGTCGACTTCTACTCCTCGGTCCACCACGCCGAGAACGTCGGGAGGATCTTCCGCCCCGACGCCCCGGCGCTGCCCGCCGCCTGGCGGCACCTGCCCATCGGCTACCACGGCCGCGCGGGCACCGTGGTCGTGTCGGGGACGCCGGTGGTGCGGCCGAACGGGCAGCGCAAGCCCGCCGGGGACACGCCACCCGAGTTCGGACCCACCCGGCGGCTCGACGTCGAGGCCGAGGTCGGCTTCGTCGTCGGCACGCCCTCGCAGCTGGGCGTGCCCGTCCCGGCCGAGGCGTTCGCCGACCACGTGTTCGGCGTGGTCCTGCTCAACGACTGGTCGGCGCGCGACATCCAGGCGTTCGAGTACACCCCGCTCGGCCCGTTCCTCGGGAAGTCCTTCGCCACGTCGGTGTCCGCCTGGGTGACGCCGCTGGCGGCCCTCGGCGCCGCGCGGGTCGCACCACCCCCGCAGGATCCGCCTGCCTTGCCGCACCTGCGCGACCCCGACCCCTGGGCGCTCGACCTGAGGATGGAGGTCGAGCTGGCCGGCACGGTCGTGTCCCGGCCCCCGTTCGCGAGCATGTACTGGACGCCGGGACAGCAGCTGGCCCACCTGACCTCCGGCGGCGCGTCCCTGCGGACCGGCGACCTGTTCGCGTCGGGGACGGTGAGCGGCCCGGAGCCCGACCAGCGCGGCTCGCTGCTCGAGCTGTCCTGGGGCGGTGCCGAGCCGCTGCGGCTCACGTCCGGCCGCGAGGTGACCTTCCTCGAGGACGGCGACACCGTCGTGCTGCGGGCGCGCGCTGACGGCGCCGGCCCGGGGTCGCTGGCCCTCGGCGAGGTGACGGGGACGGTGCTCCCCGCCCCCGACCTCAGCGCACGCCGCGGATCTTGACCACCAGCAGGCCGCCCGCCACGGTGACCAGCGCCGAGGTGAGGTAGAGGGACGGGTACCCCCCGAGCACCGAGATGATCGGTGCAGCCAGCACCGGCGCCAGCACCTGCGGCAGCGCGTTCGCGACGTTGATGACGCCCAGGTCGCGCGCGCGGTCCTCGGCTGCCGGCAGCACCTCGGTGACCAGCGCGATGTCGACGGCCGTGTAGACCCCGAAGCCGAGGCCGAAGACGACGGCGGCGGCCACCACGGCCGGCCAGCTCTGGTTGACGAACAGCAGCAGTCCGCCCAGGGAGCTGACCAGCGCCGAGGTGATCACGAACACCTTGCGGCGGCCCAGCCGGTCCGAGGCCATCCCGCCCGGGATCGCCGTGAGCAGCAGGGCGAGGGTGTACAGCACGATGAGGAAGGCCACCCCGTCGTCCGCGGTCTTGCCGGGGAAGATCCGCTCGTACTCGACGGCGTCCTGGAGGAAGTACAGGAGGTAGCCGATCGACAGGGCCTGGCCGAGCATCACCAGGAAGCGGGTGAACCAGGCCCAGGCGAAGTCGGGATGGCGGCGAGGACTGATCCAGAACCGGCCGACGAAGTCCCGCCAGGCGAACGCGGGCACCGCCGCGGGCGGCAGCCGCGGCTCGCGCACCATCGCCACCATGACCAGCCCGGTCACCAGCACCAGGCCGGCCACCGCTGCGTAGCGCGCCTGCTGGCCGCTGACCAGCGCCACCACCACGCCGACGCCCAGCACGATCCCGAGCGGCTGCGCCACGCCGACGAACGCCGACACCGTCGCCCGCTGGGCGTGCGGCACCTGGTCGGGGATCACCGCGGTCACCGCGGCGTAGGAGGCGTTCAGCGTCAACTGGGCCAGCGCCCAGCCGACCGCGATCAGCGCGAGTGAGGGTGCCCGGGACAGCAGCAGCAGGACGACCGCCGCGGCGAACGACGCCAGGAAGACCCACGGGCGACGGCGGCCGGAAGGGGCGGTCGTCCGGTCGGACAGGGCACCGGCGAGCGGGTTGGCGACCATCGACACGAACGCGCCCACCCCGGCGACGAGCGAGAGGTTGGCCACCTTGTGGGCGGGGTCGATGGCCTCCACCTGCAGCGGCAGCAGCACCTGCAGGGGGGTGAAGAAGCCGGTCATGATGCCCAGGTTGGCCAGCGCCAGCGCCGAGGTCAGGCGTGGCCCCACCCGCCGGCTCGGCTCGGCGAGCGCGGCAAGGCCGCTCGCCGAGCCGTTCGGCGCCTCGTTGATCACCTGCGAAGGCTGCCAGACCCCGAGCCGCAGCGCCTGCCGTTCAGTGCGAGTGGGCCGCGGCCCGCTTGCGCAGGTGCACCAGGTAGTCGGCCGTGGCCGCGGCCACGGACGGGCTGACCGCGGGGGCGCGGCCGACCGGGTAGGCGGGCTTGCCGGCCAGGTACAGCCACCGGTCGAACAGCGCGCCGAGGTCGCGTCCGCTGATCCGCTCGGCGTAGGCGACGAACTGCTCGGTGGTGACGTTGCCGTACCGGTTGGTCGTCGCCCAGCCCTTGAGGATCTTGAAGAAGGCGGCGTCGCCCACGGTCATCCGCAGCGCGTGCAACGTCATCGCCCCGCGCACGTAGACCGAGACGCCGAACAGGTCCGGCACCCCGGGGTTCCCGGGCGGCGGGTACCAGATGAGGTCGGCCGGGTGCGAGGCGTAGAACGCGTCGAAGGTGGACTGAGCCGAGCCCATCCGGTGCTTCTCGGCCCAGAGCCACTCGGCGTAGGTGGCGAAGCCCTCGTTGAGCCAGATGTCCTTCCAGCGGGTGAGCGAGACGCTGTCACCGAACCACTGGTGGGCCTGCTCGTGCACGATCACGAACTGCTCGCTGCTCGACCCGTCGAAGAAGTAGGGGCTGTAGATCGGCCGGGTCTGGTTCTCCAGCGCGAAGCCGATGTCGGCCTGGTCGACGATCCCGCCGGCCGCCGAGAACGGATACGGCCCGAAGTACTTCTGGTGGAACGCGATGACCGACGGGGTGAGCGCGAGGGCCCGGTCGGCGATGCGGCGCAGCTTGGGGTCGGCGGCGTCGATGACAGGGGTGCCATCGGCCAGTCGACTGTGGCGCACCGTGAAGTCCCCGACGGTGGCCGTGACGAGGTAGCTGGCCATCGGCTCGGGGGCGTCCCAGGTCCAGGTGGTGAAGTCGCCGCGGGTGACCTGGCGGAGCAGCCGACCGTTGGAGAGGCCGACCTTGCCCTTCGGCACCGTGAGCCGCACGGTGTACGCCGCCTTGTCCGTCGGGTGGTCGTTGACCGGGAACCAGGTCGCGGCGACCTCCGGCTCACCGGCCACCACCGCGCCGTCGTCCGTCGGGACCCAGCCCGCCAGTCCCCCGAACGAGAACAGCGGCTCGGGGCGCCCGTCGTAGCGCACGACCGTGGTGAACGCCTTGCCAGCCGGGATCGCGGCGGCCGGGGTCACGATGAGCTCCTGCCCCGAGCGGGCCGTCCGGGCCGCGACGCCGTTGACCTGCACCGAGCGCACGGTCAGGCCCACGAGGTCCAGGTCGAACCGGCTGAGCGCCTGGGTGGCGGTGGCCTCGATGGTGGCCACGCCGGTGAGAGACCCGGACTTCGGGACGTACTTGACGTCCAGCAGGTAGTGGCTGACGTCGTACCCCCCGTTGCCGTACAAGGGGAAGTACGGGTCACCGGCGCCGGCCGCACCCGGAGTCGCCCCGGCGAGCGCGGCCGCAGACGGAGCCGCCAGCAGCCCCGCCACGGCCACACCAACGGTGAGCGCCATGAGGCGACGCGATCCAACCCGACCCGTCCGATGCGTGGACACGGTGCACGCCCCTCCCTGCGGCCACCAGACCCCCCGGCCGCCGCTGGTCGGACCCTACCCGCCGGCCGGTTCCCAGGCGATGCCGTGCGCGTCACCGCTTCGCTGCACAGCGTCAGCCCCGTCGCGCCCAGGCACCGCCAGGGAGGCCGCTGGACTCGTCAGCAGCTGACCCGGGCGTCCACGCGGCTGACCAGCCCCGAGGCGACCGAGACGGCGGCGACCGCAGGGGTGCACCCGGGCGCGGACACCACGATCGTGTAGCTGCCGGCGACGAGACCGCCGACCTGGAAGCCCCCGGACACGGACGCGGTGCCCGACCCGGTTCGCGGCCCGATCCAGGTGACGCTCGCTCCGGAGTACCCGGTCGTCACCGAGATGCCGCCCTGGCCGATGCCCGGAGCGTTGATGATGGCCGGCACCACGGTGCCACCGCTGCCGACCCAACCGACGGCCCAC
>Ga0209797_10000259_pt1 | contig 25593 bp, 23 predicted proteins | sample DOMMetBare3Fresh_2_FD_187472 | JGI IMG/M metagenome (GOLD analysis project Ga0209797, IMG submission 187472) | Wetland sediment microbial communities from St. Louis River estuary, USA, under dissolved organic matter induced mercury methylation -... | ecosystem: Environmental > Aquatic >... | reverse complement strand
GCCCACCCTAGGTCCTCGGGGGGTCGGCGCGATGACCAGGCGAGGGAGGTGAGCGTGGACCGTAACGGGTGCCCACACCTGTTACGGTCCACCGCCACCCGTTGCGGTGCCACGTGAGTCGGTGCTCACGCGTGAGTCGGTGCTCACGCGCGAGTCGGTGCTCCGCCCCGTCCGGGGACGGCGGGCGCCACCGCTCGGTAGGCGGCCACCTCGGCGGCCACCCGGTCGTGGTCCCAGCCGAGCACCGGGCCGACCAGGGCGGCGGCCTGGTCGGCCACCGAGCGGGCGCCGTCCGTCGTCGTGAGGGCCAGCCGAGTGCGCCGGACGAGCACGTCCTCGAGCGTGCGGGCGCCCTCGTGGCTGGCCGCATAGACGATCTCCGCACCCAGCACGGGAGCCGAGGGGTGCAGCGGCTCGGCGAGCGAGGTGTCGTCGGACATCAGGTCCAGGACGTCGGTCACGTCGCTGCCGTACCGCCGCAGCAGCCGACGCAGCTGCGGCTCGGTCAGGCCCGCCTCGGCGGCGGTGAACTCGCGCGACTGCCAAGCCTCGGTGAAGCCCTCGCCGCCGGCCAGGACCACCGTCTCCGTCCGCGAGGGCGGCAGCGGGAACCCGACGTCGGGCTCGGTCATGTCGATCAGGTCCCGAGCCATGACGCGATAGGTCGTGTACTTCCCGCCGGCGATCTGGACCATGCCGGGCGCCGGGCGGGTCACCACGTGCCCGCGGGAGAGCTTGGCCGTCTCGGTGTCCTCGTTGCCCTCGGCGATCAGCGGGCGCAGGCCGGCGTAGACCCCGACCACGTCGTCCGGGGTCAGCGGCTTCACCAGCCAACGGTTCGCCTGGTCGAGCAGATACGTGACGTCGGCGCTGTCGACCGACGGCTCGTCGAGGTCGCCCTCCCAGGGTGTGTCCGTGGTGCCCACCAGCCAGGTCTGCCCCCACGGCAGGAGGAAGAGCACCGAGGACGGCGTCCGCGCGATCAGGGCGGCCCGCAGGTCGACGGCGTCGCGAGGCACGACCAGGTGGACCCCTTTCGACGGCACGACCGGCGCGCCCTCGGCAGCGCCCTCCAGCAGCCCGCGCGTCTGCTCGGTCCAGACGCCGGTGGCCCCCGCGACGGCGCGGGCGTTCACATCGAAACGCTGGCCGCTCTCGCGGTCCAGGGCCTGGACGCCGACGACGCGGTCGCCCTCGCGGAGGAAGCCGGTGACCTCGACCCGTGACGCGGTCAGCGCTCCGTGCCCGGCAGCGGTCCGCACCACCGCCATGGTGTGCCGGGCGTCGTCGATCTGAGCGTCGAAGTAGGCGATCGCACCCGTGTAGGCGTCGGGGTTGAGCCCGGGGGCCATGAGCGCCGTCGCACGCTTCGACAGGTGCCGATGGCCGGGCAGCACGCCGCCCTTGCGCGAGACCCGCGAGAGCACGTCGTAGAGCGCGAGACCGGCACCGACGTACGTGCGCTCCCACCCGCGCCGCGTCAGCGGCAGGATGAACGGCACCGGGCGCACGAGGTGCGGAGCCAGCCGGTCGAGCAGCAGGCCGCGCTCGGTGAGCGCCTCGCGGACCAGGCCGAACTCCAGCTGCTCGAGGTAGCGCAGGCCCCCGTGCGCCAGTCGGCTGCTGCGGCTGGACGTTCCCGACGCCCAGTCCCGTCGCTCGAGCAGCCCGGTCGTCAGACCTCGGGTCGCGGCGTCGAGCGCCGCCCCGGCGCCGACGACGCCCCCGCCGATGACCAGGACGTCGAGGGTTCCTGACCGCATCCGGTCGAGGGCACGCTGCCGCTCGGCCGGGTCGAGCCGCCCCGCGCTCACCGCACCCTCACCCCTTGGTCGCCCCAAGCGTCAGCCCGGACACGAACTGCTTCTGGAGCAGGAAGAAGATGACCAGGGTCGGGACGGCGACGATGACCGAGCCCGCCGACAGCAGGTTGTAGTCGGTGAAGAACTGCCCCTTGAGGTTGTTCAGCGAGCTGGTGACCGGGAACTTGTCGCCCGTCTGCAGCAGCACGGTCGCCCAGAAGAACTCGTTGTAGATCCAGGTGACCTCGAGCACCCCGAGGGCGGCCAGTGCCGGGCGGCACAGCGGGAGCGTCATCTGGAAGAACTGACGCAGCACGCTGGCCCCGTCGACCTGCGCCGACTCGTAGAGCTCGTGCGGGATCGTCTTCATGTAGTTGCTGAGCACGAAGGCGCAGAAGCCCGTCTGGAAGGCCACATTCACCAGGATGACCCCGAGCAGGCTGTTGAGCATGACCCCCGAGGAGTTGACCCACTCGGGCACCGGCCACCGCTGGAACAGCCGGTAGATCGGGATCAGCAGCGCCTGCGTCGGCAGCAGGTTGGCCGCCGTGAAGACCCCGAGCAGGGCGAGGTTGAACCGGAACGAGAACCGGGCCACGACGAAGGCGACGCACGACGCGAGGAACAGGGTCGCCAGGACGGCCGGGATCGTGATGATCGCCGAGTTGATGAAGTGCTTGGTGAAGTCGCCCTGAGCCCAGGCGTTGCTGTAGTTCTGCAGGGTGAACCCGCCCAGGGACACGTACCCGTTGACCGCCGTGTAGTTGTAGTCCCTGAACGAGTTGACGACGGCCCAGAACACGGGGAAGAGCCACACCAGCGCGGTGACGGTCAGGAACACCTGGATCGCGATGAGCCGGCGGCGCTTGGCGACGGTGCCCGGGGGCTTGACCACCTGGGGACGGACTGCTGCCTCGCTGAGGGTGGTCACGAGTCCTCCCGCATGACGACGCGCAGGTAGATGACGATGAAGACCGAGGAGAACAGCAGCATGATCGTGGCCAGCGCCGAGCCGAAGCCGATCCGGCTCGCCTCACCGACCACGTTGGCGGTGACCAGGGCGGAGATGAGCTCCAGCCCGTTGCGTCCCTTGTTCACGACCCAGACGAGGTCGAACGCACGCAGCGACTCGATGACCGTCACCACCAGGATGATGATGTTGATCGGCCGCATGACCGGGAAGACCACTTTGAAGAACGCCTGGCGCCCGGTGGCGCCGTCGACCGCAGCGGCCTCGCGCAGCGTCGGGTCGACGCCCTTCAGCCCGGCCAGGTACAGCAGCATGATGTAGCCGGCATGTCGCCAGGCGGTCGCCACCAGCACCGCCCAGAGGCTGACCTTCGGGTCGCCGTACCAGTCGACTTTCGTCCCGAGCGCGGCGTTCAGCAATCCCTGGTCGCGGGAGTAGATGAGCTGCCAGATGAACCCGATCAGGGCCAGGGACAGCACGACCGGCAGGTAGAACGCGGTCTGGTAGAACCGGCTCCCCTTCAGCTCCTTGTCCACCAGGACCGCGAGGTACATGCCGAACGGGGTGGCGACGAAGAACAGCACGAGCAACCAGATGACGTTGTGCTGGATCGCCGGCTTGAACGGCGGGTAGATCGTGAAGACGTCGGTGTAGTTCTTGGTACCGATCCACTCGATGGTGTCGAGACCACCGATGCCCTGCCATCGGGTGAACGACAGCGCGACCGTCGCCAAGGCGGGCAGCCAGACCAGCCCGATGACCAGGAGGGTTGGGATCACCACCATGACGGACACGACGACCTTGTCGCCGCGGCTCAGCCTCTGAACCCGGCGTGGCCTGGGGGCGCCCGTACGGGCGCCCCCAGGCTCTGTCGCCGCCGGCGGGAGGGTCTCTGCGTGGGTCTCGTGCGCCATGCTCGTCCCTGCTCCCGTGGCCGGCGGGGTCACCCGGCGAAGATGGACTTCTTCTGGTTCTCGATGCTCTTGGTGAGGCCGTCGATGTCCTTCGGGTTCTTGATGAAGTCCTGCAGCGCCGGGATCATCACGGTCGACGCGAAGTCGGGCCGGGTGTCGCGGTCCAGGAACTGCGCGATGTGCTTGCTGGCGCCGATGAGCTCGGCGGACTTCTTCTGCAGCGCGTTGTACTTGGCGTCGGACGCCTTGGACGAGGCTGCGATGTTGTTCGGGTCGTTCGCCAGGTACTTCTCCTGGGCCGCCGCGCTGGCCATGTACTCGAGCAGCTTGACGCCGCCGGCCCGGTTCTTCGGCGACTTGCTCATCATGAACCCGTCGATCGGGGCGTCGATGGAGTCGGTGCCGAACTCCGGGTTGATCTCCGGGAAGGCGAAGAAGTCGAGGTCCTCGTAGTCGGCGCCCTTGAACTGCTGGCCGACGAAGGCGCCCAGCAGGTACATGCCGGTCTTCTTCTGACCGAGGGACTGGGCGGCCTCCTGCCACGTGCGGCCGAGGGAGCCGGCCTGGTGCAGCGGCAGCAGGTCGGCCCAGGTCTTGAAGACCTCCTTGACCTTCGCGTCCTCCCACGACTCCTTGCCCGCCATCAGGTTGACGTGGAAGTCGTAGCCGTTGATCCGCATGTTGAGGATGTCGAAGGTGCCCATCGCCGGCCAGCCGTCCTTGTCGGCGAAGGCGATCGGCTCGAGGCCCTTGGCCTTCATCGCCGCGCCGAGCGTCTTCAGCTCGGCGAGGGTCTTCGGCGCGGTCCATCCGTTGGCCGCGAACACGCTCTTCCGGTAGAAGACGGCCCACGGGTAGTAGTAGAAGGGCACGAAGTACTGCTTGCCGTCTGCGCCGGTCGACGCCGCCTTGAGCGCCTCCGAGTAGTCGCCGCCCACCTTCGCCCACACGTCGGAGATCTCCGACGCCAGCCCCTGGGAGGCGAAGAACTGCATGCGGTAGCCCGCGAACCAGGTGAAGACGTCGTCGGCCGCACCCTGCAGGTAGTTGTTGATCTGCTCCTGGAAGGTGTTGTGGTCGACCGTGTTGACCTTGACCTCGATGCCGTCCTTGGCGGTGAAGTCCTTGAACACCGCCGCGATGGCGTCCTTGGGCACCTGGTCGGAGTAGTTCGAGCCGAACGTCACGGTCTTGTTCTGGGTGCCTCCGCTTGCCCCACCGCCGCCGTTGTCGTCCGAGCCGCAGGCGGCCAGGGCGGGAACAGCGGCTACCCCGGCCGCTCCCACCATGCCCGCGAGCAGCGACCGGCGGGAGAGCGAAAAGCCAACCTTCGATGGAGCCGGGGACTGCTCGTACTGCGTGGCCATGCACAGCCTCCTTGCGCGAGGGCGGGGTGACACGTTCGAACGCGAGTCACCAGAAACAAGCACATCTGACTGCGCCGGTCACCCGCCTGTCAAGGGCCCCTGGCCGCGTTCTTGCCCCGGACAGGTGCTGTTAGGCAACGATTCCGTAACAACGCCAAGAAAGCGACCACCACGAGGGCCACGGGGCCGACCGCACGCTCCCGTCAGCGGCGGGTGAGGAGCCTGTTCGATTCTGTTGACTTTCGACCAACTGATGCACAAGGCTTGGCCCCATGCCCGCGCTCCGGCTGGACGGCCTGGCATTCGGCGGTGACTACAACCCCGAGCAGTGGCCGCGGGAGACCTGGACCGAGGACGTCGCGTTGATGCGCGAGGCCGGAGTCTCGCTGGTCAGCGTGGGGATCTTCTCCTGGGCGCTGCTGGAGCCGAGCGAGGGTCGCTACGAGTTCGGCTGGCTCGACGACGTGCTCGACCTCCTGCACGCGAACGGCATCGCCGTCGACCTGGCCACCGCCACCGCCTCACCGCCACCCTGGCTGGCCCGGGCGCATCCCGAGACTTTGCCCGTCGACCACGACGGTCGCACCCTGTGGCCGGGCGCCCGCCAGGCGTACTGCCCCAGCTCGCCGGTGTTCCGCGCACGACAGGTCGCCCTGGTGGAGCAGGTGGCCGGCCGATACGCCCGGCACCCGGCGCTGGTGATGTGGCACGTCAGCAACGAGCTGGGCTGCCACAACGCGCACTGCTACTGCGACGTGAGCGCGGAGGCGTTCCGCCGCTGGCTGCGCGACCGCTACGGCGGGCTGGACACGCTGAACCAGGCGTGGGCCACCTCGTTCTGGTCGCAGCGGTACCACGACTGGGCCGAGATCCTCCCGCCGCGGCTGACACCCACCTTTGCCAACCCGACCCAGCAGCTGGACTTCTGGAGGTTCTCCTCCGACGAGCAGGTCGCCTCGTTCAGGGCCGAACGCGACGTGCTCCGCCGGATCACCCCGGACATCCCGGTGACCACCAACCTCATGCTGCCGATGTTCAAGCCCGTCGACGGGTTCGCCATCGGCGCGGAGATGGACCTGGTCTCCAACGACCACTACCTGCGGGCCGAGGATCCCGACAACCACATCGACCTGGCGATGGGCGCCGACCTGACCCGGGGCGCTGCCGGAGGGGCGCCCTGGCTGCTCATGGAGCACTCGACCAGCGCCGTGAACTGGCAACCGCGCAACATCGCCAAGCAGCCGGGCCAGCTGCGCCGGAACAGCCTGGCGCACGTCGCCCGCGGCTCGGACGGCGCCCTGTTCTTCCAGTGGCGAGCCTCCCGCGGCGGCGCCGAGAAGTTCCACTCGGCGCTGGTCCCGCACGCCGGCACCGACACCAAGGTCTGGCGCGAGGTCTGCCGGCTCGGGTCCGACCTGGCCGCGCTCCGCGAGATCCGCGGCAGCCGGGTCGAGTCGCAGACCGCGATCCTCTTCGACTGGTCCGCCTGGTGGTCCGCCGACCTGGACGCCCACCCCACGGCCGACCTGCGCTACGCCGACGTCGCCCGAGGGGTGCACCGGGCGCTGTGGCGGGCCGGGATCACCGCCGACCTGGTCCCGCCGACCGCCGACCTGTCCGGGTACCGGCTGATCGTCGTCCCCACGCTGTATCTGGTCGAGGATGCCGCCGCGGAGCGTCTGGCGGCCGCTGCGGAGAACGGCGCCCACGTCCTGATCACGGCCTTCAGCGGGATCGTCGACGAGCACGACCACGTGCGGCTGGGCGGCTATCCGGGCGCGTTCCGCGACCTGCTCGGCGTCCGGGTCGAGGAGTTCTTCCCCCTGCGCGCCGGCGAGACGGTCCGGCTGTCGGATGGCGCCACCGGACGGGTCTGGAGCGAGCTGGTCCACGCCGATGCCGCCGACGTCGAGGCGACCTTCCTCGACGGTCCGGTCGGCGGCGGCCCTGCGCTGACCCGTCGCGGCACCGCCTGGTACCTGGCCACGGTGCTCGAGGGCCCCGGGCTGCACGCCCTGGTCGCGCGGGTGGCCACCGCCGCCGGCGTCCAGGCGGTCGTCCCGGGGCTCCCCCCTGGCGTGGAGGCCGTCCGTCGGCGCGGCGCGGACGGCGTCGGCTACCTCTTCGTGATCAACCACACCGGCACGGACGCCGCCCTCGCCGTCGGCGGGCACGACCTGCTCACCGGCGTGGACCGGCAGCCTGCCACCGTGGCGGCCGGTGACGTCATCGTCCTGCGCGAGAGCGGCTGACGTGCTCGCCCCTCAGCGCCAGCAACGGATCCTCGACGAGATCCGCCGCCGCGGCGGGGTCCGGGTGGGTGACCTGGTCGAGCTGCTGTCCGTCTCGGACATGACGGTGCGCCGTGACCTCGAGGCCCTCGCGCGCAGCGGCCTGGTGCACAAGGTCCACGGCGGGGCGACGGCGGTCGTCGACCATGCCACCGACGAGCCGGGGTTCCTGGCCAAGTCCGGTCGCGAACGCGCCGAGAAGCAGGCCATCGCTCAGGCGGCGGCCGCCCTGGTCGAGCCGGGGACGGCGGTGGGTCTGTCCGCGGGCACGACCACGTGGGCCCTGGCCCACCGGCTCCTCGACGTCGCCGATCTGACCGTGGTGACCAACTCGATCCCGGTCGCCGAGGTGTTCCACGCCGGTGGCCGCCCCGACCAGACCGTCGTGCTCACGGGCGGGGTGCGCACCCCGTCGGACGCCCTGGTCGGTCCGGTCGCGCTCGGCACCCTGCGGACCCTGCACCTGGACCAGCTCTTCCTCGGCGTCCACGGCATGGACGAGGAGCGAGGGCTCACCACCCCGAACCTGATGGAGGCGGAGACGAACCGCGCGCTGATCGACTCGGCCCGCCAGCTGGTCGTGGTCGCCGACCACACCAAGTGGGGGGTCGTCGGCCTCTCGTCCTTCGGGTCGCTGGCCGAGGTCGACGTGCTCGTCACCGACCGGCGGCTGCCCGCCGAGGCCAGGCGGGTGCTCACCGAGCTGGTCGGGCGGCTGGTCGTCTCCGACACCGAGGGCAACCGAAAGGCCGGGGCGTGAAGCGGACCGCGACCAGGCTCGCCGACGGGCGCGAGCTGATCTACTTCGACGAGTCGGACGACGCGGTGCGCCAGCTCGTGGACACCAGGGACCTGCCGTCGACCGCCACGGCCACCGAGATCCGCCACGACGTCCTGCTCGACGAGTGGGTGGCCGTCGCGTCCCACCGCCAGGCCCGCACCCACCTGCCGCCGAGCGACGAGTGTCCCCTGTGCCCCTCGACGCCCCAGCGGGCGACCGAGGTGCCGTCGAGCGACTACGACGTCGTGGTGTTCGCCAACCGCTTCCCGAGCTTCGCCACCGACGCCCCCGGCGTGCCGCCGACGGTCGACCCCGACGTGGACCTGGTCGGACGCCGAGCCGGCGTCGGCCGCTGCGAGGTCGTCTGCTTCACCGCCGACCACGCGACGTCGTTCTCGGGCTTGACCCCGCAACGCGTCCGGACGGTCCTGGAGGCCTGGATCGACCGCACCGAGGAGCTCTCCCTGGTCCCGGGCGTCGAGCAGGTCTTCCCCTTCGAGAACCGCGGCGCCGAGATCGGCGTCACGCTCAGCCACCCGCACGGGCAGATCTACGGCTACCCGTTCGTCACCCCGGTCACCCGGCGGATGCTCGACTCCGCCCGACGCCACCGCGACCGGACCGGCCGCAGCCTGTTCGACGACGTCCTGGCCGCGGAGGAGGCGGCGGCCAGCCGGATCGTCGCGCAGACGGCGGAGTGGACGGCGTTCGTCCCGGCCGCGGCTCGGTGGCCGTTCGAGGTGCACCTGTACCCCCGCCGCCGGGTCCCGGACCTGCCGGCGCTGTCGGAGGGGCAGCGCGCGGAGTTCCCCGACCTGTACCTGGACGTCCTGCGCCGGTTCGACCGGCTCTTCGGCCTGCCGATGCCGTACATCGCCGCCTGGCACCAGGCCCCGGTGCGCACCGACCGCGATCTCGCCGCCCTGCACCTCCGGGTCTTCTCCAGCCGCCGCGCCCCCGACAAGCTGAAGTACCTGGCCGGCTCGGAGTCCGGCATGGGGGTGTTCATCAACGACGTCGCGCCCGAACGGGCCGCCGAGCTGCTGCGCCAGGCCGCACCGTGACGGCTGCCCCGGGGTCAGCCCGCACGGCCTTCGTCGAGGCATTCGGTCGACCTCCAGGGTGCGTGTGGTGGGCTCCGGGGCGGGTGAACCTCATCGGCGAGCACACCGACTACAACGACGGCTACGTGCTGCCGCTGGCGATCCCGTTCGGCGTCCAGGCCGCGGTGCGCGAGCGGCCCGACCGGGTGCTGCGCGTGGTCTCCGCGCAGTCCGGCCCGGCGGCGGACCTCCGAGTGGACACGCTGCGGCCCGGCGGTGCGGCCGGCTGGTCGGCCTACGTCGCCGGCGTCGTGTGGGCCCTGGGCGAGGCCGGGCACGAGATCGGCGGCCTCGACGTGCTCGTCGACGGCGACGTCCCGCTCGGCGCCGGCCTGTCGTCGTCGGCGGCGCTGGAGTGCTCGGTCGCGGCCGCGGTCGTCGACCTGCTCGACCTCGGGCTGGACCGGTCGGCGCTGGTGCAGCTGACCAAGCGGTCCGAGAACGCGTTCGTCGGCGTCCCCAACGGCATCCTCGACCAGAGCGCGTCGCTGCTCGCCACGGAAGGGCACCTGCTGTTCCTGGACACCCGCACGCTGGCGTCGAGGCAGGTGCCGTTCGACCTCGCGAGGCACGGGCTCGCCCTGCTGGTCGTCGACACCCGGGCTCCGCATGCGCTGGTCGACGGCGAGTACGCCGCCAGGCGGCTGGCCTGCGAGGCAGCGGCCCGCGAGCTCGGAGTGCCGGCGCTCAGGGACGTCGACCTGGCCGAGCTTCCTGAGGCCCTGGCCCGGCTCGTAGACCCGGTGATCCGACGGCGGGCCCGCCATGTGGTCACCGAGGACGACCGGGTGCTGCGCGTGGTGGGCCTGCTGGACGCCGGCGACGACCCCCGCGCCATCGGGAGCCTGCTCACCGCGTCGCACGTCTCCCTGCGCGACGACTTCGAGGTCACCGTGCCCGCGCTGGACGTCGCGGTGGACGCGGCGCTGGACGCCGGCGCGCACGGGGCCCGGATGACGGGGGCCGGGTTCGGGGGCTGCGTCATCACCCTCGTCGACACGGCGAACGCGCCAGCGGTCGAGCGAGCGGTTGCGGAGGCGTTCCGGTCACGCGGGTTCGCTCCCCCGAAGGCGTTCGAGGTGACCCCTGCGGCCGGCGCGCACCGGCTGGAACAGCCGGTCAGCCGGCAGCCATCGCCACCGTGAGGTTGTCGTCGATCGCGGCGAGGAACTCCTGGGTGGTCAGCCAGGGCTGGTCCGGGCCGACCAGCTGCGCGAGGTCCTTGGTCATCTTCCCGCTCTCGACCGTCTCGACGCAGACCCGCTCGAGGGTGTGCGCGAACGCGGTGACCGCCGGCGTCCCGTCCAGCGTGCCGCGGTGGGCCAGGCCCCGCGTCCAGGCGAAGATCGAGGCGATCGGGTTGGTGGACGTCGGGCGGCCGGCCTGGTGCTCGCGGTAGTGCCGGGTCACGGTGCCGTGCGCCGCCTCGGCCTCGACCGTGCGACCGTCGGGGGTCATCAGCACCGAGGTCATCAGCCCCAGCGACCCGAATCCCTGGGCCACGGTGTCGGACTGCACGTCCCCGTCGTAGTTCTTGCAGGCCCAGACGTAGCCGCCCTCCCACTTCATGGCGGCGGCCACCATGTCGTCGATCAGGCGGTGCTCGTAGGTGAGGCCGGCCCTGGCGAACTCGTCCTTGAACTCGGCGTCGAAGACCTCGGCGAACAGGTCCTTGAAGCGGCCGTCGTAGGCCTTGAGGATCGTGTTCTTCGTGGACAGGTAGACCGGGTACTCACGGGCCAGGCCGTAGCGCATCGAGGCGCGCGCGAAGTCGCGGATCGACTCGTCGAGGTTGTACATGGCCAGCGCGACACCGGGACCGGGGAACTCGTAGACCTCGAGCTCCATCGGGGCCGAACCGTCCTTCGGGGTGAAGGTCAGGGTGAGGGTGCCTTCGCCGGGGATCAGGGTGTCGGTGGCGCGGTACTGGTCACCGAAGGCGTGACGGCCGACGACGATCGGCTTGGTCCAGCCGGGGACCAGCCGGGGAATGTTGCTGATGATGATCGGCTCGCGGAAGATGACGCCGCCGAGGATGTTGCGGACCGTGCCGTTCGGCGACCGCCACATCTTCTTCAGCCCGAACTCCTCGACCCGGGCCTCGTCCGGTGTGATCGTCGCGCACTTCACGCCGACCCCGTGCCGCTGGATCGCGTGGGCGGCGTCGATCGTCACCTGGTCGTCGGTGGCGTCCCGGTGCTCGATCCCCAGGTCGTAGTACTCCAGGGTCAGGTCGAGGTACGGGAGGATCAGCTGGTCCTTGATGAACTGCCAGATGATGCGGGTCATCTCGTCGCCGTCGAGCTCGACGACCGTGCCCGAGACCGGGATCTTGCTCATGGAACCGGCCTTCCTCTCGCCGTCCGACAGGGTCAGAGGTGCTGGACGTCGGCCTGCTTGGCCCGGACCGCCTCGGCGGCCTCGAGCAGCCCCGCCCGCTCGGAGTCGGTGAGCCCGGTCTCGACGACCCGTCGCACGCCCTCGCGGCCGATCTCGGCCTCGACGCCCAGGTACACCCCGGAGATGCCGAACTCGCCGTCGACCCACGCGCACACCGGCATGACCGCGCCGGCGTCGTCGTGCACCGCCTTGGCCATCCGGGCCGCCGCCGCGGACGGCGCGTAGTAGGCCGACCCGGTCTTGAGCAGGGCCACGACCTCGGCCCCGCCGTTGCGGGTGCGGGTGACCAGCTCGTCGATCCGCTCGGCCGACAGCAGGTCGGTCAGGGGCCGACCGGCCACCGTGCAGCGCGAGGGCACCGGGACCATCGTGTCGCCGTGCGACCCGAGGGTCAGGGTGCTGACCGAGGCCACCGGCACGGCGAGGGTCTCGGCGACGAAGTGGGTGAACCGCGCGGTGTCCAGCATGCCGGCCTGGCCGAGGACGCGCTGGTGCGGGAACCCCGTGGCCAGCTGGGTCAGCGCCGTCATCTCGTCCAGCGGGTTGGAGACCACGACGACCACCGCGTCCGGTGAGTGGACCGCGACGTTCTCGGCCACGCTGCGCACGATCCGGGCGTTGGTCTCGATGAGGTCCATCCGGCTCATGCCCGGCTTGCGCGGCAGGCCCGCGGTGATCACCACGATGTCCGAGCCGGCCGTGGCCTCGTAGCCGCCGCCCTCCGCGGTCGTCGTCTGCCCGACGACCCTGGTCTCGAAGCCCTCGATGGGCCGGGACTGGTTGAGGTCGAGCGCGAGTCCCTCGGGCTTGCCCTCGACGATGTCGGTGAGCACGACGGTGTCGAAGACGTCGTACTCGGCCAGCCGCTGCGCCGTGGTGGAGCCGTAGAAGCCGGCTCCGACGACCGTCACCTTGCCCGTGCGCTCGGCCATTGAGTTCCTCTCCCGGATCCACACTCGCCCGCTCGGTGTCGAGGCCCCGTCACCGCGACCCGAGGCTAGCGGACCGCGACACCGCTCAGCCGCCCGGGGGGACGAGCAGCGCGAGCGCCGTCAGACCCAGGCCCAGCACGGCCAGCGTGATGACGTCGACCGCTCGCCGGCGTACCGCGAGGACCCCGGCTGCGTCGCTCGGGAGCAGCGCCCGCAGCCAGGCGGCGAGCACCACCGAGGCGGCGATGACCAGCGCCCCGGTACGGAAACCGGGGCCCACCAGCTCCGCCGCGAGGCCCACGGCCACCCCTGCCCCGACGACCAGGGCCGGCCACTCGCGCAGCAGGGCGGCCCGGTGGCTGCGGGCCGCAGCCCCGCCCACGGGGGCGTCGTCGGTCACTCCGTGCCGACCGCGCGCTCTGCTGCCTCCACCACGTTGGTCATCAGCATGGCCCGGGTCATCGGTCCGACCCCGCCGGGCATCGGCGCGACGAACGCCGCGACGTCACGAACCGCAGGGTGCACGTCGCCGACCAAGCCGTCGTCGGTCCGGGTGATCCCCACGTCGAGGACCGCCGCCCCCGGCTTGACCATGTCGGGTGTCACGAGGTGCGGCACGCCGGCTGCCGCGACGACGATGTCGGCCTCCCGCACGTGCTTGGCCAGGTGGACGGTGCCGGTGTGGCACTGGGTGACCGTCGCGTTCTCGCTCTTGCGGGTGAGCAGCAGGGCCAGTGGGCGGCCCACCGTGATGCCCCGGCCGATCACGCACACCTCCGCGCCCGCGAGTGGCACCCCGTACCGCCGCAGCAGCTCGACGATGCCCCGCGGCGTGCACGGGAGCGGCGCCGGGACGCCCAGCACCAGCCGGCCGAGGTTGACCGGATGCAGGCCGTCGGCGTCCTTGACCGGGTCCATGAGCTCGAGCACCCGGTTGCCGTCCAGCCCCCGCGGGAGGGGTAGCTGGACGATGTAGCCGGTGCAGCCGGGGTCGGCGTTCAGCTCGGCCACGACGGCCTCCACCTGAGCCTGGGTCGCGTCGGCGGGCAGGTCGCGGCGGATGCTGGCCAGGCCGATCTCGGCGCAGTCCCGGTGCTTGCCGGCCACGTAGGCGCGACTGCCCGGATCGTCCCCGACGAGCACGGTGCCCAGGCCGGGGACGACCCCACGGTCGCGCAAGGCGGTGACCCGGACCGCCAGCTCGGCCTTGACCGCGGCCGCCGTGGCCTTGCCGTCCAGGATCACCGCGCTCACGTCCGGATCCTACGGGCCGGTTGAGCCGACCAGGCGAGGGAGGTGAACGTGGACGGCACCAGGCTTCCGCACCCGTTTGTGGCTCCGGGACGTCAGACGATCAGTGGAAGAAGTGCCGGACGCCGGTGAGGTACATCGTCACCCTCGCCGCGCGTGCCGCGTCGACGACCTCCGCGTCGCGCACCGACCCACCCGGCTGGACGACGGCGCGCACACCGGCCGCTGTCAGCACCTCGAGCCCGTCCGGGAACGGGAAGAACGCGTCGGACGCCGCCACCGCCCCGGACGCGCGCTCCGCCCCGGCCCGCTGGACGGCCAGCCGTGCGGCGTCGACCCGGTTGACCTGGCCCATGCCCACCCCCACGGTGGCCCCGTCGTCGGCGAGCACGATCGCGTTGGACTTCACCGCTCGGCAGGCCCGCCAGGCGAACTCCAGGTCGCCGAGCGTGCGCTCGTCCACCGGCTCGCCGACGGCGAGGGTCCACCCCCCAGGATCGTCGCCGTCCTCGTCGATCGTGTCGGCCACCTGCATGAGCAGGCCTCCGCTGATCCGTCGCGACTCGATGCTCGCGCCCGGGTGTCGCCCGGCGCAGCGCAGCAGCCGGACGTTCTTCCTCGCCCGGAGCACCGCGAGCGCATCGACGTCGAAGTCGGGGGCCACGACGACCTCGGTGAACACGTCGCCGATCGCCTCGGCCATGGCCCGCGTGACCGGGCGGTTGCTGGCCACCACGCCGCCGAAGGCCGACACCGGGTCGCACGCGAACGCCTTGCGGTAGGCGTCCGCCACGTCCGCACCCACGGCGATCCCGCACGGGTTGGCGTGCTTGATGATCGCGACCGCTGGGGCGGCGAAGTCGTAGGCGGTCCGCCACGCCGCGTCCGCGTCGACGTAGTTGTTGTAGGACATCTCCTTGCCGTGCAGCTGCTCGGCCTGCGCCAGTCCGGGTGCCGTGTGATGGGCCGCGTACAGCGCCGCCCGCTGGTGGGGGTTCTCGCCGTAACGGAGCACGGCGGCCCGCTCCCACGTCCCCCCGGCCCACCGAGGGAAGCCGTGCCCCTCGGCGTCCGGCGCCAGGACGCTGCCCATCCACGACGCCACCGCGACGTCGTAGGACGCCGTGTGCGCGAACGCCTCGGCGGCGAGCGCCTGCCGATCGGCCAGCGAGAAGCCGCCGCGGTCCAGCGCGGCCAGCACCTGCGGGTACCGGCCCGGCGCCACCACCACGGCGACCGACGGATGGTTCTTCGCGGCGGCCCGCACCATCGCGGGCCCTCCGATGTCGATCTGCTCGACGCACTCATCGACACCGGCGCCGGAGAACACGGTGTCGGCGAACGGGTAGAGGTTGACCACCACGAGATCGAAGGGGGCGATGCCCAGACCGGCCAGCTGCGCGACGTGGTCGGTCCGGCGCAGGTCGGCGAGGATCCCCGCGTGGACGGCCGGATGCAGCGTCTTGACCCGGCCGTCGAGGCACTCCGGGAACCCGGTCACGTCGGCGACCTGAGTGACCGGGACGCCGGCGTCGGCGATCACGGCGGCGGTCGACCCGGTGGACACCACCTCGACGCCGGCCCGGTGCAGCCCCTGGGCGAGCTCGACCAGGCCGGCCTTGTCGTAGACGCTGATCAGGGCCCGCTGCACCTGCCGGCGACCCTCGGCGTTGGCGGACTCGTTCATGGGATCGTCACCCTTCTGCCGCTGACGGACCACCCCGTGCGGGCCATCCGGCCCACGGTCTCGACGAGCATCGACCGTTCCACGGCCTTGATGCGCTCGTGCAGGCTCGCCTCGTCGTCGTCGTCCAGCACCGGCACGGCCGCCTGGGCGATGATCGGCCCGGTGTCGACTCCGGCGTCTACGACGAACAGCGTGCACCCGGTCAGGCGCACGCCGTAGGCCAGGGCGTCCCGGGCGCCGTGCATCCCGGGGAACGCCGGCAGCAAGGCCGGGTGCGTGTTGACGAACCGGCCGCCGAACCGGGCGAGGAACGCCGGCCCGGCCAGCCGCATGAATCCCGCGGACACGACCAGATCGGGGTCGTGCGCGGCCACCGCGGCGGTGAACGCGCGGTCCCAGGCCGGCCGGTCGGGGTAGTCCCCGACCGGGACGACGAACGTCGCGACCCCAGCCGCGTCGGCTCGTCCCAGCGCGGGGATCCCCGGCCGGTCGGCCCCCACGGCGACCACGGCCGCTCCGTAGGAAGGGTCAGCGCAGGCGTCGAGGAGGGCCTGCAGGTTGCTCCCCGTCCCCGAGACCAGGACGACCAGTCGGGCCGGCCGGCCCTCCGGGGGTCGATGGTGAGCCGTCACGGTGCGGCACGATAGTCGCCATCCGGCCGCGCGCCCGCGGCGGTGCCTTCGAGGAAGCCGACTCATGACCCAGCCCTTCCCACCCCGAGCGGCGCCGCCCAACCCCGCGCAACGCGCGGGCTGGGTCGTCCTGGTCACCGGGGCGGTGTCCCTCGTGCTGGCGGTGGTGGTGTTCCCGCTCGGTCTGGCCCTCGGGATCGGCGCCCTGCTGGCCGGCCGGCGGGTGGCGCGAGCGGCTCGGGCCAACGGATGGCCGACGCCGGCGACGGCGGCGGCGGGGATGGCGCTCGGCGGCGTCGGGAGCGGGCTCGCCCTGCTGGTGCTCGCCGTCGTCGTCGTCCTCTGGCCCCAGGTGCGTGACTACACCGACTGCCGGGCGGGCGCGACCACCCGGATCGCCCAGCAGGCCTGCGACGACGCCTTGCGTGACGCGGTCCTCGACCGGCTGCGCCCGTAGCCCGGCGGGCTCAGCGACCGGACCGTCGCGGCCGCAGCCGGCCCGCGGGCCATCGGCCGGTCACCGCCGAGCGCAGCCGGTGCAGCCGGTCGGCCTGCCGTCGTCCCTCGACCAGGACCACGGAGGCGATCGCGCCCACCTCGACGGCCGCGACCAGGCCGACGCGCAGCGCGTCCGGCCCCAGGACCGCGAGCCGGCCGTCGCCCAGCGACCCGGCCGACAACGCGGCGAGCAGGCCGATCGCCGCCCCCACGACGGCGCCGGCAGCCAGGGCCGACGCCACGGCTCGGGCCAGGCCGTGCTCGTGCCGGCGGGCCAGCACGGCGGCGACGACGACCCCGGCGCCGACCGGCACGAGCAGAGCGAGCAGCGAGAGTCGGGGCGCCGGCCCGGACGCCGGCAGGACCCCGAGCAGGGGGAACGAGGGAACCGCACCCAGCAGGACGCCCGAGGGGGCCACGACCGTGCCCGCGCCCACGGCGAAGCCGGGCCCGATCGCGTAGGCGGCCGACCAGACCACGGCCGAGGGAAGGGCGAGCAGCTGCAGCACGAGCAGCGCCGGGCCGCCGAGCGGGCCGGCGTCCAGCGCCTCGGTGAGCCCGACGATCCGGCCGCCGCTGGCGGCGAGCGCGGCCACCAGCACCACGGCGGCCCCGGCGACCAGGGCGGCCGCCCCGGCCAGCCCGGCCCGGGCGACGAGCCGCAGATCAGCCGGGACCCGGCCGACCAGGGCCGCCCAGCGCCCCGAACCGCGGAGCACGCCCGCCACGCCGGCGGTTGCGGCGCAGCCCACCGCGCCGGCGAGCGCGCTGCCCCCGGCCACCCCGGTCGCGGGGTCGGCGGACACCGACGCCACGAGCGACAGGACGGTGGCGTACGTCGCGACCAGGGCCAACGCCGTGGCCACGGCCGAGGAGGTGCCGTCAGAGCCGGCGACCCGGCCGGCCCAGCGTCCGGAGCGGTACAGGAGCACGGCCGGCACCGCGAGCAGACCGAGCGGCACCAGCCCGAGCGGGCCGCTGGTCGTGCGCAGCGTGGCGTGGTGGGCCAGCAGCCAGGCGAGGACGCCGCCGCGCAGCGCGTCGCCGGGACCGGACTGGTCGTGCGGTGCGGTGACCCAGACCAGCACGACCGGAACAGCGACGACGGCCAGCCCGAGCAGCGCGGCCCAGAGCGCGGCCGCAGCCCCCGAGGCCAGGGGCGACCGCGCGGGCTCGGCCGGCGCGGCGATCGCCCGGCGCTCCGCGGTGACGGTCACCCGCCGATCCTGGCAAACCGGACACGCGGACCGGCGGCGCCGCGCCGCAGCCGCCGCGGCCGGTCAGCCGCCGCGGACGATCTGGCGCATCAGCCGGGCGGTCTCCGAGGGAGTCCTGCCCACCCGGACCCCGACCGCCTCGAGCGCCTCCTGCTTGGCCTGGGCGGTACCGGACGACCCGGAGACGATGGCACCGGCGTGCCCCATCGTCTTGCCCTCCGGCGCGGTGAAGCCCGCGACGTAGCCGACGACGGGCTTGGTGACGTGCTGGGCGATGAACGCCGCCGCCCGCTCCTCCGCGTCGCCACCGATCTCGCCAATCATCACGATGGCGTCGGTGTCGGGGTCGTCCTGGAAGGCCGCGAGGCAGTCGATGTGCGTCGTCCCGATGATCGGATCGCCGCCGATGCCCACGCAGGTCGAGAAGCCGACGTCCCGCAGCTCGTACATCATCTGGTAGGTGAGCGTCCCGCTCTTGCTCACCAGACCGACCCGGCCGGCGGTGGTGATGTCCCCGGGGATGATCCCCGCGTTGGACTTGCCGGGGCTGATGACGCCTGGGCAGTTCGGGCCCACGATCCGGGTGGTCGCGACGTTGGCCGCGTACTGGTAGAACCCGGCGGTGTCGTGCACGGGGATGCCCTCGGTGATCACCACGCACAGCGGAACCCCGGCGTCGACGGTCTCCTCGACGGCCGCCTTGGCGAACCGGGGCGGGACGAACACGACCGAGACGTCGGCGCCGGTCTGCTTGACCGCGTCCGCCACCGTGTCGAACACCGGGATGCCGTCGAGGGTCTGGCCGCCCTTGCCGGGCGTGACACCGGCCACCACGGCGGTGCCGCTCGCGACCATCCGTCGGGTGTGCTTGGTGCCCTCCGAGCCGGTCATGCCCTGCACCAGGACCCGGCTGGTGTCGGACAGGAAGATCGCCATGTCGCCCCCTCAGCCCGCGGCCGCGGCCAGCTCGGCGACCCGACGGGCCGCTTCGTCCATGGTCTCGACCAGCTCGATCACCTCGTGCTCCGCCTCGTCGAGGATGCGGCGGCCCTCCGCGGCGTTGTTGCCGTCGATCCGGCAGACGATCGGCTTGGTCACCCGCTCGCCGCGCTGTTCGAGCAGCTCCAGGGCCCGCACGATGCCGTTGGCCACCGCGTCGCAGGCGGTGATCCCCCCGAACACGTTGACGAACACCGCACGGACGTCGGGGTCGTTGAGCACGATGTCCAGCCCGTTGGCCATCACCTGGGCGCTGGCCCCGCCCCCGATGTCGAGGAAGTTGGCCGGCCTGATGCCGCCGAACTCCTCGCCCGCGTAGGCGACGACGTCGAGCGTGGACATGACCAGCCCGGCGCCGTTGCCGATGACCCCGACCTCGCCCTGCAGCTTGACGTAGTTGAGGTCGAACTCCTTGGCCCTCAGCTCGATCGGGTCGGTCTCGGTCCGGTCGACCAGGTCCGCGTGGTGGGCGTGCCGGTAGAACGCGTTGTCGTCGATCGTCACCTTGCCGTCGAGCGCGAGCACCTCGCCCGTCGGCGTCACGGCCAGCGGGTTCACCTCGACGAGGGTCGCGTCCTCCTCGACCAGGACGTGCCAGAGCTGGACGAGGATGCGGGCGACCTGGTCGCGCACCTCGGTCGGGAACCCGGCGGCCAGCACGATCTCGGCGGCCTTGACCGGGGTCACCCCCTCGAGGGCGTCGACCCGCACCATCGCCAGGGCCTCCGGCTTGGTGGTGGCGACCTCCTCGATCTCCACACCGCCCTCGACGCTGGCCATGGCCAGGAAGGATCGGTTCGCACGGTCCAGCAGGAACGACACGTAGTACTCGGTCGCGATGTCCGACGCCTCGCTCACCAGCACCTTGCGGACCACGTGACCCTTGATGTCCAGGCCGAGGATGCCGGCGGCCTTCTGGTAGGCGTCGTCCGGGTCGGTGGCCAGCTTCACGCCGCCCGCCTTGCCGCGGCCACCGGTCTTGACCTGGGCCTTGACCACGACGGTGCGGCCGATCTTCTGGGCGGCCACCCGCGCGGCGTCCGGGGTGGTGCACACCTCACCGGACGTGACGGGCACCCCGTGCTTCCCGAACAGGTGCTTGGCCTGGTACTCGTAGAGGTCCACACGTCCTCCGTGCCGTGGCGGGGCTGCTGGGCCTTGATCCTGGCCGCAGCGTAGACGCCGGATCGAGCACCACCGACGCCGGGTGCGATCGGGCGGGGTCAGGCCGTGGTCGGCTGCCCCACGTTGGCCTTGACCCAGTCGACGATCTCGTGGGTGGTCGTGCCGGGGGTGAACACCCGGGCGACGCCCAGCGCCTCCAGCTCGGGGATGTCGTCGTCGGGGATGATGCCCCCGCCGAAGACGACGATGTCGGTCGCCTCCTTCGCGCGCAGCAGCTCGACGACCCGGGTGAACAGCGTCATGTGCGCCCCGGAGAGCACGGACAGGCCGACCGCGTCGGCGTCCTCCTGGATCGCGGTCTCGACGATCTGCTCCGGGGTCTGGTGCAGACCGGTGTAGACCACCTCGATGCCAGCGTCCCGCAGGGCCCGGGCGACCACCTTGGCGCCCCGGTCGTGCCCGTCCAGACCTGGCTTGGCCACCACGACGCGCAACGTGGGCCGCACGGTGGGCTCGGCCACGGCGCACCTCCCGAGCTGCTGGAGCGCCGGTCCTCCCGGCTGGTGCCGAGCCTAACGAACGGGTGAAGGGCTCGTGTCCCTGGGCCGCGGACTGCGGCGTGCGGCTACCGTGTGGCGTCGACGCTCGCGGTGCAGGGAGGGACGCATGACGGCTCCGGGCGGCCTGGCGCGGGCCCGCCACACCGCGTCGGCTGGGGCGCGGACCGTCCTGTCCGCCCGCGGCCTGCGGGGCACCGCCGTCGAGCTGTCGTGGATCGCCGCCCACCTGGCGATGTACCCCCTCGGCGTGGCCGAGGAGAAGGCCCGCGAGGAGGTCGACCGGTTCACCCTGCACGGCCTACCGCCGGTGCAGCGCGGCCTGGTCATCGGCGACGTGGAGGCCGCGGGCACCCCGATCCTGCTCGTGCACGGCGTCACGGACAACCGCTCGATCTTCACCCTGCTGCGGCGCGGCCTGCGGCGCCGCGGATTCGGCCGGGTCACCGCGCTCAACTACAGCCCGCTCTCCGAGGACGTCCGCGAGGTGGCCCAGCGGCTGGCCGAGGTCGTCGAGGCGATCTGCGCGGACACCGGCTACGAGCGGGTCCACGTCATCGGGCACTCGATGGGCGGCCTGGTGGCCCGCTACTACGTCCAGCGGATGGGTGGGGACGAGCGGATCCACACCCTCGTCGCGCTCGGCGCGCCGCACGGGGGGACGTTCCCGGCGCGGCTCGTGCCCCACCCGGTCGCCCGGCAGCTTCGACCGGGCAGCGACATCATCACCGAGCTGGCCCTGCCCGCCCCCGGCTGTCGCACCCGGTTCGTGTCGTTCTGGTCCGATCTGGACCAGATGGTCATCCCCAAGCGATCGGCCCGGCTGGAGCATCCGGACCTGATGGCCCGCAACGTGTTCGTCCGGGGCGTGGGCCACCTCTCCCTGCCGATCCACGGTCAGGTCGTGCACGAGATCTGCGCCACGCTGGCCCACCTCGACCACGACGGATCGACGCTCACCGCAGGGGTCACGCCGATCACCAGCACGACGCCCGCGGCGGCACGGCGCGACCGGAGCAGGCCGTTCCGGCGACGGCGGACCGACCGGGCGTCGGGCTGACGAGGCGATCCGTCGAGTTGTCCCCCGGCTGGGGCCTGCGGCATGCTGCCCGCCATGCCCTCGGCCGCCGTCCACCGTCGGGTGCTGGCGGTCGGACCGGTCGCGCTGGCCCTCGCCGCGGTCGTCCCCGCCGGGGTGGGCCGAGCCGGCGAAGCCAGCCCCACGGTGCCCACATCGGTGCGCGCCCCCCGGTCCGTCGCGCTGGGCGGGGACCCGATCGCCGTCCAGCTCGCCGCTGCCGACGCCCGGCGGGCCCAAAGGTTCGAGCGGCCGTCCCGCGGGGCGGCCCGGCTGCAGGCGCTGGCCCCGGCCTCGGCTGCGTCGGCCCGCCCACGGCTGTCGGTCGTCGTGGCTCCCGTGCTCGGTCGGTACCGGCTGACTGCCGGCTACGACGAGGCCGGGGGGCTGTGGACCAAGCGGCACACGGGGCAGGACTTCGCGTGCAGCTGGGGGACCCCGGTCCGCGCGGTGGCCGCCGGCAGGGTCGTCTTCGCCGCCACCAAGGGCGCCTACGGACGCCGGGTGTCGGTGCGGCACGCCGACGGCACGTACACCACCTACAACCACCTGTCCCAGATCGCGGTCGAGGTCGGGGACCGGCTGGCCGCCGGACAGGTGCTGGGCCGGGTGGGCTCCTCCGGCAACACCACGGGTGCCCACCTGCACCTCGAGGTGCTCCCCGACGGGGTGACGTTCACCGACCCGCGGGCCTGGCTGCTCGACCACGGCGTGCGCATCTGACCCAGCACGCTGACCCGGCGCCGTGACCAGGCGCCCTGACGCGCGTCGGCCGGGCGGCCCCTGAGGGGGAGGCCGCCCGGCCGACGTCGTTCAGGTGGCTGCTACGGGCAGTTCACCGTGAGGTGGAACGGCTGAGCCGCAGCCGCGCCGGTGCCGTTGGACGTGACGAGGAACACCCCGTTGACGCTGGTGACCCGTCCGACGACGGTGACCTGGCCGTTGGGCAGGGAGCCGGAGGAGGTCGTCAGGCCGACGGTGGCCGTGTAGGCGCAGGTACGCACGTTACGCGTGAAGATCACCTCGTAGGTGTTGGTCGAGAGCTGGGCCACGCGCGCGACGGCCTTCCCGCGGGCCAGCGTCCCGTTGGCGTTGACCACGGCGAAGACGACCTTGGGGGGAAGCGCGGTGCTGGTGGTGGTGGCAGTGGTCGCCCGCCCGACCTCGGTGTTGGCTGCGGCACTGCCACTCGAGGCACCGACCGAGGGGGCGAGCAGGGTGGCGCCCAGCACCGCGGCGACGGCGGTGCCGGTCACGAGACCCAGTACGGACTTCCTGCGCATGGCATTCCTCCTACAGGGGGGAACCGGACGGTGGATGTCCGGACGCCTTGCAGAGCAGCCGACCCGGGCCCCTGATACGTCGGCAGTCAGAGCTTCTCGACCGGGGCGTAGCGCAGCAGGAGCCGCTTGACGCCGGCGGAGCCGAAGTCGACGCTCGCCTGCACCCGGTCGCCGATGCCGTCGAGCGAGACGACCGTGCCCATCCCGAACGTGTCGTGGGTCACCCGGTCCCCGGGCACGAGCGACGGGATCGGGCGGTTGCCGGCGGTCCGGGTGGTGGGACGGGCGACCAGGTCGGCGCCGGCCGGGCGGGAGGACACCGCCGACTCGGTGCGCAGCCACTCGACGAGCTCGACCGGGATCTCGTCGAGGAACCGGGACGCCGGCCAGTACTGGGGCGACCCCCAGGCGGACCGGACAACCGCCCGGCTCAGATGCAGCCGCTGGCGGGCCCGGGTGATGCCGACGTAGGCCAGCCGGCGCTCCTCCTCCAGCTCACGGGGGTCGGCGAGGGACCGCTGGTGCGGGAACACGCCGTCCTCGAGGCCGGTGAGGAAGACCACGGGGAACTCCAGCCCCTTCGCCGTGTGCAGGGTCATCAGGGTGACCATGCCGCCGTGGTCGGGCCCCTCGGGGATCTCGTCGGAGTCGGCGACCAGCGACACCCGCTCGAGGAAGTCCGCGAGGGTGCCCTCGGGGTCGTTCTCCTCGAACTCCCGGGCCACCGCCTCCAGCTCGCGCAGGTTCTCGACCCTGGTCTCGTCCTGCGGGTCGGACGACGCCGCGAGCTCGGCGAGGTAGCCGGTCTGGTCGAGCACCGCCTCGAGGACGGTGGCCGGGCCCGACCCGGCCTCGACGAGGGTCCGCAGGGACTCGATCAGCGCGGTGAAGCCCTCGATCGCGGCCAACGAGCGAGGCGCCAGGCCGTACGCCTCGCGGGCCCGGCCGAGCGCCGCGCCGAACGGGACGCGCTCGCGCTCGGCCAGCACCTCGACGCAGGCCTCGGCCCGCTCGCCGATGCCCCGTCGGGGGACGTTGAGGATGCGGCGCAGCGACACGGTGTCGTCGGGGTTGGCCAGCAGCCGCAGGTACGCCAGCGCGTCACGGATCTCGCGCCGCTCGTAGAAGCGCACGCCGCCGACGACGCGGTAGGGCAGCCCGACCCGGATGAACACCTCCTCGAACACCCGGGACTGGGCGTTGGTGCGGTAGAACACCGCGACGTCGCCGGGGCGGGCATGGCCGGCGTCGTCCAGCTCGTCGATCGTGCGGGCCACGAAGGCCGCCTCGTCGTGCTCGTTGTCGGCGACGTAGCCGACGATCGGCCAGCCCTGCGCGGAGTCGGTCCACAGGTTCTTCGGCTTGCGGTTGAGGTTGCGCGCGATCACCGCGTTGGCTGCGGACAGGATCGTCTGCGTCGACCGGTAGTTCTGCTCGAGCAGGATCGTCGTGGCGTCCGGGTAGTCCTGCTCGAACTGCATGATGTTGCGGATCGTGGCGCCCCGGAATGCGTAGATGGACTGGTCGGCGTCACCGACGACACAGAGCTCGGCAGGGGGGACGCCGTCGTCGCCCCTGCCCACCAGCTCGCCGACCAGGACGTACTGCGCGTGGTTGGTGTCCTGGTACTCGTCGACCAGCACGTGCCGGAACCGACGGTGGTAGTGCTCGGCCACGTCGGGGAACGCCTGCAACAGGTTGACCGTGGTCATGATCAGGTCGTCGAAGTCGAACGCGTTCGACTCGCGCAGCCGCTGCTGGTAGCGGCCGTAGGCCTCGGCCAGGGTCTGCTCCATGTGGTTGGCCGCCCGCGCCGCGTAGGCCTCCTGGTCGACCAGCTCGTTCTTCAGGTTGCTGACCTGGGCGAGGAACGAGCGGGGCGGGTAGCGCTTCGGGTCGAGGTCGAGCTCGCGGCAGACCAGCGTCATGAGCCGCTGGCTGTCCGCGGCGTCGTAGATCGAGAACGTCGAGCTGAAGCCGAGCTTCTTGTGCTCGGCGCGCAGGATGCGCACGCACGCGGAGTGGAACGTGGACACCCACATGGCCCGAGCTCGTGGGCCGACAAGGGCGGTGACCCGTTCCCGCATCTCCCCTGCGGCCTTGTTGGTGAACGTGATGGCGAGGATCTGGCCGGGCTGGGCTCCTCGGGCGGCGAGCAGGTGGGCGATCCGCTGGGTGAGCACCCGGGTCTTGCCCGACCCCGCCCCCGCCACGATGAGCAGCGGGCTGCCCTGGTGGACGACGGCGGCCCGCTGCTGGTCGTTGAGCCCTTCCAGCAGGGCGTCGGGCGGGTCGAAGAGGGTGGTCATCGCGGGGTCGAGTCTAGGCGCCGCTGCCGACCCGCCCGTCGCACGCGAGGTCCGCTGCGCCCCTAGCATGGGCCCCGTGCTGGAGGAGTCGGAGGTCGAGCGCGTCCTGGTCGTCACCGCCCATCCCGACGACGTCGACTTCGGCGCGGCCGGGACGATCGCCACCTGGACGTCGGCCGGCGTCGAGGTCGTGTACGCGGTGGTGACCAACGGCGACGCCGGCGGCTTCGACCCGGAGGTCGCGCGGTCGGAGATCCCTCGCATCCGACAGGCCGAGCAGGTCGCTGCGGCCGCCTGCGTCGGCGTCGGCGACGTCCGGTTCCTCGGCTACGTCGACGGTGAGCTGACCGTCAGCCACGACCTGCGCCGGGACATCAGCCGGGTGATCCGCCAGGTG